>Ga0074044_10003753_pt1 | contig 12810 bp, 11 predicted proteins | sample BogForMeECP23OM1_FD_94443 | JGI IMG/M metagenome (GOLD analysis project Ga0074044, IMG submission 94443) | Bog forest soil microbial communities from Calvert Island, British Columbia, Canada - Bog Forest MetaG ECP23OM1 | ecosystem: Environmental > Terrestrial > Soil > Wetlands ...
GCGGCCGACGATGCTCTCATGCAGCGGCGGCTCGCCGAGGCGATCTGGCTTATCGACGTCACGATCACGCGACTGCGAACCGACATCGCGGAATTGTGGCAGATGGCGCAGGACCGCGCGCCGGTTCCGATGCAACTCAAGGCGCAGGTGCGCTGGAACATGAACCGGGGATGCGACTTGGTCGCACAGGCGATCAACGATCTGTTTCGGGCGTCAACTGGACGCGCCGTGTTCGTCGATCACCCGCTACAACAGCGCTTTCAAGACATCGAGGCGGCGATGGCGCACGCGTACCTGTCTCCGGATCCGCTCGCAAAGGCGGTGGGCGGATATCTGTTGGGTACCTCGCAGCCTGAATTTGTCCTGTAGGGGTGCTTACCTCACTTCACGGCGCTCAAAGGAGAAAGTGCGGGCCATGACCACCGTCGCAAGAAAGTCGGAAGCCGTCCTTTACGACGAAAAGACATCTACGATATCGGCGTATGGTCCCGCCCGCTCGACGATCAAAGGGGACGCCCCTCACCTCGGAGGCGAAGTGGCCGCGAGCTTGCGGCCTGGCTGGGGCTGGTGCCGCGTCAGCACTCCAGCGGCAAGCGCAAGGTGTTGCTTGGAATCAGCAAGCGCGGCGATCGCTATCTGCGCACTCTGCTGATCCACGGCGCTCGCTCAGCATTGTGCAGGGTCGAGCGCCGCCGCGAGCGGCGCAGCCTATGGGCGAGCCGACTCAAGCTCAAGCGCGGGTTCAATGTGGCGGCGGTGGCGCTGGCGAACAAAAATGCGCGCATCCTCTGGGCACTGCTCACCGCGGCGATAACTATCGCCCTGCCAACATCGCCGCTTGATCGAACGCACGTAGGGAATACCAAGTCTCACCATGGTTGCGGAGGTCGTTTTGTCAGTGATGGGTAACCGGTCGGACCGGCGCTTTCCGAACCTGTCCTGTGCCTGGGCCCGCGAGGCCGTTCAGTTGACCAGGAGAAAGCGCGCGGATCTCCATCAGGGCCCGGAGCTTATATCGCAAGCTCCTCACACAGGCCGAATATATGGCTGCAACCGGCTTCTTCTTCACCCCGACAAACGCCTTTCGCTCGGGGCTGGGTCCATATAAGGCGCAGGTGCCTATTTGACGGTTTGCGATACGGTATCGCGAATGGTTCACCTCTCGTGCGGCTCCGCGATAGAGTGGACGCTATGGCAAGCGAGAATACCGATCGATCGTGGCCGCTCGGAATCGTGCGACTCATCGTCTACGCTGCGATCGCAATCGCAGTCGGCTACGCGATCGCCCACTTCTGGCCGGCGTACTACTGGCCGCACTAGCGGGCAAATGGAGAACCTCGGCGCTGAACCTGGGCGGTATCTCGAGGGTGGCAGGACGGCGGCGATCCGGCTCGTACGCGAGCTGCGGCGTTCGGACCTCAACCGCTCGAACGGTGGCGGGCAGGACCCTCGACGAGGGTAAGGTTGCGCGCCGAGTTCACCAGGGAAACGTGGGTAAACGCTTGCGGAAAATTGCCGAGGAGCCGGCCGGATGCGGGATCGTACTCCTCGGCGAGCAGCCCGACGTCGTTGCAAAGCGAGGTCAATCGCTCGAACAGCTCATGCGCCTCCCGATGCCGTCCCATCAGCGTAAGGTTATCTACTAACCAGAAAGAACAAGGAAGGAAAACCCCTTCCCCGGGCGGAAGACCATCAACACCCGCCTCGGTGCGATAGCGCAGCAAGAGGCCGTCGGAAACCAGTTCGCGCTGGATTGCCTCGACCGTCGAGATCACGCGCGGATCATCGGCGGGAAGGAATCCCACCATTGGAATCATCAGCAGCCCGGCATCGAGCGCATCGCTTCCGTAGTACTGCACGAAGGCGTTGCGCTGCCGGTTGAACCCCTGCGCGCAGACCTCGCGATGAATCCGGTCGCGCAGCTTGCGCCATCGCTCCAGCGGCCCCCGCTGATGACCGTCCTCGAGAGCCGCGACCGCCCGGGCGAGCGCCAACCACGCCATGACCTTGGAATGGGTGAAATGCCGCCGTGGCCCGCGCACCTCCCAGATACCTTCGTCGGGCTGATTCCAGATCTTCTCCAGGTTCTGCAACAACGCCGTAAGAAGTCGCCAGGAGTCGAGCGACGGAGGTCCGCCGAGCCGCCGGCCCACATCGAACACACCCACGATCTCGCCGTACACGTCGAGCTGCAATTGGCCGTGCGCAGCATTTCCGATCCGCACGGGCACGCTGTTTTCGTAGCCGGACAGCCACGGCAACTCAGTCTCGATGAGTCGGCGCTCGCCCGCAATCCCATACATGATCTGGAGATCTTCCGGACTCCCCGCAACCGTGCGCAGCAACCAGTCTCGCCAGGCCAGCGCCTCGGACATGTAGCCCGACGACATCAACGCATAGAGCGTGAGCGTGGCGTCGCGCAGCCAGCAGAAGCGGTAGTCCCAGTTGCGCGTACCGCCGATCCATTCCGGCAGCGCAGTGGTCGGAGCGGCGACGATACCGCCAGTCGGCCCATACGTGAGTGCCTTGAGCGTTATCAGCGAACGCAGCGCCAGCTCGCGCCATCGTCCTGTGATCGTGCATCGCGATGACCACTGTCGCCACCACGCTTCGGTGTCGGTCAGTATCTGCATGGGATTCCTGGCGGCGGGCTCTGGTTCGTGAGATGGGTACCAGGTCAGCGTGAAGGGGATGCTTTCTCCTTCTGCGACGGCGAACTCCGCCACCGTACCCGAGCCCTCATCGTGCATCGGGACCGGTGTTCTGAGCTCAAGCGCGTCGGGACCAGCGATCGCGCGAAGTCCGCCACCCAAGTGCGTTATCCACGGCGCGATGTGCCCATAGTCGAAGCGAAAGGCCGCCTCCATTCGCATCGGGACCGTGCCTCTCAGACCACGGACAATTCGCACGACGTCAACCTGTTGATGTCGTTCAGCGATCGGCATGAAATCGACTACCATCACCGCTCCGCTGTCGGTGACAAATTCGGTTTCCAATATCAGCGTCGGGCCGCGATATCGGCGGCGCGTGGATTGTACCGCGTTGCCCGGCGCAATTAGCCAGCGCCCGTTTTCAGGACTCCCCAGAAGTGCGGCGAAGCACGCGCCCGAGTCGAACCTCGGCGCGCACAGCCAGTCGATGGAGCCATTGTTGCCCACGAGTGCGCCGGTCCGCATGTTCCCGATCAGTGCGTAGTCCTCGATTTTGAGCCTCATGCTATTGCTGCATTTTACCCTCAGCGTGAACTCACGAACAGGGAGCCATCTTGGCAAGCCCGCCGGTTGCTCGTGCGAAGTCGCGAATCTGGCGTGGATTCACGTCGCCAGCTTGAGACCGGCGTCAGCTAGAGCCGCGGCAACCGCAAGATGGTACTTGCCAGTCGCCTCCATCGCAGTGTTTCGGAAACGTGCGCATTGCGACCCCCGATGTCAAATTATTGTGGCCGATGTGTTCCGCTGGATTCGCCTGCCTCCTGAGCGCAAGCCAAGCCGTGCCCGCGATAAAATCTAACGTCAAAATCATAGCCCGATTTGTAGCCGAATGGTGACGTCGCTCCTGGACCCCTCGGCGACCCTCGTGCGCTCAGTCCGAAGGCGTCACATGGACACGCTTAAGTCATGGCTGCAAGCTTCCGTACCAAGTCGTCGGGTCTTGGATGCGTGTAGCGCTTTAGCAGGGCCCACGTCTTTGTGCCCCGTTATGGCCGCGACCTCCTGAATGGCCAAGCCCTTCTCGAAAAGGCGCGACGTCCCTTCGTGGCGGAGATCGTGGAAATGCAGGTTCTCGATCAAGGCACGCTCTCGGTCAGGTTTGCCCCTCGGGTCATCCTGAACCGGTTCGACTCCGCTGAGAGCAGGCTCCGTGAAGGATCTCGCGCGGTCTTCTGCGCGTGATCGGCCATCTCGGGATTTTGCGTGTGAATCAGCTCCAGCTTCCGTCGCCCGGTCCAGCACTTCAGTTGGCGCTCGCGCCTGACCATCTCTTCCGGTCCAGCGAATCGTTCAAAGTAAGCCAGCCGTTTCACCCGGTATTTCCTGGTGGTGTGCCAGTTTGAAAACCACACCGTCGACGATAAGGCGCGCCCTCGCTACACTCGGCCAGCACAACAACGGGAGGACACCGGAATGATACGACCGGAACGAATCGGTCACGTCGTTATCAAGGTTCACAGCCTTGAACGCTCCGCCAGGTTCTACAGCGAAGTGATGGGACTGCAGATCATGAAGATGGAGCCGGGAATGGGGTTCTTCGCGAGCAATGGTCGCGACCATCACGAGATCGCCGCGATGGAAGTCGGGCCCGACGCGCCCTTGCCGCCGTCGCACGCGATTGGCCTGTCGCACATCGCGTTTCGCCTGCGCGACGAGGCGCATCTGCGCGCTGCCTACAACGATCTCAAGGCACACGGCGTCAAGATCATCACGGCAGTCAATCACGGCGTGACGAAGAGCGTTTATTTCCGGGACCCGGACGGCAATCAGCTCGAGGTTTACTGCGACGGTCTGCCCGACGAGATCGCGAAGTTCCCCGACCCTTACGCCGGAATGGAAAAGCTCGATTTCGCGAAGGACGCGCCCGACTTCAGGGAGGCCCTCCGGGAGCTGACGAAATGACCAAAACCAGGAAAGGCCATAGCCAGTAATGCGAGACGCGCTCGGTCAGGTTCGACCACTCGTGTCATCCTGAACGGAGTGAAGGATGACATACGGGCCGACCGGTTTATGAAGCAACTTCCAAGTCGCGGGGACCGATTAAGGCTCGGTGTCAGCTGGGTATCCAGGGAAGTCGAAAGGTCCGAAGGCGTCACTCATCCTCACTTAGAAGTATTTACTGCTCGGGTGGTTTAATTGGAGGCGGCGATCGGATTCGAACCGATGCATCGAGGTTTTGCAGACCTCTCCCTTACCACTTGGGTACGCCGCCCCCGAGGGGCTTACTGGAACGGCGAAATTATCACGCCCACTTAAGCGCATCAATTCAAGCCGGAAACTCCAACGGGCGCTTGCATGATTTCGCCCCGCTTGGGGCGGCGCGCGGCCTTGCTGTATATCTCGGACCGACTCTTCGGCGGAGGTAGCGCGCGATGCCTGAACAGACGAATTCACCGGTCACGCCCCAGCCTGACGAAACCGCGTATGACTGGAATGCGATCGTCGACGACCTGAACAAGCTGCTGCGGCTGCGCACCACGCCGATCGGAATGAAGCTGTTCCGTACCGTCGAGGAGATGGAAGCGATTCCCAAGATCCGGCGGCCCAAGTCGATCCATACGACCGATCAGATCGTCGCGCAGGCGGCGCGGCTCGGATGGACGGTCGGAATCACGATGAAAGACCTCGTCGGCGCGCAGTGTGGCGCCGTCATCGGGCTTCATCCGCAGGACGAGGAATGGCTCTCGGGAAAATCGATGGCGGGAGTGTGGTACTCCACGCTCGCCGACTCATCCGCGCATCAGCACGCGATGGATACCGTGCCGCATGGGCGCTACACCGCGATGGCGGTGTCGCCGCTGGCCGCGGGGCGCCTGAATCCGCCCGATATCTGCCTCATCTACGCCAACCCCGGTCAGATGATCATCTTCATCAACGGTCTCCAGTGGACGGGATACCGCAAGCTTCAATGGAGCGTGGTCGGGGAGTCGGCGTGCGCCGATTCGTGGGGCCGCGCACTCAAGACCGGAGAACCGAGCCTCTCGATCCCCTGCTACGCCGAGCGCCGCTACGGCGGCGTGCTCGATGACGAAATGCTGATGGCGATTCCGCCGCGCTTTATCCCGAAGACTATCGAGGGGATGAAGCGGCTCGCATCGAATGGCCTGCGCTATCCGATACCGCAGTATGGAATCCAATCCGACGCGCGAGCCGGATTGGCGGTTTCGTATGGCTCGCGGGAGAAGTCGTAGCTACGGCGCTAAACATTATTAGACTTGGACGCGATGCGCGGGGGCGCGTAGGTTCTCGCGTATGGCCGCCCTGCCCATTCGTCCGCTTTTCTCGCCGCCGTCGCGCTGCTCCTCGCAGTTGAGCGCCGCCGCTTCTGCAAGTGACAAACAGGACCGTCGGAGCTGGGTGCTGTCCGAATTAGGACAGGCGATCATGCAGACGTGTGCAGCCTTGCGAACGGCGATCCGCGCCTCAAGGGAAACCAATGAAGTGGCGTGGCTTATTCCGGTATGCATCGCGTTCGGTTACGTGTGCGCGCTGCTCGTTGCGCCGGGGTTCGGAGTGCTTTGCACGGTCTGTTCGTTCTCTCTGAGGTGGAGATTTACAGGCGTGGCCTGGACCAGGTGGTCCCGGTCTATCCCGCTTCATCCCGCTTCATCCCGGATAGCGTCGGATCAAACCGTTATCTTGGGAAACACTTCTCAAATTGTGACAGTCGCATCCTCGAATCCGGACACTGGCGGACGAATTAGAACAGCACTCGGAGCTGACCTAAATCAGCGGAGGCTCGAGCATCTTTTTTACAAAACAGACCCAAGTTCTCCCCGGGGAAGAAGGCTTTCTCTCGGCGCAGTTCCGCTACTGCTCCCTCTTGCGGGACTCCAGGAAGACCAGGATGTTGTCCAATTCGTCCGGCTTCAGGATTCCGGCGTACGCCGGCATGTTGTAGCCGCCGTTCATGATGCGCACGGTCAGGTCGGCGCGCGTCAGGCGATCGCCCACCCAGGTCAGGCTGGGCCCGCGATGCCCTCCGAAGCCGCCGACTTCGTGGCAGAACTCGCATCCCTTCTGATGGAACAGCGTCGCTCCATCGACGACCGGCCCCACGTTCGTGCCGATCACCGCGATTGGCAGCGGCTCGGCTGTGAAGTCGGGCGACCACGGTTCGCGAATTGCCTCCACCCACAGCGTTCCGATCATCATCACGATGATGATCACGGACGCGACCGCCCATGGACGATAGCGCGGATGGCGCTCGCCCTTGTTGGAGACGATCGGAACCAGGAACAGCACGATAATCGCCACCATCGGCGCGAGCAGAATTACCGGCGTGGTCATCTTGTGCGGTATCAGCGCGAGTACCGCGAAGTACCAGAGGAGATACCAGTCGGGAGCCGGATCTCTGGCGAGCATGCTCGGGTTGGGTGGCTTGTCGAGCGCGGGCGGACCGAAGATGAGCGCGAGCAGGAAGATGGCAAGGACGACCGCGACGCAGAACACGACATCGCGCCACGCCGCATCGGGCCAGAAGGGAACGCCGCGCTCCTTGAGGACCTTCTCGTACTTCTCGGTGTAGGTGTCGGGATCGACCGGCTCGCCGGCTTTCGGCGGCTCGGAAATGCCGTCGTGCAGAACCAGGAAGAGATGAATTCCGACAAAGCCGAAAATGATCGCCGGAATGAAAAATACGTGAAAGGCAAAGAACCGCGAAAGAGTTGCGCCGCCGAGCGTCTTACCGCCCAGCATGAACTGCGCGAGTATCGGCCCTACGATCGGTGTTCGACCCGCCTGCTCGGCTCCCACCACGACCGACCACACCGCGTTCTGGTCCCATCGCAGCAACTGCCCCGTGAATCCCATCGCGAGCGTGAGGAACAGCAGTACGACGCCAGTCACCCAATTGAACTCGCGCGGAAATTTGTAACAGCCCATCAGGAAGACCTGCCCCATGTGGATACCCACGAGCAGGACCATCGCGGATGCGCCAAAATAGTGCATCCCGCGCAGCAGATTACCCATCAGCGCGCGCGTGGTGATGAACTGGAGCGCGTCGTATGCACTGCCGGAAGACGAGACGTAGGCGGTCGCCAGCGCCATCCCCGTGACGACCTGGATGATAAAGGCGACCAGTGTCGCGCTGCCGAACACGTACCACCATCCGGTGTCGGGAGGGACAGGATGCTCGGCCATGTCGGCCATTATTTTGAGCAGGCCGGTGCGATCTTCGAACGCGTCAAGCAGGCGTTTGAGCAGGTTCATCACAGCGCGTTCCTTGTCCTCGCGGTCACGTCAGCCGATCGGAATGGCGCTGGTCTGAATCTCGACCAGGCCGTTGTTGATCCGCACGGGATACGTAAACAGTGCGCGCGGCGGCGGTCCGCCGGCCACGCGGCCGTCGGAGTAGTACACGCCGCCATGACATGGGCACATGAACAGGTTCGCGTCCGGCAGCCAGCGAACGGGGCATCCCAGGTGGGTGCAGTTCATCGCGAATGCCATGAACTCATTGGCGCTGATACGCCGCAGCCACGCCGCGGTCTCGGCGGTCACGCCGGCCCACGCCAGCGGAGAAGGGTCCCTGAAGCTGACTTTCACGGTCTGGCCGATCTTGAAACTGTCGACGCTGCCGACCGATCGCCATACGTCCGGAAACCGCCTGACCAGCGGTCCGATCAGAAATCCGACGATAGGTACGGCAACCAGCAGCGACACCAGGCCCATCGCAACCATGCTGACCTTGGTGATGAAAACGCGGCGCTCGGGGCTCAACGCCTCGTTTGAGGGCGGTGGTGTCTCAGTCGCCATGCACGAGTTCTCCAATCCAGTTGTAGAGCGAGATCGCGAACAACACGCCGCCGGCGGCGCAGAACGCGTACGAGCTGATGAGCCCGAAGAGCATGAAGGTAATTCCGAGCGCCATCACCGCGGGCTGATATGTGGGCGCGGGGACGCGTTCCGGCTGCGGCACGGTCCAGCCTTCGTTGGTCTGCGATGAACCCGGAGTTTCGTCAGCCATGACTAATACCCCTACCCTTCTAGTTCGCCGGCGCGACGCGAACTGTCGCCTCCGGCGTGGAGTACCATCGCGCGATCACCCACACGATCGCGCCGAGAAAAACCATCCCGCCCGGCACCCACATCAGCAGTCCGCCCAATTGCTGATCGAGTGCCGGCGTCAAACCCCACGAATCGCGAATCATCGGGAGAATTTTCAGCGGATCGTCCGGGCTGAGATACGCGGGATACAGTCCCGGCCGCGCGAAGGTCAGCAGGATCGCGAGTATGCTGTTCGTCAACGCGCCGGTCACCAGATAGATGATGGCGGGCATCGGCGCGAGGCGCACCTCTTCGACCGGCGCGAGAATCGGCCACCAAAAGATCGTCGCGCTGACGAGGAAGCACACGTGCTCGAAAATATGGACGCCCTCGTCAGCGAGAGTCGCGTTGTAGAGATACGGCGCGTGCCACAGCCACAGCATCGCCATCCCGATCGTCCACGCCACGACCGCGTTGCCCAGCATACGTTCGATTCGCGCCAGTGCGGGGACTCGCAAGACAGCGCGCACGAAGCGGGGCGACAGGCCCAACAGGAGCAGCGGCGGCACGATCAAAACCAAAATCAGATGTTGCAGCATGTGCGCGCTGAACAGGTACGTGTCGGAAAGCGGGTCGAGGGGCGACACCAGCGCCAGGAACATCGCCACGACGCCGGCGACAAACCATCCGGCGTGCGCGAAATCGCCGCGATGCGCGACCGCATAGGCGGCTAATAGCGCGATGCATCCGATCACGATCGACGGATCGAAATCCCAGGCATAAATCAGGTTTTGCGCCGCGCCGTTCACAGAAACGCCCACAAGTAGACGATCGAGAAGATCACGACCCATACCGCATCGACAAAATGCCAGTAGATTTCGACCGACCCGAACGCTTCCGTCTCGCGTTCCGTAGCACCGAAGCTCCCGGACGCCGTAAGCACGGCAACGACCGTGATCGCAAGCAAGCCTACCGCCACATGCAAACCGTGAAAGCCGGTCAGTGTGAAAAATGTCGTCGCAAAAAGACTGCGGTTGGCCGTGACGCCCGAAGCGTAGAGCCCCATGTACTCGTGCGCCTGGCCGAACAGAAAAATCCCGCCGAGCACCACCGTGACGATCAGCCATCCGAGCATCGCGCCGCTCTTCACGCGGTAGCTGCGCGATGCGAGCGCCATCGTGCCGCTGCTCGCGAAGAGAAAGATCGAGAAAACTCCGGTGCGTGCCGCGTTGAGCGAATTGGCAGCCGTCGGTCCCTCGCCCGGATAGGCGTGAAAATACACGTAGGCCACGATCAGCAGCGCGAAGAAGACGACTTCCGACAGGATGAAGAGGACGACGGCCAGCTTACTTTTCGACATCGCCGCTTACTTCCCCGCTGCCGCCGCAACCAGCTCGTCGGCGCGATCGGGATGCTTCAAATCCCACAGTGGACGCCGTCCATGCACGGGAGGCACCAAATCGAAATTCTCCGGCGGCGGTGGGGAGGTGGTCGCCCACTCCAATGTCCACGCATCCCAGGGGTTGTCGCCGGCAATTTCGCCGGTCTTGAGGCTGACCATGATGTTCCACAGAAACACGATCACGGAGAGCAGCAGCACGAATGCGCCGATGGTCGAAATCATGTTCAGCGTCATCCATCCGGGCCAATCGGGATAGGTGAACACCCGGCGCGGCATACCCATCATCCCGAGCAGATGCTGCACGAGGAAGGTGAGGTTGAATCCGACGAAGGTAAGCCAGAAGTGCCAGTTGCCGATATGTTCATTCAGCAGCCGGCCCGACATTTTCGGAAACCAGTAGTAGATGCCCGCGAGGATCGCGAAGACCGAACCGCCGAACAGCACATAATGAAGGTGCGCGACCAGATAGTAGGTGTCGGTGAGTTGCCAGTCGAGCGGGACGACCGCAAAGCTCACGCCCGACAGGCCGCCGATTGTGAACATCAGCAGGAACGAGACCGCGAACTTCATCGCAGTGGTAAATCGAATCCGTCCCTTATACAGCGTCGCCGTCCAGTTGAAGATTTTTATTCCGGTCGGGACCGCGATCGTCATGCTCGAAATTCCAAAGAACAGATCGAACAGATGACCCAGGCCAACCGCGAACATGTGATGCGCCCAGACGGCGAAGGACAGAAACGCGATCGCGACCGTCGAACCGGCGACGAACTCGTAGCCGTAGATGGGTTTGCCGGCGAAGACGGGAATTACTTCCGAGATGATCGCGAACGCCGGCAGGATCATGATGTAAACTTCCGGATGCCCGAATCCCCAGAAGTAATGCTGCCACAGGATCGCGGATCCGCCGAAAGCCGGCGTGAAAATGTGCGCGTTCAGCAGCCGATCCGCCGCCAGCATTACCAGCGATGCGTTGAGCACCGGCAGCGCCAGGACCATCAGGAACGAATTGACCAGCGTCATCCAAACGAACAGCGGCACGCGGCGAATGGTCATTCCCGGCACGCGCAGCTTCAGGATCGTCACGATCATGTTGATCGCGCCCGCCAGCGTACCTATCCCGATGCCGAGCAGTCCGAGCACCCAATAGGTCACCCCGTTGTTGAATGAGAACGCCGGCTCGCTGAGCGGCGCATAGCTGAACCATCCGGCATTGGGCGCGCCGCCCGCGATGAAACTGAAATAGAGCAGCACGCCGCCGAAGAGCTGCACCCAGAAGCTCAGCGCGTTGAGGCGGGGGAACGCGACGTCGCGCGCGCCGATCATCAGCGGAATCACGTATGCGGTCAGCCCCGCCATCACCGGCATGATCACGAGGAAGATCATGGTGGTGCCGTGCATGCTGAAAAGCTGGTTGAACGTGTCGGGCGTCACGACGTGATTACCCGGCATCGCGAGCTGGACCCGGATTATCAGCGCCTCAAGGCCGCCCAGCCCGAAGAACGCCAGCCCCGAGAGCAGATACATGATGCCGATTTGCTTGTGATCGACCGAAGCTACCCACGAGAGAAAGCCGGCGCGCTCCGGGTTTTCCTCCAGCGGTGCGATGCGATCAGTGGCAACGATGTCGCTCAATTGAGCGTCTCCAGGTAGGCGACCAGCGCGTGCGCGTTGTCGTCACTCAGCAGGAAATTCGGCATGTGGCTCTCGGGCTTTATCGACGCGGGATCTTTGAGCCATCGGTAGAGATTCTCCGGAGTATTCTCCGTCGCGCCGGCCGCGATGATACGCCGCCCGGCGATGTGCGTCAGGTCGGGGCCGATCCGCTTGTTCCCCGGCAAGCCGGAGATCGCGTGGCAGTTAAGGCAGGTCTCGTCCTTGACCAACTGGGCGCCCTGCCCCTGCGCGCCAGCTACCGGAATCGGCGGCGTAGTAAGCTGGACACTCTGCCACGCATCGAAGTCCGCCTGCGGCTGCGCAACGACGATCATCCGCATCCACGCATGCTCGGAACCGCAGAACTCAGCACACGCACCCCAATAGACGCCGGCGGTATCCGCGCGAATCCACAGATGATTCACATGTCCCGGAATCGCATCGACTTTGCGCGCCAGCTCGGGCACCCAGAAATCGTGGATGACATCGGCGGCATCGACTTCAACGAGCATCGAGGTACCGATTGGAATGTGGATCTCGTTGGCGGTAACGACGCCCGATTTTGGATATTCAACCTCCCACCACCACTGATGACCGATGACACGCAGGTCGGGTTGACGATCCTCGATCGGCGGATCCGACGCATTAATGGCGCGGACCATGAATGCGAAGATGACGGCGAGCAATAGTACCGGGCCGAGCGTCCAGGCGATCTCGAGCCGGCGCGAGCCGAATTCCTGGCTGGCCTCGGGCGCACCGGGTCGGTCGCGATAGCGGATACTCGCGTAGATGACGAGCGCCGCCACCAGGGCGAAGATGCCGGCCAGGACGAGTAATATTGCAACAAACAGATGCGAGATTGCGGCTGCCTGGGGAGAAAACGGGTTCAGTGTAACAACGCCCTGCATCGCGCACCAAAAAGGAGAAACCACACCTGCGTCGTTGACGCAGAACCAACATCGTTCACGGGCAAGCTAGCGCCCCACAACGACGAGTTGCAAGCACGGGATGTTAAACATTGAACACTTGCGCATAGGCAAACTATTTCGGCCCTTA
>Ga0074044_10003756_pt1 | contig 12801 bp, 13 predicted proteins | sample BogForMeECP23OM1_FD_94443 | JGI IMG/M metagenome (GOLD analysis project Ga0074044, IMG submission 94443) | Bog forest soil microbial communities from Calvert Island, British Columbia, Canada - Bog Forest MetaG ECP23OM1 | ecosystem: Environmental > Terrestrial > Soil > Wetlands ...
CGATTATTCCGTCATGTAGGCGAGGATGTAGCGCATGTCTTCATCGGTGATGAGGGCTCGCACGCGCATGTGGCGAACGAAGGTCGCCATCATTCTGGGCGGAAATTTGTGCGGCGCCATGTGGCAACGTCCGCAATTTGTGCGAAAGCGTTTTTCGCCTTCGACGCGGATGGCGGCGTTGGTTTGCGCCGTGGTCTGCGGAACAACGGCCGTCGGAGCCGCGGTAGTGGATTCGGACGATGGTTTGCCAGACTCGGCAGCCAGCATCGCGGCAAAAATGAAAACCACGGCCAGGATTCGGACCACCATCAGTAGCCTCATCGGCATCAGTAGCCTCCTCGGCCGAGGGGAAACGCGAAGCGGTAAGTGATACCTGAAGTCCAGATATTCGCATTGCCATCGGAGCTGAGCAGCCGTCCATAGCTGGCGGTTGCGCGCAATCCATCCATGAAGTAGTAATTCAACCCAATCTCGGGTTCCTTCGTGTTGGCGCCGGGCACATCGTCATTGGTGGCGCCGGGCTTGGTGAAGAATTGCTGGAAGCGCCCGACGACCTGGGTGTGCACAAATACTCGGGCAGGGGAGACCGCACTCAGGCGCAGAGCGGGCTCGATCCAGTAGCCTCGGCCCGATTCGGTATCGGCATATTCCGAGCGAATGTCAAGCGGAAGAGCGCGCGGCTGCCATTCAAAATGGGTTCCGAAGCGGTTGGCATTGGTATCCTGCAACAGGTGCTCGAGCGAGAAGCCGATTTCCACGCGCTGGTTGGGGAAAAACGCGACGATGCGTCCGCCGGCTAAACGCTCGGACGCGAGCGTTTCGTTGGTGCTGAGGGTGGAAAAGTACGCCGCGTAATTCAGGTTCAGGTCGTGCGCAACTGAAAATCCGGCTCGCAGCATCACGCCGTTGCTCGAACTCTGTTCCAGCGGCAGGATGAGCGGATCGTTTTGCAGGTCGCGGATCCACACTGGATAAAGCCGCTCGTTATACATGCTGAACGGGGTGAGGAATCGTCCGACGGTCACGGTCAAGTGCGGGTTCGCGATGTAGTCGAGTTGCAGATACTCCAGTGATTTCTGAATCTCTCCGCCGAAAGGGCCGGTGGTTCCATCGCGACGCACGAAGTCTCCTTCGAAGGCTGCGCGCGACTCGATCAGCCATTTGTCGCCCAGAGGCACGAGCACAACCGGGGAGATGATGCTCACCAGCGTCGTCTGTCCGCCTTGCACGATGGGGACGAAGGCGGCACCTCCGGTAACCACGGGGACGGTCGCTGTACCGCTAACGTCAGGCGCCTGGGCGACGGCGGGCACTGACAGGAACACTGATATGACCAAAGATAGACACAATGCGGTGAACCATCCGCCGCACCGCGCCGCTTTGAACATAACGGTCATGAGTTAGACACAAGAACACTTGGCTATTGGATAGCAATCCCTTCGCCAAAGGCTGATTCCGATAAGTCGTTGAAAACACTGCGAACGAGTTCGCAGAGTAGAGGTCACTCATGAGACGGCCGCCTTCATTCTGAGACGCTCGTTGCAGCTTAGACAGGATCTTTCGCAGCGGGCGGGCCGCAGTGTTGGGTTTTGCCCCGCCGCTACGGGGCGGAGCCCCGTCACCACACGAGAGGGCATCTTAATTTGGAAATCTTAATTCAGGGGCGCAACGGAGGGGTCGGTCAGGGAGATCAATTTTCCCAGCGGATAATCTTCCTGGCTAAGAGGCGTTTCGGGTTCGGGGTTGACGATGGCGAGCACATTGCCGCTGACAACTCCCCGGATCAAGAGGCGGTCACCTTCGATCGCGACTACCCGGTATTTCTCGTCGAAGATTGACATCCTCTTTCCCATGGTAGTGATTGGATGCGGAATTCCATATCAGCGATGCTTCGCGAACTGGGACGGGATTTACGGGACTGCTCTTTAGATTGCTTGCCCAAGATTGTCGGCCAAGATTGCCGAGCCAAGATTGCCGGCCCATTGAAAAAGAAAAGGCGCGCGTTCGCGGTTCTGGCTACATACTCAGCAGTAAGAATGACAGGTGTGGACTGTCGCGTCTGAGCAAGACAGCTCACATGCGGAGGTTATCGGCTCTCCTTCGAAATATCGTACGAATGGGCTGCGGACGGGGGCGTAATTTGTGGGAAAAACAACCTTTAGGCTTAAAATTGAAAGCGATGGCCTTCTCTGGTTTGGTGAACAAGAGCCGCAAGTTTAATCCCAACACCTTCCTGGCAACCATTGGCGAGGGCAGGAAGAACCTGACGTTCGCCCAGAAGCAGGGAATCTTCGCGCAGGGAGATACGGCGGATGCGGTCTTCTATATTCAGCAAGGCAGAGTGAAGCTGACCGTGGTCTCGAAAACGGGCAGAGAGGCGACCCTCGGCATGTTGACCGACGGAAACTTCTTTGGCGAAGGAGCGCTGGCAGGTCAGGCTCTGCGCATGGGATCGGCTGTGGCCATGACCGATTGTGAGATTCAGCGGATCGACAAGAAAGCGATGATGGACGCGCTGCACCGGGAACCTGCGTTTTCCGAGCTGTTCGTGGCCTATTTGCTGGCGCGGAATGTGCGTTACGAAGAGGATCTGGTCGATCAGTTGTTTAATTCCAGCGAAAAACGGCTGGCTCGAATCCTTCTTCTGCTCGCTCATTTTGGCAAGGAAGGTGTGCCTGAGACGGTGATCCCCAAAATCAGTCAGGAGAGTCTGGCAGAGATGGTCGGGACGACTCGATCGCGGGTCAGTTTTTTTATGAACCGCTTCCGAAAACTGGGCTTCGTGAACTACTCCGGCGGACCGGAGGGCGGGTTGCAGGTCCACAGCTCGCTGCTCGGTGTGGTTCTGCATGACTAACTGTTCTTGCGGCGCAATTTCCCATTAAGATTAATAACGATAGCGAGGACTAGATGAAGATCTTGCTTTTTGCCGGACTGCTCCTGGTAGTGCTTGGCATCGCCTCCCTGGTGGTCCCTATCCCTCAGACCCAAACCGACCGCATTAAGGTCGGAGGTGCGAATTTCGGCATTCAGACCAGCCACAGTGAGCGGGTTTCGCCCCTCATCAGCGTCTTGCTGATTGGGGGTGGGATCGCGTTGAGCATTGCCGGTACGCGGGCGCGAACCTGACACGAGTTCGCAATCATTTGGTTCGTCGCAATGGCCAAGTGACGGCCTTATGCCACGCGCCGCCCGCTTACCAGGTTGATGATTAGCACTACGACGGCAACCACCAACAGCAAGTGAATCAGACCACCGGCCACATGAAGGCTGAAACCGAGCAGCCACAGAATCAGAAGCACAACGAAAATTGTCCAAAGCATGTTGGTCTCCTTCGCTGATTTGATCGCCCCGCCAAAGGGGAGATGGGCGTCCGCGGGAAGCTCATCTATCTTGTTCCTGGTGTAACTATCTTGGAGTAGCCGGCGCGAGCGATTTTCCGCACTCCAGGCAAGACGATTTGGACCGCGACGTGATTAACCCGCAAAACGGGCACATTCTTTGCGATGCGTAACCGCGAACTGGTGGCGCAACGGACGCAAACAGCTTGGAGAGCGATGCAGTGATTCCCGCCAACTGTCTATGAAAACGGTCGCGCAGACGACGAAGAGCGCGTTCCATCAGCGATTCACCTTAACGTCTAAGTTTCTTTCTCCCTATGTATTAACGGGGGCTATGTCAAGCAAGCGCCGAAACACGTTGCGGCGGGGCTTCTTTCCTCATTGGGGATCTTTTCTTGGATCTTTGGCAGGCTAATGATGGCACGCCAGGACGGGTTATTACTGAGCAAGATTGCTCACCTCGGCATAGGAAATTGCCTGCCCTTAGTCTTAGGCTTAGGCTTAGCCTTAGGCTTAGCATGCGCAGCATTGCGGAACGGGGCAACCCGTTTCGACGGGTTGTTGAAAGTGAGCAATGTAGACCAGCTATTCCTCAGCCCATGGGCGATCATGACGTTGAGACGAGTACTTCTTCTCTCTCTTTCAGGTCTCTGAGCTAAGTCAGGCTATCTGAAGTCTTCTCCTCTTAGTTCCGCAGATCCTATATAAGGAACAATTCATGAAAAAGATAATGTCAGTGTTGTTGATGAGTTTGCTCGGTCTGGTTGGAACCTTCGCGTTTGCCGGCTCGGCTCGTGAAGACTCGGTCGACCGCCTGCAAAAATCCGTGGACGTTCTTCAATCGATTATGTCGACGCCCGACAAAGGTATTCCCGAGGAAGTATTGAGCGGCGCCAAGTGCGTCGTCATCGTGCCGGACCTGATCAAGGGGGGCTTCATTTTTGGCGGCAAGCACGGCCGTGGTGTGGCTACGTGCCGTACGGCTGATGGCTGGAGCGCTCCTGCATTCGTCTCGGTTGGCGGTGGGAGTTGGGGATTGCAGATCGGAATCGAAGGCGTCGACCTGGTCATGCTGGTCATGAACGACCGCGGTTTGCAGCATCTGCTTTCCAGCAAGTTTGAACTCACCGGTGAAGGATCGGTGGCGGCCGGCCCGGTAGGTCGTCACACGTCCGCCGGAACTGACATATTGCTGAACACCGAAGTGCTGACTTACTCGCGCTCGAAAGGCGTGTTCGCCGGCTTGACGTTGGAAGGTGCGGTAGTGGAGCAGGACGACGACTCCACGCGGGCGATTTATGGCAGGCACATGATGTTCCGCAACATTCTTTCGGGCCATGCGTCAACTCCGGAAAGCGCACGAGCGTTTGTGAAGGCTGTGTCCGAAGCGGGTCACCAGGCCCGTATCGCGGAAGCACGAGAAGACAACAAATAAGTAAGCAAGATCTGTCCGCGTGAATGATTTCCGCTGACCGGGACCGCACAGCGGTCCCGGTCAGCTTTTTAGTTGTCGGGCTAGGTTCTTTGCTTGACGCTGTGGCCCACCGCCACCAGAAAAATGGCGCTCTTGCCTTCGGCGTGCGGGGAGAAAAAGCGGGTTACGTCGTCATCGTAAAAGGTGAGGCCGGTGGCGCCCATGCGCTGGGCATAGGCCGCGAGGTAGAGTTTGCCGCCGAGGATGCCGGCTTCAAGCTGCACGGCTCGATATCCGCGATTTCCCAGACGGCCGAGTATCGGCCGCAGGTCCGCCAGAGAGAAAATATCGACGGCGGCGTCGGCAGGCAACTGCTGCTCCAATCCGAGATAGCCCGCCTGCTTACGAAAATCTCCTTGTTTTAGACACTCGAGTAGTCCTCGATCACGATGAAAGACGTACGCTCCAGACGCGAGACCCTCGACGGCATGCACAATCAGGTAGAGGTGGTTGAGCTGAGATCGCACGGGATCGTCGAAATTTGACGACAGGAAGTCCGCCGGCACTCCGCGGGTAGCGCGGTCGAGCATGGTGGAAAGCTGGGGCAAACTGATCGGAGTGCGCGCAAACTGGCGGCTGGAGCCGCGGCGCAAGATGACCTGCTCAATGGGATCGCTGGGCATTTCCGCGTCGGATAGAGGCTGGAGGTGTATGACGGGTCCGGTCGGCGGAGTGGAGTTAGTCAATTTCGTATCGGTCCTCCCTGGCGGAATATGCTCGCGCCAGGCTGCAACTTCTTCGGCTGAATCGAGCGCGGAGGCAGCGTGCATTTCGCGCATAAGAGGATAGTCAATCTCGTGCCGAGAGAGCGGGACAGTTTCGAATCCGAGCGGGGAGAGTTCGGCGGGGGCCCGGGGAGCTTTTTGTGCGGAGAGGCCGGAGTCATATCCGAGAGCGACCAGGGAGAAGGCGACCTCGCGTTCGGAATCAACGTCGAGCAATCGGTTGACGGTCGCGTCGACAAAGCCGCACACGACTTTGGCGGGCAGGCCGCGGGCGGTGGCGACGGCCAGCAGGTTGGCGAGCAGGGTTCCGTTGTCCCAGCCGAAATGGCGGTAGGTGCGGTCCTGATACTTCCAGGCATTGCGCCAGTAGGTGCAGGTGCAGACGATGGTCAGCGGCGCGTGAGCGACGGCAGGTTCATTGCCCGAGGCCTCGACTAGAACATGGCGATAATCTCCGGCGCGGAGCCGTTGCAGGCCGAACTCGGCTGGGGCGAAGTGATAGACGCCCGCCTGAAGGTCGGCGAGGTCGGCCGAAACCAGATAGAGCTCGACTTCGTAGAGCGCTCCGGTGCAGGCCGCCGCGCGGAAATAGATTTCGCCGCCCGAATATTTTCTCTGCCGGGTGATGCCGGCGGAAAGGTAGAGGAGTTGAGCGACAGCCTCCAAGTCCGGCGCGGCGTTGGCATGGGTGACGGTTTGGGCGGGAACGCGGCTGGCAATCGCAGAAAGGGCGGCCACTCCAGTCTGGCGCACCTCGGTGGGCAGGCGCGACGGTTCCAGCGCAGGGTAGATTTTGAAGGGCAAGGGCTGGTTAGCAAAGTCCAGAGAATGCGGGTTGGTGCGAACGCTGATGTAAGAATGCTTGGTTGCTTCGTGGTAGTTCCAGGCAGCTTCGGTGTTGGAGTTGTTGGACATGAGTGCTGTTGTAAAGCTTGACAATAGAGGGGCACAGGCCTAACATGAATATAGAGCAAATGTCTATTCTTACTCTTTCAGGTCCTCTGAACTAAGTTAGCCTATCTGAAGATTGTCTCCTCTTCCATTGCTCTGGGGAGTCTGAGTCACGATGCACGGGTCCGCTGGGGATCTTTCCGACGCCAAACCCAAGCCGATCAAGATTCGTGCCGGCAGCAATAAGACAGTTCAACGAACCTGAAAGGGACCATGAAAAATATCAAGTTTGTTGTGAAGTTGAACCGCGGCGCTCACGCGCCACAATACGTGCTGCGGGTTGATCGGCTTCCCATCCTGACGACAACCAACCGCAAGCTGGCCCTGGTCATGGGGAGATTTACCGCGGAAGACGCGGTCAAGTCGATGCAGAATTCCCACTGCACACCGGAGTTAGTATCGGTACGGGTTAGCGCCTAGCAATGCAGAAACGTGAATGTTCGGAATGTGGTGGCGAGTTGGTCTTGGCGGTGCGAGCGAATCAACCGCAGAACCAACCTCACACTATTAATGATGGACCGAGCCTGGTGACCAGCGCCTTTACGAGCTGGAGATGCAGCACTTGCGGCTGTGCCTTTACGGCAGCGCAGCTGCGCGAGGACAAGCGTGGACGGACAAAAGCAGCCCAACACGCCTGATTGTTTAGCATCATTACCCAGCAGCGCCTTTCCGTGTATTAATCCCCTATATTAGTCGCCTGTATTAATCTCCCGACGGCATCAGTTCGTGCGATTCCTCTCCGCACGAAGCAGTTTGTAATGCCGGCGAGGTCTTTCGGATCATCTCCAGGAGAAGGACGCGGTCAGGATTGAGCAGTTCGGCGACGCGTTCCTTGCTGACTTGGGCGACGATGATCTGGCCAATCTCCGTATGCACATCCGAGAAAATCCCAACGCTCTTCATTCTTTGTGTCTGAAATTCGTTGTCCTCGGTCGGGGTGACATAGTGGACCGAGCTGGCATTGTAGCGGTGAATGAGGAACAGTTGGGTTACCGTCATCAGTCGCTTCTTGCGTGCCGGCTCGAGGGTGTTCTGGTCGCGGATCGAGAGGATGCCGCGACCGCGACGGTCCTGGATGTAGGCGAAGACCACGTTGGCGAGTTTTTCCCCGCTGGGCTGGTTTACGATGGGTTCGCCCAGCACGCTCAGTTCCAACAACTCCGAACCGGCGGTGTGCGGACGTAGCCGAACGCGAATCTTTTCCGCATAGCCGCAGTGCTCGCGCCACTCCGCGAGCCACTCCTCGAGCAGCTTGGTCGGGACTTCGGTCTGCACCAGGTGCTGAAACTGCGTCGACCCCTTGCCCATCGCCTTGGTCGCAGCGGTGCGACCGGACGAAGCCATCAGGGCGGCGTCCAGCCGCGGCCCTCCAACCAGGGTCTGCGGCGTGCGATAGGGAGACTCCAGCAGTCTGAACTTGCGTTGCAGGCGCGCCAGCGCCAGCATCCCATCCTGCTTCAACGCCATGGCGAACTCCTCGGCAGCCAGTCCGTCGATCTGGTGGCCACCGTAGGTGATGAAGTTGAAGACGAAGCCGAGTTTGCCCAGTTCCTCGGGGAAGCGTTTCATCTGCTCGTCGTTCATCCCCGTGGTGTCCCAGCTGAATGACGGCGAGAGGTTGTAGGCCAGCATCTTGTCGGGATACTGCGCGTGGATGGCCGCTGCGAACTTCCTGGCGTCCTCAAGATCGGCCGTCTTGGTTTCCATCCACAGCATGTCGGCGAAAGGCGCAACCGCCAGCGACTTGGCGACGGCGTAATCGATCCCGGCTTGGATGTGATAGAAGCCTTCGGGAGTCTTGGGCAGCTCGCAATCCCAGGTCACCTGGATGCCCATCGACTTGGCGCGCGCGCGTGCCTCGTAGAAAGAAGCTCGTTTGGCGAACGCCAGCCATTCCTCGACCGTGATGTCGAAACGATCGCCGTCGGCCATGCGGGCCTTCATCGTCTCGGCGACTGCCATGCCATAGGTCATCATGCCGGCTTCCGCCTGCCAGGTTTCCACATAGCGGGTGTCGATCTTGTCGAGTTCTGCCTCGAGCTCGGTCGCAGGCATATCTTGGAGAATCTTGGCGCGCTTGACGATCAGGGACCAGAGCCCGACTCGCTGGAGCCAGTTGTAGGCCTCCGAGTACTCGGCCTCGGACACGGCAAAAAGCATGTGACCGCGGACCTCTTCAACACCCAGCTCGTAGAGCTTGCGCAAGATGGCCAGATAACCGGCCTTGTAGCTGGGTAGGTCGGTGTTGGTGGCGCCGAGGATGAAGGGTTGGTCGCGTTCGTCGCTCCGGCTCTCGATGAAGGTCGCGGACTCGGCATCGGTTCGGGCCACAATGATGCCCGAAACCCGCATGATATCGAGCTGCAGGCGGGCAGCGTTGAGGCGCTTGATCTGTTCGTCCTCGGCCACAACCACCTTGCCGCCCTGGTGGCCGCACTTCTTTGCGCCCGGCTTCTGGTCTTCGATGTGGTAGCCCGGCACTCCGGCCTCGACCATGCGGCGGATCAGATTGCGTACATGGGCGTCGCCACCGTGACCGGTGTCAGCGTCGGCGATGATGAAAGGGCGAAAGTCGACGACCGGCGTGGTCGCGCGCTGTTCTTCGGTCATGCGGGCGCGCGCGAAGTGCTGGTTCTTGTCGGCGGTGAGAAGGGCTCGCACCAGTCCAGCAGCCTCGTCTGGCACCTGGCTGAGCGGATAGCTGGCGAGGTCGGGACCCGGATCCTCGGTCACCGATCCCCGGGCGGACGTCGCCCAGCCGCCGAGGTAAATGCTCTCCATCCCGATTCGCTTCATCATCACCGCCTGGCCTGGCGAATAGGGACCGAAGGTAGTCATCTGCCGGCGCTCATCGAAGAGCTCGCGCAGCCGTACGTAGAAATCCTCAGCGGCTTGTCGCGCCACGGTATAGTCACCGGAAAGCGTGCCCTGCTGCTCGGCCACCTGGCGCGGGGAGTAGAGACGGACGATCCCGTCGAATCGGGGGCTCGCGAACCATTCCCTCGCGGCCGCGACCTGTTGGTCAAACATCGTCATTGTGGTTTCCTGGCTCTCAGTGCTGATTAACACTTGACTGCCTCCGTGGATAATTGTGTTCTTTGCTTCCGTGGTGGATCTACCCCTCGCGGTAGCCGTCAGAAACCTCAACTGGCGGCTCTAACGAACGATTGCTGCATGCACCTGTGCGAGTTCTTACCGGGCTTTCGGATCGTTTGGAGTACCTGGGCTCAGGGCGCTCCATCCAAAGGTTCACTTGCACCTGACGCTCGGATTTTCGCTTGCCTTCCTCTTCCTTGAAGGCCGTCGAATCATTGACAACTTCGCCGGGCAATTTGGAAATTACTTCCCGCAGCGCCATCAATGCTGCATGCAGCGGAATCGCCCCCGTGCTTCTGACATCTGCTTCTTTCTGCCAAATCATTGAGGCCCACCAAATGCCGACCAGAACGCCCGCCGGAATGGAGGCGAAGAAACCGATGACAATGCCAAGCGAAATCTCCATATGTGCTCCCGCTTTTTCTAGCACTGCTCACGTCACCTTATTCGCCCCGTAACCCCTACCGTGCCGACTCTGCCGTAGGCATGCCGGTCCGGACTAATCTCCCGAGGGCAGGAGTTCGTCGTCCCAGGAATTACCTATCAACGACGGATAGTCCAGAACCATTAAAGTGGTGATGCCGTGGCTGTGCCCCGTCTCAAAAATGTTATCGTCGGTGTTGCTGGCGTGCCGGTTGGAGGTCGAAGTCGTCATCTCTTTATCCCCACTCAGGAATTTGCGTTCGGACCTTGCCCCGAACTTTGCGTCCACGTGCAGTAGACTCCGGATTGCTCCTTCTGACAAACCACGGAGTCCGTCCGGGACCACTGGGTCAAAATGACCTAGTGTGCGGGACTTGCGCAGGCGGATGGCTATGATGTTGACTTATGAATGCCATGACTATTCTCCCGAACGATGCTGCTGACACCCAGACTCAAACTCAGATTGAGGCCACCGTTCTGACCGCGGAAGCCCGCGCGTTCCTGTTGAAACTTGCGGCTCGTTTCGAGCCCCGGCGGCAGGAATTGCTGGCGCGGCGGCAAACCGTGCAGCAGGAAATCGATCACGGCAAGCTGCCGGATTTTCTGCCGGAGACGGCCGAAATCCGGCGAAGCGAGTGGAAAGTGGCGCCGATCCCAAAGGATTTGCTTGATCGCCGCGTGGAAATCACAGGGCCGGTCGACCGCAAAATGATCATCAACGCGTTGAACTCGGGGGCCAACGTCTATATGGCCGACTTCGAGGACTCGAATACGCCGACCTGGAGCAACAACGTTGAAGGCCAGCAGAATCTGAGGGACGCAATTCGTGGAACGATTCGCTACGAGAGTCCGGAGGGAAAACAGTACCGGCTGGGGTCCAAGCTGGCCACACTGGTGGTGCGGCCGCGAGGCTGGCACCTGGACGAGAAGCACTTTTTGGTTGAGGGGAAGCCGATCTCGGGGGCGCTGTTTGATTTTGGGCTATTCTTTTTTCACAACGCTCGGACCTTGCTGAACAAAGGCACAGGCCCTTACTTCTACCTGCCGAAACTGGAGAATCACCTGGAAGCGCGGCTGTGGAATGACGTGTTCTTGTTTTCCCAGGACGAACTCGGCATTCCGCGGGGATCGATTCGCGCCACCGTGCTGATCGAAACCATTCTGGCGGCGTTCGAAATGGACGAGATTCTTTACGAATTGCGCGACCATTCCTCGGGCCTGAACTGTGGGCGCTGGGACTACATTTTCAGCTACATCAAGAAGTTTCGCGCGCATCCTGAATTCGTATTGCCGGACCGGTCCGAGGTCACGATGGAAGTGCATTTCCTGAGCTCATACGTCGAGCTGTTGATTCAAATCTGCCATCGGCGCGGCATCCATGCGATGGGCGGAATGGCGGCGCAGATTCCGATCCGCAATGACGCGGCGGCCAACGAACAGGCGCTGGAAAAAGTACGGCGCGACAAACTTCGCGAAGTGCACGCCGGCCATGGCGGCACATGGGTGGCGCATCCCGGACTGGTTCCGGTGGCCGAGGAAATTTTCGATAAGTACATGCCTGAAGCGAACCAGATTTCCTCAAGCCGGAAATCGGCGCGGACGGTGCAAGCGCAAGACCTGCTCATGGCGCCCAAGGGCGATATCACCGAGAAAGGTTTGCGTTGGAACATCGACGTGGGATTGCAGTACTTGCATTCGTGGCTGCAGGGATCGGGCTGTGTTCCCATTTACAACCTGATGGAGGATGCGGCGACCGCGGAAATCTGCCGCGCCCAGGTGTGGCAGTGGGTGAGGCACGGCGCGCATCTGAAGGATGGCAGACTGGTGACGGAAGACATGGTCAAAGAGATCATCCATCAGAGGGCGGCGGAGTTGGGCAATAGCAATAATGACGAAAAGCTGCGGCAGGCGGCCGATCTGCTCGAAGAGTTGACGACAAGCCAGGAATTTGCGGAGTTTCTGACGCTTGCCAGTTATGATTTATTGGACTAGAACGTCAATTGATGGGCGCACGCAGGACTCCCGCCAACTCACCGATTGACCTTGCGCCGATTGACGCAGGCTTCCTCTCGCAGTTGCAGGAACATGTTGCCGCGCGTGAGATCGACCGCGGAATTGCGTGCTTGCAATCGCGGCAGAACCTGATCGCCCAGCTCGATCCTTCCCAAGAGAATGCCGCGCGCTTTGTGGCGCACCTTGCGATATGGACGGATATTGGATTCAACGGGCCGCCGCTGCAGGAAATCCTAAAACGATTTGAACACTTAGATCCAGGATTGCGCGCGAAGCTTCCGATCGCCGACTACATCTGCCTGCGCATGGCCGAGGGAATGTCTGCGATGGTGGAAGAGGCGATGGACACGGCGATTGGTCATTTTGATTTTGTCCTGAGCCTGGGCGAAGAACTGGACGACCGGTTTCTGCTGGCCATTGTCTATTTCTGGAAAGGGCGCTGCCTGCGCAGAAAGGGCGACTACGACGAGGCCCTGATCTACACCGGCAAGGGAAGGGACCTGGCGCTCGTGTTAGGCCATCTGCGCATGGCGGCGGTGATGCAGGTGCTCGAGAGCTGGCTTTTGTTTCAGCAGGGCAAATGGAAAGAAGCGGTGCGCATCTCGCAGGCAGCGGAGAACGCGCTGCGCGAGACCGATGATTATGTGACGCTGGGCAACATTCAATCCTTTTACGGACGCATGGCGCGCCGGGAAGGCCGTTTCGATAAAGCGGTTGAGTTTTTCGAGAGCGCCATTCGGCATTATGGGCGGCGGGATCCGCGACATCCAAACCTGGC
>Ga0074044_10003758_pt1 | contig 12794 bp, 12 predicted proteins | sample BogForMeECP23OM1_FD_94443 | JGI IMG/M metagenome (GOLD analysis project Ga0074044, IMG submission 94443) | Bog forest soil microbial communities from Calvert Island, British Columbia, Canada - Bog Forest MetaG ECP23OM1 | ecosystem: Environmental > Terrestrial > Soil > Wetlands ...
AGGACTAAAGATCACTACGTTTTTTTTGCATTCTGCCGCCCGCCCAGCTTACTCGGATCGCGACCTCCAACGCGGGATTTGAGGGCCCAACCGGCGTCGGAGGCGCAATCCCACGTTTTGCACGTCCTTCCACCTCTTATCTCTCGCTGTTATGGCCGAATTATCTCCCTGTTATGGTCCTGTTCCGCGTGCCGGCTCGATTTTGCCTAACATCTTGTTATTCAAGGTTAGTTTGCTTCTGAACCCGGTCTGCGGACAACCAATTCTCCCTGTTTTCTGCCCGTTATCAGGGAGTATCAGGGAGAACCAGGCGCGAAGCCCCTCTCCTTCCCAGTTCCGGCCCGCCCAGGAGACGGCCCTTCCCTTTTGTGTTCGGCGGCTGGTGCGGCTAGAACTGCGCCGCGGCACAGAACCGTCGCATCTCAAAGCCAGGATGAGGAAGAACGCCCGCCAGCGAGCAAGGGATTTGCGTCGCATGACTGTCATCGACCGAGCGCTCGACTTCCTCAAGCGTGCGCAGGGAAGTCTGTCGCCGCGCCCCGCGGCCTGGCCGCCGGAAAGGCTCTCCCTCGCGCTGCAGGGCGGCGGCTCGTTCGGCGCGTTCACCTGGGGCGTGCTCGATCGCCTGCTGGAAGAGCCGGGGATCGGCTTCGACGCGGTCAGCGGTTCGAGCGCGGGCGCGGTCAACGCGGTGCTCCTGGCGTCGGGGATGATCGACGGCGGCCGGGAGGGGGCGCGGGCGCGGCTCTCCCAGTTCTGGAAGCGGATCAGCCGCGCGGCGGCGCTTCTGCCGAGGCCATCGCCGCTGGATGCGGGCCTCGACCTCATCATGCGCTCGATGACCCCCTACCAGTTCAATCCGTTCAACGTGAACCCGCTGCGCGAGGCGCTTGCCGCGGAAGTGGACTTCGAGCTTCTGCGCGAGCGGTCGGAGATCAAGCTCTTGCTCGGCGTGACCAGGGTGCGCGACGGTACGCTCAGAATCCTGACCAACGGCGAACTGTCGGTCGACGCGGTCCTCGCCTCGGCCTGCCTGCCCCTGCTTCATCACACCATCGAACTCGACGGCGAGCCCTATTGGGACGGGGGCTACGCCGCCAATCCTCCACTCATCCCGCTCGTGCGGGCCTCAGAGGCGGCCCATCTGCTCATCGTCCAGGTCACGCCGTCGACGTCGGAACGGTCGCCGGCGTCGGCCCGCGAAATCGCCGCCCGGCTCGAACAGATCCGGTTCAATGCCACGCTCAACACCGAGCTCGAGGCGCTCAGGTACGGAAAGATGCTGGGCGCGACGGAAAAGCTGCTGCGCTTGCGCATCGGCCGCATCTCCGCCGAAGAGCAGTTCGAGGGCCTGGCGGAGGAGAGCGCCGCGAACCTCGACTGGGAGTTCCTCGAGCGGCTCAATCGCGGCGGCCGCGCCGCAGCCGACCTCTGGCTCAAACAGGGGATTCCGCCACAGGCGCGGCAGCAGAACCGTTTCCGCTTCGCGTTGCCGTTTTGACATGGGTCAATGATAAGCGTTGCCGCCTGGATTTGATTGGCTAGTCTCCTGATGGGCGCAAGTCGCGCCGGCACTATGAGGGCCTCAAAAATGACTATCCGGACTGTCGCTTCTGCAATCGCTGCTTCCTTGGCCGCAGGGCTGACGACGACGGCGCTCTCGATTTCTCCGGCGCCGGCGCAGTCGAACGCGCAAGTCGGCACCCTCGCCTGCGACGTCTCCGCGGGCGTCGGCATGATTCTCACGCAGAAGCAGACGATGACCTGCCTGTTCACGCCGGCCAACGGAGGTCCGCCGGAGCCCTATCTCGGCCGCATCGACGAGTTCGGCGTCGCGCTCGGCGCGGTGAGCCAGGGGCGTCTCGTCTGGGGGGTGATCGCGCCGTCGTCCGGGGTCCCCCGCGGGGCGCTTTCGGGAACTTATGGCGGCGTCGGGGCCCAAGCGAGCGCAGGCCCGGGCGTGGGGGCGAACGTCCTCGTCGGCGGCACCGGCCGCGCCTTCTCGTTGCAGCCGGTTTCCATCGAAGGCCAGACCGGGCTCAACATCGCAGGAGGCGTGACGACGGTCACATTGCTGCCGCCTCCGCCTCCTCCGTCGAAATGATTCATCCTGATGCGAAGCTGAGGGGCGGCTCGTCCGGGCCGCCCCGGAGCTGCTCCGCGTCGCCATGCGCTCGGGGGTAATCGGAGGACGGGGCGGCCTTGCCGAACGCCTCGAAGTGGGGCAGATTTTCCGGCGAGGTTGAGCTCAACTCGCGCCAAGGCGTCGCCAAGGCGTCGCGAAAGCGCACAACACGGAGGAGCGCGCACATGACGAGCCAAGACGACGATGCGGGCAGGACGACGCCATCGGGGACGCTGTCCGCGGCCGCCAAGCACGCGCTGGACGGCGCCAAGGGGCTGGTCGCCGGCGCGGATCTCGACCAGATGCGCACGAAGGCCGCCGACGCGGCCTCGACGCTCTACCGGGAGGGGCGCGAGCTCCTCGCCAACAACGAGGAGCTCGCGAAGGCCAGGGACCAGCTGAGCGAATCCATCCGCAAGAATCCGCTCGCCGCCGTCGGCATCGCGTTCACCGCCGGCCTGCTGCTCGCGCTGCTGACCCGCGGATAAGCCTCGATGATCAACGAGCTTGTCGCTCTTGCTCGGGCCCAGGCGAAGGCTGCGGCGCGGCGGGCGGCGGTTCCGGCGGCCTTCGCGCTGGTCGGAGGGTTGTTCGTCCTCTTCGCCGTGGGCGGGTTGTTCGCGGCGCTGTTCTTCTGGTTGGAGCCGGCGCTCGGGTCGATCGCCGCAGCGCTGATCTGCGCAGGAGTCGCGATCGTTCTTGCGATCGTGGCGCTGCTGCGGCTCACGTTTAAGCGGCGCCACGCGCGGCGACCGGCGGCGGAAGGGGCGCTGCCGCAGTTCGTGTCGCTGTTGGCCAAGACGGCGCCGAGCCTCACGCCGAGGCAACTCATCGTGACGGCGGCGCTGCTCGGCGTGGCGCTGGCGCTCTCCGGTCGCGGAAACAAGAAATAAGACGACGTGAGCTTGGGGCTCGATCGTCTCAAGTCGCGTTACCGGCTGCGACCGACTCGCGGCGGTCGCAGAAACATTGACGATCCAATCCGGAATGCACACCTACTCGACGAAATAGTCTTCGTCGATCTTCTTCACCTCGTAAGTGTCCTTCACCCGCACGCCCACGCGATGGCGGATCATCAGGCTCGCGAGCTCCGACCCGTCGATCAGCACGACGCGCTTGGAGACGCGGGTGATGAAGTCGTAGGCGGTCGTAGGGAAATAGGAGGTGGTGACGAACACGCCCTTGGTCGCCCTGTGGCCCTCGAGGCCGCCGACGAAATCGCGCACTTCGCGCACCGGCACGCCCTTGTCCGGGTCGAGGCGCTTCGCCTGCACATAGACGACGTCGAGGCCGAGCGCGTCCTCCTTGATGACGCCGTCGACGCCCCCGTCGCCGACCCGCCCCAGCGCGCGGCCCATCTCCCGCCGGCCGCCGCCATAGCCCATCCGCACCAACAGATCGATGATGAGGCGCTCGAAGAAGGCCGGCGAAAAGGAATGCACCCGTTCGACGATGTCGCGCGCGAGCTCGGAATTGAGCACCTCGAAAGTCGATGCGATCCTTTCCTCAGGGCTTTCGCGCGGCTGCGTCTGTCCGGGCGGCTCCTCCGCCTTCTGCTGGGTGCGCCAGGCGACGAACTCGGGGTAGCGTTCGAGCACGCCGACGTCGATCTCGTTGAGGCCCTCGGCCAGCAGCTGCCGGCCGCGGTCGGTGGCGCGGCAATGGCCGCGCCGCGGCAGTTCGATCAGGCCCGCCCTCGACAGGTAGGCGCGGGCCCAGTTCAGGCGGTTCGCCAAAACCGTCTGGGCGCCGCTCGGCAGCATCCGCGCGCGTTCCTCGGACGAGATCCGCAACGTTCTGACGAGTTCCTCTTCGAGCGCGCCGACGCTGATCTCGTCGTGCCTCTCCCCGAGCAATTGCATAACGGGCAGCATGAGCTGCTGAAAGGTCGGCAACTCCGTCCTTTGCCGCGCCTCCGGCTCGAGGCTCACATCCGGAAGACGCCGAAACGGGTCGGCTGCAGCGGCGCGTTGAGCGTCGACGAGAACGCCAGCGAGAGGACTCGCCGCGTCTCCTCCGGCGTAACGATCCCATCGTCCCACAATCGGGCCGTCGCGTAATACGGCGACCCCTCCGTCTCGTATTTGGCCCGGATCGGCGCCTTGAACGCTTCTTCGTCCCCCCTCGACCATTCCTGCCCCCCTGCTTCGATCGTGTCGCGCCGTAACGTGGCTAGGACGCTCGCCGCCTGCTCGCCGCCCATCACGCTGATGCGGGCGTTCGGCCAGGTGAAGAGAAAGCGCGGCCCGTAGGCGCGCCCGGCCATGCCGTAGTTGCCGGCGCCGAACGAGCCGCCGACGATCAGCGTGATCTTCGGGACTTCGGCGCAGGCGACTGCGGTGACGAGCTTCGCGCCGTCCTTGGCGATGCCGCCGGCCTCGTAGCGCTGGCCGACCATGAAGCCCGAGATGTTCTGCAGGAAGAGGAGCGGAACGCCGCGCTGGGCGCAGAGCTCGATGAAATGCGCGCCCTTCAGCGCGCTGTCGGAAAAGAGCACGCCGTTGTTGGCGAGAATGCCGATCAGCATGCCCGACATCCGTGCAAACCCGGTGACCAGCGTCACGCCGTAGCGCGGCTTGAAGGCGTCGAACTCCGACCCGTCGACGAGGCGCGCGATGATCTCGTGGGCGTCGACCTGTTTGCGCAGGTCGAGCGGCGCGATGCGCATCAGCTCCTCGGCCGGATAGAGCGGCTCGACCGGCTTCGTCCATTCGATCGCGCGCTTCGGCGCGCGATTGAGATCGGCGACCGCGCGGCGGGCGAGCGCAAGCGCGTGCGCATCGTCGCGCGCGAGCGTGTCAGCGACCCCCGACACGCGGGTGTGCAGATCGCCGCCGCCGAGCTCTTCGGCGCTGACCGTCTCTCCGGTCGCCGCCTTCACCAGCGGCGGCCCGGCAAGAAAGATCGTTCCCTGTTTCTCGACGATGATCGTCTCGTCGGACATCGCCGGAACATAGGCGCCGCCGGCGGTGCAGGAGCCCATGACGACGGCGATCTGGGCGACGCCGGCGGACGACATGCGGGCCTGATTGTAGAAGATGCGGCCGAAATGCTCGCGGTCCGGGAAGACCTCGGCCTGATGCGGCAGATTGGCGCCGCCGGAATCGACCAGATAGACGCAGGGCAGACGGTTCTCCGCCGCAATCTCTTGCGCCCGCAGATGCTTCTTCACCGTCATCGGGTAATAGGCGCCGCCCTTGATGGTCGGGTCGTTGGCGATAATCATCGCCTCCCGGCCGTGGATGAGGCCGATTCCGGCGACCAGGCCCGCCCCGTGCACGTCGCCCTCGTACATGCCGAAAGCGGCGAGCGCGCCGATCTCGAGGAAGGGCGAGCCGGGATCGATGAGCCGGGCGACGCGCTCGCGGGTCAAAAGCTTGCCCCGCCCGACGTGCCGCTCCCGCGCCTTGGCCGAGCCGCCCTCGGCCGCCGCCCGGCGGCGCGCCTCGAGCTCCCCGACGAGCGCCCGCCAGCCCGCGGCGTTCGCCTCGTCTTCTTCCGTTTGCGCGCCAAGCGCGCTTTTCAGCTTCGTCATCTCGTCCGCTTTCCTGGGACGCCTCTACGTGACCTTCCGCAGAGATGCCGATCTCATTCTTGTAAACACGCGTTCATAATGGACTGGAACATATTGCCAATCGGATAACTTTACCCAACGGAATTGCCCGATTCGACTGGCGGCGGCGCCGGCCGGGTCGAGTCGATCTTGGAGTAATCGATGTGACGCAGTCCGTGGTCGTCGATCCAGACGATGTCCTCGTATTCGTGGCCGTAGCGGACGTCCTGGGCGGCGAATACGTCGCGCGCATGAACGATCTGGCCGGACGTCTCGTCGAAGCCGACGACGCTGACGACGAAATTGCTCTCGCTCGCGGCGAGCGTCTCTTCGGTCATGCCGAACAACGGGCTGTCGGCGTCGATCGGATGGAACAAAACCCAGCTGAGCGCCAGGGTCGGGTTCTCCGACTTGATGAGATGCATCGGCTGGAAGGCGACGAACCGCCTGCCCTCCTTCGTCACGCTCGGACCGATCATCCAGATCTTCGCCGTCGCTTCGCTGATGAAATTGCTGCGCGCGTTCGCCATGCGGAACATCAGGGTCGGCACGCCATTGTGCGTGGCGACGACCGCATACCGGGCGAAGACGATCCTTGCGCGGGGAAGCGCGATGCGGGCGAAGACGAGACCGGTCATCATCGCGATCAACATAATGCCGATGAAATTCTCGGTCGTGGCGACGATATGACCGTAATCCGTCTGCGGATGCATGTCGCCGTAACCGACGGTCGAAGTCGTCTCGACGCTGAAGAAGAAGAGATCGGCGAGGCCCTCGCGCGCGTTGGCGACCGGCTTGTCGCCGAGGTCGTAGATCAGCGCGAAAATGAAATTGAGCGCGACGAACGCCGCCGCGAGCGCCGCGACGAACGCCGGCCAGGAGACGGTCATCGCGTTGTGGTAGAGGTCCTTCCAGACGTTGCCCTCGAGGCCCTCGGCGATGATCCGCCGGCCGCCGATCCTGCGCACCCGGCGGCGCGCGCGCCGACGACCGCGCCATGAGCCGCCGTTTGCCTCGCCGCGGCTCAACGCGAGCTCGCTAGATCGTCTCGTATCTTTCGATGCGCCAGGGCTCGGCCTCGGCGCCCGCGATCCAGGCCTTCCACGCGGGCAACGCCATGATCGCCTCCATATAGGCGAGCGTCGTCTGCGCGACCGGGATGTCGTAGACATGGAGCCGGTTGACGACAGGCGCGAACATCGCGTCGGCGGCGGAGAAGCCCCCGAACAGGAACGGTCCCGCCGCGCCGAACGTCTCGCGGGCATGCGCAAAGGCCGCCTCGAGCCGCGCGACGTCGGCGCGGACTTCGTCGCTGAGCGGGATCGGCTTCGGCTTGCGGCGGAAGTTGGTCGGGCATGCTTGGCGCAGCGCGGCGAAGCCGGCGTGCATCTCGGCGGCGAGCGAGCGCGCGTGCGCGCGCGCCGCCTTGGCCCGCGGCCAGATCGCCTTCTCCGGAAAGGTCTCGGCGACATAGTCCATGATCGCCAGCGACTCCCAGACCGCGATCCTGCCGTCATGCAGCGACGGGCACTTCCCGGTCGGCGCGTATTTGAGCATCGTTGCGCGCGTCGCCGGCTGATCCATCGGGATGACGACTTCCTCGAACGGGATCTCGAAATGGGCGAGCAGGATCCAGGGCCTCAGTGACCATGACGAATAGGCCTTGTTGGCGACGACCAGCTTGAGCGTCATGACTCGCATTCCCCTCCATGTTGCCCGCGATTGATCTCCGCGCGCTCGAGGCGAGTCAAGTCGGCGAGCGTCCGCCCGCATTGACGCCGCCGCCGCTCCGCTCCAAACAACCCCACGCGCCTCATCCGGAGCAAAATGGACGTGCAATCTCAGACCGTCGCCCTCGTCGTCGTCGCCGCCGGCCGGGGCGCGCGGCTCGGCGCCGAGCGGCCGAAGCAATACCTCAACTGCGCCGGCAAGCCCCTCATCGCCCACACGCTCGAGGCGCTGGCGGCCGCCTGGCCGTTCTCGGCGGTCACGGTCGCGATCCACGCCGACGACCGCGCGCTCTACGACGAGGCGCTCGCGTATCTTTCGCCGGCTGCGCGGGCGGCGATCGGGCCGCCTGCGATCGGCGGCGCGACGCGACAGCAGAGCGTGCTTGCCGGGCTCGAGGCGCTCGCCGCGGCCAAGCCCGACCTCGTGCTCATCCACGACGCCGCACGCTTATTTCCGTCCAGCGGCCTCGTCGCCCGCGCGGTCGAAGCGGCCGAGGCGCACGGCGCGGCGGCGCCGGGAACGCCGCTCAGCGACACGGTCAAGCAGGTCGACGCCGAGGGCAAGGTGCTGGCGACGCCCGCGCGCGCGAACCTCCGCGCCGTGCAGACGCCGCAGGCGTTCCGCTTTCCGCTCATTCTGGAGGCGCACCGGAGCGCAGCGGCGAAGGGCGTAGGCGACCTCACCGACGACGTCGCCGTCGCCGAATGGGCCGGCGCGCCGGCCTTCGTCTTCGAGGGCGACCCGATGAACGTCAAGGTGACGACCATGCAGGACCTTCGCGCGGCGGAGGCGAGGCTCACCGGCGCGGCGGCCGAGACCATTGTCGGCCAAGGTTTCGACGTGCACGCCTTCGCGCCCGGCGACCATGTCTGGCTGTGCGGAATCCGCATCCCTCACGCGCAGGCCCTCACCGGCCATTCGGACGCGGACGTGGCGCTGCACGCGCTCGCCGACGCCATCTACGGGGCGCTCGCCGAAGGCGACATCGGCGCGCACTTCCCGCCTTCCGATCCGCGATGGAAGGGCGCGCCGTCGCACGTGTTCCTCGTGCATGCGGCGGAGCGCGTACGGGCGCGCGGCGGCTTCATCGTCCATCTCGACGCGACGCTGATCTGCGAAGCGCCGAAGATCGGCCCGCATCGCGAGGCGATGCGCGCCTGCGTCGCCGAGATCGCCGGCCTCGACATCGGCCGCGTCGCGGTGAAGGCGACGACGACCGAGCGGCTGGGCTTCACCGGGCGGAGCGAGGGAATCGCCTGTCTGGCGACGGCGACTTTGCGGCTGCCCTAACGCGACGACGCATCGGAGCGCCGCGGGACCCAAAGATCGACGAACGGGCTGCCTGGGCCCGGCAATTCGTCCCGGTTAGCTCTTTCGATAACCGGAGCACATTGCCGGGTGCCCGGGAGGAGCGGTCGCTGACCGCGTCCGCCGCATGCGTTGACATCATGATGCCTTCGCCCTAGCATCAAGACATGCGAACGACCCTCACCCTCGATGACGACGTTGCGGCCAAGCTCAGGGCCGAATCGCGCCGCGCCGGCCGGCCCTTCAAGGAGATTGTCAACGAGACGCTGCGCAGCGGGTTGGCGAGCCGACGCATCGCCGCCCAGCGGCAAGCCTTCAAGATCACGGCCCGCGATCTCGGCGACGTCAGGCCGGGACTCAGCCTGGACAACGTGGCGGAGGTTATCGAACGGGTGGAGGGGTCGCTTCATCGATGATCCTCGTCGACGCGAACCTGCTGCTTTACGCCTATCACCCGAGAGCGGAGCAGCATGAGAAGAGTCGGGCCTGGCTCGAGGCGGCGCTCTGCGGGCCTGAGTTCGTCCGCTTCGCCTGGCTGACGCTCTGGGCCTTTCTGAGGATCGCTACGAACCCGCGCGTATTCGAGCGTCCGCTTTCCACTTCCGAGGCCGAGGCGGCGATCTCCTCCTGGCTCGCTCTGCCGGTAGCCGGCATTGTCGAGCCGGGCGAGCGCCACTGGGACATTCTGCGTGGCCTTGTCCGCGACGGCCAGACCGCCGGCCCGCTCGTCATGGACGCCGTCCTTGCCGCTATCGCCCTGGAACATGGCGCCACGCTCTGTACGACCGATCGTGACTTCTCGCGGTTTTCGAGGCTCAGGTGGACGAATCCGCTCTTGGCGAGCGGCTGACGCCCAGGCGCGGGCATAGGCGGAAGGGCTGCGCGTCGTGGGCGCCTCGGTCGCCACGCTCGGCATCACAATCGCGAGGCGATGCGCGCGCGTCGCCGAGATCGCCGGCCTCGACATTGGCCGCGTCGCGGTGAAGGCGACGACGACCGAGCGGCTCGGCTTCACCGCGCGAGCGAGGGGATCGCCTGTCTGGCGACGGCGACCTTGCGGCTGCCTGCGGCCTGAGCGCGCCGATTTTCGTAGGTTGGGCCAAAGCCGTCGTTCAGTCATCGGCGTGCGGGCGCCACCGTTCGGCTGAATGGCTCTCAATCAAAGACGACGTCTCTCAGGGGCTTTGTGCTATTCTGCGGGTCTCTGAGGGCGCGCCATGAGCGAGACCCGGAAAATTGCGGCGATCCTGGTCTCCGATGTGGTCGGCTACAGCCGGCTCGCCGGAGCGGACGAAGATCGCACGCTGGCGCGGCTCAGGGCGCTGCGCAGCGATCTGATTGATCCCGTGATGTCGGTGCACCACGGCCGCGTGGTCAAGCGCACCGGCGACGGCAGCATCAACGAATTTCGCAGCGTGGTCGACGCCGTGCGCTGCGCCATCGAAGTTCAGAACGCAATGGTCGAGCGCAATGCCGGCCTGCCGCCCGAGCGCCGGATCGAATTCCGGGTCGGCATTCATCTGGGCGACGTCGTCGAGGAGAGCGACGGCGACCTGATGGGCGACGGCGTCAATATCGCCGCACGGCTGCAAGGCGTTTGCCAGCCGGGCGCGATCTGTTTGTCCGAGGACGCTTATCGCCAGGTCAAGGGCCGGCTTGATCTGGCAGTTGCCGATCTCGGCCCGACCCAGCTCAAGAACATCGCAGACCCCATCCGAGTCTACTCGCTCCAAGTCGGTGTCCCCGCCCAAGCCAGGTCCGCGAAGCCGGCGGGGCCCGCCGCGTCGAGAAGGCGCTCGGCGCTGAGCCTGCCGGGTACGCCGCGCTGCTCATCCTGATCGGCGCCAGCGCGTGGTACCTCTTCGGCGCGAACCGACCTGCGGCCGAGCGTCTTTCCATGGTCGTGCTGCCTTTCACAAACCTCTCAAACGATCCTGCCCAGGACTACTTCGCCGACGGCGTCACCGAGAATCTCACCACCGAACTGTCGCGCATCCGCAACAGCTTCGTCATCGCCCGCAGCACCGCCTTCACTTACAAGGGCAAGACCCTCGACGCCAAGGCCATCGGCAAGGAGCTCGGCGTGCGCTATGTGCTCGAAGGCTCGGCGCAGCGCGATGGCGCCCGGGTGCGCGTCAACGCCCAGCTGATCGACGCCGAAAGCGGCGCGCATCTCGCGGTCGACCGCTTCGAGGAAGACGTGGCCGACCTGTTCAAGCTCCAGGACCAAGTGGTCGCGCGCCTCGCCCGCACGCTTCAGGTCGAGCTGGTGAACGCCGAAGCCCAACGTAGCCTGCACGACCGCCCACGAAATCCCGACGCCCTCGATCTGACGATGCGCGGTTTCGCGCTTCTCAACCAACCCATTACGAAAGCCAATCGCTACGAAGCCCGAGACTTCTTCGAGCAAGCCTTGACTCTCGATCCGACCAACGCCGACGCTCTCGCGGGCACGGCCTACGTCGACACGTTAGATTATAGTTACGGTTGGTCCGACCAGAGTGCGGACGTGTATGCGCGGGCGATGCAGCGGGCTAACCAAGCTCTTGTGCTCAATCCGAACCAAGCCACCGCGCATTATGTCAAGGCCCGCCTGATCATGCTCAAAGCGAAACCGAACGACGCGGCGTCGGCAAACGAGATCATTGCCGAGGCTGAAGCATCGCTTCGCGCCGACCCCAGTTTTGCCGTGGCCTACCAGCCGATGGCCGTCGGAGAAATCCTCCTCGGCCGCTATGAGCAGGCGATATCGGATTTCGAACAGGCCATGAGGATCAGTCCACGCGATTCAAATCTTGGACTTTGGCACAGTGAAATGGGCAAAGCGCTCCTGGGGCTGCGTCGAACCGATGCGGCGGTCCAGGAAGGCCTCAAGGCCATAGACTCGGGGTATCGCACGGCTTACACTTACACCTGCCTTGCGGCGTTCTACGCGGCGGCGGAGAGGGCGCCGGAGGCGAAGGCCGCGCTGGCTGAGGCGATGAAATTGAATCCCAAACTCTCCGTGGCTTGGCTTGATGCGCACTTGCCGGGCGTTCTCGGCTCGCCGCCGGGTATGCGTGAAACCCTGATCAAGGCCGGGCTGCCGGAGCAGTGACCGAGGCCCGCCAGTCGTTCGGACGCGACCTCGTCGGCCAGGCCTGGACGCTCGACCTGGCCTAACGGCAAGCGGAAGTTGTCATTCGATGGCCGCGTCCCGGCTGAATCGCGTCCCATCGCGACGGGGCCCTTCGGGACCGGTCTTGTGCTATTCTGCATGGCGGCCGAGGGCGCGCCATGAGCGAGCCCCGGAAAATTGCAGCGATTCTGGTCGCCGACGTCGTTGGCTACAGCCGGCTCGCGGGAGCGGACGAGGATCGCACATTGTCGCGGCTCAGGGGCTTGCGCAGCGATCTCATCGATCCCGCCATCGCCGCCCACCACGGGCGGATTGTCAAGCGCATCGGCGACGGCAGCCTGATCGAGTTCCGCAGCGTGGTCGACGCCGTGCGCTGCGCCATCGAAGTGCAGAACGGCATGGTCGAGCGCAACGCCGGCGTGGCGCCGGAGCGCCGCATCGAATTCCGCGTCGGCATTCACTTGGGCGATGTGGTCGAGGAGAGCGACGGCGACCTGATGGGCGACGGCGTCAACATCGCCGCGCGGCTCGAAGGCGTGTGCCAGCCGGGCGCGATCTGTCTTTCCGAGCAGGCGTACTGGCAGGTCAAGGGGCGGCTCGATCTCTCGGTCACCGATCTCGGGCCCACCCAACTCAGGAACATCGCCGAGCCGGTCCGGGCCTATTCACTGCAAGTCGGCGTCCCCGCCCGGGCGAAGCTGGCAGAGCCGGGCGCGCCGAAAAGCCGCTCGGCGCTGAGCCTGCTCGCCGCCGGGATCGCCGCCCTGCTCGTTATCATCGCGGCGGGCGCCTGGTATATCCTCGCCGGCGAGCGCTCCACGCCCCCCGGCGCCGCGCGTCTTTCCCTCGTAGTGCCTTTCACCAACCTCTCCAACGATCCGAGCCAGGACTATTTCGCCGACGGCGTCACCGAGAATCTCACCACCGAACTGTCCCGTATCCGCAACAGTTTCGTCATC
>Ga0074044_10003759_pt1 | contig 12793 bp, 14 predicted proteins | sample BogForMeECP23OM1_FD_94443 | JGI IMG/M metagenome (GOLD analysis project Ga0074044, IMG submission 94443) | Bog forest soil microbial communities from Calvert Island, British Columbia, Canada - Bog Forest MetaG ECP23OM1 | ecosystem: Environmental > Terrestrial > Soil > Wetlands ...
CGCCCCACTTCGTTTTCATCCCGCCCGTCACGTCTTTCACCGCCTGCTCGATCGAGCCCTGCGTAGTGTCCAGGATGCCGAGATAATCCGTGTAAGCCTGGTAAGCCTCCAGCATGGTGAACTCAGGATTCCATCTCCATCCCAGCCCCTCATTGCGGAAGTTGCGATTGATTTCATACACGCGATCGAATCCGCCCACCGTCAGCCGCTTCAAATAAAGTTCCGGAGCGATCCTCAGAAACAGATCCATATCCAAAGTGTTGTGATGCGTCTTAAACGGACGAGCCACCGCTCCGCCCGCAATCGGATGCATCATCGGCGTCTCGACTTCCACGAATCCCTGCGCGTCAAAATACCGCCGCAAAGACTGCACCAGCTTGCTGCGCTTCAAGAACACTTCGCGCACTTCCGGATTCATCACCAGGTCCAGATAGCGTTGCCGATAGCGCAATTCAACATCGGTCAACCCATGAAATTTTTCCGGCAGAGGTAGTAGATCTTTCGCAAGAAACGCCAATTCCTCGGTATGAATCGTGAGTTCGCCCGTGCGCGTACGAAACAGATATCCGCGAACCCCAATGTGATCGCCCAGGTCCAGCAGCTTCCACAGCTCGTAGCCCGCATCGCCAATCGCGTCTTTCTTGACGTAGATCTGCAGCCGCTGCCCATCCTGCTGCAGGTGCGCGAACCCGGCCTTGCCCATCAGCCGGATGGCCATGATGCGTCCCGCCACCCGCACCGTCACCCGCGGAGATTCCAGTTCCTCCGCCGTCTGCCCGCTGTACTCGGCCAGAATCTGCGCCACGGTGTGGCTGTAGTTGTACTTCCGCGGATACGCCGGATGCCCGAGAGCCTCAATCTTCTTCAGCTTCTCGCGCCGTATTTCGTAAATGTTTTCGTCGAGTGCCAAGACGTGTCCTTGAGTTGCAGAGTAAGCTTTTGATTATAGACAAGCGGCGTGTCGGATGTGCGCGGAGCCAGCGCGCCTTACTCGCTTTCAAGGTGTCCTATCCAACTCCACTTGGGTTTTTCTTATCAGCGCGTGTGGATCAAGTATCCGTTCCGTCCTGAACATGGCCACCCGTACTGAGACTTGTGCGGACCAAGATGCGGATTCCGCTTTTTGTGTCGAAATTGTTTGTCACACATCGGACATTGGTAAATGTATATTGGCCCCGAACTTATGCGTGGACGCGAAGATGCCGCGCGATAAGCGGAACGTGGGTTCCCTGTGCTCACCGGAAGGATGGCACCACCTCCACCGGCGCCGAGTTCGATTGCGTACCGCGGAAGAAATGTTTCGTCGGTAACGCGCACACTCTGTATACTGTCGAGCCTGTAAGTCCGAGGTTCTGCAGTTTGGCTCTTGACTGCGCGGACCAAAATATCGCCAGCCCTGGAGCGACGCAAGGCATACGGTTCAATCCTGCGAACAGAATTCTGATATCCAAGATCCACACACAGTCGGTTTGTGCCTGCAAATCGAATCGCCTCGATGAACGAAGACCCTGCAATGCCCTGGCGGCGCAGCATGCCAACTGCCGGCCTGAACAATTCCTCATCGGCAGATGCTGAAATAGAGGGAACTATTGCCGGCACCGCCGCGGGAGCGACCATCGATCCGGTTAGCCAGACGAAGAATTCAGGCAGCACTGTCCAAAAGGACTCAAAGGGCGGCAATGCCGGCAGTTGGTGTCCGAGCATGTGTTGCCAATCGGCAGCGAGTTCCTGTGCCCTTTCGTTCAACGCTGCAACCGTTGGCAATGGAACACGCTTGAATTCGCACTTCCGACGCAGTACATCGAGGATCGCCGCGGCGGCGGGCCTGAACTCGCCGTGTCGAAACAAGTTAACGACATCGTAGAGATCGCGAGGACGCGCACGCTCCCCGAGCGCCCGCACTTTCTCTCCGAAGACCTCCTCATAGGCATAACACCGGGCGCTGATACCCTCTTCGGGAAGATCCGTGTATGGGTGGCCAACTTGGCGATCGACCGCCGCCAAAACTAGCAATTCATCTGCAGTTAGATCCAGCTTGATTCGTGGCAGGGCACCTGGGTGTGGGAGCGGTCCTATGTAGTAGATGCGACCTTGGCAGCTTGCGCCCCCACGCGCGCTGGCATAAATGTCAAACCTAAGGCGGTCAGTCGGGATCTGGATCCCAGTGTGCTCGTAGATCCAGTCCGAGACCTCCCGGAAAGCACCTTGCAAGAATTCAGGGGTCAGCTGAGCGCCGTCGTGAAGTGTGAAATCCAAATCCTCCGAGAAGCGGTACGTTTCGAAATAACATTTCTTAAGACACGTGCCACCCTTGAATATCCAGTTCTCCGCCAAAGCTGGTTGGGCGTATATCCCAGCCAGGAGCCACCCGATAACATAATCTTTCTCGACGACCTCGGGTGAAAGACCGAGGTCGGTTGCAACGGCGAGAATTTCAGCTCGGTCGATCATCTAGTTGTGTGCTGCTTCCAGAGCTCCGGGATCCAGAGCCGCCAGCGGCGAATGAGGCGCGGTGAATTGAGGCTGGGATCAAGCCTCGAATTTCCCTGAGTCAGGCGTTCTGCACAGGCGCTGACCAAATTGTTTGGCGCAGCAAGTCTCTCCGCCAGAAATCCTAGGCGCTTGAACACCGCTCCATTTCCTAACTTGTCCCCGTATTCAATTAAGCGATGGAGGTCCGCTTCCTTGCTATCGAGGTAAGTGCGGAGGCAATCCTCGACGTGCCGGATACCTCCTCCTGAACTTGGGTCGTCAAAGAGATCAATTAGCGTCCTATGCACGTCAGAGATTTGGATTTTTGCCCGACCTCGCCAAAGGGCCTTCGTGCCGAAGATGTGGTCCTCTTCGATGTGACTTACGCGGAAGGGTATGTCTTGAATGATCTGTTCTCTGCGGCGCACTGGCCGAGCCGTGTAAACGAACACGGTTTTGAAAAGCTGTTCGGTCAAGTCCCAATGATGCGCTGCACTGGCTCCGCCTACGTAGCCGGGATCGAAGAGTTCGGGAACCAATGTCCATGGATCTTCGAGCACCTGTTCGTTATGACTGAGCGTTAGAGGGACGGGAGCATAAAGACCGCGGCGCAGGCGTTTCAACCAATGCTGCTCTCGCCACCGGGCAAGAGACTTCGCTGCCACCGGACGGCTGACATTAAGGGCCGCCACAACGTCATCAACGGTTATGAGTTCGCCCCCGGTGCGAAGGACGGCTGACAATCGGCTTCGGGATGTGATGCGCGGTGGCATAGCGAAAATGCAGTTAATCCCGGATGTTGGGGCATGTCGCACTTAAAGTATACCGCAGGCGATATACGATAACACGAGTTAATCCCGTCTAATGGCATTTATTGCATTTATAATATATCAAAAATAGGATGAGACTGTCTCATTTAGGATGCCACGGCGGGTGGCCAGCAGCTGGTCTGCAAGACAACCCACCGCCAGGTGCCCAACGTCTCGCGGTTTTCGAGACGTGCGATGCCGCGCCTCTTCGTCATAAACCCATCCGAGAAATCCATTGACTTAAGCCCCGTCGCGCGTGACGCTAGAGATCTGATTGGGGCAGTTTCGAAGTGTGCACGTCAACCAAGACGCCCTCGAAGCCGCCCCAAACCCATCTTCAGCGCTCTTTGACAATGTAAGTTGAGGCGTTCAGCGCGTGAGCGAAGCGGGAGCCCGCTGCCGAAATCATGAGCGAAGCGAAGGATCTCGTAAGTTATTGCTTTATAAAGACTTTACCCGCAAGTCCTTTAAACCCAAAGACCTGGCGGGAAATTTTTCCTAACTCCATGATTCCAAAAGACCGGGGGGTAGGGGGGTACCCCCCCCAGACTAATCGTTATCCGGAGGCACCGGCTCATTGGCGATAACGCTGGGAGCGGGCAGATTCAGGAAATAGTTGATGTCCTCTACGGCTGGAATCGTAGCGCCGTAGGGTTGCGCCGTGTCGGTGAAGAACTCACGCAGATCGTTCGACGATCGAGCGTCCGCAAAGCCGAGTTGCTGTTCGTGCGTGGGGCCAAAGAAAATTCCCTGGATCATGTTCAGCACGCTGCCGAAATCTTCGGGCTGAACCGTGCTCACCAACCCAGGCTTGGTGTAGGCCGAGATCACGATCAAAGGCACTCGGAAGCCATAGTTGTAGTTGCTCCAGGGAGCAGCCAGCTTCCAGGGCGCTTGGTGATCGTACCAGCCTCCCCAATCGTCCCAGGTCAGGACGATGGCGGTGTTGTTCCAATATCCGCAGCTGTTATTGAAGCCTCCAACGGCGTTGACGATGGCAGCCGCCCAGGACGGACCCAGGCCAGTGTTGGAACTGGCGTGATCGGACCACTTCCCGTCGGGAATGACCCAGCTGACGGCGGGCAGTTGGCAGTTCTGGAGATCATTCAAGAACGGCGCCGCGCCGTAGCCGCCCTTGAACGGGAAAACCACGTTGGTCGCCCATTCCGTGCCGTTGCATACCGTGAAGCTGCTGTTGGGCTGGCAAATGGCGGTAATCGAATTGGGTGCGGTCCAGATCGAACCCGCCGCCGGAGCATAGTATTTCCAGGAAATCGGGGTCGAGTTGTTGTCCAGCAAGGTTGCCATGGTGTTGCGGCTGTAGCAGAAGTCGCCGAGCGTGCCGCCGTAAGGCGTCTCCGTTCCGCTGGAATCGATCAGAAAATTCATGGCGGATGTGTTCGCCAGACAGCCGGCGATGGCGGACTGCGGACTAAAGTTCTCGGAGACAAATGTTCCCTGCGAATCATCGAGCGGCGTGGGGGCGGACGTTCCGCCAAAAATGAATTGGTGCGCCGGATAACTCGGACCCTGGTTCGTCTGGTACATGTAATTCGCCCATCCCCAACGTTTGGCCATGGTGATGTAGGGGTCGAGAATGTGAGTGGTCAGCTTCGTCCCATATAAATTGGTGGAAGTCAGAGCTTGTGCGTTGTCGACGTACATAAACTGATTCCAAGTCGAGGCGGCGCAGCCGTAGACAGCATTGGTGCTGGTGCCGCCACAGCCGGGAACGACCGCCGTGCTGGGAGCGGTGGATTCGTTCACGAAATTTCCATGACTGTGGCTGAGGTCGAAGTTTGTCGCCAGCCCGACCGGAGCCAGCGCTTTGTGGGTTCCGGTGGATTCCACCCAATAGCTCTGGATGTCGTACTTCACGCCGTTCGAACCTTTGAGAGCGTGCAGTCCCTGGAAGAGGTTGTCGGGAGTGCGGTTCTCCTGGAAGATGATAATCACGTGCTGGATTTGCGAGGGGAATTGAGCGTGGGCGACGGGTGCCAGCAGAACGGCGGTCAATAAAACCACAACTAGAACTTGGGCAGAGCGCTTCATCGGTTTTTCTCCTTGGGGGACGTCGACGGTAGTGTGGGGTCTGACCATTTCTGCTGGCCAGCGTAGCTCCTCAGGTGACGAGCCGCCCCGATACGAAAGTGCGGCGATGATGCGCCTGGCGGGGCCGGTTGTCAAGAGCCGAACGCCCTCTGGTTACCGCGATTACGGTTTGACCCTAAGCGCCGAATCTTTCCGCGGCGCGAGCCCGCGCCTTCGCGGCTTCTTCTTCCCGATTCTTCGGCGGCGCGTTCGTGTCGAGTGCATGGAGAAGACGTGCCGAGGCGCCGGCGATTTCATCGATGGCGGCAAGGAACGCGGCTTCATTCGCTTTCGACGGTTTGTTGAAGCCCGTAATTTTTCTCACGAACTGAAGCGAAGCCGCTCGCACTTCTTCGTCGGTAACCGGCGGATTGAAATTGAAAAGGGTTTTGATATTGCGGCACATTCGGCTGGGACCTCCCACAAATGACCCTATAAACTCTGTGACATTTTCTCACGTCCAGGAGGAGTGTCTCGAATGGAGCCGCGCTTTCGTGCCTTACGAAAGGCGTGTTCCGCCTGCCGCTTGCGACCGTCATGGACGATAGTTGGATTCAGAACCATGTCCACCGAACCGCAGCCCGAAGCGAAGAAAGTTGGAGCCGTCATCTATCTCGCCACCAACCGGCCGCTCCGCCTGCCCGACTTTCTCGCCGAATTCCGCCGCAGCTGGCCGCATTTGTCTCTGGAGAAGACGGGCAAGGAACCGCACCGTGCCCTGTTCCGCGTGGGCCCTTCCGACTTCGCACTCGAACTTCATCACACGCGCGTTCCGCAACAGGTTACGGACCTCGTCGTCCACTCCACCCTGCACTGGCCGATGGCGAGCGCCGCTCTCGCTCATCACCAGGCGCACCTGTCGGTGGAAGGGTCGGCGGAAAGTCGTGACGCTCTCCGCCCGGTTTGCGATCTCACCAAGGCGATTGCCGCTCTGCTCCCGGTCACCGATGCGCTGGCCGTCTGCTGGCTCAACGGTCCCGCTTTGAATTCTTCGGAAACCTTTGTCCACAGCGCTTGCGAATCCTTTGCCACCGGTCTTTACCCGATCGCGTTGTGGGTCGCGGTCCATTGGGACGCGCAAGCCGGCACTATCCAGACGCGAGGCATGGCGCAGTTTGGCGCGGCGGACATTTGCCTTGCCCGACAGAAGGATGCTGCCCCGCTCATGCTCCAGTATGTGTTCCGGGTGGCGCAGTCGGTTCTCTCCTCTCCGCGCCAGATCGCCGACGGCGGTATCATCGACAGCCCCCACGGCAGGCTGAGAGTCAAGCAGGCCGGCTCTGCAGGGAAAATGCTCCTGATTCTCAAACCACTTGCAACGTAACGTGTACCGTGGTACATTGGTACCATGACTCAAGAAGCGCAAGTTAAGGGATCGCAACTCCTCATCGAACGAGTCCAGACCGGCGTCCGCATGGAAAAGCGGCTGCTCAAAGTGCTCAAGGCCTTCGCCGAATATCACGACATGACTTTGGGCGATCTGCTCGAAGGCATTGTGCTCCACGCCTTCGACGGCAAGACTCCCTTCAGTGCCGAATCGCTCAAGCGCATTCAAGACCTGAAAAAGTTCTACGCCCTCGATCTCGATTCCAGCGCCAGCCACCGCCTCACCGAGATCAAGCGTAGACCCGCGGGAAAGAAAGACCGCGTCAGGCAAGAGAAAGAGAAAAAGAGAAAATGATCGGCACTGAACTGATCCAGCAATTCGAGGATGGCGCAACCGATGCTGCGTCCTTCCACCATGCCGAGCACGTCCGGCTGGCGTTTGAGTATCTATGCCGGTACTCGGTTCCCGTAGCGCTGGAGCGATTCTCGGATGCTTTGAAACGGTTTGCCGCCGCGCAGGGCAAAGCGCAGCGCTATCACGAGACCATCACTTGGGCCTACCTGCTTCTGATTCACGAACGCCAGGCTCGCGCTGGCTGCTCCCAGACCTGGGAAGAATTTGCCGAGCGCAATCCCGACCTGCTTGTCTGGAAGGGCGGAGTGCTCGCAACTCTCTACCGCCCAGAGACGCTCGACTCGGACCTGGCCCGCCGCACCTTCGTCCTACCCGATCGGGGCCTATGCGCTTAAGACCTAAGACCTGACACCTGCCTCCTTGATGCGCAGCCACTTCGGCGGTAGTATTCCATTTTCGCTTTTATCGTGATGTTTTGAGGACTCATGCCGCAGAATTATGTCCCCATTTTTCTCTTCCTCGCTGTCATCGGCATCCTGATTCCGGTCACGCTGGTGATCTGCGCAATCATCCGCACGCAAAGTCCCAACCGCGTGAAGCTGATGCCTTATGAGTGCGGCATCGATCCCTATGACAGCGCGCGCGGCCGCTACACCGTCCGCTTCTACATCATTGCCATTCTGTTCGTCGTGTTTGACGTGGAAACAATCTTCCTGTTTCCCTGGGCGGTGAAGTTCAAGGCACTGGGCGTTTTCGGGCTGATCGAGATGCTGGTCTTTCTTGGCATCCTGATTGTCGGCTTTATATGGATATGGAAGAAGGGCGCGCTGGAATGGGTATAACTTCGACCGGTCCCAATTCGGCTGCTTCCGATGAGACCTTTAGCGCGAGCCGTTGGACGCACGGGAACCTGTGGTTTCCGACGCGAATCGTGGTCAGCCCGCTGCGCGTCAGCCGCGTGAAGCGGCGTCTGTTCGGCAGCAACGAAGAGAGCATTGCAATTATGCAAGTCGCTTCGGTGAAGATTTCGACGGGAATTTTTTGGTCAGACATTCTAATTGAGTCCACTGGAGGCACCGATCCGATTGCCAGTCACGGACATCGCAAAGCCGATGCCTTGCGCATCCGCGACTTGGTCGAAGGTTTTCAGGCGGCCCGGCGCTAGCGTACGTGACGACGCGCGTTGTGACGGCGGTCATTGACGGTGACGGCAGCCAACTGTTAGAAGTGAAAGTTTGCTAATCGTTGCACGGCATTTATAAAGACAGACCTTTTGCATGGCTGAGGAAGTCAAATCGCCTGCTCCACCACCGCCGCCCCAACCCCGGCCGGCCAAAACCGAGCCGTCTGGGGGCCCGGAAGGCGAGCCGAAGCCGACGGCGGAACTACCCGTGGCAGCGGCGCCGGCCGCGCCTGTGAAGCCCGCTGCTCCCGCCGCGAAGCCTGCTGCTCCGGCCAAGCCCGCTGGTCCGGTTCCGATGCCATGGACCTCGCCGCTGGTGGAAAAATACCGCAGCCAGTATGGCTCGGGCCTCGACCCGCAGACTTATCTGGGACAGAACTACCTCAACGTTGACCGTTCGCTGATTCCCGACATCCTGCGCCTGCTGCGCGACGAAGAGCAGTTTGACTATTGCGTGGATATCACGGCGGCGCATTATCCCAAGCGCGAGAAGCAATTCGACGTCATATGGATTCTCTATTCTTTCCCGCGCAACGAGCGGGTGCGGGTCAAGACGCAGATTGCAGACGGCGCTTCGATCCCATCCAGCGTTTCGATTTGGCCGACCGCGAACTGGCTGGAGCGCGAAGTTTACGACATGTTCGGCATCACCTTCGACGGACATCCCGACCTGAGGCGCATTCTTCTACCCGACGGTTGGAAAGGCTACCCGCTGCGCAAAGACTACGGCATTCTGCAACAAGACAAAGAGTGGGTGCAGATCAACCTCGGAATCGAGAGCGGACAATGAGCGATCGCACGAACGAACTGTCCCATCTTGATCTCGAAACTCCCGACAAGACGTATCTCGATTCGAACGAACTCATCATCAACATGGGGCCGCAGCATCCGGCCACGCACGGCGTGCTGCGCGTCATCCTGAAGCTGGACGGCGAAAAAGTTCTGGGCACAGAGTGCGTCATCGGATATCTGCATCGCGGCGTGGAAAAGATCGCCGAGAACCGCACCTACACGATGTTCAATCCTTACGTCGATCGGATGGACTATTGTGCCGCCGTGTCGAATGGGCTGGGCTACTGCGAAGCGGTCGAGAAGTTGATGAATGTGGAAGCGCCGCCGCGCGCGCAATACATTCGTGTGATCCTGACCGAACTGAATCGCATCGCCAGCCACCAGCTATGGCTGGGGACGCACGCACTCGATATCGGCGCCATGACGCCGTTGTTCTATACTTTCCGCGACCGGGAAGAGATCCTCAAGATCTTCGAAAAGTATTGCGGCGCGCGCCTGACCACGCATGCTTTCCGCATTGGCGGCTGCCAGTATGAAACCTATGCCGGCTTCGAAAAAGATGTAAAGAACTTCCTGACCTTCTTCGCACCGAAAATCGACGAATACGAGGCGCTGCTTACCACCAACCGTATCTGGCTGGAGCGCACCAAGAATGTGGGTGTGATCTCCGGTCCCGACTGCATCGCACTCGGCGTAACCGGCCCGGTGCTGCGCGCCAGCGGCGTGAAGTGGGACCTGCGCAAGGCTCAGCCTTACGCCAACTATAAGGACTTCGATTTCGAAATTCCGATTGGCACCAATGGAGACACCTACGACCGGTACCTGGTCCGCATGCAAGAAATGCGCCAGTCGATGCGCATCATCGAGCAAGCGGTTGCAGGTATCCCCGAAGGCCCGATCATGGGCAAAGTGCCCAAAGTGATCAAGCCGCCGGTGGGCGAAATCTATCATTCCATCGAAGCGCCGAAGGGCGAACTGGGATACTTCATCGTCAGTGACGGCTCGACGCAGCCCTACCGCTTGCGCGTGCGTCCGCCATCATTCGTCAATCTGCAGGCACTCGACGTCATGGTGCGCGGCTTGCTGGTCGCGGATGTGGTCGCCGTCATCGGCACGATTGACATCGTGCTCGGCGAGGTGGACCGCTGATGTTGACCTCCTTCATGTCGTATCTCGGCAGCACACTGACGCCGGGCTCCGCGGGGAACCAGCTCTGGGCGCTGATTTACGTGCTCATTATTTTTGCGGGAGTGTCGGTGACCGTGATGTGCATGAACTGGCTGGAGCGCAAAGCGCTGGCGCACTTCCAGGTTCGCCTTGGCCCCATGCGGGTTGGCCCGCACGGATTGCTGCAGCCCATCGCCGATGCGCTTAAGTTGATGCTGAAAGAAGACATCATCCCTGCCGAGGCTGACCAGTTTGTTTTCTGGGTCGCGCCACTGATCGGGCTCCTCGCGGCGTTCACGGTTTACACCGTGATTCCGTTCGGGCCTTCGCAGGCCGTGAGCGACATGAACATCGGCATCCTGTTTATGCTCGGTGTCTCGTCGCTCGGCGTGCTCGGTATCGTGGTCGCGGGATGGGCTTCGAACTCGCACTATCCGTTGATCGGCGCGCTGCGCTCGAGCGCGCAGATGGTGTCCTACGAAGTCGCTATGGGACTGGCCGTGGTCTCGGCGATCCTGATGACCAGCATGAACGTAAGCGGCACGGGCACGCTGAGCATGATCGGGATCGTCCAGGCACAGCAGCAGCAAGGCATCTGGTTCATCTTTAAGTTCTTCCCGCTCGGCCTGATCGCGTTCGTGATTTTCGCCATCGCGATGGTTGCCGAGGTCAACCGGGCGCCTTTTGATCTGGCTGAAGCGGAATCGGAACTGACTGCCGGATTCCATACCGAGTACAGCGGACTGCGCTGGTCGCTCTTTATGCTTGCGGAATATGCGGCAATGATCGCTGTCTCTGCGATCGCCGTAACCCTCTGGCTCGGCGGATGGATGCGTCCGTTCCCAAACCTGCTGCACGCTGCGGCGTGGGACTTTATCTTCTCCCTGTTTCCGGGACTCACATTCGGAGGTCTGGCGGCGATTGCCTTTATCGGCACGGCGCGCATGCCGACGCAGTCGTTCTTCAAGATTCAGCGGATCGGACTCGCGGTATTTGCGGCGCTGATTGGCTTCATCGCACTGTTCCTGCTGGCGATCGCCGTCGTCGCCGGCCTTTCCGCGGACACCAGCCTGGTGGCCAGATTCAACCAAGGCATCGGCTACGTGTATTGGTTCGTGCTGAAAGTTGCTGTCTTCATGTATCTGTTTATCTGGTATCGTGCAACCTGGCCGCGGTACCGCTTTGACCAGTTGATGCGGGTCGGATGGAAGGTGCTGCTGCCGATTTCGCTTGGCGTGCTGATTCTGACCGCGATTGTCGGGGTGATCGTCTCATGAACCCCGCCATGAACTCAGCGCTTAACTCAGGCATGGCTCCGGTAGCGACACCGTGGTTCTTTTATGCTTTGGCGGGACTGGCCGTCGCCAGCGGCTTGGCGGTCATCACTCGGCGAAACGCTGTGCATTCCGCACTGGCGCTGATCGTGACCCTGCTTTCGGTGGCTGGCCTCTACTTGATGTTGTATGCCCCATTTGTCGCTGGTGTGCAGATCATAGTTTATGCCGGCGGAATCATGGTGCTGTTCCTGTTCGTGATCATGCTGGTGAATATCGAACGCTCGTCCAAAGACCGGCAGTTCAATCGCATGTGGCCAGTTGGATTGGCGGCGGCCTGCGCGTTGCTGGCGCTGTTTGTGTCCGTGATCGTGAAGGGTAAGGCAGTGTTGAACGACCCGATCACCGGCAAGGCACTCTGGCCAGATCCAATGCGCCTGCCCGAGTCGTCGAACACGCAGCAGGTTGCCGCCATGCTGTACGGACAAGCCGGCAGGATGGGCGAATATACGTTCGCCTTCGAAATCGCTTCGCTGTTGTTGCTGGTGGCGATTTTGGGGGCAGTGATTATGACGAAGAAGAAAATCTAGTAGCGTCGTTCGCTGATCGCTGTTCGCGGTTCGCAACACCGACTGTGGCGCAGCGATTAGCGAAAAGCGAACGACAAACTACGGTTTTTATGGCTGAAATCACCACGCTTCACTATCTCGTCGTTGCGGCGGCACTGTTTGTGCTGGGGGTGATCGGTGTGCTCACGCGCCGCAACGTGGTGATTGTGCTGATGTCGATCGAGTTGATTCTGAATGCAGTGAACCTGAACCTGGTGGCGTTTTCGCGCATGTGGGGAAACCTGCACGGGCAGCTGTTCGCGATCTTTATCGTGGTAGACGCCGCCGCTGAAGCCGCTGTAGGCCTGGGAATTCTGATTGCCTTCTTCCGTAACAAGGAGACGATCAATGTGGATGAGATTGATTTGTTGAAATGGTAGAAGAGCCGCTGTTCGCTGTTCGCTCTTCGCTTGGGCAAAAGCGAACAGCGAACGACGAACAGCGAACGACCACTGACTAACGACATGTTCTTAAACCACATCTACCTGATCCCGCTGTTCCCGGCCTTCGGGGCCGCGATGATGTTCTCTTTCGGGAGGCGGCTGCAGAAAGCCACGGTTAACGCGGTCTGCGTTGGCGCGGTTGTCGTTGCGTTCGTGTTTGCCTGCTTCACGGTGGTTGAGTACACGCACTTCGCGCATGGCACGGGTCAGCCCTTCGAGAAAATTGTTTATACGTGGCTGGGCAGTGGCGACGGGCATTTGAATTTCGTTAAG
>Ga0074044_10003760_pt1 | contig 12793 bp, 10 predicted proteins | sample BogForMeECP23OM1_FD_94443 | JGI IMG/M metagenome (GOLD analysis project Ga0074044, IMG submission 94443) | Bog forest soil microbial communities from Calvert Island, British Columbia, Canada - Bog Forest MetaG ECP23OM1 | ecosystem: Environmental > Terrestrial > Soil > Wetlands ...
CCGTGAACGGGATCATCCTGGGCGCGGGACCCGTGTTCCTCTACCCGACGGCGACGCGCGACGAGATCAGCGCCAACCAGTTCGCCGCCGGACCGACATTCGTCGCGCTGATGCAGTCCCGGGGCTACACGTTCAATTACGCAATTACGGTGACGGTTGCATATTTATCATATTCATTCAAATTCCATACGTCACCAGTTCTCTGGAGTCGTCCAGTCCGCGTTAAACTGTGAATTATGCATGTGTCACCGTAATTACTTTGAGGTCGGGAATAAACGGTGACGCATGCGCAATTGAGTATTTTGGACAGCTTTCGGCCTCTGCTGCGGGCCGCCGCTCTTTGGCCGGCAACGCAGACGAATTAGGAAAATATGCAGGCGTCACCGGAATCCGAGAAGTCAGGCCCCGGCATAGTAGCGGTGAAGCCGACGAACGAGGCCGGGCGACTGGCCGAGGAGCCGGGGGAGCCAAGGAATAAACGGTGACGCATGCACAATTCACTATTTTGGACAGCTTTCGGCCTCTGCCGCGGGCCGCCGCTCTTTGGCCGGCAACGCAAACGAATTAGGAAAATATGCAGGCGTCACCGGAATCCGGTTTGATGAGCGGGGAAGGGAAACGGGGCGATTGGCCAAGCCTCAAGCCACCGCGCCCTTCCTCGACTCTACAATTCCGTAATTCCCGCACCGGTTCAAGTAGAAGAAGTTTTCGAGGTGAGGTTTCTCTTACTCTACATCACTTCTCCAGTCTGGGGGTTAATTTTCCTCCGCTCCAGCTGATCCCCATATATAATAAGATCAGCTTCGCCAAACCCTGCCAGGAGTAACTCGGCTACGCGCGATGACGTTAATACTGATTCCATTTCATTTTGTTGAATATCAAACGAAATTTCAACTCTGTCAAACGAAATTGGTTGCTCTTGCTGAATTTGTAATTTCCAGCCATCACTAGGCACGCGGACTGTTGCTTTATCCGGAGTATTTTTCAAAGGAATAGCCTTAAGTACATGTCTGCTCATAAACTCGTTAAATTGCACTCTTTCTCGGTCCTTAACAAGGAATACCGGATCGTAAATTGCGATCCCTCCCGGTTTCCATAGTCCTGCGGAGGCCGCCGCAAAACGCGCCTTTTCGGCTTCGTCAGGGACAAAAATTGTCATCCGTTGCGTTAGCTGGTGAGACAGCAATCAGCCTAAGCACAAAAGTCCTAATTCGGCCCTCCCAGTCCATTTCTCCAAATAGTCTCAGGACAAGAAGCTTTATTCCTTTCGCCTTCGCAAATTTTTGGGCGACTTCAGTGAATGAGTTGCATGTTACCATGATCCCCTCATCAGCTTTGGTGTCATCGAGAACCGCCCAGAAATTCCTAACGATATCAAGGCCGACTTTGTCTCCAGAAACATCGAAATCCTTACATTCGACTATTACCCTCCGGTTTCTCCCGCCGACCGTCAAGTGAACGTCAATTTGATGTGCAACGTCGGACTCCCCAACAAGTTTTAGGTCGTGAATGACAGCGTTGCTCTCATCCAGCGCCTTGAATACCATCGCAGCTAGCCGTTCGTAGCGCGTTCCAGACTTGGTTGTAAGTATGGCGTCGTATTTGTCATGCAACTCATCGTAGTGTGACTTGGTCACGATTTTCGCCCATAAACCGGCATTGGCCGGATGCGGCCTCCGACGACGGCCAATATGGCCGGTATTGGCGATTTTCTCAAGCGAGGTTGCCAGTTCCATAGCGCCGCGAGGCGCTTGAGGCGTCAGGAACGGCCGTCGCGCGGTAAACTCCGTCCAGTGCGACGCCACCACGGCGCGCGTCTCCCGTCGCCGCCGGGCAGGATCTTCATAAGCCCGGAGCAGGCTCCGGTTACGCGAGCTCTTGCGCGCTCTCCGAAACGGCCTCTGCATTCGGCCATAGCGGGAGCGGCGGCAGGCCCAGGACCGTGCGGACGGGCGCGAAAGAGCGGCGATGAACAGGCGAGGCGCCGAGCCGCGCGAGAGCGGCCACATGCTCGCGGACAGGATAGCCCTTGTGCTTCGAAAAGCCGTATCCAGGATATTCCGTATCCAACTCACGCATGAGGGCGTCGCGGGCGGTCTTGGCCAGGATCGAGGCGGCGGCGATGGTCAGGCTCTTGCAGTCGCCCTTCACGATGGCCTGCTGGGGCGTCTCGAGGTCTCTGAGACGGCGCGCGTCGATGAGGATGTGGTGCGGGGCAGGGAAAAGTGCTTCGACGGCGCGGCGCATGGCCAGGAGGCCGGCCCAATAGATATTGATGCGGTCGATCTCCTCGACTTCTGCGAAGGCGACCGACCACGCCACAGCACGCTCCTTGATCTCGACCGCGAGCGTGTCCCGAACCTCCGCATCGAGCTTCTTCGAATCGTCGACTCCGGGAATCCGCGACCCTGGCGCGAATATGACGGCCGCGGCCGCCACCGGCCCTGCGAGCGGGCTCATGCCGGCTTCATCGACGCCGGCGACGTGCAGCACGCCAGCGGCCCAAAGCGCGCTCTCGAATTGCAGCAGCTTGCGCAATCGCTGCCCCTCCGAGCGATTTTCGGCGCGCCGCCGTGCGATGGCGTCCAGAATCGCCTGTGCGCCAGGCCGCGGATCGGCCCTCAAGGCGGCCTCCGTCTCGGCGTCGAGCGGACGGGCCTCGACGACGAACCGGCGACGGATCTGAGCGAGCTGCAGGCGTGTCACCACGACAATCTAGCCGGGATTGCGCCGGATACAATCGGGAACCAGGGTGGTCGGAGCTCAACTCCAAAGCTTTGGATTCGTGAGGAGTGTCCGAAGGTCGCCAGCCGGCGCGTCGACGGCGCTGGTCGGGTGCCCGGCGTAGGCTATCAGGCAGGAAAAACTCAACCTGTTGAGATGGTTGGACCAAGGATCAGAACTTCCGCCTCAAGGGGCGGATGCGTGACGAGCCTCCATACGGAGCCAGCCGGCGCATTGACGACGCTGGCCGGGCGCGTGGCGTAGGTCATCAAACAGGAAAAATCCAGTTACTTAAGTCAGTTGGACCAAGACTCAAAACTTCTGCCTCAAGGCGCGGCGGCGATCCGTCGCAATCCGCCTCGTCGCCCTGTTACCTCAAAGAAATCTCCTGTTATTTCCACGATTATCGCGTGCGCTTTGTTCTCCTTAGCCACTCGAATCCAACGCCTTTCCGCCGCAAGAGCCCGCGAAAAACCGGCGACAGCCCTGCATTCCCCCTGTTACCAGGGAGAAACAGGGAGCGGGCTGAACGGATAGGCTCACAAAAAGCTCTGCGGATCGACGTCGATCGCGACTTTCACCCCGCCGCGCGGCGGCGCCGCCGCCGCCAGCAGCGCGCGCAAAAAGCCTTGCAGGTCGGCCGAGCGCGGCGCCTTGGCCGCCAGCCGAAAGCGGTGGCGTTTGCGCAACACCGCGATCGGCGCCTCGGCGGGGCCGAGGAGGACGATCTCGTCGCCCCGCGGATGTCCCCCGAGCGGCGCGACCTTCCAGCCCTTGCCCTCGGGAAGGCCATGCGCGGTCCGCGCCAGCGCGCGGGCGTGCGCCTCCGCCGCGCCCTTGTCTTCGGCCGAGACGATGATCGCGGCGAGACGGCCGAACGGCGGCAGGCGGCCCCGCCGCCGCTGCTCGGTCTCCTCCCGGTAGAACCGCTCGGCGTCGCCGGAGACGAGCGCGGCGATGACCGGATGCTCGGGCTGCCAGGTCTGCAGGAACGCATGGCCGGCGCGCTCGCCCCGCCCGGCGCGCCCGGTCGCCTGGCGCAGGAGCTGGAAGGTGCGCTCGGCGGCGCGCGGATCGGCGTTGGCGAGGCCGACGTCGGCGTCGACCACGCAGACGAAGGTGAGCAGCGGGAAATTGTGGCCCTTGGCGACGAGCTGGGTGCCGATGATGAGGTCGAACTCGCCCTTCGCCGCCGCGTCGAGCTGGCGGCGCAGCGTCTCGATTCCGCCGGGGAAGTCGGACGACAGAACGAGCGTGCGGACCTCCGGGAAGAGGAGGGCGGCCTCCTCCGCCAGCCGCTCCACCCCCGGCCCGCAGGCCGTCAGGCTGTCGACGTCGTGGCATTGCGGGCAGAGCTTCGGCCGCGCTTCGACATGGCCGCAATGGTGGCAGACGAGCGCGGCGCGGAAGCGGTGCTCGACCAGCCAGGCCGAGCAATTCGGGCATTCGAACCGGTGGCCGCACGAGCGGCAGAGGGTGAGCGGCGCATAGCCGCGCCGGTTGAGGAAGAGGAGCGCCTGCTCGCCGCGCTCGCGCGCCGCTTCGACGGCGGCGATCGCCTTCGGCGACAGCCAGCGTCCGCGCGGCGGCCCCTCGCGTTTCAAATCCACGGTCGCGATGTCGGGCAGCGTCGCCGCGCCGAAGCGCGACGGCAGGCGAAGCCAGTGGTAGCGCCCCGTCTCGGCGTTGACCCGCGTCTCGAGCGCCGGCGTGGCGGAGGCGAGCACGACCGGCGCCTTTTCGAGCCGCGCCCGCACGACCGCCATGTCGCGCGCGTTGTAGACGACGCCGTCCTCCTGCTTGTAGGCGCCCTCGTGCTCCTCGTCGACGACGATGAGGCCGAGGTCGGCGAAGGGCAGGAAGAGGGCCGAGCGCGCTCCGGCGACGACCCGCGCCTCGCCGCTCGCAACCACCCCCCAGATCCGCTCGCGCTGGCGCTCGCTTAAGCCCGAGTGCCACTCGGCGGGACGCGCGCCGAAGCGCGCCGCGAAGCGGTCGAGGAACTGGGCGGTCAGCGCGATCTCCGGCAGGAGCACGAGCGCCTGCCGCCCCTGCCGCACGGCTTCGGCGACGGCCTCGAAATAGACTTCCGTCTTGCCCGATCCGGTCACGCCTTCGAGCAGGGTCGCCGAGAAGGCGCGGGACGCGACGCGGCTCATGAGATCGTCGGCGGCGGGCTTCTGGTCGTCGTTGAGGACGGCCGGGCGGAAGTCGGGGTCGAGGTCGGCGGCGATCCGCTCCGGCGGCAGCGCGACCGCGAAGAGCGCGCCTTCTGCGACGAGTCCGTCGACGACGCCGGTCGAGCACCCCGCGCGCTCGGCGAGCGCGGCCTTGGCGATCGGCGCGTCGCTTGCCGTGAGCGCCGCCAGGACGCGGGCGCGCGCCTCCGTCATGCGCGCGGGCGGCTTTCCGGTCGCGACGAAGCCGTCCTTCGGCGCCGGCGGCTCGATGACCTCGTGCGCCCTTATCGCCATGCGCAGCACCATGCCGCGCGGCGCAAGCGTCCAGCGCGCCACCCAGTCGATGAAGTCGCGCATCGGTGACTTAAGCGGCGGCCAGTCGCGGATCGCGGCGATCGATTTCAGATTGTCGCCGCTGCCGTCGCGCAAAGCCCAGACGACGCCGGTCGCATGGCGCGCGCCGAGCGGGACGCCGACGAAGGCTCCCGGCTCGAGCGCCCCGTCGGAAGGCGCGCGATAGCTGTAGGCCGTGTCGACCGCGACGGGGACGAGCACGTCGACGACGTGGGTGGGCCAGGTGTCGGCGGAGGGCGCGGTCATGACAAGCGTCTAGCACGGCGGCCGGGCTCCGGGACGCGGAGGCGAAGATGGAAGTCCGGCCGACCGAGAAACACGCCCAACGCGCCTGCTATCTTTTCCGGTGTGTTTGACATATCGATCAAGCACGAATTTGTGCAACCGAGGGGCAAGGACGCGAAGGACGCCCATGCTGAACGAAAGCGATCCGGCGGCGAGCTCGAGGCAGCAAAGCGACCGCAACGAACAGTTGGAGAAGTTCATCAGCAAGGCGAGCGACGTCAAGACGGCGCGCAAATTTGTGCGAGACGCGGTCTCTGTCGCCTCAGGGCTGTGGGTGAGCTATCTCGGGATCTTGGTCTATATCGGCGTCGCCGTGGGAGCGGTGACGCATGCCGATCTGTTTCTTGAAAAGCCTGTGAAACTGCCTGGTCTGGGCGACACGCCGCTGCCCCTCGTCGCGTTCTTCATTCTGGCGCCGGTCGTCTTTGTCATCTGGCATGCCTACACGCTGTTGCATTTTGACATCCTCGCGGCGAAAGTCCGCGAGCTGGAAGAGCGGCTCGAACTCCTGGGCCAAGGTTCGCATGAAGCTGTTCGGCAATTTCGTTGGCAGCTCCCGGCGAATATTTTCGTCCAGTTTCTGGCGGGCCACCCGGCCTTGCGCAAGGGCCGAATCGGGAACGTCTCCCAGTTTATCGCTTGGATCACCCTGGTCTTTGGCCCGGTTTTTCTCCTGCTGCTCGTTCAAGCGCAGTTCCTGCCTTACCACTCAGCACCAGTCACCTGGCTGCACCGGGCTCTGGTCTTTTTCGACCTCGGGCTCATATGGACGCTCTGGCCCGTTGTGGTCGACGGCCGAAAAGAAATCTGGTCGCTTCGGGGAGCGCGCCCGTATTTGCTCGTCTACAGTTGCGCCGCGCTGTCCGTGTCCGTAGCTCTGGCGACATTCCCCGGCGAATGGCTCGAAGAGACTCTCCCCAACCTGCGGTTCGGTCCGAACCCTCTTACGGCCTGGCTGGGTGCCCGGGACGAAAATAATAACCCAATACCGACGTCGTTACACGATCTGTTGTTCAACGGTCCGTATGATGCAGAGAGCGGCGGCCGCCGGAGCCTCTTTTCCAATACGCTCGTTCTTCCCGGATTCGACTTGCCGGGAGCATTGCAGTTCGACAAGCAGAAGCTCGACTCGGCGGATTACACGCTTGCGCGTAAGCGCGGCCATTTCGAAAACGCAATTTTCCGAGGCGCCGATCTGCGCAAGATTAATCTCGAATACGCGCAGCTCCAGGGCGCTGATTTGACTCAGGCGAATGTCCAGAGCGCGCAATTGCATAACGCCAACCTCGACGGCGCCAGGCTCTACCAGGCGAAGCTTCAACTGGCGTCGCTCGACAATGCGGACGCCGCGGGCGCAGATCTTGATGGGGCCGAGCTCCAGGGGGCCTGGCTTTTGAAGGCGCACTTAGAGGGCGCGTCGCTCGATGAAGCGAACCTCCAATGCGCCGCGCTGCCGAAGGCGCGGCTCGAGGAAGCCCAGCTCGGCAAAGCGAAGCTTCAGGGCGCGGATTTTGGCGAAAGCGCCGCGCCAAGACAACTGCCCGAGAGCGGAAGCATTTCGGAGAAGGATTTCGAGGACCTTTGCAGGACGATCGAGAATGCGCAGAAGAACGCACAAACGGAAAGCGCGCTGAGCCGCGTCAAAAAGTTGAAACCCGCTCCAGGACAGGCCGGCGAAGCTCAAAGCGGCGAGTGCAAAGATTAGCTTCCCGCCTTTGTCCGGCGGATTCTCGTTCGAGACTCGAACCGGCCATTCGTTTTTTCGCCCATTGGCCGGGGTATCCGTGCGTCTTCCGATCACAGCCTCTTGTGCGAGCCGTCGCAAAAGGGCGCGTTCTTCTTCCCGGACGGCGCCTTCTGGGCGATGACGGCTTCTGTCATGATTGTCCCCTCGACAAAAAATTTCGCCCGGGGAAGGCGGGCGAAAGATTCACTCCTTGGCCGCCTCTTTGCCGGCGGCCTTGGCCGCCGCCTCGGCTCTGCTGGCCGCGGTTTCCGTGCGCTCGGCGATGCGCGCCGACTTGCCCCGGCGATCGCGCAGGTAATAGAGTTTGGCGCGGCGCACCTTGCCGCGGCGCAACACCTTCACCGAATCGATCATCGGCGAATAGACGGGGAACACGCGCTCCACTCCTTCGCCGTAGGAAATCTTGCGGACGGTGAAATTCTCGTTGAGCCCGCCGCCGCTGCGCGCGATGCATACGCCTTCGTAGGCCTGGATGCGGGTGCGGTCGCCTTCGGCGACTTTGACGTTGACGACGACCGTGTCGCCGGGCTGGAACTCCGGCATCTTCGCGCCGGGCAACCTGGCCGCGTGCTCGGCCTCGAGCTTCTCGATGATGTTCATATCGTCCGACTCCTGCCGTGACGCCGGATTTTTGAGAGCCGGCGAGCGCTTCGGCGCGCTGTTTTCAGTTGAGGCGCGCCTCATAGAGCAAAGGCCGGCGCGAGTCGAGCCTCCCCCCGCCGCAGGCGAACCCTCCCTTTTCCCCTTGACCGCCGCCGCCCGGCGCTCATATGCCCTTTTGCGCCAGTCGGCCGGACGGCCGCCGCTTTTCTCGAAGCGGAGGAAAGTCCGGGCTCCATACGGACGCGGCGCCGGATAACGTCCGGCGGGGGCGACCCCAGGGATAGCGCCACAGAAAGCAAACCGCCCGGACGCGACCTAACAAGGTCCGTCGGGGTAAGGGTGAAAGGGTGCGGTAAGAGCGCACCGCGCCGGCGGCAACGTCGGCGGCACGGCAAGCCCCGCCGGGAGCAAAACCGAATAGGAGCGACGCGCGGGTTCCCCGCGAGGCCCTGTCCGTAGGCCTTGTCGCTCGGGTTGGTTGCTTGAGGCGCCCGGCGACGGGCGTCCCAGAGGAATGGCCGTCGCGTCGGGGCAAAATCCCGGCCATACAGAACCCGGCTTACAGGCCGGCTGGCGTTCTTTTTCCGCCTCGTCCATGCTGGGCGGGCGGACCATGAAGGCGAAGAGGAAGAGCATGCTGCGGGCGGACAAGGTTCTAGCCGCTGGGGCCTGGACGGGCGAGCCGGCCGACAGCGTGGTGCTCGAGTTCGACGAGCGCTACCGCCGCCGCTTCGTCATGACCGGGGTCGGCGGCCTCGCCTTCCTGCTCGACTTGCCGGAAGCGGCGATGCTGCGCGGCGGCGATGGCCTGAGGCTCGAGGACGGCCGCGTCGTCGAAGTCGTGGCCGCGCCCGAGCCGCTCGCCGAGATCCGCGCCGCCGACGCGCTCGCCCTCATGCGCGTCGCCTGGCACCTCGGCAACCGGCACCTGCCGACCGAACTCACCCCGAAGGCTTTGCGCATCCGCCGCGACCCGGTGATCGAGGACATGGCAAAAGGATTGGGCGCCCGCGTCGTGCCGGTCGAGGCCCCGTTCAACCCGGAAGGCGGCGCCTACGTCCAGGCCGAGCCGGCGCACGCGGCCGAGCACGCTCATCACGGCGACCACGCCAGCGCGCGCGCCCACGATCACGCCCATCACGGCCACGATCATTCCCATCACGGGCATGATCATGATCACGAGCATTGCGATCATCCCGACCACGATCACGATCACGCCCACGACCATCATGGCCACGATTATGGACACGGGGCCCGCTGAGCCCGACCGCGCGCTGCTGCCGCTGATGCTGTGGCTGTCGCCGGCGTTCCCGGTCGGCTCGTTCGCCTATTCGCACGGGCTCGAATGGGCTGTGGAAGCCGGCGACATTTTTGACGCGCGCTCGCTCGGCGGCTGGCTGGTCGATTTGCTCACCTTCGGCGCCCCGCGCGCCGACGCGATCCTGTTCGCCGCCGCCTTCCGCGCCGCCGAAGCCGGCGATTGGGAGGCGCTCGTCGAGACGAACGACCTCGCCGTCGCGCTTTCGGCCTCGGCCGAGCGGCGGCTCGAGACGACGGCTCAAGGCGCGGCCTTCGTCGCCGCGGCGCGCGCGGCCTTCGACTGCGCGCCCCTGCGCGAGCTCTCGGCGGAGGAGCGCGTCGCCTATCCGGCCGCCGTCGCCGCCGCCGCGGCCGGCCATGATCTGCCGCTCGAATCGAGCCTGCAGGCCTTCGTGCTGGCGCTTCTCGCCAACGCCGTCTCGGCTGCGGTGCGGCTCGGCCCGATCGGCCAGACCGCAGGGCAGAAGATTCTGGCCGCCCTCCTGCCGCGCATCCGCGCGTTGGCGCGCGAAGCGGCGCGCTCGACCCTCGCCGACCTCGGCTCCGCCGCGTTCCGCTCCGACATCGCCGCCATGCGCCACGAGACGCAATATTCGCGGCTCTTCCGGTCGTGACTCCCCTCTCCCCTTGCGCTACCGCATTCACACATCTCGAGTCGCCGGTGATTCTCCCTGATACTCCCTGGTAACAGGCGGAAAAAACGAGAGGCGGCGCTCTCCGAACCGGTTTTTGCAGCAGAATCCCTTTGAATAACAATAAGTTGGGTAAAAGTTGGCGGCCCACACGAACAGGACGATAACAGGGAGATTAGTCGCCGTAACAGGGAGCTCGCCGACGCCGGATGGGGCCTCAGGCGCCGCGTTCGAAGTCGCGATTCGAGGCGCGCACGAATGGCTTAAAGCGTAATGATTCGTGTAGTTTGGAGTTATTTGTTGTGGCAAAGGTTCAACGAAGGACAAGAAGGTCCGCGAAGTCGGACCAGACGAAGGCGCCGGTCAAGGGCGGTCAAATTTCCCGCCTCCTCGGCCAGCCTTCGCAACGAGCTGTCGTCCTCGTTTAAGCTCGCCGCGCAACTCGATGGAAGGATCGCGAATTCGACTTGTGTAAATTCCATAGCCCCTTGCGGGAGAGGGGCCGGGGCTGAGGGGTCGCGCCGCAAGGCGGCCGAACCCCTCATCCGGCGCTCCGCGCCACCCTCTCCCGAAAGGGAGAAGGGGTCGCTTGGGCAGCAGGCCGCGATGGATCGACGCTTCGGACTCCAACCGCTTTTGTTCTCGTGGTAATCGGTGCTATTGGACGTTATCTTCTGGCTGCCTGCATTGACGCTTCGGCTGCGGCGTCGTCACGATCGGAGGCGGACATGGCCATTGAACACACGGTCGGGCTCAGGCTTCGCGACCGCGCCGAGGCGCTCACCGTCGACGCCGAAGATGCGCTCATCGCCGCCCTCAAGGCGAAGCATGCGCATCCCGAGGCGAGCATCACCTATGTCCGGAGATCCAACCGGCGCGGCGACCGGCGGCACCCTCACGCCGGCCTGTCGCAAGAGACGAAGAGCGCCCCCTGAGATTCCCTTCTCCCGCTTGCGGGAGAAGGTGGCGCGAAGCGCCGGATGAGGGCCTGCGCCTCACGCGGCTGTCGACGCTTTCGCCGGCCGGCGGCCGCTCGCCTGCGCGGGCGGGAGGCGGATTCCGAGAAGATGTTCGGCGGCCTCGATGACCTTGGGGTCGAGCGGCCGCGGCTCCAGCGACACGTTCTTGGACAGGCGGTCGGCGATGATGCGCAACGCCGCCAGCCGGCCATACGGCTTGTCGTTGGCGGGAATGAGGTGCCAGGGGGCGCGACGGGCAGAAGTCTTCTCCATCATGTCCTCGATCGCCGCCTCGTAGTCCTTCCAGCGGCCGCGGTTGCGGAAATCCTCGTAAGAGAGCTTCCAGCGCTTGAGCGGATCGGTGAGCCGCTTGTGGAACCGGCGCATCTGCTCGTCCGGCGTGATGTGCATAAAGAGCTTCACCAGCCGCACCCCGTCGTCGAGCAGCATGCCTTCGAACTCGTTGATCTCCTTGTAGCCGCGGCGCCATTCGGCGGCGGAGGCAAAACCCTCAACCCGCTCGACCAGCACGCGGCCGTACCAGGAACGGTCGAATGCGACGATCTGGCCGTGCTGCGGGAGGCGCTCCCAAAAGCGTTGGAGGTAGTGCAGCGATTTCTCGCGCTCGCCGGGGGCGGCGATGGCGGCCACCTTGAAGCTGCGCGGATCGAGCGCCCAGCCGAGCCGCCGGACCACGCCGCCCTTGCCCGCCGTGTCCCATCCCTCGAGCGCGATGACGGCGCGATTTTGCGTGCCGAGATAGGCCTGCTGGATGCGTTGCAGGGTTTCCTGCAAGTCGCCGAGGCGGCGCTCGTAGTCGGCGAAATCCACCTTCGGGAAGCTGTCGATGGCGGCGAGACTCGGCCGCTTCTCGACGACGAAATCGGCAGTCTTCATCCGCGGCGGCCCTCCCGGGGGCGTTTGTCGGCTGGCCCCACGCGAATGTGAGCCCGTTTCGCCGCGGGCGCCAGGCGGGCAACGCAGGGCGGCCTTGACGCCGGGCACGGATCAGGCAGAGCGTCCGTTGAAGGACCAGGCCTGAACCGCCCGCGTCGTTGCGAGCGGTCCATAGGGCGTCGAAAGACGCCCATCTCTCGGCGGGCTATGGGGGGAGAGGGGGCGAATCCTTTCTCCCGCTTGCGGGTGGCGGGCGTAGCCCGCCGGATGAGGGCCACATCTGCGCCAAACAGGAGCATGAAGAATGAGCCCTCTCGTCGGGGTCTGGCGCCTCGTCGCCGAGAACGCCTGGAGCGCGGCGGGCGAGCCGCGGCCGAACTTGTATGGCCCGATGGGAATGGGGCTCCTCAGCTTCACGCACGACGGCCGCATGATGGCGGCGCTATCCGACGGCCGCCCCGGCCCGATCGACGGCGCGCGCGCCTTCGTGTCCTATTGCGGCGCTTACGCCTTCGACGGCGCCCGCCTCGTCACCCACGTCGACGGCGCCTCCGATCCCTTGTTTTTCAAGGAACCGCAGGTCCGCGACGCCCGCCTCGAAGGCGATCGCCTCACCCTACGCCCGCCCGCGGGCTTCCGGGGCGCAAGCGACCTGGTGCGGGAACTCGTCTGGGAGCGGATTTCCACGTAATCTTTGCCCGCGATCGCCTCGGTCGTCGTCGGCGCCGGCCAATATGGAGAGTGTCGCCTGAAAACAACCCCTGCGCGTCAGAGTCCGCGGCCCGAAACTCCCCTCTCCCTTGTGGGAGAGAAGGTCGGGGTGATTGTCGCCTTCCTCAGCTCGTCTGTTAACGGGACAGCGCTCCTGCTTTCCGCGCGGCATACTCTGTCATCGCTCGAATACGATGCTCTTCATAGTTCTTCATCATCTCTCGGGCACCGGCTTCCTGCTCCTCACTGATTGGTGTTCTCGTGCCTATCCGGTTAACGCAGACAGCCACTATATGTAGTGGTGCCAATGACAAACTTCAGGGGTCATGGTCTGAGGGAATTGTAGCTTTTGAAAGCCGGGTTGTTCAGAAATAGCTCTGA
>Ga0074044_10003761_pt1 | contig 12792 bp, 11 predicted proteins | sample BogForMeECP23OM1_FD_94443 | JGI IMG/M metagenome (GOLD analysis project Ga0074044, IMG submission 94443) | Bog forest soil microbial communities from Calvert Island, British Columbia, Canada - Bog Forest MetaG ECP23OM1 | ecosystem: Environmental > Terrestrial > Soil > Wetlands ...
ACGACCTTGCCGGAGGAGCGCGAGGGAACGACGTTGACAACACCCGCCGGCACGCCGGCTTCCTCCAGGATCGGCATCAGAGCAAGCATGGTGAGCGGCGTATCGGAAGCGGGCTTCAGTACGACCGTGCAGCCGGCGGCGAGCGCCGGTCCGATCTTGCGCGTCGCCATCGCGGCCGGAAAATTCCACGGCGTCACCAGCACCGCGATGCCGGCCGGTTTATGGTGCACCAGGATGCGCGCTCCTGTGGACGGCGCGACTGAATTTTGCCCGATGTTGCGCACCGCTTCCTCGGCGAACCAGCGGAAGAACTCCGCGGCGTAGGCGACTTCGCCGCGCGAATCCGACAACGCCTTGCCGTTCTCGATGGTGATGAGCTTGGCGAGCCGTTCGGCGTCGCGCATGATCAGCTCGAACGATTTGCGCAGGATCTCGGCGCGCTCGCGCGGTTTCTTGCCGGCCCAGCCGGGAAAGGCGGCGCTGGCGGCGTCGAGCGCGGCTTTGGCGTCCTCGACTGTGGCGCTCGCGACCGAGGCAACTTTGTTCTCGGTGGCGGGATCGATGACGTCGAAGCGGCCGCCGTCGGCGGATTTGCGCCACTTGCCGCCGATCCACAGATCGGTCGGAACGTTGGCGAGCAGATTGTCGTACATGGCCATGATGCACCTTTTCTACTCCCTCTCCCCGCTTGCGGGGAGAGGGTTGGGGTGAGGGGGCGCCGCCGCAGACGCTGCTGCGAAGATTGCCTCCCAAACGCCTTCGATGTTTCCCAGTACCTCGTTATTCCAAACACGGAAGATACGATAGCGATGATCGAAGAGCCATTGGTCGCGGACCGCATCGCGCTTGCTGTCGGCATGCTGACCACCATCGACCTCGACAATGAACCGCTTCTCTCTGCATACAAAGTCTACGATATAGGGTCCGATTGGTTCCTGACGTACGAATTTGAACCCGCCGATCGATCGCGAACGAAGGTAGCGCCAAAGTTTTCGTTCGGCGAGCGTCGAATTTTTGCGCAATTGTCTCGCCGAACTTGTCTTCGCTACGTTCGGACCACGCATGCGTCGTGAGGGGCGAGACGAAGCGCTATCCTACCGCGCCACTACGGCCTGCGCAGCATGCCAAAGGAACCGGACGGCACATTGACCCGAAATTTAGTTATTGTCGCAGAACTCAGAGAGGCGCGCCGATAGCATGAAGACAACGCGTAAGCAGGCCAAATCTTGCAGGATCGATTGGCGCCGTTTCGATGCCATGACCGAGTGCTGACCAACCACCGCCCTTGCGCGAGCGGAAATGATGATTATGGTTCGATGTATCACAACTGTGATACATCGCCAGGCATTCGGAGGCCATGAACATGAGCAAGACTGGTTACGTCACCGCGCGCGTCGAGCCGAAGCTGAAGGCGTCGGCCGGGCGGGTGCTGCGCAGGATCGGGGTGAGCACCTCCGACGCCATCACAATATTCTTGCGGCAGGTCGTGATGCGGCAGGGGATGCCGTTCGACGTTCGCGTCCCGAACGCCGAGACCAGAAAAGCGATCGAGGAGTTGGAAGCAGGGGGAGGCACGACATATCGCGGGAGCACGAAGGAAATCTTTGACAGCGTGCTGAAGCCTCGCAGGAAGCGTCAAGCATGAGAGCGCTCCGATTTGGCGGAGCGTTCCGAAAAGACCTCAAACGCATTACCAAGCGCGGCTATGATCGCGCGCGCCTTGACTCGATTACCGACGCGTTGCGGCAGGGGACGCCTTTGCCGGCTGCGGTGCGTGCGCATCCGCTCAAGGGTGAATGGATGGGCTATTGGGAGTGTCACGTCGCACCAGACTGGCTGTTAATTTACAAGTCATCGGCCGCTGAGCTGTTCCTTGCGCGCACCGGCACACATGCCGATCTATTCAAACTGTAATCCGCGGGCGCCGTCGCCGCGCGCACCTATTGTGAGCTTCCAGCAGGTTGCGAGATTGGGCGACGCGAAATCCGGGGGCGAGGCCGATCCCGGATTTTCGTTTCAATCAATCCGCGCGACGCTTGCTCAAGCCGCCGCTCGGGCCATTTGACAAGTTATGACCCAGTGCTACTTTGTATTTCACAGGTGACAGTCAAAAGCCTCAGCATGAGCCGCACCTCAGCCACATTCTCGGTATCCCTGCCGCCCGCGATGGCGAGCGAACTTGAACGCGTCCGCAGGAAGGAGCACCGCACCCGCTCGGAATTGGTGCGCGAGGCGTTGCGGCACTACATTCGCGTTGCCGACGCCCGCTCGGTGCGGGAGCGGATCGCCAGGCTCCCGGAAGAGGAGCCGGCAGCTGAGGAAATCGCTGCGATCGAGCAAGGCAGCAAGGAATTTGGCACAGGCAACTTTATCGATTTGAGCCAACTCCGCCATGAGCTGGGCCGTCGCGGTCAGCAACCGCGCCCGAAGAAATCTCAAGCGCGTCCCCGCCGCTGACCAACAGCGCATCATGGCGGCGCTCGACGCCTTGCGATCCGATCCTCTTTCGGGCGATGTGGTGAAGCTCGCCGGCCAGGATGCCTTCCGCCGGCGCGTCGGAAACTACCGGATCATCTTCGGCATCGATTTCAAGGCGTTTGCGGTCGGCGTCCTCGACATCCAGCGCCGAACAACGACGACGTATGGCTAGCAAGCCGCTTCGATTGAGCAACGCGAAATCCGGGGCGGGCGGCGAGGCTGATCCCGGATTTCGTTTCACTCAATCCGGGCCACGCTTGCTAATTCAATCCTTCGTGCACGGCACAGTCCGCCGTAGCGCGTATCCCGCTATTCTAAGCTCTCGTCGATCATGCGCTTAGCAACTTCTGCCTGTTCCTCTGGGGGAAGGCCTTTCGTAGCGTCAGCGATCTTGTCCACAAGTCCCTCGGTCCGGCGCAGGCGCCAATGGATGCTTCCTAGCACGAAAGCGGCGCAAAGCTGCGATATGACGAACGGCAGAACAACCCAAATGACGATTGCGACGACCAGCGTGCCTGACCAGCCGTAACCCACACTTCGCATCCATAATGCCAACGCCGCGGCTATAGCGAAGCTGGAGAACCAAGCAATTCTCCTCCAAAGCATCGGCATGTGTTTCCCCGCTATGCGTAGCGGTCGGAATTACGGTCGACAGTGCGTGCGATGTCGCATTCGAAGACCGCCAATGACACTTTACGATTGCAATGACTTCCGCACCCGCTCGGCGATGCGGTCGACGCTCGGCAGCGCGATGTCTTCGAGGATGTCGGCGGCTGGCAATGGGATATGCGGCGTCGTGATCCGCACCGGCGGGCCGTCGAGATCATAGAACGCCTCGTCGGCGACGATCGAAACCAGTTCGGCGCCCCAGCCGCACAACCGCGGATTTTCCTCGACGGTGAACAAGCGGTGCGTGCGCGCGACCGAGCCGAGGATGGTCTGGGTGTCGAGCGGCACCAGCGAGCGCACATCGACCACTTCGCAATCGATGCCGTGCTCGCTCTTGAGTTTTTCCGCCGCGGCGAATGCGCGCGGCACCATCAAAGCCAGCGCCAGGATGGTGGCGTCGTTGCCCGGCCGCACGATTTTCGCCGTGCCGAGCGCGTCGACGATCTCGCCGTCCGGGACCTCGCCCTTGGTCGGATAAAGCGCCTTGTGCTCGAAGAAGATCACTGGATCGGGATCGCGCACCGCCGCCGCCATCAGCCCGATCACGTCGCGCGGGGTCGACGGCGCCACCACCTTGAGGCCGGGAATCATCATGCACCAATTCTCGACGCTCTGCGAATGCTGGGCGCCGAAGCGCACGCCGCCGCCGTTACCGGTGCGCACGACCAGCGGAATTTTGACCTGTCCATTGGTCATGTAACGGGTCTTGGCGAACTCGTTGGCGATGTAGTCAAAGCACACCGCGAAGAAATCCGAGAACATGATTTCCGCAATCGGCTTTAATCCTGTCATCGCCGCGCCCATGGCGGCGCCAAGGATTGCTTGTTCGGAAATCGGCGTGTCGCGCACGCGCACCGGCCCGAACTGCTCGAACAGGCCGACGGTGGCCTTGAAGACGCCGCCGGGCTTGCCGACGTCCTCGCCGAGGAACACGACGTCGGGATCGCGGGTCATTTCCTGCGCGATGCCGCGGATCACGGCGTCCCGATAGGTCAGTTCCGCCATGCAAAACCTCCGTCGGCATAGACGTCGGCAGTGAGGAGATCGAACGGCGGCGGCGGGGCCGCCTTGCACTGTTCGGTCGCCTCGTCGACGCGCCGCTTCACGTCGGTCTCGATGCGGACGATAACCTCCTCGTCGATACCGAATTGTTTGAGCCGTTGGCGATAGATTTTGATCGGATCGCGCTCTTTCCACTTGTCGAGTTCGCCTTCGGGCCGGTATTTCGCCGGGTCGGCGCGCGAATGCCCGCTGTAGCGATAGGTCAAGCATTCAATCAGCGACGGACCGCTGCCGGCGCGCGCTTTGTCGTAGGCAGACATCGCGGTGCGATAGACGACGTCGGCGTCGTTGCCGTCGACGATAATGCGGGGCAGGCCGTAGCTGGCAGCGCGATCGGCGGCCGGATGCGTCACCGCCGTGACGTCGCCGATCGGCGTATATTCCATGTAGAGGTTGTTCTCGCAGACGAAGACGACCGGCAGCTTCCACACCGCGGCGAAGTTCAAAGCCTCGTGGAAGGCGCCGATATTCGTCGTGCCGTCGCCGAAGAAGCAGACCGACACGTCCTTGTGGCCTTTGTACTGCGCGCGCCAAGCCGCGCCGCAGGCGATCGGCAGATGCGCGCCGACGATCGCGTAGGAGCCCATCACGCCATGGTCGACCGAGGTCAGGTGCATCGAGCCGCCCTTGCCGCGCATCAGGCCGATGTCGCGCTGCATCAACTCGCCGAGGACCTTCGCGATCGGCACGCCGCGCGCGAGCGTATGGGCGTGGCCGCGATAGGTGCAAAAGCTCAGATCGCCCGGACGCATGGCGGCGGCAAAGCCGGTGGCGACCGCCTCCTGGCCGAGCGAAAGGTGGCTGGTGCCTTTCACGAGGTTCTGCAGGAAAAGATCGAACGCGCGTTGCTCGGCTTCGCGGATTTCGACCTGCATGCGATACATGGTGAGCCGCTTCTCTTCGCCGATATCGTCGTTGAGGCTCGCATTTGACGCCAGCGCGCGGTCCTCGATCTTGGCCATGAAATTTCCTCGGAGCGCCCGCAAATCCGCTTGGGCGGACACAACTTAGCGCCACTTGCGAAGCCGAGGCAACGGGCGCGGCGGTGTTCGATCGGGATGTTCCGCTTGCGCGGGATGCGGCAACTTAGCTAATTGGCGCGAGCGGAGATTGCGATGGCCCAAGATCAAGCTCACCACCTCGTTCAGCGCTTCTTCGGCGGTCCACCCTTGGCGGTGATCGGGCGGCTGATCCTGCTGTCGATACTGGTGGGCGTGATCCTCGCCGCGATCGGCCTCGATCCGTGGAACATCGTCGAATCGGTCCGCCGGCTCATTTTGCACGTCTGGAATATGGGCTTCGACGTCGTGCGCTGGCTCTGGCGCTATTTCTTGCTCGGAGCCGTGATCGTCGTGCCGATCTGGTTCCTGGTGCGGCTGGCCAAAGCGCCGCGCGGCGGCTGAGCCGGCGAGCGGGCGTAGATTGATCCTCGTCTTTCGGGCAGGACGGAGGATGCGTCAGTCGTCAATCGGACGCGGCCCGGCGGGCATCGGCGCATCGCCCTCGCTCGGCATGGAGTGATCGCGCGGGCCGCGATGACGCCGTCGCCGCCGATGCAGCGGGAACCGGTCCGCCGAACCGTCGTAGCCGTTCGGGCCGTTTGGGCCATTTGGCCCTTGACCCTGTTGTGGCGGCTGCTGCGGCGCCTGTTGGTGCGGCTGGCCGCCGCCGGTAATGAACGACGGCAGCCGCTCAACATCTTCCTCGGGTGCCGGCGGAAGATTCTGCGGCCGCGGTTGAGCGTGCTGCGGCTGTGGTGGCGGCTGTTGTTGCTCGCGCGGATAGAACGGCTGCGGCTCGCGCGGCGCAAACGGCTCGCCGCCGATCGAAGGCTGCTCGCTGTCGCCGTCGTCGTACCCGTCATCGGGAAAATTGCCGCGCGGTTCGCCCGATTGCTGGTAGTAGGGCTGGCTCTGTCGAAACTGCTCTTGCGCCGCCGCGATCAGGCGGAAGTAATGCTCTGCGTGCTGATAATAGTTTTCGGCCGCTACCGGGTCCCCGGAGCTCTGCGCATCTCGGGCAAGCTGAAGATATTTTTCCGCAACATGGGAAGCCGTTCCCCGAATTTTCACGTCCGGTCCATTGGATTCGTACATGCGCGACAATGGATTTTGATGATGGCCACCTTTGCGGTTGCGACCCCGCATGCGCTTGTTCTGACCGTTTCTCATGGTGCTATTCGCCAACCCCCTTATTTGCGGCGGCACGGATGCCGTCGTTTCACCTTACTGAATGTCACTCCAACCAGGCGCACTAAGCTTGGCAATCCTTCTTTGCGCATCGCGCTCGCAGTTCGGGGCCGCAATACCGTCGTCATCGGCCTTCGCCGTCGTGCGGCGTTTTGTTAACCTCACGAACACTTTGCAATGCAGCCCTCACCGGCGGTTTCGCCGCGGTGTTGCGAACCCCTCGTTGTGCGCGACACTCACCAATGCGCGCCGAACCGATGAAACTTCTCGGTCTGAATGTGGCGATCCCGTCTGCCGTCCGATCCGGCTTTCGCTATCCCGGCTTTCGCTTTACTCGGCCTGCGCTGCCAACCTCTTCGAGGGACGCTCTAGGCGTTCAAGGCGGCGCGGCGTTATCATCTCGGGCCGATTCCGTGCGCGCAAACTAATCCGTTCCGGCTGATATTCCAAGAGCTTTTTTCCGCTTTTTTGCCGGGGGCCATTGCTCCACCCTCATGCCCTTTCTCGAGAGCAGGGCGCGAGGCACACCCTGAAGATCGGTGCGGGAGGGCGATGGTGCAAGCCCCGCCGCCGAAAACAATGCCGCGACGGTTTGGGCTTGGCCGGCACCGAGTTCGACGACGAGAACGCCGCCGGGCCGGAGCAACGCCGGCACTGTGGCCGCGATCGCCCGATAGCAGTCGAGCCCGTCGGGTCCGCCGTCCAGCGCCGGGCGCGGGTCGAAATCGCGCACCTCGGACGCGAGCGCGGCGATATCGCCGGATGCGATGTAAGGCGGATTGGAGACGATCAGGTCGAACGGTCCGCCAAGCGCCGCCGCCATGTCGCAGGCCACGAATTTCGCGCGGGTCAGTCCCAAACGGCGCGCGTTATCGTGTGCGACCGCAAGCGCGCCCAGGCTCGTGTCGGTGCCAATCCCCAAGGCCTTGGGCAGCTCGGCGATCAGCGCCAGAAGCAGTGCCCCGCAACCAGTGCCGAGGTCGGCTACTCGTTCCACAATCGCGCGCGGGCCCTGCGCGTCGATCGCGCCGAGCGCGGCCTCGACCACCGTTTCGGTCTCCGGCCGCGGCACCAGCGTTGTGGCATCGACGCGCAACGGTAAGCTCCAGAATTCCTTGCGGCCGACGATGCGCGCGACCGGCTCCCGCGTCAGCCGCCGAGCCGCGAGCACGGCGATCGCGTCTCGCTCCCCGGCGTCGAGGCAGCGGGCGCCGGCGGCGGCGAGCGCGGCATGATCGAGCCCAAGCGCGTGTCCGACGAGGATGCGGGCGTCGAGTTCGGGTGAATCGATGCCGGCAGCGCGAAATTTTGCCGCCAACGCCCGCCGTGCTTCGGCCACGCTGCGAGCATGGCCGCTGCCAGGGCGCGCGAGGGTGATAGCTGCGCGCGGGGTCATCCGCCGCCGTTCTCGGCCGCCAGCAGGGCCGCCTGGTGCTCGTTGGAGAGCGCGTCGATGATCTCGCCCAGTGCCTCGCCCTCGAGGATCTGTGGCAACTTGTAGAGCGTCAGATTGATGCGGTGATCCGACACGCGGCCTTGGGGGAAATTATAGGTGCGGATGCGTTCGGAGCGATCGCCGGTGCCGACCTGGCCGCGGCGCTCGGCGGCGCGCGCGGCCTCCAGCTTCTGTCGTTCGAAATCGTACAGCCGCGTGCGCAGCACCGCGAGCGCCTTAGCGCGGTTGCGGTGCTGCGAGCGGTCCTCCTGCATCATAACGACGATGCCGGAGGGAATGTGCGTCACGCGCACCGCCGATTCGGTCTTGTTGACGTGCTGCCCGCCGGCGCCGCCGGCACGCAGCGTGTCAATGCGAAGATCGGATTCGTTGATGGGAGCGTCGACTTCTTGTGCTTCGGGCAGCACCGCGACGGTCGCGGTCGAGGTATGAATTCGCCCGGAGGCCTCGGTGTCGGGCACGCGCTGAACGCGGTGCACGCCGGATTCGTATTTCAGCTTGGCGAACGCGCCGCGGCCGCGGATTTCGGCGATGATCTCCTTGTAGCCGCCCATCGAGCCTTCGCTTAAGGTCATGATTTCGACTTTCCATCCCTGCTTGGCCGCGTAGCGCTCGTACATCCGATACAAATCGCCGGCAAACAACGCCGCCTCGTCGCCGCCGGTGCCGGCCCGGATTTCGAGAATGACGTTGCGCTCGTCCATGGCGTCTTTGGGGATGAGCGCCAGCCGCAATTGCTGTTCGAGCGCGGCGCGCCGCGCTTCAAGCAGCGGCCGTTCCGCCTCGGCGATGGAGCGCATTTCGGCATCGGTCGAGGGATCTTCGATCAGGCTGGTAACCCCTTCGAGCTCGCGCTGCGCCGCCCGATAGGACTTCACCGCTTCGACCACCGGCGCCAGCTCGGCGAATTCGCGCGACAGCTTCACATAGGTCTCGGGCGGCAGCGCGGCGGCAAGATCGCGTTCCAGCGCCGCATGGCGGACGACAAGCGCGTTGAGTTTCTGATCGGGAAGCATGGGTTCTGTATTCAAATAAGTAGAAGGCGTGGATCGTCGAGGCAAGCCGGCAAAAGCCCCCGACCATGACGGCCACCGATTATCCTAAATCTGCAATCCCTGATCGGCGGCGAATTTTTCGAGCTGGGCCCGGATTTGCACGCCGCCAGTCGATTTCTCGATGAGCGAGCAGAGGAACGCGGCGGTCTTGCGGCAATCGACGTCGAGCAGCATCGCCTTGACCGGTCCGATCGCGGAGGGGGTGACCGAGAGCGCGCGGTAGCCGATGGCGACCAGCGCGAGCGCCCCGATCGGTTGCGAGGCGAGCTCGCCGCACAGCGTCACCGGCTTGCCGTGCTCGTGGCATTTGTCGGCAATGTCCTTGAGCGCGCGCAACACTGGCGCCGACAGCGGATCGAAGCGGCCGGACACTCGCGGGTTGCCGCGGTCGGCGGCGTAGAGGAATTGCACGAGATCGTTGGAGCCGACGGACAGGAAATCGGCGTGTTCGAGCAATTCGTCGAGCTGATAAAGCAGCGACGGGACTTCGACCATGCTGCCAACCTCGACCTGAGCGGGCAGCTTGTGGCCGTGGCGGCGCAGATGCGTGAGTTCGCGATCGACCAACTCCTTCGCCTGGTCGAATTCCGCAACGGTTGCGATCATGGGAAACATGATTTTCAGCGCGCGGCCGCCGGCGGCGCGAAGCAGCGCGCGTAGCTGCGTGCGCAACAAAGCGGGCCGGTCGAGCCCGAGCCGGATCGCCCGCCAGCCGAGCGCTGGATTCTCCTCCTCGACGTTGCGCATGTAGGGCAGCACCTTGTCGCCGCCGATATCGAGCGTGCGGAAGGTCACCGGCTTGTCGCCGGCGGCGTCGAGGACGGTGCGGTAGAGCGCGTATTGCTCGCTCGAGCGCGGGAAATTCGGCGCCACCATGAATTGCAGTTCGGTGCGGAACAGGCCGATGCCGGCGGCGCCGGTATCGGCGATGTGCGGCAGGTCGACGCTGAGGCCGGCGTTGATCAGCAACGTCACCACTTCGCCGTCCCTGGTCACGCAGGCTCGGTCGCGCAGCGCCTGATATTGTTGCTGCCGCCGCGCGCCCAGCCGCACCCGCTCGGCATAGGCGGCCTCCATGTCGGGCAGCGGCCGGATGTGCAGATCGCCCGCCGAGCCGTCGACAATGATGGCGTCGCCCGGATCGGCGATGCCGGTGGCGTTGTCGACATCGCCGACCGCCGGAATGCCGAGGGCGCGCGCCACAATCGCGACATGCGAATGCGGCCCGCTTTCCTCGAGAACCAGACCGCGCAACCGCTTGCGGTCGTAATCGAGCAGCGCCGCCGGCCCCATCGAGCGGGCCACCAGGATGGCATTCTCCGGCAGGTTCTCGCGCGAGGGTGCGTGATCGCGGCCGGTGAGCTGACGCATCAGCCGGTTGGCGAGGTCGTCGAGGTCGTGCAACCGCTCGCGCAGGAACGGATCGGTCTGACGCAGCATGCGCGCGCGGGTGTCGGATTGTACTCGTTCGACCGCCGCCTCGGCGGTGAGGCCCGTCCTCACCGCTTCCTCGAGCTTGTGCACCCAGCCGCGGTCGTAAGCGAACATGCGGTAGGCCTCGAGGACGTCGCGATGCTCGCCGCCCTCCACCACGTCGCCGTGTTCGAGCAGTTCATCCAGATGGGTGCGCAAGGTCTCAACGGCCGATTCAAGGTGCTTCAATTCGTTCGGAATGTCGTCAGCGATGAAATTGGTGACGACGACGCGCGGCTCGTGGAGCACCACGTGACCGAGGGCGATGCCCTCGCTCAGCGCCTTGCCCGTCAGGTGCAGTGACCGCCGCGCCGCGGGCTCGGCGCCCGGCAGCGCCAAAGCCGACAACTCGCCGGAGGCGATCATCTCGGCGAGCACCATGGCGGTGGTCTGCAGCGCCTCGACTTCTTCCTCCGAATAGGTGCGCCGGGCGCGGTTCTGCACCACCAGCACGCCGAGCGTGTTGCCGGCGCGTAACACCGGCACGCCGAGGAAGGAGTGATAGATCTCTTCGCCGGTTTCCGGCCGATAGGAAAAGGCCGGATGGGCCTGCGCGTTCGACAGATTGATGGCGCTCGCCTGGCTCGCGACCAGTCCGACCAGGCCCTCGTCGGCGCGCATCACGGTGCGGTGCACCGCATCGCGGTTGAGACCCTCGGTGGCATAGAGTTCGAGGGTGGAATCGACGCGCAGCACATAGACGGAGCAGACCTCCGCAACCATGTTGGCGGCGATCAGCACTACGATCTTGTCAAGGCGTTCCTGCGCGCTGACCGGCTCCGCCATGACTTCGCGGAGTCGGCGCAACAGCACGCGCGGACCGCCGAGCGCGCCGCGCATGGCGTGAGGTCCTTCGGGCTTTGCTGTGACCGGAACGCAGCCCGCGTCGCACCGGCCTTATTCAAAGAGGAATTCGCCTGGGCCCGGCCCGCGGCGATCACCCTCAAGCCTATATCGAATGCAGCATGCAAACCGCAAGCCAGAGACAGTGATATGACCGCTTCGGATTTTGTGCGCCGCAGCGTAAGGCGACGACTATGGCTTCGCTTGGTCGAGGCCGTAGAGCGAGTGCAGCGTGCGCACGGCCAGTTCGGTAAAGGCTGCGTCTATCAGCAGGGAAAACTTGATCTCCGAGGTGGTAATGGCGCGGATATTGACGGCGCGGTCGGCCAGCGCGCGGAACGCCTGCGCGGCGACGCCGGCGTGGCTTCGCATGCCGATGCCGATGACGGAGATCTTGGCGACGTCGGTAGCGCCGTCGAGCCGGGCGTAACCGATGGCCTGCTTGGCCTTGGCGACGACATCGAGGGCGCGCTGATAATCGGCGGCCGGCACGGTGAAGGTGAGGTCGGTGGTCTTGCCGTCGGCCGAGACGTTCTGCACGATCATGTCGACGTTGATGCTGGCTTCGGCCAGCGGGCCGAAAATCGCGGCGGCAACGCCGGGCTTGTCCTGGACCTGGCGAACGGAGATTTGGGCCTCGTCGCGGGAGAAGGCGATGCCGGTGACCACTTGGTGTTCCACGATCTCCTCCTCGTCGCAAATAAGGGTTCCGGGCGGGTTGCCGTGCGGGTCGATATCCTCGGGCCGATCGAAGCTCGAGCGGACGAAAATGCGGACATTGTGCACCATGCCGAGTTCGACCGAGCGGACCTGCATCACCTTGGCGCCGAGCGAGGCAAGCTCCAGCATTTCCTCGAACGCGATCCTGTCGAGCCTGTGGGCGTGCGGCACGACGCGCGGATCGCTGGTGTAGACGCCGTCGACGTCGGTGTAGATGTCGCAGCGGTCGGCGCGGATGGCTGCCGCAACCGCCACCGCGGAGGTATCGGAGCCGCCGCGGCCGAGCGTGGTTATGCGTCCGGTTTCCTTGTGCAGGCCTTGGAACCCGGCGATGACCGCCACCTCCTTGCGTTCGCTGAAGCGCCGGATGATTTCGGCGCCGTTGATGTCGAGGATGCGTGCCGAGGCGTGAACGTTCGAAGTCAGGATCGGAAGCTGCCACCCCTGCCAGGAGCGCGCGTTGATGTCCATGTCTTGCAGGGCGATCGCGAGCAGGCCGGCCGTTACCTGCTCGCCGGTCGCGACGACAGCGTCGTATTCCCGTGCGTCGAATATATGCCGCTCCGCCAGGGCCGCCGCGCACCAGGCGACGAGCCGGTCGGTAGTGCCGGACATGGCCGAGACCACGACCGCGACGTCATGACCGGCATCGACCTCGCGCTTGACGTGGCGCGCGACGTTGCGGATGCGGTCGATGTCGGCGACCGAGGTACCGCCGAACTTCATGACGAGACGGGCCATGGCAGTCGTTCGCGCTCTTCTGCGGCAGGCGCGCCGGTCGCCGCGATCGTTGCGGGCCGGCGCAAAAAGGCGCGTATTGATACCGGCGCGATGCGCCGACTGCAAC
>Ga0074044_10003763_pt1 | contig 12777 bp, 12 predicted proteins | sample BogForMeECP23OM1_FD_94443 | JGI IMG/M metagenome (GOLD analysis project Ga0074044, IMG submission 94443) | Bog forest soil microbial communities from Calvert Island, British Columbia, Canada - Bog Forest MetaG ECP23OM1 | ecosystem: Environmental > Terrestrial > Soil > Wetlands ...
TGCGCAGCGGCGACCGCCTCCTCCTCAAGGAGCGCCACTGCGTCTACGACACGCTCAGGATCGACAACTCGCTCGTCTATCCCGTGTAAATAATCTTTGCGCAGGCGTTGCGGCCAGAGCGTTAGGTAATGGGTAAGTTTCACCCCATCCTTCGAGACGGGCCTTCGGCCCTCCTCAGGATGAGGTGAAACCCTAACCAAGGCGTCCTCATCCTGAGGAGCGTCGCACTTGCGACGCGTCTCGAAGGATGAGGATTTTGCCAAACTGACCCAATACCGGGCGTCACGTCCCTTTGCCCGAATCGATCGCGGCGAGTACTTTCGGCGGCGACATCGGCAATTCGGTCAAACGCCGGCCGATCGCGCGGTCGATCGCGTTGGCGATGGCCGCCATCGGCGGAACAATATTGACCTCGCCGACGCCCTTGGCGCCATAGGGATGGCTGGGGTTCGGCACCTCGACCAGCACCGCTTCGATCATCGGCAGATCGGAGGCGACGGGAATGCGATAGTCCAGGAAGCCTGGATTGTCGAGGCGCCCCTGCGGGGTGTAGATGTACTCCTCATTCAAGGCCCAGCCGATGCCCTGCGTGACTCCACCCTGGATCTGCCCCTCGACATAGCTCGGGTGGATGGCACGGCCGACGTCCTGGGCGGCGACGAAACGCAGCACCGTCACCTTGCCGGTCTCGGGATCGACCTCGACGTCGCAGAACTGGGTGGCGAAGCCGGGGGCTACGCCGCCGGGGTTCACCGCCGCCGCGGCACCGATCGGCCCCCCGGTCAGCCCGCGCTTGGCTGCGATCTCCTTGAGCGACAGCGGTGCGAAATCGCCGACGTTGCTGCTCGCCGGCCTGGCGTGGCCGTCCTCCCAGATGACACCCTCGGCGTCGACCTTCCAGGTCATTGCCGCCCGGGCGCACAGCTCGTTGATCACCTTCTTGGTGGCCTCGACCACGGCAATGCCGGTTGCGAAGGTGACGCGCGAGCCGCCGGTCACATGCGTATAGCCCACCGACGCGGTGTCGGCGACGATTGGGCGCACCTGGTTGTAGTCGATGCCGAGCGTCTCGGCCGCCATGATCGCCATCGAGGCGCGCGAGCCGCCGATGTCGGGGCTGCCGGTCGCGACGACCACGGTACCGTCCTCGTTGACGTGCACGGTCGCACTCGATTCGCCGCCGGCATTGAACCAATAGCCGGAGGCGACGCCGCGTCCCTGGTTCTTCTTGAGCGGCGCCTTGTAGCCTGGATGGTTGAGAATCGCCTCGATGGTTTCCGCGTACCCGTTGTGGGCGAGCTTGGGCCCGTAAAGCATCTGCGTGCCCGCCCTGGCCGCGTTCTTCAGCCGCATTTGCAGCGGATCCATGCCGATCTTCTGCGCCACAACATCGAGCACGCTCTCCACCGCGAAAGCCGAGATCGGCGAGCCTGGCGCGCGGTAGGCAGCCACCTTCGGCCGGTTGCACACCACGTCGTAGCCGACCGAGCGCGCGTTCGGGATGTCGTAGGGCGAGAAGGCGCACATGCAGCCGTTCATCACCGGAGAGCCGGGGAATGCGCCGGCCTGGTACTTGAACACTCCGTCGGCGGCGACGATCTTGCCGTCCTTCTTGACGCCGATCTTCACCGTCATGGCGGAGCCGGAAGTCGGGCCCGAGGCCCTGAACACGTCCTCGCGGCTCATCACGATCTTTACCGGAGAGCCCGATTTCCGGGCGAGCATGGTCGCCACGGGCTCGATGTAGACCACGGTCTTGCCGCCGAAGCCGCCCCCGATCTCAGCAGGGTATACGCGCAAGTCTCCGATTTTCATGCCGAGCAGCTGTGCAGTCAGTGCGCGCACCACGAAATGTCCCTGGCTCGAGCTCCAGAGCTCGCCCTGACCGTCGGCGTCGAAACGGGCGACACAGCCATGCGGCTCGATATACGCCTGATGCACCGGCGCGGTCTTGAACTTCATCTCGACGATCACATCAGCTGCAGCGAAGCCGGCTTCCAGGTCGCCCAGCTTGTACTCGATCCGCTTCGAGATGTTGGAAGGCTTGGTCGGCGCCGGATCAACGCCCCGCGTGATCATGTCGGGGAACAAGAGCGGCGCCTCCGGCCTCATCGCCTCGTCGACGTCGATGACGTGCGGCAGCACCTCGTAGTCGACCGAGATGCGCGAAAGCGCCTCGTCCGCGACGGCCTTGCTGATTGCCGCCACGGCGGCTACGGCGTGGCCCTCGTAGAGCACTTTCTCGCGCGCCATGATGTTGCGTGTCATGTGCCAGAAATTCATCGCGACACGCTCCGGGCCGACATACTCGAATTTCTGCTCGGGGAAGTCCGCGGACGTCACCACCGCCTTGACGCCGGGCAGCGCTGCCGCCTTCGAGGTGTCGATCGACCGGATGCGCGCATGCGCGTGGGGAGAGCGCAGGATCGCGCCGACCAGCATGCCCGGCATCGCGAGGTCCGCACCGAAGAGCGCACGCCCCGTCACCTTCGGCACTCCGTCCGGGCGAATCGGCCGGGTTCCAACCCACTTGAACTGCTGTGCTACGTCGTTCATGGCTACCTCGCCTGAGAATCCGTTTTCTTTCCGGCGAACGTCTTGTTGGCCTCACGCCCCTCGCAACTCGGCCGCGGCGTCGAGGACGGCGCGGACCACCTTGTCATAGCCTGTGCAGCGGCAAAGATTTCCGGCCAGCCAGTATCGCGTCTCGGTCTCGGACGGGTTCGGATTGCGGTCGAGAAGTGCCTTCGCCGCGACCAGCAGGCCCGGTGTGCAGAAGCCGCATTGCAGTGCTGCGTGCTCCAGGAACTTTTGCTGCAACGGGTGGAGCTTGCTGCCGCGTGCCAGGCCTTCGATCGTCTCGATCGCGCGACCCTCGGCCTCGACCGCAAGCATGAGGCACGAGCAGACGACGCGGCCGTCGACGATCACGCTGCAGGCGCCGCAATCGCCCGAGCTGCACCCTTCCTTGCTGCCCGTCAGGTCGAGCTCGTCGCGCAGCGCGTCCAGGAGGGTCTGCTGCGGCTCGCACAGGAATTCGGCGGGCTCCCCGTTGATCGTCGCTGATACGTGATGCTTGCTCATCGCTGCTCCCCCGCGCGCTCGAATGCAATGGTAGCCGCCCGCCGTACCAGGACACCGGCAATTTTGGTCCGGAATTCGATCGTCCCGCGCTTGTCGTCGATGGGCTTGCAGGCGCGGCGCGCCGCCCCGTCGAGCATTGCCAACACCTTTTCGTCGAGCTTATGCCCGACGAGAGCGGCGGCGGCTTCGGGAACGAGGATGGGCGTCGGTGCCACGGCTCCGAGCGCCACCCGTGCGTCGGTACAGGCGCCGCTCCGGTCGAGCGTTATATTGACCCCGGCGCCGACCACGGCGATGTCCATCTCGGTCCGCGGAATGAAGCGCAGATAGGCATCCGCCGACCGCGGCGGCCGTTTGGGCAGGTGAAATTCGACGATCAATTCGTCCCGGGTCAGGCATGTGCGCCCCGGACCCGTGACGATGTCCTCCACTGGAACCTCGCGCCGCCCTTTGGTACCCGCCACAATGCAAGTCGCGCGCGCGACGATCAGCGCCGGGACGCTGTCCGCTGCCGGGGAGGCGTTACAGAGATTGCCGGCAAGCGACGCCCGGCCCTGTATCTGGGTCGAGCCGATCAAGTTGGCGGCCTCGACCACTCCCGGCCAAGCCTTCTTGAGGCTCTCGCATTCGCCGATCATGGCACCCGGCGTTGCCGCACCGATCACGAAACCGCCATCCGTCTCGCGAATGCCGATCATACCGGGGATCTTCTTCGTATCGACGATCAAATCCGGCTTGGTTCGACCCGAGCGAAGCTGAACGAGCAGATCGGTCCCTCCGGACAGGAGCTTCGCGGTACCGGAGGCGCCGGACAGGATGCGGATGGCCTCCTCGACCGTCGACGGGGCTGTATAGTCGAGCATGGGCATCGTCTCTCCCTAATTCGCGCGACCGCGCCGGCCAGTCCGAGCCGTCTCGCTCGAATGAGCCGAGAGGAACACTAGTCTACCGCCGATCGGGGGTCGAGGGCGAAGTGTAAAAAAGTCATATCTCATGCGATCTCGCGCCTTGATCGAGCGGGGATCAGGGGCTCGCGTGGGTCCCTGTTTTGTCGTCGCACCCTGCCACCGCGAAGGGGCAAGCGCGCGGTTGAAATCCATCAGCGGACTTCGAGATCCATCCAAGTCTCGAAGCAGTGATTCTTGGACAGCGCCATGACGCCGATCGTTGCGCGGCAGCCAATTCCGCGCTCGGGGCCGAAGACGTCGGCGAAGAGATCGGTGAGGCCGCTTGAAACGAGATTGGGGTCCGTGAAGCCCGGCGCGCACACGACGAAGTTCAAGCTGCGGGCGAGTGCCACGACATTGTCGAGGTCGCCGATGGCCTGCTTGATGCCCGCGAGGCAGTTGATCCCGGTTTGCCGGGCCGCCGCATAGGCCTGCTCGACCGTGACCTCGGCCCCGACGCGGCCGGGGTGGAGCGCTCGGCCGTCCGGCAGGTCCGGGACGTGGCCGGAGAGGATGAGGAGGCTTCCCGACCGATGGAACGGCTTCATCTTTCCGTAGTTGGCGCCGTAGTAGGTGTCGGCACTGAAATTCGGCAAGACGATGCCCATATCCTTGAGCTTCTTCTCGATCTGCATGGCGGTCCTCCATCCGTGGCAAGTAACTCGAACTCTCCGGCCAAGCGCGCCGTCGACGGACGCACAACCCGGCACGCTGGTTATGGCGCAGTAGCGCCGAATGCTGCGGGGCGTGCGAGGCTGACCGCCACACGACTATCCAGCGAACCCCGCGAGCGCTTGAAGCGCCGCGTCGATGTCGGCCGCGGTGTGGTCCGCGCTGATCTGAAAGCGAATCTCCTCGTCGCCCCTCGGCACCACCGGATGGTTGAGGCCGGTGGCGAGTATGCCCTCTCGGCGCAGATGCGCGACCAGCGCCGAGGTCCGCGAGCTGTCGCGCAGCATCAACGGCACGACGGGGTGCTCGCCCGGCAGCGTCTCGAGCCTGAGCTTGACGAGCCCGGCCTTGAAGCGCGCGGTCATTGCACGCAAGTGCGCAAGCAGCGCTATGCCCGCCGGGCTGTCCAGGATGTCGATCGCCGCGTGGGCGGCGGCGGCCTCGGCCGGCGTGATCGGGTTGGAATAAATGTAGAACGGCGAGGTTTCGCGCAGGTAGCGGATGACGGCGTCCTCGGCAACGATGTAACCGCCGTTGACGCCGACGGCCTTGCCGAGCGTCCCCACCAAGAGATCGGCCGGGCCGGACGTCGTGTACTCCTCGGTGCCGCGGCCGGTCCTTCCGAACGCGCCAACTCCATGTGAATCGTCAACCAGCACGATCGCATTCTCCGCGAACGCGCCGTCATGGGCGCGTGCCAGCGTCATGATACGGTCGAGCGGCGCGTGGTCGCCACGCATGCTGAAAATGCCGTCGGTCATGATGATCGCGCGCGCGCAGTTTTTGGACGCCGCTTCGAGACGGCGCTCGAGCTCGCCCATGTCGAGGTGTTTGTAGATATGCTTCTCCGCCGGCCGCGCCAACGCGATCGCGTTGATGATGCAATTGTGGTTGAGCTCGTCGCTGATCACCGCCGTCTTGTCGGTGACGAGCGGCGGCACCAGCCCCATGACCGCGGCATAGGCCGAGGAGAACAGCATGGCGGCGGCGCGGCCATGGAAGGCGGCGAGTCGCCGCTCCAAGGCGACGTGCGGCGACCAAGTGCCGCTGATGAAGCGCACCGCTCCCGGGCCGGTGCCGAAGCTTGCCGCTGCCGTCTCCTCCGCGGAAACGACCTCGCTTCGTAGCGCCATGCCGAGATAGCTGTTGGAGTTCATGCGCAGGAACGGCGTGTCGCCCTCGCCTTCGATGAGATAGCGCGGCCCGCGGCCTTCCTCCCGGGGAATGAACCCGCGGATCACGCTCTCTTTGCCCTTGAGTCGTCCGCTCTCGGCCATCGCGTCAAGCCGTGCCTCGAGCACTTTCTTGAGACCGTGGGTCGGCATCGGAGCCTCGCTCTTTGGGTCAGCTGCCTTTCGGCGCCCGCACCTTCTCGCTGAGCCGCGCGAGCATGTCCGCCGTCATGGCCGCAAGGTCGAAACGTGGCGAGAAGCCCCAGTCCTCCCGCGCGGCGCTGTCGTCCAGCGAGCGCGGCCACGAGTCGGCGATCGACTGGCGCGCGGGGTCGACCTGATAATCGACCGCGAAGGTCGGGACATGCTTGCGAATCTCCTCGGCAAGCTCGGCGGGCGTGATGCTCATCGCCGTCACATTGTAAGCGTTGCGGTAGCGGAGCCGCGCGGCATCGGCCTCCATCAGCCCGATCATCGCGCGGATCGCGTCCGGCATGTACATCATGTCGAGACGCGTGTCGGGCCCAAGGAAGCAGGTGTAATGCTTGTAGCGCAGCGCCTGATAGAACATCTCGACCGCATAGTCGGTGGTGCCGCCGCCGGGCAGGGCGACGTGGGAGATCAGGCCGGGCAGCCGCAGCCCCCGCGAATCGGCGCCGAAGCGGCCGGCGTAATAGTCGCACAACAATTCGCCCGCGACCTTGGTGACGCCATACATGGTGGTCGGCCGCTGGATCGTCACCTGCGGGGTGCGCTCGCGCGGCGTCGAGGGACCGAAGGCGCCGATCGAGCTCGGAAAGAACACCTGGCAGCGGTACTGTCGGGCGGCCTCAAGCACATTGTAGAGGCCGCCCATGTTGATGCTCCACGCCGCGTGCGGCTTCTCTTCCGCCACGGCGGAAAGCAGTGCTGCGAGGTGATAGACCGTGCCGATGTCATGCCGTCGGATCACTTCGAGGATTTGCTGGGGCTGCGTGCAGTCGAGATGCTCATAGGCGCCTTCGGCCGGACGGTGGAGCGGCATGATGCGCAGATCGGAAGCGAGAACACGCTCGGCACCGTAGTGCTCCCACAACGCCGGCACCAGCTCCGAGCCGATCTGGCCCAGCGCCCCGGTGACCAATATCCGTCGTATGCCCCGCCTCGAGCGGCGATTTCCGGCTCTTCCTGATCTGCTCGCCACCATATGCTCGCGCGACCCTGGCTCTTGCACAGAAATTTTCCACCCTGCCGGCCACGGTATTATGCGTGCGATTTGTGACCGTTCGCCAGCCTCATCGAGCCCGGCCAATGACGGCTTCGCGACCGAATATGAATTTGGCTTTCCTACCGAGTCGGTGCTTTGGCCAGAGGCTCGATCGATTGGACGTGCAGGAAAACGTGATAGCCGGGCCATCAGCTTCCCCGACGGCCGTCGCGCTCCGCCTTGGTCGCCGCTTCCGCCCCGGCCGGCGCGCGGCATGACGTCCGTCATATTCCGATTGAAGCCGCACTCGGCCGCTCAAAGCTCGAAGTAATTCACCAGCACGGCCACGAGGCGCTCGACCAGCTTCTCGAGGTTCTCGCCTGGGGCATAGTCGTGGCGCTCTCCCCGGCGCTCCTCGCCGTGGTAGGGAAATGCCTTGAACGAAATGCGGCCCCTGTGGATCTGAAAAGTCAGGCGGTATGGCCGGCGGAGACCTTTGGAGGCCACGATCTCGCCCACGACACTTCGTTGCTTGATGTCGAAATGGCTGAGGCGATAGCTCACCCCTGCCTCGGCGCCGAATTTCTCCTTGACCGCGCTGTTGATGCTGGCGAGCACGCCCCAGAGCTCGGCGAACGTCTTCTCGGCATCTATGAAAAGCTCCTGTTCGGTGACGGGCAGCCGCGACTGCTCGGTGCGCACCGCCGCGAGCTTGGCCTTGAAGGCGTCGGCGATGGCCTTGGGATCAATCGGCACTTCCAGCGCTCCTTCCCTGGCCGGCATCACCGGGAGTTTCCGGGTGACGGGATCGCGGGCGTCAACATGCGCTTTCTTCAAGCCGACAGCAAGGCGGACTCGGCTCGGGCGGGCCAGGACGGGCGACGCGGCGGTACAGGTTAGCTCAACGGGTAGAGCGGAATCGGAAATGGCACGCCCACGCTTCATCGAGCTTATCGTCCAGGCTATCCATCCCGCGATATTTGGGCGGATGGGGCGTCCATCAGGGAGATGTCGGCTGATAACTATTTTTTTACAATTACGAGGTTAAGCTGCGAGCATCGGTATTTAGCAGTACCCACACTGGCACCGATTTACGGGCGGGTCGGGCATGGAAGCATTGCGTTCCCAATTTCTCGGGCTGACGATCGAGGCCGTGATCACGCAGCTTCGCGTCGGCGTCATCGTCGTCGACGAGAATGCAATCGTGCGCTGGGTCAACCCGGCCTTGTGCGATTTGCTCGGCACTGCCGCGAATTATATTGTCGGCACGCCTGTCACCGGATTGCTGACACCATTCTCCCGTGCGGCATTCGAGTCGGCGTTCTCTAGGCGAAAGGCGGGCGATAGCGCACCCTACGAGCTCACGGCGCTGCGTCCGGACGGCACGAGCGTCCACGTCAGCATGCTGCCGTCCCCGATCTACGACGAAGCGGGCCGGTTTCTCGGCTCCTTCGCCGTCGTGAACGACCGCTCCGACGTGAAGCGGCTGAAGGACCAGCTCTCGATCGCCAGCCAGATTGTCGAGAATAGCGGCACCATCGTATACCGGGCGCGCCTCACCTCCGACTTTCCCATCGAATATGTCTCGCGCAACGTCAAAAGATGTGGCTTTCGCTATCGCGACCTCGCCGATGGCCGGACCAGACTCGCGGACATCGTGATCCCGGAGGACTATCCGCGCGTCATAGCCGAGCTGGAGCGGCACATCGCAAGTGGCAACCAGGCGCTCACCCAGCGCTACCGCGTCAAGACAGCGAGCGGGCAGGTCCGCTGGGTCGAGGATCGGGTCACCGTGCGCATGTCCGATGCCGGGGGCGGGCGTTATCTCGAGGGCGTGTTGACCGACGTGACCATCCAAGTGCAGGCGGAGGAGGAGCGGCATCTGACCCTCGTGCAGGCTGTGCAATCGCTCGCCAGGACGATCGAGAAACGAGACGCCTACACCGCCGGACATCAGCGCCAGGTCGCCAACCTGTCCGTCGAGATCGGGCGGCGGCTCCGGCTGGACGGCGAGAAGCTCGAGGGATTGTACCTCGGCGCCCTGGTCCATGACGTGGGAAAGGTCGCGGTTCCTGCGGAGCTTCTCACCAAGCCCACAGCCTTGAGCGAAGCCGAGTTCGCCGTCCTGCGATCGCATCCCGTCATTGGACGGGACATCCTTGAGGGCATCACACTCCCCTGGCCGATCGCCGCAATGGTCGGGCAGCACCATGAGCATCTCGACGGGTCGGGGTATCCGCTTGGATTGAAGGGCGACGAGATCATCCAGGAAGCGCGGATCATCGCCGTCGCGGACGTGCTCGAGGCGATGTCGGAGCACCGCCCCTACCGCCGCGCCGGGAAGTTCGAAGCCGCGCTCGCCGAGTTGGCAAACCGACGGGGCTCGCAGTTCGACCCCGTCGTGGTAGACACCTGCCTCGCGATCGCGCAAGAGCATTCGAATGACGCGGCTCAGCTATGGCCGGCGCTCGAGCGCGACACAACTCGACATTAACCATCACCGACATCGCCCTGGCTATGTGCAAGGCAAAGGGGGGCCAGAACCCGAGCGGAAGGACCTGCGTAATCCGTTCTCGGTCATGGCGCGCACATTCAAGCTTTGGGAGGGGATCGTCGTCAGGGCTCAGCCTGAAACGGAGCCGGCCAAGTCGTCCGTATTTATCGAAAAAGCCAATTAAAACAACGTCTTCCCTATTGACGCCCCCCTCGGCAATGGCCAAACTACGGGCGAGGCACTTGCTTCGCGGGCGACGCCGCGTCCCTCCCCTGGAGGAGCCGAGTTATGCGCCTACGCATTCTTGGCATCATTGGCAGGCTCCTGATCCTCTCGGCCCTCGCCGCCGCCGCCGCCGAAGTATATGGCTCCGTCGACCGGAGCGCCTATCACGTCATCGCCGCGAGCGAGCTGTTGTCCCAGCTAAGCCCGGGCAGCCTCGCCTTCCTCCACAACAACCTGCCGCCGGCGTTGTGGGACAACGTCCTTGAGCCCCTCCTCCGTTTCCCGGTGTGGCTCCTGCTCGGCGCGCCGGGTGCCCTCATGGAGTATCTCCATGATGTGCACCATGCACGCTCGCATCGGCATATCGCTTAAAGGGCGTCGTGACGCCGTACCGGAGATCCTCAGCTAAAATAGCCGACTGAGTATGAAATCTGGCTTTCGCGCTCGGTTGCCCTTTTCCGGCTATCGGCACTTGGCCGACGTCCTTCTTGGCTGCGCGTGCGGGTCGCGTCAGATCACCTCTTTGGTCTTGTCGTCCGTCTCTCCGTAGCGACGCATCGTGGCCGGTTTCGTGCCGGCGTAGAGCTTCTCGATCCCAGGAGCGATCTTGGCGTTTTCGCGCTCGAACAGGCTGTTGCCCTCGAGATCGCTCTCAACGATGAATGGCCCAAAGTTCTCCACCTCGAGCACCCATACCGCTTGTGCGAGGCCAAGTTCCTCGAGCCAAAACACGTCGACCACCCGCTTAATGCCCCGGCCGAGAAGAGCACCCGTTCCGTACCCGACTGTCGTCAGATAGATGGCCTTGTTCGGCACGAAATACAGGCGGTAATGCTCGGCGCTCATGCCGCCTTTGCCGATGATGATGTTGCAACCCGATAATTTGAACCAGCCGTCCAACCATGTGGCGAACCGGAACGAGGCCGTCGCGGTGACGGCCCCGACGGTATAGCTCTTATCTGTGGCGGTCTCTGCGGCATAGGGAAACGGGGGACGCCCGCCATATACCTTGTCTACGGTATAGGTGCCGTCGGCATTGACCCTCGCCGCCGGGGAGCAATGAAAGTTCACGCGCCCGAGCATTTCTTTGGGAGCGGGCATCCCGGCGCCGTCCTCGATCGCCCGCTTGTAAGCACCTTCGCGCGCCGTGAAGACACGGCCCGTCAGGTAGACAACCGTGCCGAGCTCGAGCTGACGGAGATCATCGGTGCGGGCCGGAAGATCGAGGCGGACTGTCTTGAGCCTGGTGCTGGCCATATCTGTCACTCCGCTGCCTCGGCGGCGGGCTGTTGCCATTCGACGGTCGCCCGACGCATATAATCCGTGAACCACATGGGGTCGGTGCGGAATACGGCCTTCCCCTCGGCGTCGATGCGCGCGCACGCCCGTCGCGAGGACAGGCAGAACATGTGCACGCTCATCGGCATGGCACCGGTGTGGCAGTACCCGACCTCGATATGGCAGTCGATGACCATCGAGCTTCCCATGAAACCCATGGCGCCCATGCCGATATTGTTGCCGAGCTCCTTGAGCTCCTCCTCGATCGCGGCGATCTTCGGATCCGGGTTGCGCGATCCGACGACACGCAGGCAGGCCGCCTGCTTGCCGAGCACCATGGAGATGTCTTTGGAGCCGCCGAGACCGATACCGACGATCGCCGGCTGACAGGCAAGGCCGCGCTTGCCGAAAGCGATCAGCGTGTCCAGGAAGAAGCGCTTGATGCCGCCGATGCCGTCGGCGGGGAACAGCATGCGGTAGTCGGTGCCGAACAGGCCCCCCTTGTGCACTGTCGTGAGCTCGATCCAGTCGGCGTCGGGGTGAAAGGCGTACTCGATCTCCGGAGCACCGATGCCGCAATTGTTGTTGTGGTCGGTGCGCCACAGCGGATGAACGCGATTGGGGCGCAGCGGGACGCTGGAGGTTGCATGCGCGGTCGCCCGCCGCAGCGCTGCCTCGAGCGCGACCGGCCCGCCCTCGATACGCGCTTCGTTGCCGATTTTGACGTACCAGCGCGGCACGCCGGTATCGCCGCACATGGGACGCCGGTCCTCTTTTGCGGCCTCGTAGTTTTCGAGCATTGCCTGGAGCACGAACGCCGACAGCTCCCCCTTTTCAGTATCAGCACATTGACGCACGCCCTCGAGATAATCGTCCGGTATCTCGATTGCGGCCTTTGCCATCAGGTCCTCGGCGGCGCGTTCAACCGACGATAAGGGGATCATCGCAGCCTCCATTCTACTCGGCCGCCACTTGATCTTTGAGCAGTGTTTCGCCGGGCTTGACGTGGGTGAACTGAACCGGCTCGTCAGTGATCTCCAGTGTGCCGGCCTTCTGTCGCACCACTGTGAAACGCGAGGTGTGAAGGTCGCCCGGTTCGGGGAAATCAGAGCGAAAGTGCGCCCCCCGCGAATTTTCCCGTCGCTTCGCTGCCAGCGCAATCACCCGACTCGCCTCGCAGAGAGAGCGCAGATTGAGCCAGTCGTGCCACGTCAGATTGAAAGCTCGATCATCATCAGGAACACCGGTGGCCAGGAGTTCCGCTTCAATGCTCGCGAGCTTCTTGAGAGCTCGATCGAGCCCGCTCGCGTCGCGGACGACGCCGACATCCTCCCACATGAGATCGAGCAGCTGTTCGCGCAGGCGGTTCACGTTTCCAGGCTTCTGCGTGAAAGGATGCGCCGCCCGCGCCTGTTCCGCGTGCAGGATGTCCTCGTCGGGAGGGCGGTGGCCGCCTTCCGTCTCCAGCCACCTTGGCATCACGTCGCCGGCGATCCCGCCGAATACCGTCGAATTGGCGACCCCGTTGCCACCGAGCCTGTTCGCCCCATGCATGCCGCTGGCATCTTCCCCCGCGACGAAGAGGCCCGGAAGCTCCGTCGACGTGTCAGGCTTGCACACGAGCCCGCCCATGAGGTAATGCGCGGTCGGCACGACCTCGACGAGGCCCCCGGCGAGATCGAAGCCGCAGTCGCGGCAGCGCTCCACCATTCCCTTGAA
>Ga0074044_10003764_pt1 | contig 12775 bp, 8 predicted proteins | sample BogForMeECP23OM1_FD_94443 | JGI IMG/M metagenome (GOLD analysis project Ga0074044, IMG submission 94443) | Bog forest soil microbial communities from Calvert Island, British Columbia, Canada - Bog Forest MetaG ECP23OM1 | ecosystem: Environmental > Terrestrial > Soil > Wetlands ...
GCGCCCGCCAGACGTGCTTCTGCGGGCTGTTGCGATCCCGGATGATCGACTGCAAGCGAGCCCGATCCGCCGGCGTGACATCGATGATTATTCCCTGGCGCATGCCGTACAGTCGCACAGTCGGCGTCCCGAGAAAACTCTAATTTGGACTCTTCCGTCAGGTGTGAGGTCACTATCAAAGCGGTCCATTCGAGCGAGTTCTTCCTTAAACTGCCGATCTATCGGGACGATCCATTCTGGATCGTCTTGTTCCTTGCATTCAAACAGGGGTCCCCTCACTATCCGAGTTCTACGAGACTGCGGTTCCAGCATCTTATACTGGACCATTACCAAGGCTTGACGTGAATGATTGAGATAAATGAGATCGACTCCGAACAGCTCTTCTAACGGCTGTTTATTCGCGGTGAAGACTTCGAGTTGCTCCTCATTCCGAACGAACGTAGCCCGCCCTGTCATGTAGGTATGATCCAGCTCCCAACCTGGGATTGACCGCGCGTCGTGTTCGATTACCGTGTCTTCCCTGAGGCGCACCATTTCGAGAGCCGTATCCTCACCCCTCAACTCAACTGTTGTGGCTATCGCGTCTGTTACTCCAAATGCCTTGAGTGCCAGCCTAACCGCATCCTGCTGCATGGCGCATGAATCGCGGATGGACGAGGCGCTCGGAGGGTCGCATTGATCCGACGTAGGGCGGCGGCATTATCCGGTTCTTCGGCAATCAGCCTAATCAACTCATGCCCGAGCTTCTCGCTTACGCGCTCGTATCTTGCTTCGCTGCGCCGAAGCATGCCCGCGCCCGACCGGAGTGGCGATCGTATTACGCGCGATAGAAGCACATCGAGTGTGTCCGGTTTTATCGGCTGAATGAAATCGAATACCTTGCGCCACTTCATGGCTAAATATCAGTGAGAAGCGAACTCCTTTCCGGCGGGTCTCTCGCAACGCCTTCCACTGGCCGGTCCCGAGCCGCAAAATCGCAAGACCCCGCATCGCTAGGGTCGGTGGCGTGTATTCGGCCATTCTTTGCTGCTTTCGATGGCCAGGCGGCGGGGATTGTACGTTCGTTGCCAGCTCCCTCGATGAGATCCCCGCTTGTGCGGCTGGTCTCGGCTTGTTTCCAGCGTTCCGCTCGTACCGGCGTGCGACACAGCGTTTTGCCGCCTTCGTCTGAACCATCCTCTGGCGGTGAGCATGCTTCAAGTTTTTGCTGAACCCAAATGCGGAGTCTAAATCTGGCATTCGTATAGTCCGCTTTCGGCGCTTCCTTGTCGTTCGAGCGCGTCCCGGCGAAGGACGGGTGGCCACCCATTGCAGAAATTCAAACTGCGCTCCTACCGGCACCGAGCTAAGCTCCCCCACGCGACCTGCTACAGGGAGGAGACATGGGCGATCGGCTCAAGGACAAGCTGGCTTTGGTTTCAGGAGCGGGATCGAGCGGCCCGGGCTGGGGCAACGGCAAGGCGACAGCGGTGCCCTTAGCAACGCGCTACATTTAGAGTGAGTAGGGAAACGTCCATGTTCAGATTTTTGACCGCTACCGTGACCCTTGCCTTGCTTGCCGGATCGGCTCTCGCGGATCACACACTGCCCTCCCTGGGCCTCGCAGACGCGCAGCACGCGATCGCGGCGGCCTTGGCGGCGCGCAACCCACCGTCAAGGAGAACGTCGCGGTGGTCGACGCGGGCGGCCAGCTGGTCGCGTTTGTGCGGCAGGATGGGGCCATCTCGGCCGGCCTATACGGCGCGATCGGCAAAGCCGTGGCCTCGGCCCGTTTCGGCGCCTCCAGCACCGTGCTCGAGGCTCGCATGGGCGCCGGACCGTGGACCGATCCGCCCGCTGCGAGCGCTGCGCCTCTGCCCGTCCCGACGCTGTCTGGCGTGGCGCAGGCGAGCGCGGCCGCGGGCTGGCAGCCCATCTACGCGCAAGGCGCAATCCCGATCGTGCGCGACGGCATCGTCGACGGCGCGGTCGGTTGCGGCGGTGGGACCAGCGCGCAGGATGAGGCATGCGCCCAGGCAGGCGCGGCGGCGCTGGTGGCGGCACGATGAACCGCGCCGGCCTGCACTGTCGCCGCCGCTCCAAACCCAATCTCTCTGCTCTACGCCGATAGCGTAAGGGGGCGATCGTCAACATCGCCTCCGTCTCGGGCATCCGCTGGCTTGGAGTCCCTTACATCTCCTATGCGGCGACCAAAGCCGCGGTCATTCAGTTCACCCGCGTCATCGCTCTCCAATACGCTCGCTCAGGCATACGCGCGAACTCGATCCTGCCGGGAATGATGAACACGCCGATGGTCCACGCCCCTGGTGTCATCACCGCTTACGGTGGCAGCGCCGAGGAGATGGTCCGCCGACGTGATGAGCAGTGTCCGATGGGTCGAATGGGCGATGCCTGGGACGTCGCGTACGCGGCGCTGTTCCTTGCGTCCGACGAGGCCAAATACATTACCGGCACCGAGCTGGTCGTTGATGGCGGGCTGACGGTCAACTGCGTCTGAGGCGGGTTGACCATCGAAAGCCAAAGAGACGGTGAGCGCCGTTTCAAAGGACGGCCCGAACGTTGTCGCGCAAAAGCGCCATCGCGAGGAGGTCCCGCTAGTCGTTTGAGACAGCTGCGAGTTTAGCGAACTTTCCCATAGAGAATCATATATGGGAAATTCCGCTAAACTCGCGTCCTCGAAAGGCGTCGAAACCGATCACCTTCAGACGGGGAGGAAGGGATGGAAGCCTACCGCATCGACCGCTTCGGCAGCGTTGGGGGGATCGCGCTGCGAGCGAGCGAGGACCCTCGGCCCGGGCTGAGGGAGGTCCTGATGCGGGTGCGCGCGACCTCGCTCAATTACCGCGATCTGATGGCCCTCAAAGGCGGTGATCGTGGTCCGAAAAAGCTCGGCGTCGTGCCGCTTTCTGACGGCGCGGGCGAGGTCGCTGCGATCGGCGACGGAGTAACACGGGTCAGGGTCGGCGACCGGATCGCCGGGTGCTTCCATCCGCGCTGGCTTGGCGGGCCGATCCGCGCGAGGGTAGCGTTGGGGGAGGCAATGGTCATGGTGGAGCTGTTGCTGAGCCGCCAAGGGCCACCCCCAGACAAGGCGTCACGTCGCCCGTGCCAATGATGCCAGTGGTCGGCTCAGGGGTGACCAAGGCGAGCGACACGTAGTGATGCGTGACGCCGTCTGGCGGCTTTGCCGCTGGGCCTATCTGGGTGTTGCCCTGTGAATCGGTCCACGTATCCGAGGGCCAGATTATATCGCCGGTGGCGACACGCGCCGGGATCAGCCAGTAATCGGCGGTGCGGTAGGTGAACCTCGGCAGCACCTCAAACCACACTTGGATGCCGTCCTCCAGGTCGAGCCAAATGCCGCCGGTGATCGGCAGCGCGCCATCGGGCAAGACTTGCTCGCCACCCTGGGCCGGGTCACCCGATTTGTGGTCCCAGCGGCGCAGCAGTGGGTGCAGCGCCTGATCTCCGCCGACGCCGGAGGTCGTGGCCCCGGTCAGCACCACGATGAGGTTCGTCCGATCGATCGACTGAACCTGCAATAAATTGCCCGGGATATTGTTGAGCACCGAGTTGTCGTCCTGCACTTCCACGTAGTCGCCCACAGCCAGGCCGAAACGATCGTCGCGTCCCAGATTACCAAGGGTTACCGTGGTGGAGGCGATGCCGGAGGTCTGCAGCCCGACGATCGGGAACACCACTGCGCCGTTGTCGCGCGACCACTTGAAGCTCGGCGTGGCGTCGGTAACGGTGCCTGAGGGATCGAGATTGCCGGTGTGGATCTCGACGCGGTACAGCTGGTTCTCCGCTCCAGTATATTGCGAATCGGGAGAGATCGTGCAGGGATCGGTGGACGCTTGCGCGGGCTGGGTTTGCGCCCGCAGCAGCCCGCGCGTCCAAGGTTGGAGCATGCCGGCAAGCTGTGGCTGTGGGATGCAGGACGGTTGCTGCTGCGGCAGCGCCTTCATCTGCCAGACTACGCGTGCCCGGGCCGCGGTGTCGGGGCCGTTCAGCGCCACTTCGCGGATCGAATCGTCTTCGATATAGGTGATTAGGCGTTCCCAGACATCGAGATAGATCAAATAGTTCGTGTTGGCCACCAGGAGCGGCGGGTTTGGCAGGTCCGGTTGGGTCGTGTAGGTGATGATGCGCTGCGCCCACTGCGGACTAGCGATGTTGTTGAGCGAATCCAGCGTCAACGTCTTGCTGGGGTAGCCGACGGCCGTTATCTGCGAGACTGGCAGAGGCGATGAGAAGGACGGAATGACACCCGTGTTCTGCGGGTCAGGCCACAGCCTGAGATACTGATTGACGGCGAAAGAGCTCCCATCGACGGTCCATTCCGCGACTGTGATCGGGTTGGTGCCAGCGGGACTTAAGATTGGCACCGGCGTCGCCTCGATCTCGCACAGGATGCCGTCGACATAGAAGCTTCCTGGCTGGATGCCGAAATCGAGATTCAACCCGGTCGAATGTGTTGACGTCGTCAGCGGGAGGATTTCGAAACCGCCGCCGAACCGGGCGGGGAAAGCCGAGCCGATTTCGTCGGCGACCAGACGGCGGAGCAGATGCAGAAGGATCCCGGCCTGTTCGTTCCAGTCGGCATCGAGCTGCACCCGCCCTTGTTGCATCAGCACCTGGGCGAAATGCTTCAGCGGGTCGAAGCTCTTGCGCGTCAGATCGGCCTTCACGGCATCTCTCCTCAGCTGGCGTAGATGATGCCGGCGTCGGTCCCGGCCGGCGCGTACTCGTCGAGCCGCTGACGCAGGTTGGCGGCGCGCTGCGGCTGATAGAGGTCGTGGAACACGCCCATCTCGGACTGGTCGTCCGCGCCGGCGGTGATCTCCACGGCGCAGGTCGCGGCGAGCCGGCAATAGGTGGGCGTCCCGTATCGCGTGCTGTCGAACTCCGGTTCGACACGCAGCCGTTCGGCGGCCACCAGCGCGTCGCGCTCCGCGGCGGTCAGGTCGCCTTTAGCGAACAGGTCGGCGACCGCCTGCTCCACCAGGTCCGGCTGGCATTCGTAGCGGCGCGGGGTGCGCGATCCCGGCACGACGTAGCAGAAGCGCATGCAACCCTGTTGGCGGCGGCAGGCGAGAGTCACGCCCAACAGAATGCTGTCCTCTGCCAGCTCGATCATATGCGCCTGGATCTGGCCGAATATGGTGCTGCGGCGCACACTCAATGTCGCATAGGCGCAGAGCTTGCCGTAGGCCCCTAGCGCCACGCGCTCGGGGCTGGTCGCATCGAGGATGCTGTCGCCGATGCGAAGGCGCAGCGGATCCTCTTTGACCTCATCGCGCTCGACTTGGATCGCGCCCAGGATGCTGTGCTCGATCGTGATGCACGCCGGCGCGCCGACGACCTCGAGGCTCGGCTCGGTTGGACGCGTGGGTCCGCAATCGCAGTCGAGTCCCCAGCCAGGAACCAGCGTGCAATGGCGGATGATCACGCCGGACACGTCGCCGCCCACCTGCATGCCGCGGCCGGTGACGATGAGCCCGTCGAGCACGAACCAGCTCTCTGCCGCGCCGGTGACGTTCAAATTAGCGGGTGCGTTCGTCTGCCAATCGAGCAGCCGGAGAACCGGCCGCGTGCGGTTGGCGGCGCGAAGTTGCAAGGTCTGTCCCTTCGCCAGCTCGATCGCGATCGGTTCGACATAGACATTGCTGTCGACGATCTCGATCACAGCGTTGGCCGGGGCGTCTTCTTTCCAGCGCGTCAGCGCGTCGCCGATATGCGAGAACGGTGCACCGCCGCCAACCTGGTAGACGGCGGCGTCCGAGGGCTGGCTCAGCGTGCGGTCGTATTCGCCACCGCCGATATCGGCGCTGAAGCCGTAGGCATAGGAGACCCACACCGCTTGCCGCCGCGCCTCGCTCGGCGGGAGAACGATGCGGCCGAGCACGGGGTCGACCGCCACCTGGTCGCCAATCGGCCGGTAGGTCCAGTCGCTGAGGTCGGCGGGCACGATCCGCGAAGCGGCGACCGGCACAAGCTGTGTGCCGGTGCCGGTGGAGATCATCAGGCTCTGCCCGGGACCGTAATAGAACGGCACGCCCGAGGTGGTGGCGCCGCTTGCCTCATCGGTCTCGCGCGTTTCAAACGCGCGGCAGGTGATCGGCAGCGGCAGCGCCGGATCGAAGCCGGCGGCTTCCGGGTTGACGAACAGCTGGGTATCGTTGCCGAGTGCGCTGAACAGGAAGCAGTTGGGCGCCTCCTCCTCATAGCGGTAGGCCGGCGCCTGCGTCACGGTATAGGCGCGCAGCCGCCAGATGAAGACGCCGATTTCGGGGATGTTCGCGGTCCCCCGCGTGCGTGCCGAGGTCACGCGCCGCACGTCGACATTGCGCGCGATCTCGTCGAAGGCGGTGCCGATCAGGTCGAGCGCGTTGCCATCGCGCAGCTCGGCGGTCCGGCCGCGATTCATATGGAGATAGTCGATGTTCTGCGTCACTGCGAGCAGGCGGTAGAACTCGACCGCACGGGCCGGCCAACCGGTCACCGCTTCGGAGAGGTCCTGCAGAACCGCCAGCGTGCCCTTGCGCCGGCGGAAGCGGATCGTGTTGGCCACCTCGCGGCGCGGCACCATGATGCGCTCGCGCGCCAGGGCACGGGCGGTTGTCGCGCTTTGGGTAAGCGTGCTGACGGGCGTGTAACCGACGAGCGCGCCGATATACGGCACCACCCAGTCCTGGCACGTCTCGATAAACCAGTTTTCGTAGAGGCCCGCGATGTCCTTCTCGACCACGCCCACCTGTTCGGCGATGACGCGCAGCAGCGCCCTCAGGGGCAAGCCCCGATCCGCGTCGCGCAGCCGATAGACGACGGGAACGAGATCGTAAAGGCGGTCCGGATCGTTGGCCATGCACCGTTCCTTATCCGCTCGCCGGCGACAGGATCAGCGTGTCCGGGATATCCGGCGTCATGAAAACCAGCTCCGCCGGCACGATCCGCCCCGCCGAGCCGGGCGGCGCCGTCCGATCGACCTGCGCCAGCTCCGCCTCGACATAGGGCTGAAGCCCAAGCGTGCTGCCGAGCGCGGCGAGCTGGGCGGCGGTAATGCTCGCCGGCACGCCGTCGAAAGTCGTGACGTTGAGCCAGGCGACGCCGTCGACCTGCTGCGCGGCGGCGATCGCTTCACTGAGAAAAGCTGTCTGGCCGAGCGCGCGCGCATCGAAACTGAACAGCGCCAGAATCGCGGCGCGCAGATTCGGCGCGACGTCCTCCCACAGATAGTCCGGCAGCAAGCCCACCGTCGCGGCCATGACGATAAGCCGGACGCGGCGGATGGCGACCTCGATGGGCTGGTGGGGATCGCCGTAATTCTGCAGCGACATCACCAGGTTGGCGTAGAGGTCGGAGCCGGTATCGATCGGGATGTCGTCGGCGCCGGCAATCGTGACATGCACGAGTTGCCGCCGTCCATCCGACAGAAGCGCCGCTACCGCTTTGCCGATGCCGGCATAGGTGCGCGCGAAATCGGCGTAGTCCCGTACCGAGACCAGGCGGTCCAGCGCCATCACCGCCACCGGCGCGTTGGCCCGCGCCTGGTCGATGCGGTCGGGGTCCGCGCCGCCGCTCGCCGGCAGAGGATTGATCACCCCTTGCGCGCCGAGCGGATGCGTCGCGAGCTGGCTGATCTGCCCGGCATCGACATTGCCCGAGCTCCCCATCCCATAGCGATAGGTCGCCTTGATGTTGGCGGTGCCGGTCGGCAGCCGCGCGCCGTGCACGCCGTTGCCGAAGGTGACGGTGGTATTCTGCGCATCGTCCTCCCTCGTGACATAGCAGCGCTGCGTCGGTGTCGCTTCGGCGAGGTCGTCCACTTCCTGCCATTCGAGCTCGTTCACCTGCACGCCGAGCGTGCTCGACATACCTGCGGGCGTGGCAGCGGAGACATAGGTCAGCGGCGATTGGCTCAAGGGGAAGCTGGGGAAGGCAATCGTGGCGTTGCCGTTGCCGAGCACCTCGCCAGTGCTTTGCCCTTGCGTCGCGTCGACGACATTGCCGTAGATCGTCACGCTGCCGCGGTCGTATTCGTAGGCAAGCGGGCTCGCCAGGCTCAGGATGGTACGCAGAGCCTCAGTCGAGGCGCGCCAGGCGAAGAGGCCCGTCTGGATGCTGAGGCCCGTGCTGGCCTGTTGTGGGATGGTGCCGTTGCCGAAGGGCTCGTTGTTGCTCGGATCGAACAGCAGCCCGGCGAACGTCGGGAACACCCCTTGCAGCTCTTGCGCACTCGGCACATAGGCGGTGGCGTAGGTGCCTGGCGCCAGCTCCACCTGATCGCAGAATTGCTGGTTCACCATCAGGGGCGTCGGCATGCTGGCGGAGTAAACGGGCTCCAGCACACTCTCGTCCGCAATCGTTACCGACACTGCCGGCTGCGTAAGCTGTCCGACCACCAGCCGGTCGCCATACGCGTCGGCGTCGGTCGTGTAGTAGACCTGCGAGAACGGTGGCGACGGCAGCGGGAAGGAGGCGCACAGCGGCGGCTGCGCGCCCTGCGCAACGCCGCCAATCATCGCCAGCTCGCTGGCCTGCACCCCACTGACGTTCGGGATGTCGGTGCGGGTGCCCGTGACGATCACCCAGCGGCCGGGCTCCAACCCGTCATAGACACCGGCAAGGTCGATGGCGCCGCCTTGGATATCGGTATCCAGAGGCTCTTCGGTGAGGTCGAGCGGCTCGCTCTGCGCATGTACGATGGTCTGGCGCAGAACGAGTGAAGCGCCGGTAGCGGTGGCGTAGGCGCCAGAAGTGGCCTCCAAATCGCTTAGCCACGGCGGGTTTAGCGTCAATAGCGTGACCTTGGCGGCAAAACCGGTTCCGGTTCCGGCTGTTCCTGTGGCGCCCCTCGGTCCGGTAGCGTCCGGGGCATCGGTAGAGCCTGCGGCCCCGGTATCGCCGCCCGCGCCCGTGCCGCCCGTAGCGTCCGTCGGACCCGGACCCGCTGCGATGTTGGCGGTACGCAGCGAAACGACGACATGGAAGGTGACGGCGGCGGCAATGCTCGTTCCTGGCGCTGGCACTGCCACCTGGGGGCGCTCAATCGCCACCCAGCTTCCCGGCTTGATCTGATCGTAGGTCGCGTCGAGCGGCAGCTCGTCAATCGAGCTACTCAGATCCGTAAAGGTATTGCCCCAGGCGCTCTGTATGTTGGGATCGGTGAATATGGTCGTGGTCGTAGTGCCGTCGTTTTGCGTGATCGTGACCGTGGCTGGGCCCGCCCAGTTGGCCGCAAACAACCCGGCCTTGACCCGCGCGGCGTACACCTCCACCCGCCCCGCGGGAGTGGCGATCGCAGACCAGGCTTGATAGAGGGTGGACGCCGCGGCGGGGTGGAGGGCCGCCAGCAAACGGGGCGCGATGTCGGATTGCGGGGTAAAGCTGGTCGCGATGCTGCGCGACAGGCGCAGCGGGTTGGCCGGTTGCTGCGAGGGGGGCTGCGCCAAATTGGTGATGATGGCGCCGAGATTGGCGAGCGGCGACGCTTCAAGAGCGGCCGGCAGGCTCAGGAACGTGGGCGTGCGCTTTGGGTCAATCCCCGTCGCGCGCAGGCTGAACAGCTGCAACACTCGCAGCAGGTTCGCCAGGCACGCGGAGACACGGGTAAATCCGCGCTGGACGGCAATGCTGCGCTTGAGCGCAATGCGGGAGATGGCGGCTTGCAGCAGGATCGACGCCGCACCTGCACCGGGGGTGGCGATGTTCTTGATGACCGGCTGGAGGATCGCCACCACCTCCTGCGCGAGGTCGCTCCCGGGGAACAGATACGAGGCTTTGTTCTTATAGAGTTTCAGTTCGACTATTGCGCTACGGTCCGACGTGATCAGCGCCAGCGTCGCCTCGGTCCGCGCCTGGCCCGCTTGCGCATCGATGTCGCTGGCGAGGCGCATATACTGCTGCGGCGGTGTCGCCGAAGGGTCCGCGTTGGGCCCGAAGATGAACAGCAGCGCATCGCCCGGCTTGAGGTTGGTCGCGATGCCGTCGAAATAGACCGTGTCGATCACATCGGCGCCGGTGACCAACGGGATTCCGTTGTCGTCGGTCGCCGCCGGGGTGATCAGCTGCGGGCGCGTCATTCTCGGCGCCAGCGCGTTCCACGAGTCGCGCGTATCGAGTGCGGCGGAGGTCTCGAAGAATTGCGGGTTCTGCCCCGCATTCGGAATACTCTGCGCGCGCGTGCCTGCCGGGATCGCGCCCTGGAAGCCGTTCGCTACGGTGAAGGCCAGCCGCACGCTCGCCGCGACGCCCGGCCGCAGGCGGTAGCCGATCAGCCGGGCGAGCTCGAGCACCGAGCGACGCTGCAGCGCGGTGGGGAGATAGCCCTCGTTGGCGATGCGCTCCTGATAGAAGGTCAGCACATCGGCGACCACCGCCCAGGCGTCGAGCAACGCCAGCGACGGATCGGACGGATCGCGCGTGGTCAGCCCCGCCAGCGGCGTCAATGTCTGCGTGCCGCTGCCGGAGGGGGACGGCACGGTCAACGTGAACCCGGTCAGGCGCGCCACCATCGTCTCGAAGAACGTGGCATAGGTGCCGACGCGATAGCTCAGCGCGGAGAGCCCGGGCAGGTTGACCTCGGAGGCGGGAACGGCGACCTCGACGCCGGTACAGCAGCCGCAATCCTGGGTCATCGCCCGCCTCGCTGCAGCAGTGTGAGCCTGCCGTTGGCCGGCGCGTTCGGATCGTTGTCGAGCCGGGCTATCTGGAACGGCCCGAGCGCCAAGACGCCGGTGCTCGGCACCTGATCCGGCGTTGCCGTCGGCGCCGGCGTGCCCGGCAGGTAGGGCGCAAGCCGTGTGACCTGCACCTCCATGACCCCCGGGACCGCCTGCACGGCTGCGACAATCGGGCTGACATAGACGCCCTGGCCAAAGGTGAGATTGTCCGGATTGAACAGCGCGAGCGTGCCGTCGGCGAGCACGCCGGTGCCGAGCACGGCGAGTAGCGTGCCCTCGACTTGGCCGCGCAGATAGCCCGGCATCACGCAAACCGAGAGACCGAGATCGAGCGCGACATAATCGGGCGCGCGCACCGCAACGTCCTGCCCGATGCGGCGGTAGGGTTCCAGATAGGCGTCGATCTCGGCGAGGAGCTCGCTGTCGGCGGTCTCCGTCCCGAGCGGGTCGACGGCGACCAATATCTCGTACCAGCTGCCGTTCCAGCGCGGTGTGCCCTTGGCGTTCTGCAGCCGCTGGAACGGCACGAGGCAGATGTCGGCGGGCAGCGCGTCGGCCTCGCTCGGCTCCTCCTCCTCGCTGGCGCGCGGATCGCCGTCAGGGGGCTGCGACGAAGCGGCCGGCACCGGAGCTCGCATCAGGCTGGGGCGTTCGGCCAGGCGGCGCGCGTTGTCGGCGGCGAGGGTGGCATAGTCGTCGGCGGTGATCGCGCGCTCCAGCACGTCGCGGAAGGCGTAAGGGGCAAACATGCGGACATCGGTCATCGGCTCGGGCGCCGTGCCGCCGGCGGCGGGCAGCGGGTTGCGCGGGGAGAGATCGCCGATGCCCCCGGTAATCTGGCGGAACACCAGGTAGACGGTCGTCTCCGCGCCGACATTGCCGCCGGTGCCGTTGCCGAGGCGATACTGGGCCGAGAAGGCCGTGCCGGCATCCGGCATATGGCCCTCATCGCCGTTGCCGAAGCGCAGATGCGCCTCGCCGGCATTGTCGACCTCGACGACGAAGACATTGTCGTCCGGTCCGCTCTCCAACAGGTCCGCGCGCGGGGTCCAGACCGTCGTGACCGCTCCCTGCGGCGTGCTGAGGGTACCCGTCAGCGTGATGCACGGCAGCGCCTGGCGCGGGTCCTGCGCGATCACCGCGCCGGCGCAGAAACATGCCGGCAGAGGTTGTGCGAAAGTCAGCGGCGACTGCTGCAGCACCGGGCGGAACGGCCCCGGGGTCAGCACGACACTCGAAGGCTCGCAGTCGGTCGCACAGGTGGCGGCGCTGCTCTCGGTCGCCACCGTGCCGAGCGACTCGCCGGTGATGGTGGCGCCGTTGTCGACCAGAATCACGTTGCCGCGCGCGACGCTGATGCCGTCGCGGCAGGTGCAATCCGGCGGGGGCATGATCGCCGAGAGGCAAAGCGGGAACGTCAGCGCGTCCTCCGAGCACCATTCGATGCGCAGCACCGGCCGACCACCGGCGTCGCGGTCGTAGAGCGGGTCGACGTCGGGCGTGACCTTGGTCAGTCGCACCGCCTGGCGATGCGTCGGATCGGCATCGGCCGGGTTGCCGGTATGCGGTCCGATTACCTCTTCAAAGATCAGGACATCGTTGACCGCGACGGCGAGCGCGCGTCCCTTGACGCCGGCGGTCGTGACCCATTGGTCGAGCAGCGTTGCGCCGGTCGTCCCCTTAGGCAGGCAGCAGGCGCAGTCGCCCCAGGTGTAGAATTGGATCTCGGTATGCGCGGCGCGCACCACAATCTGCTGCGACGGGTCGGCGAGCAGCGGCTCGAACACCTCGCAGCTTCCGGGCGGCGCCTTGGCGAAGTCGGCGGGCTGCAATACATGCCCGTCCGGCGCGCCGGGAAAGGGCGTGCAGAAGAAGAAAGGAGGAAGGGTTATTTCCGTCTCAGTTGTCGCAACCGTGACCCAGGCGCGGGCATTGCAGCCCTCGTGCATCGCATAGTCGACCAGCCGCGCGTGCCGGCGCACCGAGATGCGCTCGCGCGCCGTACCCAGATAGGCCTCGGTCGCCACCGCATCCTGGTAGTAGCTGAGCTGATCGCCGACATAGGCCAGCAGCTCCACCAGCATCACCCC
>Ga0074044_10003765_pt1 | contig 12774 bp, 13 predicted proteins | sample BogForMeECP23OM1_FD_94443 | JGI IMG/M metagenome (GOLD analysis project Ga0074044, IMG submission 94443) | Bog forest soil microbial communities from Calvert Island, British Columbia, Canada - Bog Forest MetaG ECP23OM1 | ecosystem: Environmental > Terrestrial > Soil > Wetlands ...
TCATCACTGCGGTGCTAACCTTCTTCATTGCCGGTCTCCTTTTTATCTGTGCCTTGAGCACGTCGATAACTTGGGAGCGTACACCGCATCCCGTCCGGAGACCGGCCTTCTCATCCCATCTGTGGGTGTTGAAAAACTCCGTGATCGGAACGTGTTTCTTGGCTGGGAGTGTTGCCGCTGACAAGGTTTCTTTTCTTACCTCAGCTAAGCGGTGACGGGCACAGGCGGGGTTAGCGGTTGGCTGAGGAACCGCACCAGTCGCTTGATGTTCTGCGCGGCCGCCGCCAGGAAGAACTGCTCCCGCACGAACTTCAGTCGTCGCAGGCGCAGTCGGCGCAGCCCGATCTGATTCTTCAGTTCGGCGAACAAGGCTTCCACCTTCTTTCTTTGCCGCTGTGCTTGGGCGAACTCTGGCGTGTGGACCAACTCCCGCGCATGTTGGCGGTCGGGTTCGTTCTGGTGGATGATCAGGCCCCGGAAGGCAGCACTGGTGCATTGGGGTCGGAGCGAGCACGGGCCGCACTTTTTGCCTGTCCCAATGTAGTTGAAAGCGCGATTCCGATAAACTCGTCCCCCGTAGTTCAGCGGCTGGCCGGCAGGACAGATATAGCGATTGTGTTCCGGTTCGTACGTGAAACGCTCAGGGCCGAAGAATGGACTCCTCTTTCTGTGGATACTGTCGCGGGTCCGCATATACGGGGTGATGTTGCGATCCGCCAACCACTGTAAGAACTCCCCGTTGCCATAGGTCGTGTCGGCCGCCACCGAATCGGGCGCTCGTCCTTGCCATCGGGCGAAGCGATCGAGCATGTCTTGTGCGGCTACGGTTTCCTGACTCATTCGGGCGGCGGTGGCTTGCACGCCCACGATCACACAGCTGTGGTTGTCCACCAAGTAGTTGTCGTAATACCCCAGACGCGCTGGCACGCCGCCCTTGGTGGCGTAGGTCGAATCGGGATCGGTGGTTGAGACCTGGTCTTGCGGATGTACCGGTTCTTCCACCGGGTTCTGCTGTTCCAGTTCTTCCACATACTGACGCACCGTATGGTGGACTCGGGCAGCTTCCGCCAACTGCTCGCGCGGAATGCGGCTCTCCTTGGCTGCATTGGCTTCGACAAAACTGCCATCGACCGACAACTCTTTCCCCCGCACCAGCCCCACTTCCACGCACTGTTTCACGATCTGTTCGAACAACTGCTCGAACAGCTTCGATTCCTGAAACCGTCCGTGCCGATTCTTGGAAAACGTCGAGTGGTGCGGAATCTCCTGATCAAAACCCAGTCCCGTGAACCATCGCCACGCCAGATGCATGCGCAACTCCTCCACCAACTTGCGCTCGCTGCTGATGCCGTACAAGTAGCCGATCAACAGAATGCGCAACAGCAGCTCGGGATCGATCGAGGGCCGCCCCGTCTCGCTGTAGCTGTCTTTCAATTGCTGCCGCACGAACTCGAAACTGATGTGCTGGTCGATCAGCCGTAACAGGTGGCTTTCAGGAACTTGATCTTCCAGACGGAAGTAGTAGAACAACGCTTCGGAGCGGTCGTGTTGCCCCATCATGATCAGCAGGCGTCCGAGTATCGAGATCCAATCCAGCATGTCGAGGTTCTAACATGTTTTCACCCAATCTCAGCCGCTAATCACAGTGACTTTTTCAACACCCACAGGTGTTTACACTCGTTGAGAACGGCGGCGCGTGTCAATGAGTGAAAACGGGATTTTTCGCCAGTTAGGTTGCATCTCCGCGCTGCTAGCGACTCAGACGGCATAAGGAATAATCGCCGCCTGTGGTCACGTCCATCCACCTGCCTGTGGGGTTATTGTCGCCTGCCAGATAGTCGATTTCGAGACGCTGGGGACTGGACCAGCAGAACCGTTCGCCACTGTTTTTCGAAGTCCCAAAGATTTCTCCGTCGTGGATCGCACCGAGGGAGTACTTTGGAAAAGGCGGAGAACTCGCCAGACGGAGATTGATATGTGCGTGAGACAACGTCGCCGGGACGCAATTTAGGCGCATCAGGACCGCCGCATAGCGACCATCGGGAGATGTCTTCTCCATAACAGTTCGCTCGCTGCAGAGCGACAGGGAATTTGGCGGAGTGAAATAAAATATCAATGCTCCTGCTACGAGCAGGATTGCCACTTCCAACATGATTATCGAGGATTTGCGCATGGCTAGGCCTACAACCGGGATCAGTTTAGACCGGCTCGTAAATGTTGTCTATAAGCCGGGTCGCAGCTAGCGAAGCGGTTAAACCGCGTGTAGATGGCGAAATCAGGCGATTTCACTCATTGAGGGGTTCTGAGTGTAAATGAGATTTTTCGCCAACAACCCAGACTGCACTGGCTGATGATGAAAAATGTTTCACATTGACACGAGCAGGGATTAGAGGGACAATCGCGGCCGTTCTTGGGGTCGAAATTCCCAATAATTGCTCCCGTTTCTTCAGGCGATTCCCGCCCTAATCCAAACGATCCAAAGATGGGGGGCAAAATGCAAAGTCTCAAGAAGGGTCTGATCGTGGTTGCCGTTCTAGTTGTCTCCATAGGGGCGTTCCTCGCCAACGTGGCTTACGCAGCCCCCGTCAAAGATTGGCAGCACGACTTTACCGGATCAAGCCCGAATATTAGCTTCACGCTACCGGAGAGCGCGCTGATTTCCTCTGTAAGTGTCGGCGGTTCCTTCTCGTCGGCCGTCGCGCTCACGGCCCTCCCCAGGATTGTGATCACCGTGACGTCGGGGGGCAACACCGCAAATTACAATGTCCTCCCGACTGAATCCTCTGGGAACCAATACAACGGCTTGTGGCAAGTAAGCCCGGTGTTTATTCCCCCCATCGACGCAGGCACCGCTGTGATTCTCAACCTCGACGGGACAATAGCCGCCGGCACCAGTTTCAACGTCGCGGTCACAGGGAAGATGGGTACTTTGACTCAAATCTACGAGGCCTATCTTGACGATTTAGATTGGGGGGTCGCAAAAAATAACATCCTATCGGCGTTCCAGCAATCCGCTACCGGATCAAGCCCGAATACTAGCTTCACGGTATCGGAGACCGCGCTGATTACCGGGTTGGACGTCGCCTGCGACACCCAATCGGCCTTCCAGTTCCCCACAATCCAGGTCAGCCAAACCTTCAATGGCCAACCCAATACTCTTACTCTCCCCCCGATCCAATACTCTCCATATTCCGCCGTGTGGGAAGCACGCCCGGGCTTTAACATTCCCATCGACGCCAACTCCACGGTGAACATCGTCCCTAGCGCGTCAATACCCACCGGCACCTTTTGCAGCCTCGCGGCACCACTGGTGTTGGGCACCATGCCCCAAATCCAGGTATTCGTTGTAGAACGTTTAGGCGGGGGCAAGAACTTCGCCGGCCTAACTTCGTTCGCGCAATCCTTTACCGGATCAGCCGCGGCGGCTACCGTCACACTGCCTCCAAACACCTACGCGGTTGTTACCGGGGTCAATATCGGCTGTGACCAACCATCGGCTGACCCGGCCCCGATAGCCCTGGTCACCGTAACTCCCGTGGGGGGCGTACCCTCAAATTTCAGTTTACTCCCGAACCAATCCTCCTCGAACCCATACTCCTTCACGTATTCCCGTCAATTTCCTGGTCCCATTGGCCTTCCCACCAATAACAGCGTGATCATCGCCCCCGCTGGGGCAACGCCCGCGGGCACGTCTTGTGACATCGAGTTCGAAGCACTCATAGGTCCCCTGAACGACGTGCAGAAGTTTTGGTCCCAGTTAGAGGCGCTGTCGTATCCCTCAGGAGTAACCCAGGGATATACTAACTACTGAACCAGCGTATCCCACGTCAGCGGAAATGGGACAGTTTGAGACCGGGAGTTAAGCTACAGATCTGAGATTCAGTTCACCCGAAACAGGGAGTAGACTGGCGGGCGGCAAGGCAACAACGAGGAGGGGAGATCGCGGGAAACTGCGTTGATGCGAGCAATGTGAATCACGGCTATCTGCGGAGCCGTTAAAACCAATCGCAACAAACGCCCCCCGCTCGATGTCTGGCCCGGCTTTTCTCTTGCATCCGACGGAAGGTGGGAGCGTCAATTGACGAAATCAGGCGATAGCACTCATCGACCCGGCTTTTGTCTGCGTCAGTGTTTCCTGCGGCGTAGTCGTCGATTAATGTCATCTGCAGAGAAGGATTCAGGAACAAAATCACCGACCCATTCCCTGATGTCATCGTGCTCCGGGTGAGTGGAGTCCTGAAGTGCTTTAAGGAGTTCAGAAAAACCGGTCGAACCTCCGCAGTCCTCGGGCGGACAATTCCGATCTCCCGCCGCACAAAGCTGTCGGAACGATTCGTCCCCAAGCAAAACCTCTTCGAGAAGAAGCTCGTGCTGCCAGCCGTCGCCAAAATCATACTCGTACAATAACCTCGCTCCCACCGTCGAGATCAGGTCCCCCAGTCTGGTACGGCTCTCATCTGCAACCTTAGTCCCAACTCTTTGTCTTGGATCAGAGAACTTCTGTCTCTGCACAATAAATTGATGAAGGTGGGAATTCGTCCACCCCATCACGTCCTGCAGGGTTCGGTGGAGATTGCGGAGTGTGATCTCGCGAGGAACTAGAATGCGCCTCCAGACGGGCGGTTTTGTGCCGAGCAGGGTCACTTTGACGACGTACACTTCCACTGGGGTTTCGGGCCGTTTCAAGCGGCTGCGTCCTCCGCCAAGAATTTGGCGAAAGAACGGATCGAATTCAGCTTGTCCTCCCGCAATCCGCGCAGATCTTCCTCGCGGAGTCGTTTTTCGCGCAAAAGTTTCCCGAACACATGCGTCAGTTGCGAGTACCGGTAGTCGTACTTGCGATCAATCTCTTTACGACGTTGAGTCAGGTAATGTTCCAAGTCCCACAGGTCCGACGACTGCTCGATCTGGCTGGCCATCTTCTTTGCTTCCTGGATAACATCGTGAAGCTCGCGCCCCAGGGCAGCGTCGAAGGCTGTGCGGGCGATGATCTTTTCTGACCTCGACCAAATCGGTTCGTTCTGGTAGGGATAGCGGTCTTGGGTCGCAGACGGGCTGGTCATGTTCCGATCCTCCGTGGCAGCATTCTATCCCTTGCCGAGATGCCTTTTCTACCGGGTCGGAGGATTTCACTGGGGCAGATTCACCATTGTTTTCATGCGGCCGCCCGGCCGTTCTGAGGTCAAAAAGATCGTTCACCGGATGTCCGAGATTCTGTTTGCAGCCGAGATATCGTTCCGTCGTCTGGACCGATGCATGTCCCAGCAAGAACTGAATCTGCTCCAGCTCACCGCCGCGATCGTGGCACAGCTTCGCGCAGGTCCGCCGCAAGTCGTGCGGTGCAATGTGCTCCAAGCCTGCTCTCTCGCAGCAGGTTCTGACCACGTACCAGACAACGTTCTGCGAGAGGCCGCTGCCCCACACCGTTCCGTGTCTGGCAACCGCTCGAAAGATTTTGCCCTCACAAACTCCAGCGGCTCGTGTCCATTGATCGAGAGCGGCGTTCACCCAGTTCGGAATGGGCACCGTGCGAATGTGGCCACCTTTGCCAATCAGATCAACAACGGCCCAGTGTCCTTGGCGCATCTGGATGTCGTCCAACTCCAGACCGACCAGTTCCGACCTGCGAAAGCCACAACCGAACAGCATGGCCAACATCGCATGATCGCGCTTGGCACGCATGCTGTTGCCATAAGCATGTCTGAGTACTTCTGAGCTTTGCTCCGCGCTCAACCAATTGCCGGAGCGAAACCCGAGCTGCTTGACCCCTTTCACTCGGCTGATGCCCGCCGCCAGCTCGGGGCTGAGTAACCCAGAGTCGGCAGCTTCGTGAGCCAGGCGGCGCACGGCTGCAAGTTGTTGGTTGATAGTGTTTGCGGCCAGACCGCGTGATTCCAGGTGCATGCGGTAGCGAACGACCACGATGCGGTTGAATGCCAGGCGGGGCTCGGAGCAGTACCACGTGATGAATTGATCGATGGCGTACTCGTACACACGGCGCGAGGCTGGCGAGCCGAGGCTGTTGAGCACGGCCAGCTTGCAGTGATCCAGATCCGGCAGCCGCAGCACTCGGCGACGGTAATTCGGCTTGATTCTCGGTTTGCCCATGGCGACGGCCTCCCATGCCGCAGGATTGAACTACGGCAAGCCGCCCCCGCAGTGCAACAGGGGAGAGGGGGTTTTGAGCGCTATCGCCTGTTAACAACAGGTATCATTCTGCACAGGTCAATCCTTTTGAATCGAGGTCGGCGATGGGGACTGGAAGATTGCTGATGCTAATCAGCGAAACGCTTGCTGTGGTGGCTGTGGCTACTCAATTTTTTCTGCCAACGGGAATGGGTATCAGCCTACACGTCGCGCATAGGGCGATTGGATTGCCCGTGCGTTGGGTTGTCCCTTTGCTGCTCATTAGTGTCGCTGGTGCATTGAGTCTCACAGCTCTTTTCAACATGTACTGGCGACTTGCCCATGTCCCGCTTGCGACAGGTCAATGAGCGCTATCGCCTGGTTTCGACAGTTATGACGTGTCCGCGCCGTTTACAGCCCCCGGCTTTTTGTTGACGCCATCACTTGCTGTGGCTATACTCGCGCACAATTGGGAGGCTTACAGCCATGTACCTCCAGATAATGAATTTCAACTTAGAAGAATCTTCTCCAGGAATACTCGTTTTTTCACCGCACACTGGGGCTGTTCCCCGGCTTCTTTGGGCCGCGCGAGGTTTGCGTTATCGGCAATCATTTCCTATCGTCAAGTGGTTTCGCGCTATTTTCTCCCTTTCTTCGGGTTACGTTGCGTCCGCAATTCTCTAAGGTGGAAAGACGCATGCCTGACACTCCCGATGACACGACTCTGAGCCAGAGTGCAGCCCAGAGATCTTTCACAGTCATCGGCCTCTATCGGCTAACCAAGATGCTGGGCGCAGGCGGCATGGGCGAAGTGTGGCGGGCCGAGCAGGCTGAGCCCATTCATCGTACGGTTGCCCTGAAGCTGATCAAGGCAGGAATGGATACGCGGGCCGTGGTGGCGCGCTTCGACTCGGAGCGGCAGGCTCTGGCTTTGATGGAGCATCCGAACATCGCCAAGGTTTTCGAGGCGGGCGCCACGCCGGAAGGCCGGCCGTATTTCGTAATGGAGTATGTGCATGGCTTTCCCATCACCGACTATTGCGACAGGCATCGGCTCACGATTGAGGAACGGCTGGGCTTGTTCATGCAGGTGTGCGAGGGCGTGCAGCATGCGCACCAGAAGGCGATTATCCATCGCGATCTGAAGCCCTCCAACGTGCTGGTGGAAGAAGTTGACGACAAGCCAGTGCCCAAAATCATTGACTTCGGGCTGGCCAAGGCGATGGGGCAGCAACTCACCGAGATGACTCTGTTTACGGAAGCGGGAGCGATGCTGGGCACGCCGGACTATATGAGTCCGGAGCAGGCCGACCGCAACAACCCCAACATTGACACTCGCACCGATGTGTACTCGCTGGGGGTGATTCTGTACGAATTGCTGGTGGGCGAACTGCCCATCGGGTCGCACGAGCTGCGAGCGGCGGGAATCGAAGCCATGCTGCAGAAGATATGCGAGCAGGAGCCGCTGCGCCCCAGCACGAAACTCAAGTCTTTGGGTCCGTCCGCGAAAGATTCGGCGGATCGACGCAAGGAGGAGCCTGAGTCGCTGGAGCGGCATCTGCGAGGCGATCTGGACTGGATCACGATGAAAGCGCTGGAGAAGGACCGCGCCCGGCGCTATGGCACTCCTTCGGAACTGGCTGCCGACATCCATCGCTACGTGAGGCATGAACCCGTGCTCGCCCGGCCGGCCAGCGTGAGCTATCGCCTCGGCAAATATGCCCGTCGACATACAGCCGGGGTAACGGCGGCGGTATTGGTCGTGCTCAGTCTAACTGTGGGCCTAGCATTCGCCTTGCGAGAAGCGAAGATCGCAAGCATGCAGCGGGCCCGGGCCGAACAACGATTCAATGACGTCCGCGCTCTCGCGAATTCACTTATGTTCAATATTTACGACTCTATCCGCGACCTACCGGGTTCAACGCAGGCGCGCCAGTTAGTAGTCACAAATGCTCTGAAATACCTGGACAGTCTGGCCAAGGAATCCCGCGGTGACCGTTCCCTCCAGAGTGAACTGGCCGACGCCTACGAACGCGTGGGTTCAGTGCAGGGCGAGCCTTATACTGCAAGTCTGGGCGACACGGCCGGAGCTTTGCAGAGTTTTCTGAAAGCGCAAGCCATCCGCAGAGCACTCGTTACGCGAGGGACGGGAAAAGACCAGATCAAGTACGCATATAACCTGCGCCTCGTAGCTGCTCTGCAGATGCAAAGCAGTAACGCAGTCGCGGCGGTAAGCTCGGCAGAACAGGCAGTCTCGATTGCTAAACCCGTCGTTGAGAAGGATCCCAAGAATTGGGAGGCTTTGACTGAACTGGGAGCGGACTATGAAGCGCTCGGGTTTCTCCTGGATGAAGCACTGATCGCTGCAAGCGATCGCAAGACTAGTCCTGAAGAGAATTACTCCAAAGCCCTAAAAATTGATGAAGAACTCGTCGCGAACTCGAAAGATCCTCAATCGCTGCGAAATCTCGCGGTGGATGAGTACCACATCGGCAGGAGTCTCCGCGACACAGGTTATCGTGCCCAGGCGGTGACCACTTTCGAGAACGCTCTTCCAGTGTTTGAACGCCTGGCAGATAACCCCAACAAGACCCAGGCGCAATGGGACTTGGCGACGATCGTGAATAATCTCGGAGATACTTTCCAGATGAACGGTGACGCTGCGCACGCCCTGGCAAACTATCGAAGATCGCTCGGAATCGTGACCGCGCTATCCGCCGCCGATCCTAACAACGGGCAAGCGAAAACGGCGATTGGCGAAGGTCATCTTAACGTTGGTTCTGCGCTTGTGAAGCTGAAGGACCCAGCCGCAGCGCGAGAGTCCCTGGCTCGCGCCATCGGCATTTTCGAGAAGGCCGCCGCCGCAGCTCCGCAACAAGAAGAATACAGTTCGGACCTTGGATTGGCATACGTCTGGTTCGCATCTGTGGCACTTGAGTCTAAGACATCTCTTGAGGATTACCAGAAAGCTCTGGCCATCGAGCAAAAAATAGCCCAAGTCGACAAGGGAAACGCGGATTGGCTGGAGAGCGAGGCGCAGGTACGGGTCAAACTGGGAGATTTCTACCGCAGGAACAGACAGCTCGACAACGCGTCTGAGAGTTACTCGCGATCTGCAGCCATCGCTGCGCCGATTGTTGCTTCGCGACCCGAGCGGCAAGAGGCGCGATATGCTTTGGCAAGTGCCTATTGCGGTCTGGGCGACGTCGCGCTGCAGCGGGCTCAGCTATCACAAGCCTCCGGTAGCAGCCAGACGGCAAATTGGAAGGATGCCCAGTCGTGGTATCAACGCAGTTGGGACGCATGGCAACAGATTCGGAATCCTGCCGCTGTGACTCCGAACGGTTTCGATGTGCGAGATCCAGAAGAAGCTAAGCGCGGCCTCGCCCGCGCCAATGCTGCGTTAGCTGGACTCACCAGTCACTAGCAGTGTCTGTGGGAAAGAAGGAATACGTCGACCTACAGTCGCAATCATGGTTGGAGCCTGTTTCGGCGTTAACCTTGTCCGTGGTTTCCCGGGTCGCCCGCTGCCCTGTGCTTACAAGTCAGAGCCGCACATGAGGCATTCGCGAGGACCGAGTTGTTCAAGGGAGTGGTTTCGACGTTTTGGAAGAGCCAACCCGACAAACTCGCGGTCTTCCCGCTCGGCCCCGTTGCCGCCTGACATGCCCGGCGCAGGGCAGACTGTCAACTGGCGAAAAATCCCCTTTACACTCATTGGCCGCTCGGCCTTGGTTTAGTCTCCCCGATAACGCCAGCCGAATTGCCACTTGCCCTTCCACTTCCACCATCTGAAAGTGCGTTCACCAAGTTCGTCCTCAAAAAAGTAATGACCATCAGGGATGTCGGCACCGTCTTCCTTCCGCACGTAGGCGAAAGATCGCAGTCTACCGTGGTCGTCGTGGTAGGTCAGAAATTCAACCGGAAACCAGTTGTCATCGGAGCCGCGTCCGCGCAGGCGTCCCGAACCCCCGAACGGTCGCAGCAAAGGCTCTGTTTTAGCGCGTCTGGCCACGGCGGGAATTATAGTCGGCGGTTGTGATTGGCGAAATATCCCGATTACACTCAGAACCCCTCAAAGAGTGAAAACGCCTGGGTACAACAGTTGCGCTGGCAGGCCGGTTGCGTCAGATCGACTCTCCACGGGGCCCGGTCGCAGTCGAATGATGGCCATTCTGCGGAATCGACTTTATGTCGAAAGCCTACTGACAATGTGGTCACGGTTAATGGCGGCGATCGTGGGCGTACCGGCTTGGCGCATTATTACTCGGAGCTCCCTGGAGTAAATGTCGAGTACTGCTTCGACGCCCGATTGCCCAAAAGCAGCCAATCCCCATGCTTGCGGGCGGCCGACACCGACCGCCGCCGCCCCCAATGCGAGCGCCTTGAATACGTCGGTGCCGCGTCGAACGCCGCCATCGATCAGTACTGGGACTCTGCCCCTGACCGCTGCGATTATCTCGGGTAGGCACTCAAGCGTCGACCGCAGGGTCTCCTCGTTCCGACCGCCGTGATTCGATACAACAATGCCGTCAACTCGGTGTGCGACGCAGCGCTCGGCGTCTTCGCCCGTGACGATTCCTTTCACGACCAGCTTGACTGAGACGAGTTGGCGCAACCGATCAAGGAACTCCCATGTAATGCTTGAGGGCGTGTGCTCCTTGACGCGCGAGAGATCCAGCCCCGAGTACATCGGGGCTTTGTGCACGAAGTCGTGGGAATTCCCGATGTGGCAGTCTGTGCAGGTTCTTCCATCAAGGCGGCTTGCGCGCTGCAGGGTCTCGTTGTTTCGGCCAGGCATGTTGTCAACTGTGAGGACGATCACCGGACAACCGGCGCGCTCGGCGCGGCGCACGACCCCGCTTGTAACTGCCCAGTCATCGGTTGGATAGAGTTGCATCCACACTGGCCCTCCACGCGCCTCAGCGACCGGCTCAACGGCAGTTGACGCAGCGTTGGAGAGCATGAGCAACGCAGAACGGGTGCCCGCCGCTCGGGCCGTGGCCAGTTCCCCATCCGGGTGAAATGCACGCTGGCTGCTAACTGCGGACAGATACACTGGGCTCGGCCAGGTCACCCCAAACAACTTAACCGACGTATCCGAGTGGCTGACATCTACGAACCGGCTGGATCGAATCTCCACCCGCGAAAACGCATCGTGATTGGCGCTCACCGTCCGATCATCATCCACCCCCGTTGCCAAATAGCCCCAGTGGGCGGGAGGGAGTGCGGCCCTAGCCAGGGGCTCGAGGTCCATCACACTTAGGACTTGATCCAGGCCAGGCGGCGCAGGCGCGCTGACAACAGGTGATTGCGACCACCCGAGTTTTGTACTGGCGACTAGCGCGGGCACAGCGGACAGATACCGGAGAAAACACCTCCGCGCCAATGAAACATTGTCTGTTGGGCGCATGCGATCCCCATTCTGGGGTGCTTCGTTGCAGGCAGAAGCGAAGCCACCCGGCTCCGCGTGTTGTGATTGTGAATTGCCCGTCTTAGCGGTGTGGCCTGAGCACCCCGATTTCGCTTGGATTGTACCAGTGCACCGACGGTCAATTGGCGAAAAATCCCGATTTCACTCATCGACCCGGATCGGCCTATTCTTAATGAGTGCTAACGCCCGCCAACCGTTGGCTTATCTCGCTCTTCTTCTTGGCCGACGCGATAGAATGTCAGGCAACAACAGGAGGTTTTCTGCCATGAGCACACGCCTTCCAGGTTTCAAGGGCGAATATCTTTGGGAATTTGAGATTGCTGAACAGCAGCTGCTTGCCTTGGCGGAGGCTTTCCCGGCGGAACGCTATGGGTGGCGTCCCGCGGAAACCGCGCGCTCCGTAAGCGAAGTTCTGGTGCACCTTGCAGCGGGCAGCCGTATGTTCCTGGTCATGCTGGGAGTGGAAGCCGCGCCAGATCTGTACGGCAACCTTGAAGGCGACGGGGTTGCGCGCCTCATGGCGATGTTCGTAAAAAACGAGAGCCTGGAAAAGAGCATCACGGACAAGGTTGCTGTCCTTGCCTGGCTGAGAAAATCGCTGGATGCTGTGCGGACAGCATTTGTGGAAGCATCTGACGCCGAGTTAGATCGGCCGGAGGAGTTCTTCGGAGAGCGCACCACGGTGCGCCGCCTCTACATGCGAGGACTATGCCACATGCACGAGCACATGGGACAGCTCATCGCATACGCCCGCGCGATGGGCATGCCCGCGCCCTGGCAGGTCGAGCGCGAAGCTCGCCGGAAGGCCATTGAGAATGAGCTGGCGGCCCCACGGAAATGAAGGCACTCTGATATTGGCGAAACATCCCGTCTCTGACAATGTCGGCAGTGTCAAGCACTTTTGAGGCGCACCAATCCGTGCAGTCCGAAGAGCGCCATTTCGCTCTCGTGGAAGCTTTTGCTGTTGGTGTTGCTTTTGCTCTACCAACCAAAGGCTCGCCTCGTAATCCAGTTTCAGGTCAGGGACTCAGTCGGACCCATGCGTCTCTTCGGTCACAACTTCGATCATGATTACTACTTCGAACTCCCCTGTGAAGGGGAGCGGGATACCCAATCAATTACTCGGTGTTGGACTGCACACCATCGCGATTTCCGGGCTCTCCCGCGTGCGAACCGAACTTTTTCAACTGCCCATAGTTCCATCCCTTGCGCCA
>Ga0074044_10003766_pt1 | contig 12774 bp, 15 predicted proteins | sample BogForMeECP23OM1_FD_94443 | JGI IMG/M metagenome (GOLD analysis project Ga0074044, IMG submission 94443) | Bog forest soil microbial communities from Calvert Island, British Columbia, Canada - Bog Forest MetaG ECP23OM1 | ecosystem: Environmental > Terrestrial > Soil > Wetlands ...
ACAATAGCCGCGCGCGGCACCGGCGCCACCAGCACCGAAAGCAGGAAGCCTTCATTGCGGTCCTCGATCACCGACATCATGGTGAAAATGGCGGTGAAGAGCACGATCATCACCAGCGTGCCAGGGTAAAAATAATTCAGATAGTGCTGCTGGCCGGCGGCCTGTCCGGAACGAAATGAGGTTCCGAAACCGGATCCGATGACGATCCAGAACAAAAGCGGAGAAGCGATGACGCCGACCACGCGCGCCCGCTGCCGGTAGAAGCGCACAACTTCGCGCCACCAGAGCGTGAAGGCAGGCAGCATGACCCCGGCGGATGCAGGAGCGGTTGCGGGGAAAGTTGCGGTTTGGGTTGCCATTGTTCTTAGTCTAGCAGCGTCAGTAGTTCAATGTTTCTTGGCTTTCTTCTTGCCAGTCTGCGGTTTCGGTTCAGCATCTTCGCTCCAAAACCGGTGGCCGGTCCGATGAATAAAGACATCCTCGAGAGTGGGCTTGCTCACGCTTAGCGACTGGATCTCTCCGGGGAAAGCTTCGACTACGTCGGGAACGAAGCGGTGTCCATTTTCAATTTCCAGGCGGACCTGGTTGTCCATGACGGTGGCATCGACTTGAAACTTGTGGCGAATGCGGCCGGCCAGAGCCTGCGGGTCGCGCGCTTCGAGCAGAATTACGTCGCCTCCGATCTCGCGGGTCAGCGCTTCGGGCGTACCTAGCGCCACCAGGTTGCCTTCGTTCAGTATGGCGAGGCGGTCGCAGCGTTCGGCTTCTTCCATCAGGTGGGTGGTGACGATGACGGAGACGTGCTCCTGATCGCGGAGGATCTGGAGATACTGCCAGAGGTCGCGGCGAGCGCCGGGATCAAGGCCGGTCGTGGGCTCGTCGAGAAGCAGAACCTCGGGATGATGGAGCAGGCCTTTGGCGAGTTCGATGCGGCGTTGCATTCCGCCGGAAAAAGTTTCCACGCGATCGGAACTGCGGTCTAGCAATCCTACGCGCGTAAGAATCTCGTTGATCCGGGTTTTGAGTTCGGGGCCGCGCAGGCCGTAGAGGTGTCCCTGATGCCAGAGGTTCTCATAGGCGGTGAGTTTGGGATCGACGCTCTGGGCCTGGAAGACGACGCCGATGTGGCGGCGCAGGGCTCCTGGCTGCCGAACGGCGTCAAAGCCGGCTATGGTGGCGCTGCCGGACGTGGGAACCATGAGCGTGGAAAGAATGCGGAAGAGAGTGGTCTTGCCGCTGCCGTTCGGGCCGAGTAGTCCGAAAAGTTCGGCGGGGCGAACGTCGAAGGAGACGCCGTTGAGCGCGGTGCGCTCCTGGTAGCGATGGACGAGGTCGCGAACGGCAATGATGGGCTGGCCCGCGGGTTCGACGGGCTGGGCGGGAGCCGGGAAATCGATAGCTGATTGGTTCGGAGTCACAGGCCATTCTACGACGGAAGAGCGTGGATTATCATCCGGGGTTTCGCGTAGAGACGCGGCTTGCCGCGTCTCGGCGGCAGGGGAGACGGGGCAAGCCCCGTCTCTACAGAAAACAGTTATGCGGCGACGGGATCTCGGCCGGGGACTCGCTCCTCGAACGAGACGGGGACGTAGCGCCACACCTGGATGGCCAGAACGACGGTTGCGGCCAGTAGCAGCGCTCCCACGGCTACGTGCACGACGGTCGAGATCACCATGGGCAGTTCGGGCTGCGCGGCGTCTCTTCCCCACATGACGCGGGTGATGAAGGCGAGAAAGCCGAGGCAGAGTTGCGTGACCATCAGGCCGAGCACGGCGATCGCCGGACGGCGGACGGCGCCCACTTGCGGGTAGACGGAGATGGCGCGAACGGCGGTCCAGGAGAGGACAAAGGCCACGACGGCTGCGTTGATGACGTGCGGCCACCAGCTCATGCCGTGATGACGGAACATGGCGCCGAGGATCAATTGCACGTAAAGAACAAGAATCGAGAGCAGAGTCAGAGTGAAAAGAGCTGGGCGGCGCCGGTCGAGTTCGGTGCGCGGCTGCTCTTCAACCCAGTGGCGGCCGGTGAAAATGGCGATCGAGACGGCGATGCAGAAAAATGTCTGGGCCACGGCGGCGTGCGCGCTGGAGATGGGCGCGGGCAGAAAGAACAAAACAGTGAGTCCGCCGAGGATGCCCTGGGTGATTACGGTCGCGAGCGCCGCCAAGCCCAGAAGGCGCAACCAGCGGCGCTTTTCGGCTCGCCAGGTCCAGACCGCCAGGATGATGGTGAGCAGTCCGACGAATTCCGCCAACATGCGATGGCCATGTTCGTACATTATGCCGCCCACCATGCGCGGCATTTTGTAGAACGAGCCGAAACTGGTCGGCCAGTCGGGGACGGACAATCCGGCGTCATTGCTGGTGACGAGCGCTCCGGCGACGATCAACACGAGCGTCGCGCAAGCGGTGAAGACCGCGAAGCGGTGCAGTCCGCGATGGTACGGAATTTCGATGCCTTTCAGGATAGCCCCCAGTAAGAAACGAGCGATGCAGCGGCGTCCGGCACGTTTCACGAAACGCAGTAGTTTACCACTGCGCGAGCCACGGCTCTATGGTTGCGTCGGCGCCAGTGGATGTTCCTCTGCCGCCGCGGAACTCTGCGCTTCCATTGTCTGGATGATCGCGTCGGCGAATTCCGAGGTGCCGGCGCTGCCGCCCACGTCCCGGGTCAGTTTGCTGCGGTCGCGGTAAACCTCGTCAATGGCGTTGCGGATCTTCAACGCCGCGTCGTGCTCGTCGAGATGGCGCAACATCAGCAGAGCGGATCGCAAAACGGCAGTGGGATTGGCGATATTCCTTCCGGCAATGTCGGGTGCGGAGCCGTGCACGGCTTCAAAGATGGCGCACTCGTGGCCAAAATTCGCTCCAGGCACGAGGCCGAGGCCGCCGACCAGCCCCGCGCACAGATCGGAAATAATGTCGCCGTAGAGATTCTCCAGCAGCAGCATGTCGTACTGGTAGGGGTTCATCACCAGTTGCATGCAAGTGTTGTCGACAATGTGCTCGCCGTAGGTGATCTCGGGATATTCCTTCGCGACGCTGCGCGAACAGCGCAGAAATAATCCATCCGACATCTTCATGATGTTGGCTTTGTGGATGCAATGAATTTTCTTGCGCTGGTTCTTGCGGGCATGCTCGAAGGCAAACCGCGAGATCCGGGTGCAAGCCTTCTCGGTGATGATCTTCAGGCTCTCGACCACTCCCGGAACAACTTCGTGTTCGATGCCGGAATAGAGTCCTTCGGTATTTTCGCGGACGATGATCAAGTCCACGCCCGGATAGCGGGTGGGAATGTGCGGCAGGTTGCGGATGGGCCGGAAGTTGGCGAAGAGTTCGAAGCGCTTGCGCAGTTCGACGTTGATGCTGGAGAAGCCGCCACCGATCGGCGTCGTGACGGGACCCTTCAGGCCAACGTGGGTGCGCTCGATGGACTCGGTGAGTTCCCTGGGAATGTATTCCTTGTATTTTTCAAAGGCTTCGGCGCCGGCGGCGAAGCTCTCCCATTCGAATTTGACGCCGGTGGCTTCGAGTATGCGAACCGTGGCCTGGGTCACTTCGGGTCCGATTCCGTCGCCGGGGATGAGGGTTACCTTGTGGGAAGTCATTGAGGCATTAAACCGATTGAGTCCATTGAGACATTGAATCATTGAAACATTGAATCATTGAGGCCTTGGACACCTTAATGGTTCAATGTCTTAATGACTCAATGCCTCAATGACTCAATGTACTAAATCAAGTCTTCGCTTTGCCCTTAGGTTCGGGCGTGTCTTTGGCCTTAAGCAGATCCTTTAATTCGGTCATGAATTCCTGGACGTCCTTGAAGTCGAGATAGACGGAGGCGAACCTTACATAGGCGACTTTGTCGTAGCGGCGCAGGCGATTCATGATCAACTCGCCGATTTCGCTGGTCTTGCGCTCGCGTTCGGCGGACTCGATGACGAAGCTCTCGGCTTCATTGACGATCTGCTCCAGCTTGCTGATCGGCACCGGGCGCTTCTCGCACGCGCGCATTAGCCCGTTGAGGACTTTTTGGCGGTCAAAACGCTCGCGGCGGCCGTCTTTCTTTACGACCATGTACGGAATTTCGTCGATGCGCTCGTAGGTGGTGAAGCGCTTTTCGCACTTCAGGCATTCGCGGCGGCGGCGGATGGAATCGGCTTCCTTACTTTCGCGCGAATCCACGACTTTGTCGTTTTCAAACCCGCAAAAGGGGCATTTCATGCGCTTAGCTGCACTCGGGAATCAACACGATTGTAGCAGGGGACGCGGGAGGAGACTCTAATGCCTCACTAAACTGCTAACCACTCCGCTCAACGTATCCTGCCACGCATGGGCGATCATTCCAGGGCGAACGCTTCCGCGCCAATAGGCCAGAATCCCGAACATTGCCCCGAACAGGCCGATCAGAATCACCCGCCGGAAGCCCTGGTACGCGTGCGCCGCGCCGAAAGCTGCGGCAGAAAGCAGAATGCCGGCGGGAGCGCTTTTAGTCAGGGCCATGAACTGCCGTTGCAGGTAACCTCGAAAGATCGTCTCCTCGCAAATACCGGCGGTGATTGAGAGCGCTAGCCATAGTGTTATTTCAGCGCCCCCATGCGGGAGCAAGAACTGTAGCTTGCCACCCTTCGCGTCGACGCGCAGGAGCCGGGCGAATATCCAAAGTAAAATCAACGCAACGACCCAGAAGCCAGCGGCAATTCCAATATCCCGCAGCACCTGGCGGGCAGAACGCCAATGATCTCCGAGAACGAGGAGGACAGACGCGCCACTCCGCCGCACGCCCGCCAGCACAAGAACGAAGAAGAACCACTCTACGAAGATGGTGACCAGATAACCGCGCACGCGGTTCGGATTAGCCGCCGCCCGCATTTGATCTGCGAGAATCTTTGCCCCGAACGTCCAACCGGCGAACGCGGCGAGCATCAAAATCGTGTGGAGTGGGCTAGCGACTCGGGGATAGCGGTCCGAGGTGGACTGAGCCACAGCAGATGTCTCCATGATTACCCCTTCTCGCGAGAGTGCCACCGGCGCACAAACTTCCGCTGCCCCGCGGGCAATTTACGTTGCTTCTTCAACCGTCGCGACTTTTTCGGCCTGCTCTGACTCCTCGGAAAGCTTGCGCAGCGACAGCCGTTCGTGATGCGCAAGCAACAGCCCAACCGGAACCACCGCAACAAACGTAACCAGCCACAGCATGATGCCGCAACTCACCGCCAGTTCCTTGGGGACAATATGAAAGACGTGGTCGAGCGCGCTGATGGTTGCCAGTTGCGAACCGCCACCAACACCCGGTAATTGCACCATGGACCCAATCATGCTGGCTCCCATCAGAAGCAGGACCTTGGTGGCGCTCAGGACATCCAGGGGCGCGCCGTAGGCATGGGTCACTTCTTTGTAGGCCAAAGCGATGACCCACCACATCAGCACCGACACCGCTGACAATTGCAGGAATGCCAACGGACCATGAATGGTATTGAGTCCGGCGGTAAACTCCCGAATTTTTTGAGCGATGCGATGACCCAGATTCCCGGCGAGATGCGAAAAACGGTCCTCGACCCACTGCGCAATCCCTTTCCCGCGGTAGGCCATCAGCACAGTTGCCGAGAGAAGCCCGAGCACGAGCGCGATCAGACTGTATCCCGTGAGATGAATCCAGTGCCGTACATCCGGCGGGGCAGCTTCCGCGAATGCGCGCAGCTTCGAGGGCAGAAAGATGGCTCCCACCAGCAGAACCGTAAAACCGCCGACGTCAAAAATGCGCTCCACCGCCCAGACCGCCACTTGCGAAGCGAAAGACAAGTTCTCGCGGCGCGCAATCAAATAGGGACGGATCAATTCCCCGGCACGGCCGAGCAAGGCCAGTCCCGCGAATCCAATCAAGGTGGGTGGGACTAGTCCCAGGATCGACGCTTGCTTGCGCACCGGCCGAAGAAAGATTTTCCATCGCACCGCGCGCAAGAAATAAGCGAGGTAAATGTACGCCACGCCGTGGAGAATGTGGCGCCAATTCAATCCGTACTGAAAGAGCCGGGCCCAGTCGAAGTTCCGCCAGGTGCGGAACTGCAGATAAACCAGCACGGCCAGCACCAGGAAGACTACGGCATAGGCAGCGTATTGTTTCTTGTTCATTCAGTCTGGTTCGTTTCGAAAGGTAAATGAGAGAGGAGGCAGGGTCAACGTGCAGACTCCGAGGCGATGGCCGCGGCTGCGGGTTTCGAAACGCGGTGAACCTGGCTGGGGGCTTTGGTGGGGACCGGTTTTGGTTGCACTCCGCTTTTCTGGGCGATCTTCCCTTGAGCGAGCTTCTCCTGAGCGATCTTCTTGCGGTTGTACTCGTGCACGATGTGAGCCACGTAGGCGCGGGTTTCGCGAAATGGCGGCACTCCTTGATACTGCTCGACGCGCTCGGGACCGGCGTTGTAGGCTGCCAGCGCCTTGACCAGATCGAAATTGTAGCGCTCCAGCAGTTCGCGCAGATAGCGGCTTCCCCCCGTGACATTGGATTGCGGGTCGAAGGCATCGTTAACGCCCAGTTGGTTGGCGGTACCGGGCATCAACTGCATCAGTCCGCGAGCCCCTTTTGGAGAAACGGCGTGCGAGTTGAACCCGCTTTCGGCATGAATGACGCTGTTTACGAGATCGGGATCGAGATGATAGGCGGCGCTGGCGGAGTCGACGACTTGATTCAGAGCGGGCGCGGGTTTCGCAGGTTCAAACTTCGCAGCGTTCGCCGCAAGGTTGACAGCGCGCGGATCTGCCGGAGCCGGTAAAGAAGGATCTTGCTCATAGCCGGTGATCTCGGCCGTGGGCACGTCGGTAAAACTAGAATCGTCGGCGCCCAGAAAGAGCCTGGTCGTTGCGCCCATCACCAGGCGATGCTCGTGGCGGATGGTGAAACCGTTGCGGAGAATCGCCAAGTCGGAGGCCGTCGCGGGAGGAGCGAGGAATGCAGCGGCCACGGCACAGAGAAACGCGGTGGCGTAGGCCGTAATTCTGGCCGCCCTCTCCATCGATAATGGTCCTCTGTGATTCATCTTCAAATCATCACAAGCTGCTCACGATCGCCGATCCCTGAATCTGTTCAACGACTACCGCATCGAGCGTCTTTCCATCGAGCGCGTGTTCGATGGCGGCGGTTACTCCGTTCTCCGCGTTCGAGCGGGTCAGCGTCCAGCCTCGCCGGCGCAACTCTTCCGATGCATTCCCCATGATAAAAGGGCGGCCGGCAAAGGCAAGCATTTCAATGTCGTTATAGTTGTCACCAACGGCCATGACCTGCTCGCGGGTAATGTGCCGGTAATTGGCCCAGCGTTCGAGCGCGTGTCCCTTGGAGCAGCCGGCGTTGAGCACATCGACAATCGAAAGATCGCGGCCCGGATACTCGGTGCGCAAAACCGTGACGGGCAGGCCGCAGCTGGCGAGGGCGTGCAAGGCCCGCTGCATGAGCGCGACTGGCCCGCAGAACATAGCCTGCACGGGGTCGGTGGTGAGCGCATTTTCGATCGGAACCACGAACTGGATATACTGCTTGTTTTTCTCCAGCCAGCGCTGGATGCTGGCCTCCAGTTGGTCGAGATGCTCGATCACAATGGTGCCCGATCCATCGCCATGAAGATCATCGCTGTCAAAAGTCAGAACCGTCTGACCACGAAATTCCTGCATGAGGCGCAGGAGTTCGCGGCAGGTCTCCTCAGGCAGCAAATCGCGGTGAAATGTTACTCCAGCGAGCGATCGGGTGACGGCGCCGTTGGAGCTGATCAGCCAGAGATCGAATCCCAATTGTTGCGCGATGGGCAGGGCGAAGGTGTGGCGGCGTCCAGTGACCAGGATGACCTCAATGCCTTGCGCGTGCACTCGCCGGAGAGTCGCGAGATCGGTTTCGGAAATCTGAAATTCCGGGTTGAGCAGGGTCCCGTCAATATCAATCGCGATGAGGCGGAGGGAATCGGCGGCCACAAATGATTTTACCATTGCGGCATGTTGGTTTGCGGTGAGGTACGGGGCCGCTTATTTTGAACCTGGTCGTTCTTCTATGCGACAATTATTCCCCACGGAGACCATTCATGAAATTGAGATTCCTGCTGCTGTCTTTGACGCTGCTCCCAATCTCTCTCCCGGCCCAGTCCGCGCCGGAAACCGGCAAGCCCTTCGTCATTGAGTACTACTACAAAGCCAAGTGGGGACATGCCGACGAGTTCCTGCAGTTATTCAAGAAGAACCATTACCCGTTGCTGAAAAAGCAAGTGGAGATGGGCCGCATGCTCAAGGTCTGGATGGACCAGCCGCGCTACCACACCACAGAGGATGGGCGCTGGGACTATCGCGTGACCATCGTGTTCAAGAATTCGACCGCCGCGAATGAGCCGTTTGACGAAGATGCGCTGAAGAAGCAGCTTTGGCCCGACCAAGCTATGTATGCGAAGGAAGAGCAGCGGCGCTTTGAAATCCTCGAGGGACATTGGGACCTTCCGATTAAGAACGTAGAGCTGGACGCAAAGTAAAGTCGTTTCGACCACCTGCGAAGCAACCCCACCCAATACGTTGTACACGCCATTGAAGTGGCTTTTCTGGGGATTCGGGCGTGTCGCGTTTGCAAAAAGCTCACCGGATACGAGAACATAGTTGGTTTGCATACATCCCAGGGTTCCTACAAGGAAGCAGCCAAAATATGGCGAAGGCGAAGGCAGTGAAAAAGGTGACGAGCGTCGAGGTAAAGTCCGACGCGGTGAAGTCCGCAAGCAACGCGCCGAGCGGCGCCGGGCGCGACGGCGCGATCGAGCCCGCCAAGGGCAAGCTGGGCGTGATGATCCCGGGCATGGGCGCGGTAGCTACGACGTTTGTAGCGGGCGTCGAGGCGGTGCGCAAGGGAATAGCCCACCCCATCGGCTCGCTCACGCAGATGGGAACCATCCGTCTCGGCAAGCGCACCGATGGCCGCTCGCCGAAGATCAAAGATTTCGTTCCTCTCGCCGGTCTCAACGACCTGGTCTTCACCGGCTGGGACATTTTCGAGGACAACATGTACGCCGCCGCCCGCAACGCGGGCGTGCTGGAGCGCGACCTGCTCAACAAAGTGAAGGGACGGCTCAGCGCAATCACGCCGATGAAGGCTGTGTTCGATCACAACTACGTCAAGAAGATCGACGGGCCGAATGTGAAGAAGGGGAAGAACAAGCTGGACCTGGCCGAGCAGCTTCGCCAGGACATCCGCGACTTCCGGAAGTCGAGCCGAGCCAGCCGCCTGATCACCATCTGGTGCGCTTCGACCGAGACCTTCATCAAGCCGAGCGCCGCTCACCAGAGCGTGAAGGCGCTCGAAAAGGCGATGAAAGAGAACGACGAAAACATCGCGCCCTCGATGGTGTACGCCTACGCCTCGCTCATGGAGGGCGTGCCCTTCGCCAACGGCGCTCCGAACCTCACCGTGGACATACCGGCGATGCACGAACTTTCGCATGAACGTGAGGTTCCCATCTGCGGCAAGGACTTCAAGACGGGCCAGACTTTGCTGAAGACGGTACTGGCTCCCGCTTTCAAGGCGCGCTTGCTCGGGCTGAGCGGATGGTACTCGACAAACATCCTCGGAAACCGGGACGGCGAGGTGCTGGACGATCCCGGGTCGTTCAAAACCAAGGAAGAATCAAAGCTCGGAGCCCTGGAGTACATCTTGCAGCCGGCTTTGTATCCCGAGCTCTACGGCAATATCTTCCACAAAGTCCGCATCAACTATTACCCGCCCCGTGGCGATAACAAAGAAGGTTGGGACAACATTGATATCTTCGGATGGCTCGGCTATCCCATGCAGATCAAGGTGGACTTCCTGTGCCGCGACTCGATTCTGGCCGCGCCCATCGTGCTCGACCTGGTGCTCTTCATGGACCTCGCGCAGCGCTCGTCGGAACTGCGCCGCCTGGGAATTCAGGAATGGCTCAGCTTCTACTTCAAGTCGCCCATGACCGCGCCAGGACTGTATCCGGAACACGATCTGTTCATCCAGTTGATGAAGATGAAGAACACTCTGCGGCATCTGAAGGGCGAAGAGTTGATCACGCATCTGGGGCTGGAGTATTACGACTGAGGAAGGTTTGTTTTTGTGTGGGGACGGGCGACTCGCCCGTCCTTACCTGTTTGTCGCGGAGGGCTTTATGTCCTCTACCACACCGTCCGAATCAGCGGACTCCGCCGAATCCGCTCATCCCGCGTCACCAGCGTCATCCCTTCGGCGCGTGCTGTAGCGCCAATCAGGCGGTCAGCCGGATCGCGCGGGTAATCCTCTGGGAACTGTGCCGCCAGGGCCGCAATCTCCGGAGTAATGGGCCGCATCGTCACTCCCTCTAGAAATCGAAGTACCGAGGTTTCGACCGTACCGTATCCTTGGATCCTCCCGGACGCAATCTGCCAAGCCAGTTCGTAGGCGGTTATCGCGGACACTGCCAGGCCATCGACACGGCGCGCGCGACGAATCGCCGAGGCTGCGGCTTTCGAAAGCCGCTTCGAGTCGGCAACCGCCCATATCAGTACGTGCGAGTCGAGCAGGATCACGACGACTCCCACTCATCGATGGGCGATTCGATATCGCCGACCACGCGGAACTCTCCCTCTAGCCTGCCGATAAAATCGTCCTTGTCATCGTCGGCGGGAACGAGTTTCACCACCGGCTTCCCGCGCTTGGTGATGACCAGCGGCTCACGCGTAGAACGCACGTCTTCCATGAGGGTGAGACATCGCGCTTTGAATTCCCCCGCTGCAATTGTCTTCATGGACAGATTATAGCATACATGGTCATCTCCTTGTGACCATGCATTGGTCACGCCGAATACCCAATCTGGCGGCGCGCTCGCGATAGAATCTTTCGATGGCTGGTAAAAAGCACGAAACTGGACACAACACTCGCTTCGTACAAATGCAGAAGAACTACTGCTTTGCCTGCGGCAAGAATAACCCCGACGGCATGAGGCTGCGCTTTACCTACGACGAAAAGCGCAACTGTTTCGTCTGCCGATTCCGGCTGGGCAAGCGCTACACCGGGCCTCCCGGACACTGCCACGGCGGCATCATCGCGACCATCCTCGACGAAGCCATGGGCAAAGTGAACAAGCTGCGCGATGTAGTGGCGGTGACTTCCGAAATTACCGTGGACTACCTGAAGCCCGTACCCCTGAAACAGCCACTGCGGGTGGAATCGCGGGAAGTGAAGGTGAAGGGCCGGAAACACGTCAACATGGCCGAAATTCTGAACAAGAAAGGCGAAGTGTTGGCGAGCAGTCAGGGTTTGTTCATAGCGATCGATCCGCACCGCATGTTCGCAAAGTTCGTGGATCGCTAGAGCTCGTGTGGGGACGGGCGCCCCCGCCCGTCCAAGCCGAGCGCAGCTCGGCACCTGCCCGTGGCCACAGCAGCTCTGGATTCGCACTAGCCCGCGATAGGGGGTACCGCGAATCGCTAACGGGCGGTAAAATGAGCGCAGAAGCGGGAAGCGCAGCGGTTCCAGCGCGTCCTTCTCGGCCGCGCTCCGGCGCGCCGGCGATTTCATCGCTATCCTTCACGATTGCAGAAAAGAGTAGCCCCATGTCGCAGAACAACGGACACAACACCAGCCTTCGCCTGAAGACCGGCCTTGCCGAAATGCTCAAGGGCGGCGTCATCATGGATGTCACCACCGCGAAACAAGCGGAGATTGCCGAGCGCGCCGGAGCCGTGGCTGTCATGGCGCTGGAGCGCGTCCCGGCCCAGATTCGCGCCGAGGGTGGAGTGGCGCGCATGGCCTCGCCGAAAATCATTCGCGAAATCATGGCGGCGGTGGATATTCCCGTCATGGCGAAGTGCCGCATCGGTCATTTCGCCGAAGCGCAGATTTTGCAGGAGCTGGGCGTCGACTACATTGACGAGTCCGAAGTGCTGACCCCGGCCGACGAAGCGCATCACGTCGATAAACACGCCTTTACCGTCCCCTTCGTCTGCGGAGCTCGCAACCTGGGAGAAGCTTTGCGGCGCATCGCCGAAGGCGCGGCCATGATCCGCACCAAAGGCGAAGCCGGCACCGGAGACGTGGTGCACGCCGTCCGCCACATTCGCCAGATCGTGCAGGAGATGAAGATTCTAACCGTGCTAGGCGAAGAAGAACTCTACGCCAAAGCCAAGGAGCACCAGGCTCCCTACGAACTAGTGAGGATGGTGGCGCGTGACGGCAAGCTGCCCGTGCCCAATTTCTCGGCGGGAGGAATTGCGACTCCGGCGGATGCATCGCTCGTAATGCAGCTGGGAGCCGAGGCGGTATTCGTCGGCTCAGCCATCTTCATGAAAAACTCCTCCGAATTCGCCGACCCCGCGGAAGCCGAGAAGCGCGCCAAGGCGATTGTGCAGGCGGCGACGCACTTCAAAGACCCTAAAGTATTACTTGAAGTCAGCGAGAATCTTGCAGGTGCCATGAAGGGGCTGGCTGTGTCCACGCTTGATGAGGCGCATTTGCTGCAAACCAGGGGATGGTAGGTCCTAGAAAGGAACCTCATGCGTCCATGCGGATTTCAGCTCTTCAAACGCTTCCTTTTGTTGACTTAATCGTTTTTCGTCCATCAGCTTTATCCAGCTATCGACGCGTTTTTCCAACTCTTCTTGGGCTTGCTCCTGAATGTCAAAGTAGAGCATCAAGAGAAGATGACTAGCCTTATGACCTGCCCCCCATCTTTAGTCCAGGGATAATGAGACTTTCTCCGGTTTCTGGTTCTCCAACGCTACACCTCTAACTACCCTCTCACCACCGGACGGCGCG
>Ga0074044_10003768_pt1 | contig 12768 bp, 7 predicted proteins | sample BogForMeECP23OM1_FD_94443 | JGI IMG/M metagenome (GOLD analysis project Ga0074044, IMG submission 94443) | Bog forest soil microbial communities from Calvert Island, British Columbia, Canada - Bog Forest MetaG ECP23OM1 | ecosystem: Environmental > Terrestrial > Soil > Wetlands ...
GGAAATGTTGGCGCACGCGATCAACAACACCAGCCCGACGGCCGCAAGCATAACCACCAACGGCGCGCGTGCCTCCCCGGCCTCGCTCTCCATCAGCGGCATCCCATGCGCGTCGCGACCCGTATTCATTCGTGGATATTGCTGCTCGAGCCGCGAGGCGATGGCGCTCATTTCCGCTTGCGCCTGCCCACGCGTGATTCCAGCGGCCAAATGCGCCACTCCGTGCAAATAGTGCGAACCGCGGTTTGCTGCCGCTTGAGGCGTGAAAGAAAGCGCGCCCCACACCTGAGCCCCAGACGGATAGTTGAACTCCCGGTTCATCACGCCGACAACCGTGAAGCCGATTCCGTCGAGCAACACCGTTTTGCCCGCGATGGAAGGATCAGCGGCAAAATGGTCGCGCCAGAGCGCAAAACTCAATATCGCGACGTGGTCCTTCCCGGGCGCTCCTTCCTCCTCGAGAAACGTGCGTCCCAACATTGGCTGCGCTTCGAGCGCCTCGAAATAACCAGGAGTCACGAGAAATCCGTGCAGGTGCTCCGGATATTCGACGCCTCCCAGGTTTGCATCCCACCAACTTTCTGCCGCGATGTGATCGAATACGTGGTTCTGCGCTTTCCAATCGAGGAAATTTGCCGGAGAAAGTTCGTTGCGCTCGACGCCGGACGCCGGCAAACGCTCCCATAGAGCAACAATTCGGGCGGGATCAGGAAACTCCAGCGGCCGCAAGAGCAAAGCATCCACGATGCTGAAAATATACGTGTTCGCGCCAATGCCAAGCGCGAGTGTCACCACAGCGACGGCCGTGAAGCCCGGGCTCTTGCGCAGCATGCGTACTCCAAAGTGAATGTCTTCCAGTAACTGCTCCAGCCAAACGAGGCTCCACACTTCCCGCGTCTCCTGCTTGACCAGGGTTACGTTGCCGAATTTTCGCATGGCTGCGTAGTGCGCTTCCTGCGGCGACATGCCACGGTCGATGTTGTCTTGCGTCTCCCGCGCGATGTGGTCGCGAATGTCGTGGTCGAGATCGTCGAGCATACGTTTGCGCCAGCTCATGATTCACCTTCCTCGCAAACTTGCTATTGAGTTCGCAAAACGCTCGTCACTCGTATCGCAAGGCCACCGTAGGATCAACGCGCATCGCTCGCCGTGCTGGGACGTAGCAAGCCAGCAGCGCGACGAGCGCGAGCAAAACGGCGACGCCGATGAAGGTTTCGAAATCAGTAGCGCTGATTCCATAGAGCAAGCTGGACATCAGGCGCGCAAGCCCTAATGCCGCAGCGATGCCGATGGCAATTCCGACGCCCGCGAGTTTTAGCCCTTCGCCGACAACTAGCCGAAAGACGTCTCCTCGAGGCGCGCCAAGCGCCATGCGAATGCCGATCTCATGAGTGCGCTGCGCCACTGAATAAGAAATCACGCCGTAAATTCCAACGGCCCCGAGAACCAGAGCCAGCCCGCTAAACAAACCGAGCAGCACCAGAGTCATCCGCCGAGTCGCCACAGAATTGCTCACTAGCTGTTCCATCGTTGAAATAGCGAAGACGGGCTGGTCCTTGTCAATTGACTGCACGGCCTCTCGAACCGCGGACGTGAGTGATGCGGGATCGGCTCCCGATTTCACAACCAAAGCCATGTGATTTCTGGGATCCTGCCGGAACGGAAGATACACTTCGAGCCGCGCTGGATTCGCTAGTCCGTATAATCGCGTGTCGCTCACAACACCGACAATCGTGTACCACTTCAGTGGATCGCCCCCGGATGGATGGCCAAACATGAAGCGCTTGCCGATAGGATCCTCATTCGGGAAAAAACGCCTTGCCACCATCGCATTGATCATCCCTGCGAGCGGCGCTGTTTCGTTGTCTTGGTCGGTGAAGGTCCGGCCACGCAGCAGCGGGATTCCGAGTGTTGTTATGTATCCGGGGCTGACGATATGAACATCTGGATGGGGATAGTTCCCCGGCGTTGGCAGGGCCATTCCCTCAATCGTGACGTCTGAGCGGCCATGATTGTCTGTCAGCGGAATCGCAGTTCCGACCGCCGCGCTTTGAACTCCAGGCAAAGCGCTCACGCGATCGATCAGCTGCTGCCAGAAATTCAGAACGGCCGGATCTTTCGAATACTGCTGCGCGCGCAAATCCATTTCCATCGTCAGTACGCGGTCGGGCCGAAAACCGGGATCGACTTCCAGCAGGCGGTAGAGGCTCTTCATCATCAGCCCCGCGCCGATGAGAAGGATCAACGCAAGCGAGATTTCTGCAACTGCCAGCGCGCCGCGAAGCCGGTTTTGTGCCACGCCCCCGCTCGATGTGCGTCCGCCTTCTTTCAATTCCGATTGGACATCAGGCTTGGTTGAATGCAGGGCAGGCGCCAAACCGAAGATAAAGGCGGCCAGAGCCACTACGCCTGCCACGAACAGCAGGACCGCGCTGTTTAGATTCACGGTAGCGCCAGACAACATGTCCGCAGGAATCAGCTGCGCCATTCCACGTATCCCGCCCAACGCCAGCACCACGCCCACAACTCCGCCAAAGCAGGCCAAAATAAGGCTTTCGGTCAACATTTGGCGGATGATCCTACCGCGGCTCGCTCCAAAAGCAATGCGCAGCGCAATTTCCTTAGTCCGGCTCGCCCCACGAACCAAAAACAGGTTCGCTACATTCGCGCACGCGATAAGCAAGACAAACAGTACCGCACCAAAGAGCACGAGAATTGCCGTCTTCATATCGCCAACAAAAGCCTGGCGGATCGGCTGGAGCTTCACGCTGAATTGATCATTGCTCTCGGGGTATTCCTTCGCCAGCCGCGCCGCAATGCCTTCCATTTCCGCGCGCGCTTGCCCAAATGCAACACCGGGAGCGAGCCTCCCAATCACAACCATATCGCCGCGGTCGCCGCGCTCCTTGATTGCATCAGAATTGTTCGTGGCCCACACGCCTATCGGCAACATCACGTCGGTCGTGTCTAGTGAACGGTAATTCGGCGGCAGCACGCCCACAATCGTGAAGCTACGGCCATCGAGGGTAATCGTTTTACCGACAGCGTTGGGATCGCCTCCCAGATGAGATTGCCATAGGGAATAACTCAGCAGGAGCACCGGAGCCGTTCCGGCTTTCTCTTCCGATGCGTCAAAATCCCGCCCAAGGATCGGGCGAACACCAATCATGGACAGGAAATTCGGCGAGACGGCGTCCCCGCTGATGTTTTCCGGCTGAGTTACGCCCGCGAGATTGAAATCGACGGATTGCACGGCGGTCATCTGTGCGAATGTGTGGCTCGCGGCGCGCCAATCGATGAAGTTTTGAAACGAAACCGAGACGTCGCCAACCCTAGGGGTGGTCTCGTGCAGCACTATGAGACCTGAGGGATCTTTGTACGGCAGCGGCCGGAGGAGAACAGCGTAAACCACGGAGAAGACTGCAGCGTTGGCGCCGATGCCGAGCGCCAGCGTGAGTATGGCTGTCGCCGTGAATCCAGGATTCTTGCGCAACAAGCGCAGGCCGAAGCGGATGTCCTCGAGCAGCTGTTCAAGCCAAATGAGACTCCAGACGTCCCGCGTCTCCTCCTTTATATGGGTCACGTTGCCGAATTTGCGCACGGCCGCATAGCGCGCTTCTTCCGGGGACATGCCACGGTCGATGTTGTCCTGCGTCTCCTGAGCGATGTGGTCGCGAATGTCCTCGTCGAGTTCATTGAGCATGTGTTTGCGCCGCATCATGATTCGTCCTCCTGCCGCGCTGGCCGCAGAATCCGAGCGATGGCGCCCGCGAGTTTGTCCCACTTGCGGGTTTCCAGCGTAAGTTGCCGCCGGCCCTGGGGCGTCAGTTTGTAGAACTTGGCTCTGCGGTTGTTTTCCGAGGTGCCTTCCTCGACCGAAATCCATCGCCGCTTGATCAGGCGATGAAGGGCGGGGTAGAGCGATCCCTGCTCGACTTGCAACACATCGTCAGATTTGAATTCGATGGCTTTGGCGATGGCGTGGCCGTGCGCCGGCCCCAAGAGCAGGGTGCGCAAGATGAGCAGGTCCAACGTTCCCTGCAGAAGTTCGATGCGTTCGCGTTCTTCTTTGGTAGACATTCTAGGTGAAGCTACAACGCTTCCAGTAGAATGTCAAGGTGAGTAAATCCTGATAGATAGAAATGCGTTAGAAATAGAAAAGCGCGGGATTATTGCGGCGCCGGCCCCCGGACTATTTGCACAAACTCCTCGGGGCGGATCCACTTCGCGAAAGCGGCCTTGACCTGGCCGGCGCTCATCGAAAAATAAATCTGTGCACCCCTAACGGGCTCGTCCAGGGGCAGGCCGATTTGAGCCCGTGAGAGCAAGCCTTGGGCGACTCCGCTTTCGCTGGATTCGGCGAGCGGGATTTGTCGCAACAGCAGCGCCTTGGCTTGCTGAAGCTCTCCATCCGTAACATTTTCCTGCTGCATCGCGACAAGATCGCGCTGAATCAGCGCTCTTGCTTTCGATACATTTTTTGGATCGCAACCGTAGGTGACGCTGTAAACCGACCTGGTTTTGTCCGCGCTCATGTGAACGTCCACGCTGTACACGTACCCGGTGACCTGCCGCAGGTCGTGATACAGACGCGTGGCGTAGAACCCGCCGCCGAGCACGTGGTTTCCCAGCTGAAGCGGGTAATAGTCAGGATCAAACCGAGTGATGCCAACCGTTTCGGAAAGATTGACTGAGTCCTGCAGCTGGCTCGGATCAGGAATATTCGCCGCGGACGCCTTGTTGGCAGGGACGGGCGGCAGGTCCACGTCAGGTTTGGCTCCGGTGGCTTTCCATCCTCCGAACCATTTCTCGATGGTGCTTCTGGCTTCCGCAGGAGTAATGTCGCCGATGACCACAATCGTCGTGAGATCGGGACGAAGCGTCTTGGCATAATATTGTTTTACGTCGTCGAGTGTGACTGACGATACCGTCTGCGGCGTCGTTTCCCGAAGGGCCGGATCATTCGCCGGAAAAAGCGCGGTATTCACAGCACGCCCGGTTTGATAGCCGGGACTTTTCATCCTGCCAGCCACATATTGTGCTGTTTGCGGCTGAATGACCTGGAACGCTTCGTCTGGAAGTGCCGGGTTTAATTCATTGTCAGCCAGCAACTGCACTCCCCGCGAAAAATCCTGCTTCAAGACTTCCAGCGAGAACTCGAACCCGGCGGATTCTTCGGCGGCTATGTCATCGAGCGCCTTTTGAAACGCCAGACGGTCTAAAGACTTCGTGCCGTAGGAAAAGAGCTCCTCGAGCACATCGTTGACTCCGTCTTTTCCGGGCTCCGTTTGCATTTTGGGATTGTTCCGGACGCTTCCTTGAATCGTGATCGTGGGCGTTATTTTCTCTGTTCGTACGATCAGCCGCAGACCATTCGGCAAGGTCACATCCGAAGGTAGCGGCTCAGGGCGCGGCTTCTCAAGCGACAGAAGCTTCGACGCAGCCCAGGAAGGGAGTTCCACCGGCTTTTTGGGAGCTGCGGTCAACTGCTCGCCACCTCCAAAGCCCTGGGCCGATACCGGCCCGCCCGTCGGTTGTGGCTTCAGCACTGCTGCGATCGACTCCTGATCCACCAAGTATTTCTTCGCCACTCGATTTACATCTTCCGTCGTCACCCGTTTCATGGCCTCGACGTCATCGTTCGGCGAATTTCTCCCTTCGGCAGCTAGAGCTTCCGACCAGGCTTCCGCTAGCCCTGGGATGGAGTTCCGGCGAAACTCGACTCTGGCGATTTCTTTGCGCTTGGCGGCTTCCACAAGCTCCGCCGGCACACCGTTGGCCGCGTAATCGGAAATGATCTTGCGCATTTCCGCGATGAGCGGAGTCGCGTCCCCTTCGGCAGGCAACACGGCTACGCTATAAGCCACGCTGGCCTTTGCAAATGTTTCCGCGAGACCGAATCCTGTCTCGAGCGCTTTCCCCTGCGGCACAAGCGCGTACAAATTTCCGCGCTGGCTCGCCAAAACATCACTCAGAATCTGCACCGCCGGGAAATCCGGGCTTTCCGTTCCGGCAACGCGGTAGGAAACAAACGCCAACAGGTAGGGAAGGTTGCTATCGAGCGTAAACGACTCCGACTTAACAGGCGCCAGAGTGATCTCCGGACGTGCTGGCAGGGTTTTCTTTCCAATTTTTCCGTACAACTCCTTGACCGTCGCGAGCACAGCACTGGGGTCGACATCCCCCGTGATCACCAGAATGGCGTTGTTGGGTGCATACCACTTCTTATAAAAATCTTTGAGCATCTCGCCGGTGGTGGCCTCGAAGGAGTCGTGAGTTCCCAGCGCGTCATGGCTATAAACAGTCCCGGAGAACATGTCCTCATTCAAACGCGTTATGAACTTATACGTCGGGTTCGAGAGGTCGCGCGCCACTTCCTGCTCGATCGCGCCTTTTTCATTCGCCCACTCTGATTGCGAGTCTTCCACGTCCTGCATGCACGCGGCATCGAGCCGCAATGCAACGTCGAGATCGGAAGCGGGAACGGTCTCGAAGTACTGCGTAATGTTCTGCTGCGTATCGGCGTTGCCGGCCCCTCCGAGCTGGGCATAGATCGCTGCCATCTGATCGGCGTTTACCCCGGCGCATCCCCGGAAGGCCATGTGCTCCTGGGCATGGGCCATTCCCGGAAAGCCGGTGGGCGTTTCGTTGCCGCCCACTAGATAGTTTTCCTCGACGGTAACAACCGGAGCGAGCGGATCGCGAACGATCACAACTCTCAGTCCGTTCTCCAACGTCACCCGAGTCACGTCCGAATTCCCCGCGGGTTTCTCTTGCCCAGAGATCAAGGACCCGCCAATCAAGACAACTGCGCAAATGCTAAGTGCACGGACCAATGTGGTTCCCCTTTATGAGAGTGCTCGCTAGTGTATTACAGAAACGGTGTGGCCATCGGGCGCTCGAACTGCGAACGCCGACGTTCGTTAGATGCTCCGAAGTCAGCGAGCGGGCGCCTGCGTCATGCGACGGGAGCTGAAATTTCAACGGCAGGCTAATGGACACGCCGCGTACTAAGGTTTCGCCGTCTGGCTAGCTTACTGGGCGCGGATTTCCGGGCCACCGTAGAGCCGCAGTAGTTCAGGATTTCCCTCTTTCTTTCGTCTCCGCCCCCTTAGCGGACCATGTCTTTTCGGAGACGTAATAGGGCGAGCAGACAGTAAAGATGCGCTGATTCCCACGCACCAGCAAAGTCCACTCCAGCAGCCGCCCGCGCTGATTGTGCAGAAAGTATTCGTACCAATGATCCTCGACCAGTTCGGGAATCACCACAACGATCCTCCGCTCAGGATGTTTTTCGGATAACTCGAGTATGTATTGCACCACCGGCACGATGATGAAGCGGTACGGCGATGGCAGAACCACAAACTTCGGCGGTTCGCCACCACCTTCGCGGAAAGGCCGCTCCACGTAGCGCTCCCAGTCGTCGTGCAGCAGCTCGGAATGCTCGCCGGGCTCGACGTGAATGGCGATAATTTCGGGCGAGATCCGCGAAGCGAATTCCAATGCTTGTTTGCAGATGATGCTCCAGCGGTCGATTGGCACGACCACGATGGGAGGCCGTCCGTGGATCGCGGGAGAGACCACATCGCTGGTGGTGGTGGCTACCAGGACCTCATGGTAGTGTCGCCGTACTTTGCGAAAGAAAAATATAAGCAATGGGATAAAGATAAGTGTGATCCACGCCCCTTCGGCGAATTTCGCAACCAGCACTACAATCACGGTAATCGCGGTAACGGACCCACCCAGCCCATTGATCAGCGCGCTTTTGACCCAGTGCGGCCCGCGCTTTTTTCGCCAATGCATGACCATTCCGAACTGCGACAAAGTAAACGCCAGAAATGCCCCCACGGCATACAGAGGAATCAGATTATCCGTGATGCCTCCAAAAGCGATCAGCAGTACAGCCGTCAAAACAGCCAAAACCACAATCCCGTAGGTGTAAACAAGGCGCCGACCGCGATACCCGAAAGCATGCGGCAGATAATTGTTCGAAGCGATCGCCTTGCACAGCCGCGGAAAATCAGCGAACGCCGTATTGGCGGAAAGCGAAAGCACTAACAGAATCGATGCGATCGTCAGGTAATAAAAAATTCCCCTGCCAAACACGGCGGCAATCAGCATCGAAAGCAAACTTTGATAACCGGGCTGCCCCGGATCGGTAGCCGCAATTCCGTAAACTTTCACAAGATAAGAAATGCCAGCAAGCAGAATTGCCAAAAGAAAAATAATGATCGTCAAAGTCCGCTGCGCGTTCTTAACACCAGGCTCGCGAAAGGCTTTCACGCCATTGCTCACAGCCTCGACACCGGTCAGCGCCGTGCAACCGCTGGAAAACACTTTCAAAAGCAGCCAGAAGCTGACCGCCTCCGTCATCGGCGGAGGCGGTGGCGGGGGCGTTACCGGCAAAGGGTGGCCGCCGCTGAGCAAAGCCCGCACCAATCCCCCGCCAATGGTAATCAAGAGCGTGACGACAAAGAAATAAGTCGGGATCATGAAAATAACTCCTGCATCCCGCACTCCCCGCAGATTAATCACAGTAATGATGAAAAGAATCCCGACGCAAATCGCCACAGTGTGCGGCAAGAAGGATGGAACCGCGGAAACCAGCGCTCCAACGCCGGCCGAGATGCCCACAGCAGCCGTGAGAATGTAATCGGTCAACAAAGCGGCCGCCGCCAACAAGCTCGGGAAAGCGCCTAGGTTGTAGCGTGCCACGGTGTACGAGCCACCGCCTGATGGATAAGCCGCAATCGTCTGGCGATAAGAAAAATAAACAATGACCAACAGAGTGATGATGGCCGCGCTGACCGGCACTATGTACTGCACGCCCAAAAGCCCAAGCGGAATCAGCAGATAAAGCGCCGCTTCCGGCCCGTACGCCGCTGAGCTAAGTCCATCTAAACCAAAGATGGGGATTCCACGCGCGGGGCCAATCTGTTCGGCGCGTTCGTCGGACGTCCTGATGGGCTTGCCAACAAGTAAGTCGAGGATATTCATATGCGACTCGGTTTGATTTAAAGGCTAAGTCCAGAGTGTCCATTTGCAACGAGAACGGCGGGAAAGTCAACCGTTCAAGCAACGGGTCCCCGGGCCAGAAGTGCAGGCAGAAGCTCTTTTCAACAGTCGATGCCCTTGCAACGTGTCCAACGCATAGCCAATGTGCTTGCAAGCCATGTTGATCTCGAACATGCTACAGCGGCCTTGTTGCAGAGGATTGCGGAGAACAATTCGTCGAGGGCGGAAGCTTCGAGAGCACGGACTGCGATGGGCGGATGACTGGAACAATACCAACCGACAAACATACTGAAAGACTGCCGGACGGGGAGGCCCAAGGCAGCAAAAGGCTTGGCTTACTCGGGAGAACTTTTGCGGTTTTGGGGCCGGGCGTCATCACGGGAGCGGCAGACGATGATCCGTCCGGAATTTCGACGTATTCGGTGGCTGGTGCAGCCTACGGATACGCCACGCTATGGATCGCGTTGCTCACGTTTCCGCTCATGGCCGCCGTGCAGCTCATGTGCGCGCGGCTGGGTATGGTAACAGGTCAGGGCCTGGCTGCAGCGGTTCGGGACAACTATCCGCGATGGGTGCTCTGGGGGAGCGTGCTCGATACTGATCGTGGCAAACGTCATCAACATTGGAGCCGATCTCGGCGGCATGGCGGAAGCGACTCAACTCGTCACGGGGATCCGGCCACTTGTCTGGATTCCATTCTATGCCTTGCTGATTCTCGGGCTGCTGATCTGGACTTCTTACAAGCTCATTGCACGGATTTTCAAGTGGATGACGCTGGTGCTCTTCGCGTATGTGCTAGCGTCGTTCTTCGCGCATGTAGATTGGAGACAGGCGCTGGTGGTGACGTTTGTGCCGCATCTGGAATGGTCGCGCGGCTTTCTGGCGGTGCTGGTAGGGATTCTGGGGACGACGATTTCTCCTTATCTGTTTTTCTGGCAGGCGGCGGAGGAGGTGGAGGAAGAGCGAGCCAAGGGACGTACGACACTCGCCCAGCGCAAGGGCGCGACCGCGAAGGAATTGAGAGACGCGCGCACCGACACGGTGATCGGGATGTTTTTTTCGAATTTCATCATGTATTTCATTATTTTGACGACTGGCGCTACTTTGCACGCGCACGGTCAAACCAATATCACAACGGCGCGGGAAGCGGCGGAAGCGCTGCGCCCGCTTGCCGGAAACGGAGCGTATCTGCTCTTTACGCTGGGCCTCATCGGCACGGGAATGCTGGGAGTGCCGGTGCTGGTGGGATCGAGCGCGTATGCAGTGGCGGAAGGCGCGAACTGGCGCGGCTCGATGTCCGACCGGCCAAAGAAAGCTGGCGCGTTTTATGGAGTGATGGCGGTGGCGATGGCGTTAGGCTTCGCTTTGAACTACTTGGGATTAAATGCGGTAAAAATGCTGTTTTGGTCTGCGGTCATCAACGGATTGTTGGCGCCGCCCTTGATCTTGCTGGTGATTCTTTTGACGAGCAGCCGCAAAGTGATGGGTGAGCACGTGAATTCTGCGGTGCTTCGCTACTTGGGCTGGGCAACATTCGCAGTGATGACGGCGGCAGCGGTTGGAATGCTGATGACGTCGTAAAGCATGCGAGAATAGGCGTGGACTTCTGAAGAGTAATGTTCACCCTCACTCGCCTGCTCATTGCTGCCGCAAAACCGACTTTGGAACACAGCATGAGGCGCTGGTTCGTCCATATTGGCGCCTTGGGATTCATTCCTCTAGGACTCATCGACAGCTCGATCATTCCGCTACCGGGCAGCATGGATGTTCTGACGATTATCCTGGCGGCGCGGACTGAAGAGTTATGGTTCTACTACGCGGTGATGGCAACGCTCGGGTCTGTGCTGGGTGGGTTCGTTACCTATCGACTGGCACGCAAAGGGGGTGAGAAATCCCTGGAAACGCGGCTGTCGGCAAAATCGATGAAGAAAGTTGTGAAACTTTTCGAGCGCTGGGGATTCGCGGCCATCGCGATTCCGGCGTTGCTGCCGCCACCGATGCCGCTGGTGCCGTTTCTTTTGGCGGCGGGGGCCATGCAATATTCGGTGAAGAAATTTTTGTTGGCCATGGCGCTGGGGCGAATTGTGCGCTACACGATCCTGGCGTATCTTGCCGCGCGATATGGGCGGAAGATGTTGCCATTCCTTTTGCAACATGGACACCCGGCACTGGCGGCTATCGTCGGATTGGTTGTGACCGCTGCGCTTGTTTATTTTGTGTATCGCGGAATTAAGAGCAAAAAGCGCGCGAAGAATTAGATACTTTTGCGGGACTCGCGAAACAGAGGCCGGACAGAAACCAGCGAACGACATCATCGACGGCCAAAAAGGGGCGCTGCGTGCTGCGCCCCCCTACAAGTGATCATCGATCGACGAGAACGGCCTTGACATAGATGAAGTGTGGGCCTAGGCTCCACAGTTTTCGAGGGGAAGCAGTGGCGCTGACGGGAAGAGGTACATCGATGCGAGTGAATTCTAGGAATGGTTTCCGGCTGGGGAGACTTTCGGGTGTGGTCATGGCCTCGTGCGCGATGGTGATGTCCGCGTTGCTCGCAGGAGGAGTGGCGCGGGCGGCGGAAAGCTATGAAGTGGTGGTCGAGCGAAACGTGGCGGCGAAGATGCGCGACGGTGTGGCGCTGCGCGCGGACATTTATAGGCCCAAGGCGGAGGGAAAGTTTCCGGTTTTGCTAGTGCGCACGCCGTACGACAAGACGGGCGAGACCAATTTTGGATTGAAGGGAGCGGCGCGGGGTTATGTGGTGATTGCGCAGGACGTGCGAGGGCGGTTCATGTCGGAAGGCGAGTGGTACACGTTCAAGAACGAGTCGCAGGACGGCTACGACACGGTGGAGTGGGCGGCGGCGCTGCCTTATTCGAATGGAAAAGTGGGAATGTTCGGCGGATCTTACGTTGGTGCGACGCAGATGTTAGCGGCGATAGCGAAGCCGCCGCATTTGGCGGGGATATGTCCGACGGTGACGGCTTCGAATTATCACGACGGATGGACGTATCAAGGCGGGGCGTTCGAACAATGGTTCAACGAATCGTGGAGCACGGGCCTGGCGATGAACACGATGCGCCGTCGCGTGGAATCGAACGACGACCCGCTTGGAGGGACAAAGACTTTGCCGCTTACGGACTACGCAGTTCTCGAATCGCCTTCGGCGGCGGGGATTGCGCCGTATTTCAAGGATTGGCTGGCGCATCCGGATTTTGATGCGTATTGGAAGCAGTGGTCGATCGAGGATCACTACGCGAATATTCAGGTGCCCGTGCTGAGTTTTGCGGCGTGGTACGACATTTTTTTGGGCGGATCTTTGAAGAATTATCAGCGATTGAAAGCAGAAGGGGGAACGGATGCTGCGAAACGCGGGCAGCGACTAGTCGTCTACGTAGGCGGGCATGCAGGAGGCTCGGCGAGCAGATGGGTGGGCGGAGTGGATTTTGGAGAAAAGCTGCCAATCGATCAGGACGAGATAACTTTACGCTGGTACGACTCGATTTTTAAGGGGCTAGTGAACGGCGTGGAGCGCGAGAAGCCGGTGAAGATTTTCGTGATGGGCAAGAACGAATGGCGCGATGAAGACGACTGGCCCTTGGCGCGCGCGAAGAGCACCAGGTATTACTTGCATTCGACTGGCGGCGCGAATGGGCTCGCAGGCAGCGGAACTTTGAGCACGGCCGCGCCCGGGGAAGAAAAGCCGGAGCAATACGTTTACGACCCGAGCGACGCGACTCCGACGATTGGCGGGCC
>Ga0074044_10003769_pt1 | contig 12766 bp, 7 predicted proteins | sample BogForMeECP23OM1_FD_94443 | JGI IMG/M metagenome (GOLD analysis project Ga0074044, IMG submission 94443) | Bog forest soil microbial communities from Calvert Island, British Columbia, Canada - Bog Forest MetaG ECP23OM1 | ecosystem: Environmental > Terrestrial > Soil > Wetlands ...
GAAAGCGCCGGACGAGGGCATTCAATTTCCCGCCTCCTCGGCCAGCCTTCGCAACGAGGTGTCGTCCTACTTCCAGCCCGCCGCGCAACTCCATGAAAAGCGTTGCGAATAAGACTTGTGTGAGAAGGTGGCGCGAAGCGCCGGATGAGGGCGCGCCGATCGCGGCCGGTTGACAAGACAGGCCGCGCTTCTAACATGCCAGCGCTTATAGCAATCCAGTGAAGACAAATCGTCAACATGCAGGCGGACATCGCTCCCATGCATGAAGCAGGAAACGCCTTGGCCGCATCGAACGCCCGGCGGACTCCCGGGGCGGCCAAGAGCCCGCGCGAAAGCGGCGGCGGCGTCCTCGAGGCCTCGGGCGTCTCCAAATCGTTCGGCGGGATCGCGGCGCTGGTCGGCGTCGACTTCGACCTCAAGGCGGGCGAAGTGCACGCGCTGGTCGGCGAGAACGGCGCCGGCAAGTCGACGCTGATGAAGATCCTCGCCGGCGTGCACGTCGACTACGACGGCGGCGTCCGTCTCATGGGCGCGCCGGTGAAGTTCGCCGGCGTGCAGGACGCCGAGCGGGCAGGCGTCGCGATCATTCACCAGGAGCTCGATCTCGTTCCCGAACTGACGGCGGCCGACAACATCTTCCTCGGACGCGAGCCGCTGATCGCGGGGATGATCGTCGATCGGCGCCGGATCGCCCGGGCGGCGGACCGGCTCTTGAGACGCCTCGGAATCGAAATCGACCCGCTAAGCCGCGTGGCGGAACTCAGGGTCGGCGAGCAGCAGCTGGTCGAGATCGCCAAGGCGCTGTCGCTCGACGCGCGGATCCTAATGATGGACGAACCGACCTCTGCGCTGTCGTCGTCGGAATGCGAGACGCTGTTCAAGGTCGTGCGCCAGCTCGCCGCTGCGGGCGTCGCGATCATCTTCACCTCGCACCGGATCGACGAAGTGGTCGCGCTCGCGGGTCGCGTCACCGTGCTCAGGGACGGCCGGCGGGTCCTGACCGCGCCGATCCAGGGACTGACGCGGAACGCCATCATATCGGCCATGGTCGGGCGCAATCTCGTCGCCACCCATCGTGAAACCGTCGAGGCCAAGGGCCAGCCTGTGCTTTCCGTGCGCAATCTCACGCTCGACACGGTCGGAGTCCGCGGCTGGCGGCGCGTCCTCGAGGGCGTGAGTTTCGATTTGCGGCGAGGCGAAATTCTCGGAATCGGAGGGCTGCTCGGATCGGGCCGCACGGAAATCCTCGAATCGATCTTCGGCGCTGCGCGCGGTTGGCGAAGCGGGCAAATCCTGATCGACGGGGAGCCGGCGGTCATCAATTCGCCGACGGACGCCTGTAGGCTCGGCATAGCGTTGGTGACCGAGGATCGAAAGGCTCGCGGATTGCTCCTCGCTTCGACGGTTCGCGACAATGCGGCGCTTCCCTCGGTCGGCGCGCTGTCGCGCTTCGGCATTCGCGGCTTCGCGCGCGAAGCCGCCCTCGCGGACGACATGGTCGAACGGCTTTCCGTGCGCTGCAGCGACATCGATCAGATCGTCTCGACTCTGTCGGGCGGCAACCAGCAGAAGGTCGTCATCGGCAAGTGGCTCGCCACCGAGCCTCAGGTTCTCCTGCTCGACGAGCCGACCCGCGGCATCGACGTGGGGGCGAAGCAGGAGATCTATCAGCTCGCTTTCGCGCTGGCGTCGCGGGGACTGGGAATCATCGTCGTGAGCTCGGAAATGCCGGAGCTCCTGTTGTTGTCGGACCGGGTTCTCGTCATGTGCGAGGGACGCCAGACGGGCGTCCTTACGCGCGCCGAGGCGACCCAGGAGGAAATCATGCGGCTGGCCGCGCCGGGTTTAGGCCAGCGCGCGGCGGGGGGCGCCGCATGAACCTGATTCGCGCGCCCCTTCGCACTCTATCCCGCACCAAGCTTTATTGGGGGCTCGCCCTCATCTGCCTGATCGGCGCGCTGCTCTCGCCGGTGACGTCCTCGGGCGCGAACATCTTCCTCTCATACCAGAATCTGACCGATGTGCTGCGGCAGGTGTCGATCACCGGCCTCGTGGCGACCGGAATGACCATCGTCATCCTGCTCGGCGGCATCGATCTGTCGGTCGGGTCGGTCATGGGCTGTTCGTCGGTCATCTGCGCGATGCTTCTGACCAGGCCGGGATGGACGCCCGCCGCGATGATGGGCGTGCCGGCCGCGACGATTTCGATCGCGCTCGCGGTCGGCTTTCTGGCGCGGTTCGTGTTCAACGGGCTCGCGCGCGGACGCGACGTCGACGCCGGGCGGCGGCGGGTGATCGTGTTGGGGCCCTGGCGCGGCTTTCGCATACCCGCGCTGCTCGGCCTTGCGGCCGGCGCGGCGGCCGCCGCCTTCGCCGCCTCGCAGGTTCCGACGAAATTCGGCGTCCTGGCGGTGCTCCTGGTGACGCCGTGCTTCGCGCTCACACTCGGGGCGATCAACGGCGCCCTCATCGTCGAGGGACGCCTGCAGCCCTTTATCGCGACGCTGGCGATGATGGTCAGCGCCTTGGGGATCGGCCGCCTGACCGGCGGCCAGGATTTCGCGGTCATCCCCGTCTACACGGGAACGAATGCGACGGAGGCTTTCGACGTCCTGCGCTCGATGGTGTGGGGCCTCGTCCCGATGCCGAGCATCTTCTTTCTCCTCGCCATCATCACATTCGGCGCAATTCTGCGCTTCACCACCTTCGGCCGCTACGTCTACGCGATCGGCGGCAATGTGGAGGCGGCGAAGCTTTCCGGCGTCAAGGTCAAGCAAGTGCAATTCGCCGCCTATGTCATTTCATGCATGTTGGCCGGACTGGCGGGCGTTCTGTTCGTCGCCCAGTACCGGCAAGGAAAGCCCGACGCCGGCTCGGGCCTGGAGCTCGACGCGATCGCGGCCGTCGTCATCGGCGGAACGAGCCTGATGGGAGGGCGCGGCGGGCTCGCAGGCACGTTCGTCGGCGTTCTCATCTTCGGCCTGCTCTCTGACATCCTTCAACTCCAGAACATCGATTCCAACGTCCAGCTCCTGATGAAGGGGCTGATCATCGTCGGCACGGTGCTCGTGCAGGAGCAGAATCTGGGTCAGCTGTTGTCGCGGTGGCGAGGCGCTCCGTCCGCGCTCGCGCCAGCACGGGCCGGATCGGTCGAGCCCGCTCGGCCGCTGGACGCCGCAAAGGCGTCGACCGTAAGGGAGGATATCCATGAAAAGACGTGAATTTCTCAAGCTGTCGGGGACGATCGCGGGCGCCGCGGTGACGACCCACCTGCCGGCCGGCTGGACCCCGGCGAAGGCGGCGGCCAAATGGAAGGTCGGATTCAGTCAATGCACCACGCTCGAGCCGTGGCGCGTGGAGTTCAACAAGGAGATCGAGGCGGAGGCCAAGAACTATCCCGAAGTGGATCTCATCATCACCGATGGCCAGGACAGCACCCAAAAGCAGGTCGCCGACGTCGAGAACCTGATCGTCCAGCAGGTCGACGTCCTCCTCATCTCGCCGAAGGAGTCGGCGGGCCTGACGGGCGTCGTCGAGAAGGCGATCGACGCCAAGATTCCGGTGATCGTGCTCGACCGCAACGTCGACACCAAGCGGATCACCGAGTTCATCGGCGGAGACAACGTGCTCATCGGCAGGACCGCTGGCGAATATGCTGTGAAGCTGCTCGGGGGCCCGGGCAAGGCGGCGGGCAACGTCGTCGAGATCTGGGGCGGCATGGGCACGGCGCCCGCCCACGACCGGCACGACGGCTTCCACAGCGTGACGGACAAGGAGCCGGGGATCAAATACCTGCTCAACAACCAGTCCGGCGACTGGAAGCAGGACAAAGCCTACAACATCATGACGACGGCGCTGCGCAACAATGAGAAGATCGACCTCGTCTACGGCCACAACGATCCGATGGCCTACGGCGCCTACCTCGCCATCAAGGACGCGGGCCGCAAGGACATCAAGTTCATCCTCGGCATCGACGGCCTGCCGGACGAAGGCGTGGAGTGGGTCAACAAGGGCTATCTCACCGCGACCTTCCTCTATGCGACGCCGGGCGCCGAGGGACTGCGCGAGGCGGTCAAACTGCTCAAAGGCGAAAAGATCCCGCCGGTCGTCACGCTCCCGACCATGGTGATCGACAAGTCCGACGCCGCCGACATCCTCAAGAAGCACGGCCTGCTCTGATTAGCTCCCCTCTCCCCTTGCGGGAGAGGGGTCGGGGGTGAGGGGTCAGCGCGAAAGCGCCGTGCGCGTCTTGCGGCGCGGACCCCTCATCCGGCAGGCTGCGAACACCCCTTCTCCCGCAAGGGGAGAAGGGGTGTTCGGCGCGCGCTCGGCGAACCTGGCTACTCGGCCGCTTCCCGCGCCTTGCCGCGCTTCGGCTTCGCGGCTTCGAGCGAGGCTGCGGAATTGGCCGTCTCGACCGCCGGCGCAACCATCGTCATGACGTCGCTGAAGTCGTCCCCGGCCGCGGTCGCGCTCGCCTTCAGCGGGTCCTGGGTGGGGGCCGGCAGGGCGAGGCCGGGCAGCCCGAGAACGGCGTGGAAGCGCTGCACCAGCTGGATGGTGCCCGGCTCCATTTCCTCGATCGCGCCGGCGATGAACTCGATGACCCCGATCGCGCGCTTGCGGTCCGCCATGTCCGGCAGCAGGTCGGGCAGGGTCTTGATCGCGAGATCGGGTTCGAACTCGACGATGACCGACTGCTCGTGGATGAGCGCCGCCCGCTTCTCCGCCCCGAGCGAGGCGAACGGCTCGTCGTGGCCGAGCACCTTGGCCGAGCGCTCGAGCCGGTCGCGCCGCACGGTTCCGCGCGACTCGGCCATCAGGATCAGCATGCGGATCACCGCCTCCTCGAAGCCGCCGCGATCGACGCCGAGAAGGATCTGCTGCACTTCGGGCAGGAAGCGCAGGAGCTTAGGATCCTTGCGGGCGCGCTCGAACGCGAACGGCTCGCCGAGGCGCAGCATCAGGGGCGAGCTGTAGATTCCGAGAAAGGCCGCTTCATACGTCGCGTCGCGCCAGTCGCGGAAGACGTCGAGCGTGTTTATGACGCTCGCCGCCCACAGCTTCTCCAGGAACAGGAACGGGTTGTTTTTGTCAGCCGGCTGGCGCTCGGCGAGCGCCTTGGCCGCCTGATCGCGGACGCCCTTCATGAGGGGGTTCGCATCGCCGAACATCGCGCGCGACACCCGGGCCGGATGCGCCTTGCGCAGAAGGTCGACGACCTGCGGCGTGATCCACGACTGAATCAGCGGCCGGGCCCAGACCTCATAGAGCTCGGTGTTAATCTCCGAAAAACGCTGGACGGCCGCGAAGTCGCGCTCGTCCGAGCGGTCGTTGTTGTCGATGGCGAGGATGTCGGAGAGCTTGCGCTCGTGGAAGCTGACGGTGAAGCGCGCGTCGACGCCTTCGCCGATCTGGTCGTCGATTGTCATCTCGTAAAGGCCCGGCGACAGCGCCTCGATCGTCTTCATCGTCGAGGTGACCTCGGTGTGCTCCTTCTTGGCGATCGAGGAGGAGACGAAGATGCCGAGGTGCCCGACCTTGTCGTGCACCATGTAGACGATGCGCTGGCCGCGGATCTTGATCTCGTGCTCGTCGGCGTAGGTGTCGACGATCCAGTTGAGCGCTTGCTGCGGGGGGGTGATGTTGTCGCCCCAGGAGGCGAACACGATGATCGGCGAGCGGATCGTCTTCAGGTCGAGCGGACGGCCGTGCTCGAGGCGCGCCTCGCCCCGCGCGAGCTTATTGCCGACGAACAGCTGCTCGACGATCCAGCGCATCTCCTGCTCGTTCATGAAGTGGAAGCCGCCCCACCACTTCTCGAATTCGAGGAAGCGCTCGCGGGAGCGCTCCGGCGCGGCGAAGAGATCGTAATACTTGCCGAAATAGTTGCTGCCGGGATTGAGCTGCTCGAAGTTCGACACGATATGGGCGCCGTCGAATTCGCCGTAGCCGAGGTCCGAGAGGTAGAGGGCCGGCACCGCGCCGCCGAGCAGGCCGCCGTTGTAGCGCATCGCGTGTTCACCGAGCCGGCCCGACCAATAGGCGAGCGGCGCGCCGTTGATGATGAGCGGCCCGGTGATCTCGGGGTTCGCGGCGGCCATGATCATCGTCGCCCAGCCGCCCTGGCAATTGCCGACGATGATCGGCTTGGGCGCATCCGGGTGGCGGCGGCGGATCTCCGCGACGAATTCGGCCTCCGTGCGCATGACGTCGGCGAGCGTCTGGCCGGGTTCGGCATGTGGCCGGAAGACGACGAAATAGACCGGATGGCCGTCGCGCAGCGCGACGCCGACCTGGCTGTCGGTCTTGAAGCCGCCGATGCCCGCGCCGTGGCCGGCGCGCGGATCGACGATCATATAGGGGCGCTTCCAGTCCATCGCCTTGACGCCGTCCGGCGGCAGGATCCTGAGCAGCACCTTGTTGGTCGGACGCGACAGCGTCTTGCCGTCGAGGACGACCTCGTAGTCGTAGATGAGGACCGGCGGCGTGCCGGCCGCTTCGTGCGCGACGTCCTGATCGGCGCGCTCGCGCAGCACGTCGAGGGTCAGCGCCAGGCGCTGCGTCGCGTCGGTCGCATAGGCCGTGGCGTCGTCGGCGAGCCGGCCCTCCTTTTGCGATTCCGCGATACGGCGCTGCGCTTCGGCCGCGTCGGTCCAAAACTCCTGAAGCCGCTTGCCATGGTCGCGAGCGATATGCTCGGCGCGCCGGCTGAAAGCGAACAGGAGCTGCTCGTACTGGTGGGCGGCCATCGCGCCGTCTTCGGCGGCGCGCTGTGGCGCGTTCAAAGAACTGTATGCTGGCGCGTTCAAAGAACTGTTTGTCGAAGTCATTGTGGATGCCTTTTGTTATGCCGAGACCCGCTTGTTTCCTTTATCGACGATGTCGGCGGTCCTGATCGTGTGCTCCGCGATCATGAGTTCCTCGTCGGTCGGGATGACGAAGACGATCGTCGGAGAGTGCTTGGCGCTGATGATCTGGGCGTTGGCGCAGTTCGCCTCGACGTCGAGATGGATTCCCATCCATTCCATTCCGTTGAGGACCGCTTCGCGCACTTTCCACGCGTGTTCGCCGATGCCGGCCGTGAAGACGATGGCTTCGGCTCCGTCGACGGTCGCCGCAAGTCCGGCGAGTTCGCGTCGGACACGGGAGACGAAATAGGCGATGGCGTCGCGCGCCGCCGGGCTGTCGGACGCCTCGAGCTCGCGCATGTCCTGGGAAATGCCCGACATGCCCTTGAGGCCGGAGTTCTTCCAAAGAAGATCGGATATCTCGTCCGCGCTCATCTTCTTCTCGGCCATCAGATAGAGCACCACGCCCGGGTCGAGCTGCCCGCAGCGCGTGCCCATCGGCAGGCCGTCGATGGCGGTGAAGCCCATGGTCGAGGCGACGGCGCGGCCGTTGCGGACCGCGCACATCGAGGCGCCGTTGCCGAGATGCGCGATGATGACGTCCTCGCGGGCGATCTGCGGCGCCATCTTGCGCAGCTTTCGCGTGATGAACTCGTAGGAAAGGCCGTGGAAGCCGTAGCGGCGAACGCCTTCGTCGTAATAGGAGCGCGGCAGCGCGAAGGTGTCGTCGACGAACGGATGACTGCGATGGAAGGCGGTGTCGAAGCAGGCGACCTGCGGAATCGACGGGAAGGCCTTCATCGCCGCGTCGATCCCGGCGAGATTGGGCGGCTCGTGCAGGGGCGCGAGCGGGATGAGCCGCTTCAGCTTGGCGATCACGGATTCGTCGATCAGCGTCGGCTCCACGAGATCCGGGCCGCCATGCACGACGCGGTGGCCTGCCGCGGCGACCGAAGAATCGTATCCGGCCTTCCTGAGCCAGCCGAGAATGGCGCGCATCGCCGCGTGATGATCGACGCGACCGGCCGAAGCATCGAACGTGAGATCGCTTTTTTCGCCCGCGGCCGTTTTGACGCTGCCTTGGGGTATCGCACCGATGCCCTCGATCTGGCCCGAAGCGAGCTGCTTCGGCTCGTTGCCGTTGACCAGCGCGAAGACGGCGAATTTCAGCGAGGACGAGCCGGCGTTGAGAGTCAGGACGATCTTGCTCAAATGGGTCACTCCGCGGCCTTGGCGGCCGTCGGCCCGCTGCCGAAGGCCCGGCCTTCGCGACGATAATACTCGTAAAGTTGCGCGAGCGCGCAGGAGGCGAGCCGCGCGCGATCATTGTCGGCGCGGCTCGTCAACATCACTGGCGCCTTGGCCCCCAGCACCAGGCCCGCCGCTTCCGCCCGCGCGACGAAGGTGAGCTCCTTGGCGAGCATGTTGCCCGATTCGAGATTGGGCACGATCAACACGTTGGCGCGTCCGGCGACCAGCGACGTGATGCCCTTGGTGCGCGCCGCGTCGATGTCGATGGCGTTGTCCATCGCCAGCGGCCCGTCGACCACCGCGCCGCGGATCTGGCCGCGCTCGGCCATCTTCGACAGCACCGCCGCGTCCAGCGTCGAGGGGATGGCCGGATTGATCGTCTCGACTGCCGAAAGAATGCCCACACGCGGCCTGTCGAGACCGCAGGCGCGGGCGAGGTCGACCGCGTTCTGCACGATGTCGACCTTGGTCATGAGGTCGGGTGCGATGTTGATCGCCGCGTCCGAGATGTAGAGGATTTCGTCCAGGGTCGGCACGTCCATCGCGAACACGTGGGTGATGCGCCCGTGCATGCGCAGCCCGCCGTCCTTCTTGACGACTGCTTCGAGCAGGGCGTCGGAATGAATCGCGCCCTTCATCACCGCATTGGCCTTGCCTTCGAGCACCATCGCGACCGCGCGGGCGGCCGCCGCGTGCGGATCGGAGACGTCGACGAGCGCGAACGCGGAAATGTCGGCCTCGAGCGCCTTCGCCGCCGCCTGAATGCGCTCCCGATGGCCGATGAGGATCGGCTCGATGAGGCCATTCTTGGCCGAGAGCAGCGCGCCGCCCAGCGAATTGTGATCCTCGGGGCAAACGACGGCGGTCTTCAGCGGCGGCAGTTTCGCCGCGAGCGCGATAAGTTTGGCGAAATGATCGACGGTATCGAGGATGAGCGCCGGCAGATCGCGCGCCTCGGTGATCTCGGTGACGGTCGGCGCTTCGACCACCGCGGCTCCGTCGCAAACGACGTCGCCCGCCGGGGTCTCGATCCGGGTGTCGAACACCGCGACCGGCGCTTCGCGCTTCTCGCGGCAGACGACGGTGACCTTGACCTTGTCGCCGACATGGACTCGGCGCAGGAAGCGCAGGTCCTGCTCCCGATAGAGCGTGCCGGCGCCGGGCAGCAGATTGTCGAGCACCGCGGAGACGAGGGAGCCGACCCACATCGAGGGCGCGACCGGCTCGGTCTTTTCCGGACTGCCCTCGGCCGACGGCAGCATCAGCGGATTGACGTTGCCCGACGCGTGCGCGAACAGGAGAAGATCCTGCACGGAGCAGCTTCGCTCGATACTGGCCGTGTCTCCGACCTTGAGTTCGGCCCAGGTCTTGTTGCGGATTGCAGGTCTGGCGCTCATGTCGGCCTCTGCGCTTGCCGGGCGGTGATCGACGGCCCTCCCCGGCGGCAGGTTCGTCCGTGAAGTCAGGCATTTGCCCAGGCCTGAAATTGTGCAATGCACAATTTAGCCGCGGCGCGTGACGCTTACATGAAATCGCGCCGGTTTCACGCCGGCGTTCGGCCGGATTCAGCGCGACGAATGGACGCATCGGAACCCGACGCCTTCCGGGGAATTTGCCTTTTGGACAATCTTCTTGATTCTGCTATGCGCATCCTATCTTAGCTCACCCGCCACCAAGGCGCGACGCGCGCCACGAGCCGCCGGGGCGACAATCCATGAACTTCTTCCAGCGCTTCACCTTCCTCTTTTCCGCGCCGATGTTCGACGCCGACGATCTCGAGGGCCTCAGGGTCAATCAGATCATCGCGGCGATCGAGCGGATGGGCTTTCAAGTGATCAAGGCGCGCCGGGTCGAGGACGCGGAGATTGCGGTGCAAACCGACGCGGCGATCGGCTGCATGGTCGTCGACTGGGGCAAGAAGGGCATCGAGGGCAAGGCCGCTTCGCTGATCAATCTGATGCGCAGGCGCGGCCTCGGCATGCCGATCGTCATCCTGGTCAGGCGCAAGCGTTTCGAAGACATCCCGGTCGAGGTGCTCGACTTCATCGACGGCTACGTGTTCCTGGCCGAGGAGACGCCGGAATTCATCGCCAAGAACCTCGTCTCGCGCCTGAAGCAATACGCCGAGACGCTGAAGACGCCGTTCTTCGGCGCGCTCGTCGACTATGCCGAGGAGGGCAACCAGCTTTGGACCTGCCCCGGCCACAACGGCGGCATCTTCTACAGCCGCAGCCCGATCGGCCGCATCTTCATGGAGCATCTGGGCGAGGCGGTTTTCCGCGACGACCTCGACAATTCGATCCTGGAGCTCGGCGACCTTCTGACCCATGAAGGCCCGGCGCTGCAGGCGCAGAAGGAGGCGGCGGCGATCTTCGGTGCGGAAAAAACCTATTTCGTGCTGAACGGCACGTCGTCTTCGAACAAGATCGTTCTCACCAATCTCATCGCCGAGGGCGACCTCGTCCTGTTCGACCGCAACAACCACAAGGCCGCCCACCAGGGAGCGCTGCTGATGGGCGGCGGGATCCCGATCTACTTGTCGACCGACCGCAACGCCTATGGCCTCATCGGTCCGATCCGGCCGGACGATTTCGACGAGAAATCGATCCGCGAACGCATCCGGGCCAATCCGCTGGTGAAGGACAAGGACGCCTGGCAGCGCGAGCGGCCGTTCCGCGTCGCCGTGATCGAGCAATGCACCTACGACGGCACGATCTACGACGCGCAGCGCATTCTCGAGCGCATCGGCCATCTCTGCGACTACATCATGTTCGACGAAGCCTGGGCCGGCTTCATGAAGTTCCACCCGCTCTACGAGCGCCGCTACGCTATGGGCCTTACTGGCCTGAATGCGGATTCGCCTGGGATCATCGCCACCCAATCGACACACAAGCAGCTCGCGAGCTTCTCGCAGGCGTCGCAGATCCATCGGCGCGACCGCCACATCAAGGGGCAGCGCCGGCGGGTGGAGCATCGCCGCTTCAACGAAGGCTTCATGCAATACGCCTCGACCTCGCCCTTCTATCCGCTGTTCGCCTCGCTCGACGTCGGCGCGCAGATGATGAAGGGACGCTCCGGCGAGGTGCTGTGGGACGACACGGTCCGGCTCGGCATCGAGCTGCGCAAGAAGCTGCGCGCGGTCCGGCGCGAGTTCGAGGAGAAGGAGCGCGATCCGGCGCGACGCTGGTTCTTCGATCCGTTCGTGCCCGATCGCGTCTCGATCCGCGATGTGGCGCAAGAGGGCGCGACCCACGACGTGCCGTGGGAGAGCATCTCGACGGATCTGCTCGCCCGCGACCCGCGCTATTGGGCGCTGGCGCCGGGGCAGGCCTGGCACGGATTTACGGCGCTGGAGGAGGGCTTCGCCATCACCGATCCGGCCAAGCTCACGCTTCTCACGCCGGGCTTCGACCGCAAGACCGGCCAATATGAAGAGCACGGCATCCCTGCCCCGGTCGTCGCTCAGCACCTGCGCGAGAACCGGGTGGTGGCGGAGAAGTTCGACCTCAATTCGATGCTCTTTCTGCTGACGCCGGGCGTCGAATCGAGCAAGGCCGGCACGTTGGTGTCGGCGCTCGTCGCCTTCAAGCGTCTGCATGACGACAATATCCCCCTCGAAGAGGCGATGCCGGAATTCGTCGCCAAGCGGCCTGCGCGCTACCGCGGCAAGCGGCTCAAAGACCTCTGCGCGGAGATGCACGCCTTCTTCCGTGCGCACGACGTCAGCGGCCTGCAGAAGGCGCAATTCGCGCTCGGGCATCTGCCGCACGTGGCGATGACGCCGCATGAGGCGCAGCGCCAGCTGGTGCGCAACAACGTCGACTACGTGCCGCTCGAGGAACTCGAGGGGCGCATCGCGACCACCCTGTTCGTCGTCTATCCGCCCGGCATCGCGACCATCGTGCCGGGCGAGCGCCTCGACGAGCCGGCGCGGCCGATGCTCGACTATCTCAAGATGTTCCAGAAGAGCGCCAACGCCTTCCCGGGCTTCGAGTCGGAAATCCAGGGGCTTTACCGCGAAGTCGACGAGACCGGCGCCATTCGGTTCTATACCTATGTCGTCAGGGAATGATTCGCTGGATTTGACGATGGGCGCAGAGACGATGGGCGCAGAACCGAATTCCGCCGCGGCCGCGTCCGCGGTGCAGAACGGGTCGAGAAAGGCTTTCGTGCGCAACTCGCGCGACGCCGACGTTCCGGCGATGCTCGCGATCTATCTGCACCACATTCGCCGCGGGGTTGATCCGGACGTGTCCGGCGAAGAGTTCGAGCCGCCCAACGCCGACGACCTCAAGCGACGCCGCAAGTCGATGCAGAGGCGGAAAATGCCCCACATCCTCGCGGAGGAGGACGGCGTCGTGGTCGGCTACGCCTACGCCGTGCCGTTCCGCAAGCGCCCCGCCTATCGCTATTGCGTCAAGCACTCGATTTACGTCCACAACGACCATCTCCATCGCGGCATCGGCCGCCAGCTGATGTGCGCGCTGATCGACGCCTGCGCCGCCGCGGGCTTCCGGCAGATGATCGGCTATATCGACGCGGCAAACCGCGCCTCGCTCGGGCTGCACGAAGCCTTCGGCTTCCGCCAGGTCGGCTATCTGCCCTCGGTCGGCTACAAGTTCGGCCACTGGACGGATACGGTGATGGTCCAGCGCTCGCTCGGA
>Ga0074044_10003770_pt1 | contig 12763 bp, 10 predicted proteins | sample BogForMeECP23OM1_FD_94443 | JGI IMG/M metagenome (GOLD analysis project Ga0074044, IMG submission 94443) | Bog forest soil microbial communities from Calvert Island, British Columbia, Canada - Bog Forest MetaG ECP23OM1 | ecosystem: Environmental > Terrestrial > Soil > Wetlands ...
ACCGAGATTGTCGATGCCACGATTACGCTGGTGAACAACCCAGCGGCGCAGTTGCCGGAAATTCTGAAATTCGTGCAGGGACCGGACTTTCCAACGGCGGCCATCATTCACGGTCGCGCTGGAATCTTCGAAGCTTACCGCACCGGCCGCGGACGCTTCATGATGCGGGCACGCGCCGCCATCGAGAACATCAACAAAGACAAGCAGGCGATCATCGTCACCGAGATTCCGTATCAGGTAAACAAGGCTCGGCTGATTGAGCGCATGGCCGATCTCGTTAATGAGAAGACGATAGAAGATATCTCCGACATTCGCGACGAAAGCGATCGCGACGGCATGCGCATCGTGATCGAACTGAAGCGCGGAGCCGAACCACAGATCGTGCTCAACCAACTCTTCAAGCATACGTCGATGCAGGAAGGCTTCAGCATGATTCTGCTGGCCGTGGTCAACGGACAGCCGAAAGAAATGGGGCTGATCCAGGCGATCAAGCACTTCATCGACCATCGCGTCGATGTGGTGCGGCGGCGCACCTCCTATTTGCTCGCCAAGGCGCGCGATCGCGAGCACATTCTGGAAGGCTATCTCACCGCGCTCGATCACCTCGATAACGTGATCGCGATTATTCGGGGCAGCGCGAACCGCGCCGATGCTCGGGAAAATTTGGTTGCTTACTTTGGCGGCAAGAAGATCGACATCAATACGACGGGTCGCGCTCCGAAGCTTGATGCTGAAAAACCTTTTACCTCGAAGCAGGCCGATGCCATCCTCGAACTGCAACTACATCGCCTGACCAAGCTTTCCATCGATGAGATTTCTAACGAATTGAAGTCAGTGCGCGAAGCCATTGCCGAGTACGAATCGATCCTGGCGTCCGAGGCCAAGCTGCGCAAAGTCATCATCAAGGAACTGGAAGACGTCAAGAAGCTCTACGGTGACGCTCGACGCACTGTGATCGAAGACGAAGCCGCTGAAATCATGCTCGAAGATCTGATTGCAGACGAGCAGGTCGCGGTCACGGTCAGCCATTCCGGCTACATGAAGCGCACGCCGATTTCAACCTACCGCATGCAGCGGCGCGGCGGCACCGGACGCACCGGCATGAAGACGCGCGATGAGGATTTTGTCGAGCATCTGTTCATCGCCTCGACTCACGCCTACATTCTGATCTTCACGAACACCGGACGCGTCTACTGGCTGAAGGTGTATGAGATTCCCGACATTGCCGCTGCTGGCAAAGGAAAACACGTCGGCAATCTCGTCGGCCTGCAACCCGGAGAAACCGTGCGCACCATGCTGGCCGTGCGCGACCTGGAAGAAGAAAGCCGCTACGTTTTCTTTGTCACGCACAATGGCACGGTGAAGAAGTCTGCGGTGAAGGATTTCTCGCACGTGATGTCGCGCGGCATCATCGCCATCAATATCGAACCGGGCGATGAACTGGTGGCGGCCTCGCTGACTGATGGCAATCAAATCGTTTTCCTCGCTTCGCATGACGGGCAGGCGATTCGCTTCGACGAAAACGACGTGCGCCCCATGGGCCGCAACGCTACCGGCGTGCGCGGCATGAACCTCGCCGAGAAAGATTACATCGTCGGCATGGCGACCACGCTCAAGCCGGAGGTTCAAGCGGTGGCGAAAGAAGGAGAGGTTGCTCCCGAGGTCGCCGACCTGGTTCCGGAAAAAGGCTCGCTCATTCTTTCTGTCACCGAGAACGGCTACGGCAAACGCACTCCCGCCGACGAGTATCGCCTCACCAATCGCGGCGGCAAGGGTGTGATCAACGTCAAGACCACGGCGCGCAACGGCAAAGTGGTGAGCATCTCGCAAGTGACGGAAAAATCCGAGGTGATGCTGATCTCGCAGTACGGCAAGATCATCCGCATCGAATCGAAGTTCATCCGCGAGTCGGGCCGCTCGGCGCAGGGAGTGCGGCTGCTGAACGTTGAACCGGGAGACCGGGTCGCGGCAGCGGTGGTGATTCCTCCGGAAGAGCCGAACGGGAACGGGACGCTGATTCAGTAAGTTAGGGCTCAGATGTACATACAATGTTTCACGTGGAACATGTTGTACATTTAAGTATGTATGTACATTAACATGCGTACAATGATCTATTTCTGGCATCGATCAGGTCTTCTCCTGCCGCGCTGGTTGGGGCTGTAGGTCCTTGCTGATGCGCGGCGTCGGTTGTGGTTAGAGAAACGCCCTAGCGTAGTACTTACGCTGTAATTAGCACGCGACGCGTTACTTGGTGCCATTCAAGTGTCCCGGCTGGTAGGAGTTGGTTGGTTGGTTGGTTGGTACCAACCCTTCGTAGTTGTCGAAATGGATGGTAGTATTTGCGCCATCAGAAGTGGAGGTGCCAAGGCATGGGCGCAGAACTTGAGTACTACAAGGAACAACTCCAACACGGCAGACACATTGAGGTGCAACGCTCGACGGTCGCTGGCCTAGCAACAACCATCTCGGGTCTGATCATCGGCGAATTACTCAAGAGACCCTTGACGCGCGATCAGCTCCCCTATACGGTCACCCTGTCAGTTGTGGGACTTGTTGCGTTGCTATTGAGTGCCGAATTATATGAGCGCTTTAGACTGCACAACGAGATAGCCAAGCTGGCCCGCAATAAATTAGATCCTTCTCTTGCTAGCTTTCGGCGGAGGGCTGAAAAGGCTGTCAGAAAGAGATACCCGTTCCTCTTTTGGCTGCCTCTCCATCATGTGTGGAATTTCTGGTTTGGCGGTTTGAGTGCCCTTGGACTGGTAATGACGATCATTGTGCTTTGCCATTAGCAGAGACACCTAGACCTGGTTACAATGTAGTTCGACATGAGGTCAACGATGCCGATTCGATGTTCGATCTTCGCGATGCTGGTGCTTTGGAGTAGTTCTGCGTTGGCAAGTTCAAGTGTCACTACCGTCGAAAAGGCAGTAGCGTGCCCGGATATCGGGAGTTTTGAGGATTACTTTGCACACGAAGTCAAAGAAGGAGTGATCCCGGAAAAAATCCCATCGAACTGTAGATCCATACAACCGGATACAAAACTGACTCTGGTGGAGCCGCTTGATGGGAAGGTACAGAAGTTCAACAATAAACTGCGAAGGTTTTTCCTAGTGCAATCTCCATCGGAGAAAGCGCAGCAGCTGTGGATACCAAGCTACTTCCTGTCCAAACCCTCCACGCCTTGAGGCTCGACCCTCAATCTACAGGTGCTCTCCGTTGGTGGTGTATTCAGTTGGTCCAATTTCCTGTTCCAATCCGCGCCAATCGACCTGCGAACCGCATTTGCTAAGAGCAGTGACCTGTGTTGCACGAGCGGCTTATCGCATTCCTCCTCAGCATAAACCCTCCCGGGTTTAGGCAGACACTCACCAAAGTCGACCATCGCTTCGCATACCTGCTCATCATCCTCCACGACGGCCAAGGGCCCGTAGTACAGGTTCCAGAATTCTCCAACACTCTCGTCCCGCGCTTTGCCCTCAGGCAAGGTAGCAATCTTGCCGGCGGAGGTGGCAGCTTGGAAGTAAAGAGACAACTGAGTGTCCCACAGCGGGCGGCGGAACTCCTTCTCAGAGGTCATACGATACGAACAGATTGCCCAAATTCCGCCGATAGCTACGCCCAGTACCGTAAGGACCTTGATTCCGATGTCCCAATTGTTATAGCTGCTTTGATCCATTACCGTCCATTATTGCGTTTGGCTAAAGCTTTTGGCAATCGGGAACCATGGGGGGACAACCGCCGGACGGCAAATGAACCCCGCATTACCGCAGTCACTTCTAAATAACCCCGCCTTCCGTTACTGTTAACGGTAGTGATACTGTCCCTCCCCGTGTGTGCTGGCGCGGTTCGAGCCTTATTTGTGAGCGAGCGCTAATGCATAGCAACGTGCATGACACCGACATCGCAAAAACTGAACCGCCTGCGTATCAGGAACTTCTCGACCGGCCGATTCGCGAGCTGGGGCTTAAGCTAGCTGGGTCTCCGGTAGAACGCTTTGTTGAGCAGCTTTATCGCGAACTGGATGCCAAGGGGCTTACGAAGTTTCGTCCGGCTTGTTACTTGACCGATGAGTGGGGATGCCCCTCGGGCGAGCCGATTATCGGAATTCCGTTTTATTTGGCGCACGCGGCTTTGGCGCAGCTGGAAAAAGAAACTCATGACCTTGAGGACGCTCGCGAAATCATGATGTATTTGCGGCATGAGGCGGGACATGCGTTCACTTACGCGTACAAGCTGCACAATAAGCCGGAGTGGAAACAGATCTTTGGCCCGTTCCGTCGGCCTTATCGTGACAACTACCGGCCGACGCCGTTTTCTCGCGACTATGTGCGGCATTTGCCGGGGTGGTATGCACAGAAGCATCCGGATGAAGATTTTGCCGAGACGTTTGCGGTTTGGCTTACGCCGCGCTCGAACTGGCGCAAGCGGTATCGCGCGTGGGGCGCTCTGGCTAAGTTGCAATATTTGAACCGGCTGGCGCGGAAGTTGGAAAAGAGCGATCCTCCGCGGCGGCGCGGGCAGAGCGACCTTACAGTCGATGAGATGGAAACGACGGTCGCGGATTTCTACCACTTGCAGCGGGCGGCGCGCGAGGAAATTGCGGTTACAGAGCTTACTCCGGATACGGATTTGCGCGATATTTTCCCGGTGTCGAAGCGACGGAAGGCAGCGCTCGCGGCGCATGAATTTCTGCATCAGCATCGCAAGGCGGTGATTGACAAGGTGGCGCAGTGGACCGGGGCGCAGCGTCCGCTGATCAAGACTTTGATGGACACGATTGAGAAGCGCGTCGGGGAACTCGATCTGCGCGCCGACAAAACGCGCGGCGCGGAGCATCTGGCGGAAGTCACGGCTTATGTTACGGCGCTGGTGATGACCTATGTTACGAAAGGAAAGTTTATTCAGCCGTGAGGAAGCTCTCAGCTCCAAGCTCTCAGGAAGATCAACGACTATGGTCGCGTTCGGGTTTTCTGAGAACTGAGAGCTGACAGGTGAGAGCTATAGCATTCAAGGAGACTTAATGATCGGATCAAAACTTAAGATCGCGCTGCTTTACGACTTGTGGAATGAAGATCCGGCGGCCGCTACGGAGGAGACGACGGCGGCAGCAGCGGTGCGCAAATCGCGCAAGAAAGTGAAGAACGTAAAAAAAGCAAAGACCGACCGCGAGGAAATTTTTGAAGCTTTACAGAAACTGGGACACGAGCCTTCCTACTTCGAACTCGACGGGCGGCCGCAGTCGCTGCACTCGCTCTCGCGCTGCGATGCCGACCTGCTTTTTAATCTCACCGAATCTTTTGATGGCGACGACACGAAGGAAATGAACGTGGTCGCTTATGTCGACCTGTTGGGATTGCGCTACACGGGCGCGGGTCCGCACGCGATCATTCTGGCGCAGGACAAGGCGATTGCCAAAAAGATTTTCGCCTTCCATGGCATCAAGACTCCGTTCTTTGCCACCGCTTATCGCGGACGTATTGAACATGCGCACGACATTTCTTTCCCGCTCATCGTCAAACCGTCCTGGGAGGACGGATCGATCGGCATCGATGCGGGCGCGGTCGTGAAAAACATCAAGGAGATGATGGAGCGGGTGGAATATATTCAGGATGAGTTCGATTCGCCGGCGCTGATCGAGGAATACATTGAAGGGCGCGAAATTTATGCGGGGATTCTGGGCAACTACGAACGGGCGCAGGTTTTGCCGCTGGTCGAGCTCGACCTGTCGCGCTTGCCGGAAGGCACTCCGAAGATCGCCAGCTACGATGTTAAGTTCGAGAAAAACACCGAAGCGTACAAGCTGACGAAATCGGCGATTGCGGAAAACCTGGACGAAGAGACAGTGAAGCGTTTGGAAGACACGGCGCTGGCTGCGTATCGCGCGCTGAAGCTGCGGGATTATGGACGCATCGATATGCGGCTTGCTCCTAACGGCGACGTTTACGTGATCGAGGCGAATCCGAATCCCTGGCTGGCTAGCCGGCAGGAATTTGCCATGGCGGCGCGGGCATCGGGGCTCTCTTACGTCGAGACGATCGAGTCGATTGTCGATTTGGCGATGAGCCGGTACCTGAATGCGAACCTGCTAGCGAAGGCGGCAGGGACGCACTAGCGTCGCCTGCAGCCGATTCGCGGTGAAAACTCCGAACTGACATCGCAACGAAGCGAACCATTCCATCCCTTAGCTTCTAGTGTAGAATTTGGAAGTCGAACCCCCACGCTGTCATGCTCGACAGCGAATCCCGTCGGGACGTAGCGCAGCCTGGTAGCGCACTTGCTTGGGGTGCAAGGGGTCGCGAGTTCAAATCTCGCCGTCCCGACCATTTTTCAAAAATCTCTCCCCATCATCGCAGTATGACAGACTACTCCGTGCGTAGCGCCTGCATGGGTTCGATTGACGCGGCCCGGCGCGCAGGGATGAATCCTGCCGTGGCGGCGCAAAGCGCGAGCATTAAGGTCGCGCCGATGAGCGCGAGCGGGTCATAGCCGCCCACCTCGTAGAGTTGACTGGCCATCAGATGGCCGGCGAACAGGGCGGCGGGAATGCCCAGGCCGAGGCCGATGAGAATCTGCCAGAGAGCGCCGCGCAACACCAGGGCCAACACACTCGATCGGGTCGCCCCCAGCGCCATGCGGACGCCGATCTCGCTGGTGCGGCGGGCCACCAGGTACGACATCACACCGTAGAGTCCGACCGAGGCCAGGATGAGCGCGAGGATGCCGAAGAGGCTGGTGAGCCGCGCAATGAGGCGCTCCTCGTTTAGATTTCCGGCCACCTGCGCATCGAAGGATCGAAGATCGACTACGGTGAGATTGGGATCGATCTCGGCGAGGGTGCGGCGAATTAGCGCGTCAGCGTTCTGCGATGAGCCGTTGAAGTTGAGAAGCATGGCGTTGATGAACAACGAATCTGTCTCGCCTGAAATCATCTCCGGCTCACGAAAGCCAGTGAAGCGCTGGGAGAGCGGCCGCAGGTAGACGGGGCGCACCGGATCGTGCGGGCCGTTCATCTTGAAATCGGCAAAAACGCCGACGATCTCAAAACTGTCGGAGTACTGCGGGTAGTCGATGCCGAAGCGCTGACCGACCGGATCCTGGTTGGGAAAGAAGCGCTTGACGAAACTTTGGTTGACGAGGGCGACTTGGCGGGAAGTGGCCGTGTCCTGGTCGGTGAAGCCGCGGCCGCGCAGCACCGGCACTCCGATGGCATCGAGGAAATGGGGGCTCACGCGATCCCAGGTCGAGCCGCATTTGTCACCGGGCCGCGGAGCGGGATGGCCCTGCTGGATGACGCAATCCCCCCAATTGTCGCCTTCCAGCGGGCTGTAGAGCCCCATGCCGACACTGGCCACGCCGGGCAGAGACGAAAAACGATTTTCGATCTCGCGGTAGAGCGCGGGCAATCGATCGACCGTGTAACCGGCGCCTTTCGGATCGAGGTGGAGCACGTAGCGGTTGGCAGTAGCGACACCGAAATTCTGATGCTCCAGGTTAGCGAGCGACTTGGTCATCAGAATCGCTGCCGCCAGCAGCACCAGCGACAATGCTGCCTGCAGAACAACCAGCGACTGCTGCGGCAGCGAAGAGCGGTCGCGCGTGGAGCGGTTCACGCCACGCAACGCTTCGGCCGGCTGCGCGTGCGATGACAACCAGGCGGGAGCCATTCCGAAGAGGACGCCGGTGACTAGCGAGACGAGAAACGCGAAGCCGAGCACGGGTAGCGAAGGGCTCGCATCGAACGGCATGTTCCTGGCATCGGGAAAGGCGAGAGCCAGAATCGTATGCGAGCCGGCATAAGCGACGGCCAATCCAGCCAGGCCGCCGATGCAACTCAACAGAATGCTCTCGGTAAGAATCTGGCGGATGAGCCTCCGGCGTCCCGCGCCCAGAGCCGTGCGCACGGCCATATCCGCGCGCCGGGTGGTGGCGCGCGCCAGCAGTAGGTTGGCAATGTTGGCGCAGGCAATGAGCAGCACGAAGCTGGAGAGGATCATGGTCATCTTCAAGCCGTTGCCTGCGTACTGTTGCAGAATCTGGATACCACCGCCGCCGGGCACGATGATCACATGCTGCTTGGGAATCTCGGCCGCTCCGCCGTTGTCGGTGTATGCCGGACGCGTGGCGAGCCACTGCCGCAGCGCCACGGAGAGCTTAGCCTGCAGCGCGGCGACGTTGGTTCCTGGACGCACGCTGCCCAGTGCATACAGCCAATTGGAATCGGGATGATTCAGGATGGAGTTTCCTCCTTCGACATAGTTCTTCGTGAAAAGAGGCAGCCAGAAGGCAGGCGGACGGTCGGAAACTCGATCCCCAAAGAAGCCGGGAGGAGCGATGCCGATGACAGTGAAGGGGTGAGCCTGAATGAAAATCGTGGATCCAACCAACGTGGGATCGGCGGCAAGCTCGGTTTGCCAGGCCGCGTAGCTGATCACGGCCGCGGGAGCGGCCGAAGGAGTATCGTCAGTGTCGCTCAGCGGGCGTCCGGCATAGGCGCCGAGTCCCAGCGCGAGGAAATAGTTGCCGGAGACGAATTCGCCCTGGAGTTGCTTGGCTACGGCCGTTCCACGGCGAACGCTGAAACCAGGCTGCCCGGCCTGCACCGCGGCTAGTTGCTCGAACTCGGGAGCGGAGTTCTTCAAATGCTGATAAAGGTCGTAGGAGAAAATGTCGAAATCGCCGTTGTCGTTTATAAAACCGCCATGGACACAGCAGTCGTTGCTGTCGCCGATGCGGTAGAGTCGGGCGGGATCAGCAACCGGCAAGGAGCGCAACAGAATGCCGTGCACCAGCGTGAAGATGGCCGTGTTGGCGCCAATGCCGAGAGCCAGCGTAAGGACGGCCGTGAGGGTGAACCCCGGCGCCTTGCGCAATTGGCGCATGGCATAGCGCAAGTCCTGCAACAAAGTCTCCATGCGAGCCTCCAGAGACACGTTTACGTAGTCGTACGGAGGCACGTTCCACACCAAACCGCCTCCGATGCAGGTGGTTTATTTACAGAGGAGTACGCTCATCAGGCGATGCTATTGAATACGGTCCTTGTCCGAAATCGAGAGCCGCTGTCCGAAAGCGAACAGCGTGGGAAAACAACTGGTTCCGGCATCTTGCCAGTGCAATATTCTCTGTGAGGGTTGAATCTCGCTACGCCCGGTCGATGTTCTACCTTCTCAGCCAGATTTCCACTCTGCGATTTTTTTGCCTGCCTTCCGGAGTATCGTTCGACGCCACGGCTATTTGCGAGCCGAATCCCACGACCGTGGAGGGCGTGACTCCGCGCTGCTCCAATTGCTGGGCCACGGCATCGGCACGAGCTTTCGACAAAGTATCGGTGGCCTCCTTAGCATCATCGAAACCCAGGAGTACCAGGTTTCCGCCGCTATAGTGCAGGTCGTTAAGGAAGGTGACGACACGAGTAAGATCGGCCACGGCTTTGTTGTCGAGCTGCGAGCTGCCCGCGTGGAAGCGGAAATCGAGCGACAACCGGTTGGAGCCGCTGGTGAGGCGGCGATAATCGCCAGGGACGGCGGTGGAGCCTAGAGCGGCCGTCGCCGCCAGGATGTTCTGGCCCACGAAACCGATCTGGGCTACGATGCTTTGCCCGCCGCTGGAGAGGGCAAAGTCCACGAATTTGCGCGTTAGTTCCTGTCCAGGATGCGCGGGCGTATACAGGAACAAGCGCCGCGAAAGAGCGTAGTCCTCGGTGGCCACGGTGAAGGGACTCGGCAACAGCGGGGCGGCGCCATTCTCGTAAACCGCGAGGGCTCGCGACTCCTGCACGTAAGCCAGGCCAATGAAACCTATCCCGTTGGGATCCTGGGCGACGGAATCGGAAAGTTTGCGACTGTCTTCGATGCGCTTCGCAGAGGGCGCTAACGCGGCGTTGCCGAGCACCAGCGTGCGGAAAGTGTCGTAGGTTCCAGACTTGTCATCGCGGGCATAGAGATTGATGGCGGCATCCGGCCCGCCCACTTGCCGCCAATTCCCAATCGCGCCCGTGAAGATTTGCGCGATCTTATCTTTGGCCAACGCCCGCACTGGATTCTCCCGGCTCACGATCACCGCAATCCCGTCTAACGCGATAATGTGTTCGCATTCCGGCGACGTCATGTCTCCGAGATTGGCCAATTGCGCGGCTTCTTCAGACTTGATTCTTCGAGAAGCCATTCCAATATCGGCCTGGCCATTGGCCAAGTCTGTAAAGGCCGTAGCCGAACCGTGGGCATGAATCTCAATCGCTTTGGGAGCACGATCGCCGGGCATGACTCCCTGCACGCGCACTTCGTCATCCCGATCCCCAGGGAGGGTTTGGACTTCGGTAGCGCCCTGCTGCTTGAGAAACTCTTCCGCCAGAGCGGGAGCCAAGCCAGCTCCAATCGTGTTCGACCCGCTCAGCCGAAGAACAATATTGTTCTGAGTGATCTCTGAACGGGCCTCCCGTCTGCCGAACCTGAACCAGAACAGGCAGGCCAGGCAGGCTAGAAGCGCGCCCCCGATTATGACGGTCACGGGCGTAAATAGAATCTTGCGTGCCGACATAGGATATTCTCCGGAGTCAGAGCGTTTGCGACCGCTTCCAGGATGTAGCTAGCGATTTTATCCGGGGCAGAGCAAGTGTGTTCCGGGTTGATTGTTAATTTTTGGTTACAACTTCCGCGAGCCAGGCAGGGGGGACATTTCTTTGGCTGGGTGCTTCGATACCGCGCGTTTGTGACCGATGCCCTTGCATTTTTTTGCCATTTGGAGCACCTTTTCACGGGGAAAGGAAAGGCCCTGAAATCATGATCCATGTTCTCGTCCACCACGAAGTTGCCGATTATTTAGCCTGGAAAGCGGCGTTCGACTCCAACCTCGACTGGCGGCGCAAGCACGGCGAGCGTAGTTGCCGTATTTATCGCAACGCCGGAAATGTCAACAGCCTTACTCTTTTGTTCGAATGGGAGAATTTGGAAACGGCGCAAGCTTTTATGGCGTCCGACGAACTAAAAACCAAAATGGCGGGCGCTGGCGTTAAGGGCGCGCCGCAGGTCGACTTCCTGACTGAGGTGCACAGCGTCCGGCGCAGCGCCGCCGACTGAGGCGACTTCAGCGCCCGGCTGATCTCGTGACTGGGCAGGCTGTTTAATACGAAACCGATTTCCAGTGGTTCGCATCCAAATGGGGTCGAACCCGCAAAACGGGACCGGAAGCGGATACCTCCGTTTTGGCTTTTCCTCCTCTTCTGGCTTGTCCCCAAATCTTAGTGTCAGGAGAATGTCATGCCCAAGAAGCCAAGCTCCAGCAATTCGCACAAAGCGTCAGCGCAACCTCGATTCCATCAGAAAGCTCGCGAACTCCAGGCCTTTGGCACGGTGACCAGCATGCAGCCGTTGCAATTGGAAGAGCCCGTCCGTCTGGAAATGACCGAGCAACTCAACCAGCTGTTAGCCGACACCATCACCCTTCGGGATCTGTACAAGAAGTCGCATTGGCAAGTATCGGGAGCCACGTTCTATCAGCTTCATCTGCTGTTCGACAAACACTATGGAGAACAGAACGAGCTCGTCGACACGATTGCGGAACGGATTCAGTTGCTGGGCGGAATCAGTATCGCAATGGCGCCCGACGTAGCCGAAACAACGCACATTCCGCGCCCACCCAAGGGACGCGAAGAAGTTCCGGTGCAACTGTCGCGGTTGCTGGACGCGCACGAGATCATCATCACCCATTGCCGTGAACTGGCGGAACGCTCCACCAAGATCGGCGACGCCGGAACGAACGATCTGGTGGTGAGCGACGTGCTCCGTACCAACGAACTGCAAGTGTGGTTTCTCAGCGAGCACCTGGTAGAGGCGCCTCTGGTCGAAGCCGAGCCGCTCGAGGAATCGGCATAGGAAGCATCGCTGGTTTTTATCCAGCTTTCTGATTTTGTCATCCCGAACGAAGTGCGGGATCTGCATTTCCCTGCGGACTGCAGATCCCTCACTTCGTTCGGGATGACTAATTTATGGAGGGACCATCGCTCTTGACCACCGCTCCGCCCTAGTGGCGGGCGGAAAGAATGTGCAGGATCTGCTGCAGTTCGTTTCGTAAATGCGCCACGCTTACGCCTGGAGCCATCGGAAACGGCAGCGCGCTCTGAGTGCGATCGGACTTGGTTTCCTCGCGCAACTGGACGCGCGCTCCCGCGATGGTGAAGCCGTCTTCATAGAGCAACTTCTTGATCTTCACGACCGATTCCACATCGCGTTTGCGGTACATGCGCTGGCCGGTGCTGCCTTTTACCGGCTTGAGCTGCGGAAATTCGGTTTCCCAGAAGCGCAGCACGTAGGCCGGCAGACGGCACAATGTGGCCACTTCCCCGATGCGGAAGTAGAGCTTGTCCGGAATAATGATTTCGGGGTTGCGGGCTGCTTTCTTCGGAACTTTCTTGCGGAGGCTCATGAGCCGCTAGCGAACTCCTGTATAGCGTTTCTAGCATGACCCCACACCCCGCGACAACCCCCAAAGGTACGGATGGTTGGTCGTTGGTCGTTCGCACGTTTGTTGCCGACCGCGGGCTTCTGCCGACTCCGAAGCAGATTGCGAACGACTAACGACCAACGACCAGCAACGGAAAAGCCCCTCAAGAGGTGCTTCTCCTGAGAGGCTTGGGGAATTTGTTAACGAGCATCCGTCCGCTTAGTGTTTCTTTTTCTTGGCGGCTTTCTTCTTGGTTGCCATGAAGTGTTTCCTCCGTTTGAACGATTTGTTCTCCCAAGGTTCTCGACAGGGCACCTTGATGCCC
>Ga0074044_10003771_pt1 | contig 12763 bp, 14 predicted proteins | sample BogForMeECP23OM1_FD_94443 | JGI IMG/M metagenome (GOLD analysis project Ga0074044, IMG submission 94443) | Bog forest soil microbial communities from Calvert Island, British Columbia, Canada - Bog Forest MetaG ECP23OM1 | ecosystem: Environmental > Terrestrial > Soil > Wetlands ...
CTGAACTTCTCCTGGGTCACTCCCAGGGGATCAGGTAAGGCGGAGTGACAATCCAGGCAGGAGTTCGTGGTTTGCCCATAACCAAGGCACGCTGCGAGCACGACGAAGCCGGTCAGCCCGATGTAGCGGGCTCCGCTGAACGGTCGGAGCTCATTTCGCAAGATAGCCATAAACACTCATACTTGCTGTGTACGCAAGAGCAAAGATGGAAAGCCCCGTGATCCACCGTTTCATGTGCGAGGGTTGGTCACTTTCAAAAAATGGCAGCAGAAGCCACAACAAGCCGACTAGTCCGAAAGCAAGCACGCCTAGAACCTCCCCGTCGATAAACCACACTTTGGGAGGTATGAGCTTGAGCGTCTGAAACATGAAGAGGAAGTACCACTCGGGCTTGATTCCGGCTGGGGCAGATACAAAAGGATCTGCCTTTACACCGAGGTTCCACGGGAAGACTGCTGCCAACGCGCCGAGCACTCCCAGGGCCGCGTACCAAGCCATCAATTCCCGCAGCAAGAAGTTGGGAAAGAATTTCATTTCCCGTTTCTCAGACGGATTCGCGGTCCACTGAACTTCCAGCTTGGGGGGAATGCTCATGCCAAGGCGTTGCACCAGCAGAACGTGCAACAGGATCAGCAAGGTTGTAATTCCCGGTAGCAAGGCGACATGGAATCCAAAGAACCTGGTCAGTGTGGCTCCCGTCACCTCTTCACCACCGCGAAGAAAGATCATCAAAGGCGTCCCGATGACTGGGACTTGGCCAGTAATCTCGGTACCAACCTTGGTGGCGAAGAAGGCCAGCGTGTTCCACGGGAGCAGATACCCGCTGAACCCAAATCCCATGACAAGAAATAGAAGAAACACACCGCTGACCCATGTCAGCTCCCTGGGCTTGCGGTAGGCCTTGAGAAACAGCACGCTGAACATGTGCGCAAAGGCAGTAAAAATCATGAGATTGGCGGACCAGGAGTGGATAGAACGAATCAGCCAGCCAAACCGCACCCTGGTCATGATGTACTGCACGCTCTCGAAGGCCTCGTTCGCTCCGGACCGGTAGTACAGAAGCAGCAGGATCCCGGTCAGCACCTGGATGACGAACAGGAAGAGAGTGATACCACCGAGGAAGTACCAATAGGAGAGCCGGTGGAGAGGAACAGTTTTCTTCCGCAGGGGGGCGATCAGATCATCCCACTCCAACCGCTCGTCCAGCCAGTTGCGCAGGTTGCGGAGAAAACTCATCTTATTATTAAGCCTCCCGCCGACGCCTCACGAATATCTCGTCCCCGCGCACTTGTACCTCAAAGCCTTCCAGCGGACGCGGAGGAGGACCCGAAATATTTCGGCCGTTGAGGTCGTACCTACCGTTATGGCAGGCGCACCAGACTTGGCGCAGATCGTCGCGGTACTGCACGGTGCAGGACAGATGCGTGCAAGTCGCCGACATGGCGCGGTACTCTCCGCTGGCAGTACGGATCAGCAGACCGGGGCGATTACCAAACCGGAAGATCTTTCCACTGTTCGGCTTCAGCTCGGTAAGCTTGGCGGCAACGATCTCGTCCCCGCCGAGATCTGCCACCGCCGGAGGGACAAGATAGCGGAGCACGGGATAGATGAAAGAGGCAAAAGAGGCAAGTAGGCCGCTACCAAGGAAGATTCCAATCACGCGGCGGCGGGTCGATTCAGGTTGGGGAAGCTGGTCAGCGGTCATTCGGTGCGCCCCCCGCCCTGGAACACTCAGATCCTGATCGGCAGTTTCATGGGCCGATTCTCCGGGGTCAAACAGAACGCACCTCCACGGTACGCTGCATCTCGCGCAGCCACATCGTCTGGAACAGTTGCAGGCGATGTCCAATGACGACTGCCAGATTCAGAGCGATCTTGTATCCAGCCGACGGATTCGCAGCAAAATACCCGCTCAACGCCTCCCGCGGCAGGGCGATCACTGCCGCTTCATGCAACGCCGCGGTGGCGGTAAGGGTGAACCGGTAAGGCGGAATGAGGGCCGACCAGCCCACGGTCTGACCGGGAGATCTTTCTTCCACGAAAACATTCTCTTCCCGATCCCTTACATGCATCGGCAGAGTAAGTCTGATTCGGCCGCGTTCGGTCAGGAACAGGCGATCGGCTGGATCTCCCAACTGGAATAGGGAGGTTCCGCTGGGAACGATCATCCTGGTGCCGAGTGCCAGAACCTGCTCGACGTCGGCGGGCGAGAGACCGTTCAGGAGATCATGCGTCATGAGCCACTCTCTCAATTCACAAAGGGCGAAGTTGTCTTGCTGTGCAGCAGCGCTTGCGTGGGAAATGCCAGGAACGATTCCGCGGCAGCCTGCTCCATGCGGACGTGGTTTTCGATTTGCAGCAGCAGGACCTCAATGGGCACCTGCCGGGGTGAGGCAGCAATCGGTACAGTTGGTGGTGCAGCGACACGGTCCGAGAAAAAGCGGGCCGGGGCAACCGCCTTGACCAACGGAAGCTCGGGCTGCACAGCTGACTTGGATGACTCTGAACGCGTGGCCGCTCCAAACGCAACCGCCGCGATTCCCAGCCCAAATACGCTCATGCACAATCCCATCAAGAACATTTCCATGGCAGAAACCCTCCTTACCGTGTTTCTTATCGCACGTGGTATGCCAGCGTTGCCGAGGCCTAACTCCTTCTCTTTCAGACGAGGGGGGATGTGCGAAACAACCGGACTGCCAGAGTGTCAGGTCGAGCCTGACTATTTGTCAGACTATTCGTCAGTCGTTGACGGCTGTCCGCGCGTGTGCCATCATCCCGCCATCTCCGTGCCATCATGATGAAGCTGCGTATTGCCAGCATGACGGTTGGCCTCGCGCTCGGTGTCACTGCGGCAGTGGTTGTGGCCTGCACGGTCGCCGCCTACGTCTTTTCCGTCTATCACTTTCAAAGCCTTCTCGAAAACGCGCACACCACTGCGCTTGCCGAAGGCGAATTGATCCGCACTGCGCTCGAGCACCAGATGATGGGGAATGACCGCACCCTGATAGCGCAAATGATCGAGAGCTTCGGCAAACAGGCGCGCGTCGAACAACTCGTACTGCTGGACCGCAGTGGCGTGGAACGCTACTCGAGTAAGCCGGGGACCGTGGGAAATGACTTCCGCATCGACTCTCCAACCTGCCAGGCCTGCCATAAGGATCCGCCGGAACGCCGGGGATCCAGCCGCGTGATTGAGACCCGGGGTGGAACAATTCTGAGAACCGTGGTGCCGATTCGTAACCGCGACGACTGCCACCGGTGCCACGATCCCCTCCAGAAAATCAATGGCATCCTGATTCTGGACTACAACGCCGGAGAGGTCCGCACCGCGATGACGCAGGACCTGCGCTGGATGGTAGCCGGCACCGGTGCTTTGACTTTCGTCATCGTGGGGGCCATCGCCCTGGTGATTCGGGTGTCGGTCTTGCGTCGCTTGCAGCGTTTTGAAACCACGGCGCGTCTGATTTCGCAGGGCGACCTGGAACGGCGTGTGCCCGCGGAAGGCTCGGACACGCTGGCGTGGATGGCAAAGGAGTTTAATGCCATGGCCGACTCGGTGTCAGGCCTGGTTGGCGAAGTGCGCACCCAACGGGAGCGGCTGGAAACCGTGATCAATAGTATTGATGACGGGATCGTTGTCCTCGACGCGGAACGAAAAATTATGGCGGCCAACGACGCCTTTCTGCAGCGCGCCGCCAACTCCCGCGAGCAGGTTCTGGGATGCTGCTGCTACGAACTCGGACCGCGGCCGTGCGACCTGTCCGACTGTCCCACCCTCGCCTGCCTGCGGTCGGGTGCGCGGCAGGTGCGGATCTGCGAGCGCAAAACAGGCAACAATACGGTGGCTTGGGAAGAAATCCACGCTTCACCGATTCTTGATGCCTCGGGGCGGCTGGTTCAAGTAGTGGAGGTTTGGCGCGACATTTCCGAACGGCGAGCGGCCGAGGCGAAGCTGGCCGAGTCCCACCGCCTGGCATCGGTCGGAGTCCTGGCCTCCGGGTTTTCGCATGAGATGAACACCCCTCTGGCAACAACCCTGATGTGCGTGGAGGGAATCCTCCGCGAGACTCCTGCCGGGCAGGGCGGGCAAATGGATCAGGCCAGAATCCGCGACAATGCGACGATCGCGCGCGAACAGATCCTGCGCTGCCGCGGCATCACCCAGCACTTCCTGCGCCTGTCGCGCGGACAGCGGCATGCCGGAGATATCGTGGAACTGGATGCGGCCATCGCGGCCGCCCAGAGGCTCGTCGATCCGACGGCGCGCGCCGCCTCCGTGGAGGTTGCGGTGATGCCGTTTTCAACCACTCTGCACGTCCGGGCCGACGAAGCTGAGTTGCAGAATCTCCTGGTCAATCTTCTCCTCAACGCGATTCAGGCATCGAAGCCGGGTGGGAAGGTCGTCGTTGCCACCGAAGGCGGTGATGCGGTGCACATTCGCGTCACTGATGAAGGATGCGGGATTGCCCCCGAATACCGGCAAAAGATCTTTGAGCCCTTTTTCAGCCTCCGCCAGGGTGGCACTGGCCTCGGTCTGTTCCTGTCGCTGAACGCTGTCCGCAGCTGGGGAGGCAACATCGCGGTCGAGAGTGCCGTGGGTAAGGGTTCCACATTTGAAGTCGTGATTCCTGCAATTCATCCCAGTCCGCAACCGAAGGACGGACTATGAAATCCCCCTCCCTCCTTCTAGTCGATGACGATACCGCATTTCGCCAGGTGATGGCGGGCGAACTAAGTCGTCTCGGCTACGAAGTGGACGCGGTGGGCACGGGTGAAGAGGCAATCCGGCGAGTTGCAGCGACGGAACCGGAACTCGTCTTGCTCGACCTGCATTTGCCCGGTATGGGTGGTCTCGAGACCCTGAAGGCTATCCAAGCCGCTACGCCGGCAACCGAGGTCATCATGTTGACCGGACACGGTTCCATCGATACGGCAATCGAATCGATTCGTATCGGTGCCTTCGATTACGTAGTGAAGCCTTGCCCGCTGGACGAACTCCACATACGCCTTCAAAGAGCGATCGAACGGCGGTCACTACGTCAGCGAGCGAATCTTCTCGATCGTGTTCTGACTCCCCCGGATCTCGGCAGTTCCTTCATCGGTGACAGCCCGGAATTCCGCCGCTTGCTCGGTCTGATCGATCGGGTGGCGCCCAGCGATTCGACCGTGCTCATAACCGGCGAGACGGGCGCGGGAAAGGAGCGGGTGGCCAAGCTGATTCACGCACGCAGTTCCCGACGGTCGCGGCCATTCGTGGTAGTCGAGTGCGCCGCATTACAGGAAAACTTGCTTCAGAGCGAATTGTTCGGCCACGAGCGTGGCGCGTTCACCGGAGCGGATCGCGCCAAGCCGGGATTGTTCGAAGTCGCCCATGGTGGAACGATTTTCCTCGATGAGATCGGGGAGGTAAGCCCAGCGACCCAGACCAAGCTGCTGCGCGTCCTCGATACCTCCACGTTCCGGCATGTCGGCGGCACCCGGGAAATTCGAGTGGATGTCCGGATTCTGACCGCAACCAATCGCGATGTGCCCTCCATGGTGCGGCAGGGCCTTTTCCGCGAAGACTTGTTTTACCGCCTGAGCACAATCACGGTAGAGGTTCCGCCCCTGCGCGCCCGAAGCGGCGACGTGGACCTGCTGGCACAACACTTCGTGACCGTGCTCAACGGGCGCTTCGGCTCCAGCAAACAAATCGGCGAAGCGGCCCTGCAACTCCTGCGACGGCACAACTGGCCTGGCAACGTGCGCGAGCTTCTGCACGTGGTCGAAGCCGCGCTGGTGCTCAGTGAGGGATCGCACGTTCTGCCCGAGCACCTCCCCGCCTCCTTGCGGAATTCGAAACTTCCTCTGCCGGCCAATCCGCTCGCACCGGACGCCTCGCTGCCGACGCTCGAAGAGGCGGAGCGCACGCACATCCGATTGGCGCTCGAGGCCAGCAACGGTCACCGTGGAAACGCCGCCAGAATTCTCGGAATCAGCGAGCGGAATTTATACAGGAAACTGCGCGAGCATGGCCTGCTGTCGTAATCCGGCAGCAGCTCAGCCAAGTCCGTAAGGTCCGCGATTTGCTTGTCAATAAGTTCGGATGGGTTCATTGACGGTGCACACCTTCCTGGTCTCCTGGCGATACGACGGTCAACCATCTGTATTTTCCAGCAGTAACATCCATCCTTTTTACAAGACCCAACTTCTCAGTGTAAAACTTAACTTGCTTTCTCAACTGCTCCAATATGCGAAAGGAAACCCTGTTTCTTTTCCTAACCGGCCTTGCCAGCGGTCACCTCGAAGGTCAAGAAAAGATGGAGATACGCATGTCACAACCCGTCTGTTATCGCACGGTAAAAGTTGGCGGAGTCTCAATTTTTTATCGGGAAGCGGGACCGAAGGATGCCCCAACGATTCTCTTGCTCCACGGACTTCCCTCTTCATCGCGGATGTTCGAACCTCTCTTCGCCCGGCTTTCCGATCGTTTCCACCTGATCGCGCCCGATTACCCAGGTTTCGGACACAGCGACTGGCCCGACCCGAAGAAATTCGCGTATACCTTCGACCACTACGCCGACATCATGAGTCACTTTACCGAAACGCTCGGGCTCGCGCGCTACACGGTTTACATGCAGGATTACGGCGGCCCCGTAGGTTTCCGCATGGCATTGGCCCATCCGGAGCGCGTGGAAGCTCTCATCGTTCAAGACGCGGTCGCGCACAACGAAGGCCTGGGGGCGAATTGGAAGACGCGGCGGGCCTTTTGGGCCGATCGCGCTCCGAACGAAAGCGCGCTTCGCACAAACCTCCTCTCGCTGGCGGCAACGCGTACCCGCCATGTCGGAAACGATCCGAACGTGGATCGCTACGACCCTGATCTGTGGACCGACGAGTTCGCGTTTCTGAGTCAGCCAGCGCAGGCGGACATTCAAAGCGACCTGTTCTACGACTATCGAACCAATGTTGACGCCTACCCGAAATGGCAAGCATGGATGCGCGAGAAGCAGCCGCGCCTGCTGGTGATCTGGGGTAAGTATGAGTCATCGTTTGACTCCTCGGAGCCCGAATCCTACCGGCGAGATGTGCCCAATGCTGAAGTCCACATTGTCGATGGTGGTCATTTCGCGCTGGATACGGCAGCGGATGAGATCGCCGCATTGGTCCGAGCCTTTGTCGGTCCTTTACGCTGAGAGTTCCTGAATGGCGTAGTGCAGTTTACGATCCCTGTCGTATTGACGGAAGCAGGGCATCACGAACCGGGTGACACTGGCACCGTAACGGGTGATTCACACGTATTCGCGTTCGCTCCGCCGAATCGCTCGATACCTCTCAAACACTTTCTTCTCGCTTTCCAGTGCCAGCGCAGACCGGATCGAGCTTCCCCGGAAGGTGTGAGCCAACATTTTCCATCCTTGCACCAGGACGAACCTCGGGTCATGCCTGAGCGCGGCCGGTATGTGGTGAACCTTCATCCAGCGCTCCGCCTTCCAGCGCATGAATTCCACTTCCTCGGCCGGCAGGTGTTCGGTGCGTACCACTGCCGTAGTGCCGTCGTATTCCTCCAACTGCTCATTCATGATCAAACCCTGATCCCGGAAATCTTTTGTCATGGGCGTGCGCGGGTACGGTGTCGGGTGTTGAATGTAGGGCCAGTCCACATACCGGCGGGCAAATTCGAGGTTGGCTTCGATCGACTCGCGTGTGTCGCCAGGACTGCCAACGATCAATCCGCCGACTACATACATCTGATTGCGGTGCAGGTAATCGATGGCTTTAAGCGTAGCGTTTCCGGTGTTCTGGCCGTTCGTACGCTCAGTGTTCTTAGCCGAGGCCCGCAGAAATTCCAGGTCGCCTTCCAGGATATTCTCGATGCCGAGAAAAACGTAGCGGAATCCCGCTCGCCGCATCAGCGGGGCGAGGGTTTCGCCGTGGTTCGCGATAGCTGAGGTCATGGCCTGCACGAAGTAATCCAGCTTGTGCAGCCCGGCGGCGATGATGGCCTTGCACAGCGCCTCGAAGCGCCGCACGTTCAGCGTTATGTTATCGTCGACCAGGAAAATCGTTCGAGCGCCGTGATCGCGGGCATCGCGAATGTCCGCCAACACGCGGTCGAAAGAGTAAGTAAAGAAGTTGCGGCCGCGCATCTCGATGATGGAACAGAAACTGCAATCGTAGGTGCAGCCGCGAGAGGTCTCGATTACGTCCACCTGCCGGCCGAGCAACGTATATCCCTTGAGCACGCGTGCATCGCGGTTCGGCGGGCGGATTTCGCTGTCTTCGAGCCGGTGCGGCGGCCGGTCGGGGTTGTGCACCCAGCTCTCGCCGTTTCGGTATCGGCATCGGCCACATCGGTACGAGAGGCCACAGATCCGGTCGACACCCGATCCCTGCTCGACTGCTCGCAACAATTCGCGGAACGTGACTTCCCCCTCGCTGCGCACCAGATAATCAACGTCCATTTCCTCGTAAGCTTCGGGAGCAAGGCTGGGGTCGTACCCTCCCACCACGATCTTCACTCCCGGCCGGAGAGCGCGGATCAATTCGATAAGGCGAGCGGCGGTACGCCGCTGAAACGTCATGATGGAGAGTCCGACAACCTCCGGATCGAGCTTGCGGACAAGGCGGGTGACGGTCTCGCGAACCTGGCGCTGAACCAGGATCAAATCAGCCACCGCCACGCGGTGGTGCTGATCAACGTTGCCCGCCAGTGACGTAAGCGCACCATTGGGCATACGGATCGCGACCGGTGGCATGTGTTCGAAGGAATCCGGCATGGAAAGTAACAGGACGTTCATAAGGCCTGTCCTTTCTTCGATGCGATCCCGCAGGCGCGGGTTGACCAAACCTGACCGAAGCGAGTGGTCGCAATTGTACCGTAGCGCGGCCGAAATGCCGACCAGATCTCAGAAAGGCGCAGTCTCGGGAAACCTCTCGGGGTGCGGGATGACAGAGCCGCTCGCCACTGGCTGCAATTTCAGGTTATCATTTCAGCAAAAATCGGCACTGTACCGCTGTCAAGTGCGCGCGAACGGTGACCAATCATTGGGGGCAGCATGGCCATCAAGTTTTTGCAAACACCCGACGGAAGCGACGAGCCCATACGCTTTCAACTGATCGAGCGTTTGAAAGTTTATTTGTTCGGGGCGATCGTATTGTTCGCCTCGTTTGGGATGGGGGAAACGGTCTACCGACTATTGTTCTCGGAATTTGATGGCGCAAAGGATCGCATTCCAATCGAAGCTCTGTTCGGCTTGGTTTTTGCCTGGCTGGCTACTAAGTTCGTCGGGGATGCTTACCGAAACCGTAAGAAAAGGCGCGCACGACTTAACTTCATTTGGGCTCGCAATCATCACATCCGCGGCGCCCTGGAAGGAATTGCTCCGTTGGCCCACCCGGCGAAAAACCAGCAGTCGATCCGAGTCATCCGCGAAGAGGTGGATAGAATTGAGTGGGCGTTGAAGGAGATCTTGCCGCGCTAAGCTAGGGAGCTTTCTTGCTAGAGACTCGGCGACGCTACGAGCAATCAACGGAAAGCCGTAACCCCGGTACGTCCCCATAAAAGGCCGAAAGCGCCCCCCGGTGCCGCGAGTTCTGCGAGGGCGATTGCCAACTCTGCTTTAATCGCTTACACTCCGTGCGGCGTCGAAACTAACGCTGAACCGCAGGCCGTTTCGTGTTGGCTCCGGCCAACACGCATGAGGGCACAAGACGATGAGCATTCAAAACCCGCGAGTCAATGTTTCAGTCGCAATGAATTCCTTCCGATCAGCTAGGCCGCGCATCTGGGCGCGCGCGCTCTTCCTCTTGGCCATCGGCGCACCCTTGATGTTTTCCCCAACGCCGGCGCGCGGCCAGGCATCGCCCACTCCCCAGGCAGCTCCGAGCGTGGTTCAAACAGATGTCAAACTGGTGATCGGCGGCGAAAAGGTCAAGAACAATTCAGTAGGCACACTTTCGGTAGTGGGCAGCTCGCTGCAGTTCGCAACTGGCAAGGCGAAGGTGGAGGTGGAAGCCTCAGCCATTCAGGACATCTCCACCAATGAGGATAGCCGGCAGGATATCACCGGTGCGGCCCACTTCGCGACGATGGCCATCCCTTACGGGGGCGGGCGGGCCCTGGCCCTGTTTTCACACCAGGTTGATGTTCTCACGCTGCAATTCAAGGACGCCAACGGCGGCTTTCATGGCGCTATCTTTGTGCTTCCTCAAGGTCAGGGCGCTCCGTTCAAGAAGCAACTCGTCGCGATGGGCGCGAAAGCCAGCGTTCCGCTCGCAGAACCCCCACCAACCGACAAATAGGAGGACATACCATTGAAACATCACACTCGAGTGGCAGTCTCATGCATTTCCCCTGTCGTCCTCGCTTGCGCCTTCCTTTTGATTGTTGGCCCTCTATGGGGGCAGACAGGCTCAGGAGATTCCAAGAGTGCGCAGAAGTTTTCTGCCTCGTCCATCCAGATCGAGCCCACGGATCCGGGCGACGTGCGCATGCCGCCCGAATTCCGCATGGCCATCTACGAAAACCTGATTACGCAGATCGAGAAGACGGGCAAGTTCCAACACGTTTATCGTAGCGGCGACAAAGATGCGGCCAGCGCGCCCGACCTCGTCACGCTGCACACCACGGCGCGAGCTTTCAACAAAGGCAGCCAGAAAAAGCGCGAGGTAACCACCGTCACCGGATCTACCTCCATGACCCTGAATGTCCGCATCACCGATCACGCCGGGCAGCCGCTCGTGGATCGTGACGTCCAGGGTAAGGTACGCTTCATGGGAGAAAACTTGCGCGCCACCTACGATTTCTCCAAGAAGGTCGCCCATATCGTTCGGGATACTACGTTCTAGTCCGCGGAGAGACAAGCGATTCGGTTTGGAGTCACGTGAGGATTCGTAGCCAGGCCGCCCGGTGGCTGGCCTTGGACGTGTCATCGGCAAACCTTACCTTACCGGACTATGGCAGGATTGTCCGTGATCCACTCGGAATGCTGTACTGTTGCGACATCCCATAGATATCCCATAGATATAGATAGGCACTTTTCCCAGCTGATCAGCGCCTTGACTTTTCATGGTCTCACGCCTGGTTCGGGCGAGCGTCGAAGAAATCTGTAACCTGCTCATTCCCGCCCCGTAATAGATAGTAGAGAAGCTCATGGATCTGTTCCAGCGATTTGCGCTTGGCGAGATCGATGCTTTCGAGACATTGGTTCGGCAGTTCCAGGGCGATGTTTATGCCTGGATCGTTCGCATCGTGCGCGACCCGGGCATCGCGGAGGATCTGACCGTGGAGACCCTCTGGCGCATCTACCGGGCGCGCCACCAGTTCCGGACGGATGGAAACTTCGCCGCATGGGCGCGGCGGATCGCCACCAACTTGGCAATCGATCATCTCCGGCGCAAACGTCCGGAACAGAGTTTGCTCCGGGAGCCCGCCGGACCGCTTCCACCCGATCAACTCCTCCAGCGGGAGACGCAGGAGAAGATTCAGCAGGCATTTCGCCGCCTGCCGGTCAAATTGCAGGCGGCGGCAACGCTCGCACTTGTCGAAGAGCGGCCCTACGACGAAATTGCCGATGCCTTAGGGACGTCGGTTGGTGCAGTGAAACTGCGTGTCTTCCGCGCGGTTCGCATCCTGCGCAAACAATTGAACCGCCTCGGGGTCAGGCCCTGAGTAAAAGGACATGAGGGTAAGGAAATGACCGAACACGAGATGTTCGAACACGGAATGACGGACGGACTGACGGATGAAGTCCGCCAGATTCGCGAAGCTCTCCAACAATCGCTCCCTCCAGTGAACACCGAACTTCGCCGGGACCTCTGGCCCGCTGTACTGCGTAAACTCGACGCTCGCCCGGCCCGTGTGCCTTGGTACGACTGGGCATTGATCGGCCTGAGCGCCAGCGTGTTTCTGTTCTTCCCGCAATTGATTCTGGTGTTCGCGTACCACCTGTAAGAAGGAGGCTTAATGAACAATCATCCATACCTGCGCGCTTACATGGCGGGAATCGCCGTGCCCACGCCGCTTTTGCTGGTCGCCCTGATGTTATTCAGCATCGCGCGATTTGCTTACAACGTCCCCATCCCCCTGGAGCGAGTCATCATTTTCCCCATGGCGATCATCCCCAATCTGTTCGGTGTGTGGAACATGCTGCACTTGGCGTCGCGCTCATACACGCATTTGCCCTTGGGGATTCACGGCGCGATTCTTCCCTTCATTCTCGCGCCGGCCGGATTCTTCCTCGCGCGCAGCCTGGGTTTCCTGAAAGTCACGGGCCACGCCCTCATCTACTTCGATGTGGTGGAGATTCACTTTGTGCACTTGGCGCTGGCATTTACCGCCGTGCTGATCGTCTATTACCTGATCTGGAAATACTTGATCGGATTCTTCAATCAAGTCGCCGGAATCGCAGAGTAATGAAAATTCAAAGCTCAATAAAATTGCAATCGGAGGGCGCATGACAAACGGACAGTCTCGAAGCGTTCCAGTGGTTGCGCACGGAGAGCGATGGCCAACGGCGGTAGCCTCGCTGGCAGTAGGCGCGGCGTTCTTCTCCCTGTGGTTCTGGCTGCTGCCGCAGTGGCTCGGTTTCAGCGTGGAAATGGCGGGCGCAGCACATTGGCGATGGCTGGCCGCGCTTCCGTCGGTGCTGGGATTCGCGGTTGCCCTGCGCTGCGTGTGGGACTTCGGCTGGACGGGACGCGGCACACCGGCCCCGTTCGCGCCGCCGCAGCGATTGGTTGTGGTGGGTCTCTACCGCTACGTGCGGAACCCCATGTACGA
>Ga0074044_10003773_pt1 | contig 12762 bp, 14 predicted proteins | sample BogForMeECP23OM1_FD_94443 | JGI IMG/M metagenome (GOLD analysis project Ga0074044, IMG submission 94443) | Bog forest soil microbial communities from Calvert Island, British Columbia, Canada - Bog Forest MetaG ECP23OM1 | ecosystem: Environmental > Terrestrial > Soil > Wetlands ...
ACCTTCAACATCGGTGGCGTCTCCTTCCACCCGGCTCCCACCGGGGTTCGCGTGCTCTACGCGGAAGGGTACGCCGCCTTTTTCATCCCCGCACCTGATCCACAACTTTCGGTAATAACTCGGCTTCAACTTCTCCAGTCCCTTACACGGACAGCGTGCAGTTGGCATTCATTCAGAGTAGCAGCAGTGTGGCAAGCCTGGTTGTCCTGAAATCGACCCAGGGCTCCTCAGTCAGCGTTCTCGGCCCTACGTCGTTCACTTCGACAACCCAAAGGTATACTGGTGTGTGCACTACTACCTGCGCCGACAGCAGGTCGCATCCGCCGATGCGGCTACGTTTCGCCGTGGAGAGCCTAAAGCTCTCGACCCTGATTGCGGAAAAAGCAGGTCCTAGTTACCGCGGGGAGGGCTCCACCAAATTGCACGAGTAAGTCTTGATCACCAGCCAGACCTGCTTCCCGGCATCGATTCGCAACGCATCGATTGCGCCCGGCGTCAGATGCACCTCGAACGTCGCGCCTCCAGCATCGACTATGACGATCACGGTCACGCCTTCGCGGCGCATCGATAGGACGCGTCCCGGAAAGGAGTTGCGCGCACTTAGACCATGCGGCCGCTCGGCGGCAACGATGATATCGCCGGCGCGAATCGCGATCCGCACCCGCACTCCCGTTTCCGCGCGGCCGAGCGGCACTTCCAGTCGAGTCGCGCTCCGGTCCAACTGACAAAGCATCGTGCCCTGAGCCTCTGCGATCGATCTCACCGTCGCGTCGAAAACATTTTCGAAGCCGACTACCTGCGCGATCGTTTCATGGCGCGGCGTTGCGAGCACGTCTTGCGGCATCCCCTGGGCGAGGATGCGTCCCCCTTCGAGCACTAACACCCGCTCGCCGAGTGCGAATGCCTCTTCGGGCGAATGCGTGACGTACAGGATTGGAATTTCGTGGGCCGCATTCCAGTCGCGCAGGTCGTCCAGAATCTTCGACCGGGTCGCATTGTCGAGCGCGACCAGCGGCTCGTCGAGCAGCAGAATCGCGGGATTGGTCACGAGCGATCGTGCGAGCGCCGCGCGTTGGCGCTCGCCGCCGGAAATCTCATTGGGCTTGCGCGCGATCAGATGCGCGATTCGAAATGACTCGAGCATCGTCATCATTCGCGCGCGCCGCTCCGCGGCCGGCATCTTGGCGATCCCGTATTGAACGTTCTGCTCGACCGTCAGATGGGGAAACAGCGCGAGGTTTTGAAACACGTATCCCAATCGACGCTCCGCCACCGGCATGTCGATGCGCGCAGCCGAATCGAAGAGCACTCGCGCGCCGAGAGATATCCGCCCGGCATCCGGCCGCGCCAATCCGGCGATGCAATCCAGGATGGTCGTCTTTCCGCCGCCCGACGGCCCAAGGATCATCGTGAAGCCGGCCGACGCCTCGAATTCGGCCTCGAGCGCGAAGCTGTTCGAGGCCCGACGCGCTACGCGAACCGACAGGCGTGCAACGAAACCGGAGGTAGCACTGTTGCCGGATGCCATCGTTCGCAACCGCCCGCCCGCTAGCGATGCATCGGCCAGACCGCCCAGATTCGGCGGTTGAGCGAATACGTGATCGACAGCGTGACGAATGAAAACGCCATCAGCAGAAGCGCCATGCGATTGGCGCCGGCGTAGTCGAGCGCCTGCACATGATCGTAAATCGCGATTGAGACGGTTCGCGTCACGCCCGGGATGTTGCCGCCTACCATCAGCACCACGCCGAACTCGCCGAGCGTGTGCGCGAAGCTCAGCGCGAAACCGGTGACCACGCCGCCCACCGAAAGCGGGAGCACGATGCGGACGAAAGTGCGAATCCGCGAGGCGCCCAGTATCGACGACGCGTTGATCAAGTTGCGATCCACCTGCGAGAACGCCGCCGCCATCGGCTGCACCGCAAAGGGCAGGCTGTAGATGACCGACGCGATCGCCAGACCTTCGAAGGTGAACGGCAGTCCGTGGCCCGTGAAAGACTGATACCAGCGGCCGAGCGGGCTGTTCGAACCCATCGCGACCAGCAGGTAGAAGCCGAGCACGGTTGGCGGAAGCACGATCGGCAGCGCGACGATAGATTCGACGAAAAATTTCCATCGCCAGCGGGTGAAGCTGAGCCACCATGCGATGGGCGTCCCGACCACCAGCAAAATTGCGCAAACGACCAGCGCGAGTCGGATGGTCAGGAAAATCGCGCTCCAATCCATCGGGGGTTAGCGCGGCGCGGACACTTTGCTTTCGTTGTGCCGCGGATCGACGTCCCTCGGAACCGAAAAACCATATCGCTCCATCAGCGCCACGGTCTCGGGCTGCTTGAGAAATTTCAGAAACCGGCTTGCCAGTTCCTTGTTGCGCGATGATTTCAGAATCACGCCGGCCTGGATGAGCGGCGGATAATCGGCGGCCGGGATTTCGACGTATCGTCCGTTGTTCTTCATCGCGGGCGCGAGCGCGAGCGAGAGCGCGACGATGCCGACGTCGGCGTTGCCGGACTGCACGAACTGGGCGGTCTGCGAGATATTTTCGCCGAGCACGAGCTTGCTTTTGATCTGGTCGTAGACCGCCGCGTGGCGCATCGCCGCGACCGCCGCGACGCCGTACGGCGCATGCTGCGGGTTGGCGATCGCGATCTTTCGGATGCCTGGATTGAGCAGCGTCGCAAGACCGCGGCTTAAGTCGAGCTTCGACGCGCTGGGAGCCCACATCACGAGTTTTCCGCTCGCATATTGGTAGATGGTGCCGGGTTCAGCCAGGCCCGCGGCCTCGAGCTTTTCCGGATAGCCAACGTCGGCGGAAAAGAACAGATCGAACGGCGCGCCGTTTTGAATCTGGGCGAAAAAATTCCCGGATGAACCATAGGTGAGCTTGATGTTGTTGCCGGTTTGCTTTTGAAATCGGGCGGCAACGTCCTTGAACGCGAACGTCAGATCTGACGCTGCAGCGACCTTGAGTTCCGTGGCACCGGCCGCGGCGGGGAGCCACATAAAGAGAAAAGTTGTGAGAGCGAAAAGCGCCCGCAAAACGATCTTTGCGCGCTTTCCATCAGGGTTCATGAATCGCCGACCACTTGTGTTGTCAGAGCCTTTGACCTGCCATGATACTTGTCATATCGCTTGAATAATGGCACAGCTCTGGATGGTCGCACAGTGGCGGCGGTGGTTTCCAGGGCCAAGCGAGCATTTGATTCGCGCTGAGACTCATCGTTAAGTAAGCGAATGGCGAACAAGAACAAAATCGCGACATTCGGCGCCGGATGCTTCTGGGGGGTGGAATCGGCTTTTCGCGGAGTCGAGGGGGTCGTCGATGCGGCTGTAGGATACGCGGGCGGCACCGTTCCAAAGCCCAACTATCGAGCGGTTTGCAGTGGCAAGACGGGGCACGCCGAAGTCGTGCAGGTGGAGTACGACCCCGCGCGGGTATCGTACCAGCAACTGTTGGAAGTATTTTGGCAGATCCACGACCCCACCACGCTCAACCGGCAAGGACCCGACGCCGGCACTCAATACCGCTCAATAATTTTTTATTCCGATGACCACGAGCGGAAGGAGGCCGAGGAATCGAAACGGCGGCTCGACGAATCCGGCAAACTCGCGCGCCCGATAGTCACGCAGATCGTGCCTGCCACCGAGTTCTACCGCGCCGAGGAGGATCACCAGCGCTATTACGAGCGGACGGGTATCGCGCCGAGTTGCGGAATACGCGGAAGAATCGATTGAAAGGAGCGGACAGATGGCACTCAGCGCGCGCAATCATTTGAAGGGCGAAGTAACGGACGTGTTGCTGGGAACCGTGACGGCGCTGATCACCGTCAAGGTCGGCAACAACGTGATCGAGTCAGTGATCACCAGGCGCAGCGCCGAGGAACTCAAACTCAAGAAGGGCGACAAGGTGGCGGCGGTGATCAAGGCGACCGAGGTCATGATTCAGAAGGATTAGCCGACGCCGGGCGCGGCCGGGAGTTCTTCGAGCGCGCCGCACGCCCCGGCTTTTCCAACGCCATCCGATTAGGCCTGCCCGACGACGCCGGCGGCTTCCTTCCAGTCCGGAGGCTGGTCAGCTAAAGCAAATCAATTGGCTCGCGCTCTTGCAGCTCGCGGTCGATCGAGCGGCGCGGCTTCTGGAGACCGTAGTTTCCCTGCCAGAGTGGGCGAAATTTAAGTAGGAGGCGGCTCAGTTTTCCAGGGTGCGAGGGTCCTGCCTGGCTTATCTCAGGCTCCGAATAGCGGATTCCATTTGACGTCGTCGGCAGCATCTTCGCGCCCTCCCAGTGCGTTGACACTCAACAAAGGCCCGAATAGGCAGCGCGCTCCCGCCATCAGTCAACCGATGGCTACAAAGTTGTAGAAGCGATGCAACATTTTGTAGCTGACGCAACCTATTTCGTTCCTGGGCTATCATAGGCGCGCATCCGCCGGATCAGCCGATTCCAACGCCTAGCGACACCAAGACTCGAGAAAGCGAGGCTGGCGGTATCAAGTTGCATCTATTGGCGCGTTGGCTCCGAGTGGAGACTGGAGCAGTGAGCGACGGGATTTTGCCGTGACGCCAAAAGTCCGGCAACTATTCAGGCGGACCCCCCTGCTCAGATTAAATCGGTGCTGGCCGGTTCCTCGATCACCTTGTTTTCGAGCCTGCCGATTTTCTCGATCTCGATTCGGACCACGTCGCCCGCCCTGAGCCATTTGGGGGGATTCATGGCGGCAGCCACTCCGCCGGGCGTGCCGGTTGAAATGATCGTTCCCGGCAACAGGGTAAAAACCGTCGACAGCGTCTCGATCTGTGCGAAACAATCGAAGATCAGATTCCTGGTATTCGAATGCTGGCGCTGTTCGCCGTTGACGAACGTGCGCAGGTCCAGCTTGTGCGGGTCGCCGATCTCGTCCGGGGTTACGATCCAGGGGCCAACCGGCCCATGGGTATCGAACGACTTGCCCAGCGTCATCGTCGGCGCGCGGCGCTGCCAGTCACGCACGCTCACGTCGTTTACGATCACATAACCCGCGATTACCTCGTGCGCGCGATCGCGCGGCACGTGACGGCATCGCCGGCCGATCACGAACCCGAGTTCGCCTTCGTAATCCAACGCCGATGACGCGCGCGGCAGATGAATCGGATCGTACGGGCCGGTCACACAGCTCGATTGTTTGTTGAAGAACATCGGAAACTCGGGACGCTTCATCTTCGTTTCTTCGACGTGGTCCGCGTAGTTGAGCCCGATGGCGAGAAACTCCGGCGGGCGCACGATCGGCGCCTCGAGCTTGACGCTCGCCAGTGAGATCCGGTGGCCAGACTTCTTGGCTGCGCCCGTGGCGCGATCGATTGCGTACGGACCCTCAACAAGGAACGCGGTCATGTCGCGCGGCAACCCGGGCTCCGCGGCCGCAAGGTCAACGATAGAGTCATCGACAACGACGCCAATCCGCGTCGCGCCGCCATGAGAGAATGTCGCGAGTTTCATCGACTCCAGCCGCTCCGATTGTTCGGTCAGACTATTCGATCAAATCATTGATTGATGCCGGTCAGGCGCTGCATCGTTGCGGGGTCGAGCCCCTTGGCGGCGTCGTACTTCTTGAGTTCCGACTCAGGCACGCCGGCGTGATAGTCGCGCGCGAGTTCGTCCGGGTTGAAGGTCACGCCTATCGGATTCTTCTGCATCGCGTCGCTGTGGAAGAATTCTTTCAGCTCTGCGACCGAATCGAAATTGTCGATCTGCAGCTCGACCCGGTTGCCGTCGGGGTCGCGATAATACAGCGACGTGGTCGGTCCGTGATTGATCGTCACGACGGGCAGGATCCCGGCCTGTTTGAGCCGTTCGTAAGTGAAGACCAGGTCGCCGAGATTCGCGTAGGTGTATGCGAGATGGTCCAGCCCCACCGAGTGCCGCGGTTTGTCCGCCAGTCCGGGCACTGCGGCGATTGCGATCCGGTGGTGCTCGTCGTCGTAGGTAAGGAACGCGAGCATGCCGTTGCTGTGAACGACCTCGGCCTGCAGCACCGTCGTGTACCAATCGAGCATCGGCTGGAATTGCTTGGTGGCAAGCACGGCATGTGCGAACTTCGCGGGCACGACGCGCCTGTTCCCGTTGCGGTCATCTGCTGGCTTTGCTGGCATCGCGATTCCTCCTTCGCCGGCGTTTCGGTTCGGTGCGGGCTCCGAAGCCGCTACCCCCGTTGCAATCATTGACCCGTTGGACAAAGGCAGGCAAGGGATGCGTTGGAGGCAAACGATGGGACCACCCGGCCGGCGCGTGCCCCCCATTGGGAACGCGCGGACAGACGCGGTCGGATCGGGCAATCTTGTACCGGCCGCCCACAAGCGGCACAGTCTTCTTAAGAGGGGCGCTGGCATCGGCGGCGGATGACGAGTCGATTGCCGGGTGGCGCCCGAGGGAGACGACGTGACCAGGAACGGAAACTTTTTCAATTTCTACAATCACGATTTCGTCAGAATCGCGGTTGGAGTGCCGTCCGTTCGGGTCGCAGATCCCGCTTACAACGCCGAGCATACGATCGCGCTGATCCGCGATGCCGCCGAGCGCAAGGCGGTGCTCGCACTGTTCCCCGAATTGGGGCTGACCGCCTATTCGTGCGACGATCTGTTTCAGCAGCGCGCGCTGCTCGACGCATGCCTTGACGCAATTGCCGGGGTGGTCGAGGCGACCGCGAAGCTTTCGATCGTCAGCGTGGTCGGAGCGCCGCTCCAGATCGATCATCATCTGTATAACTGCGCGATCGTGATTCATCGCGGGCGGATTCTCGGCGTCGTGCCGAAGACCAATCTCCCGAACTACCGCGAGTTCTACGAACCGCGGCAATTTGCCTCGGCCGACGCCGCCACGCGCGACCAAATCGACCTGGCCGGGATTCGCGCGGTGCCGTTCGGCAACAACCTCATCTTCCAGCACGAGGAGCAGCCGCTGCTCACGATTCATGCCGAGATTTGCGAGGACTTGTGGGTTCCGATTTCGCCGTCGTCATACGCGGCGCTGGCCGGCGCGACGGTGCTGCTGAACCTGTCGGCGTCGAACATCACGATCGGCAAGGCCGACTACCGCCGCTCGCTGGTAACCAGCCAATCCGCGCGATGCCTGGCGGCGTACGCATATTGCGCGGCCGGAGCGGGCGAATCGACGACCGATCTCGCGTGGGACGGCCATGCATTGATCGCCGAGAACGGCAATATCGTCGCCGAGTCCGAGCGCTTCAAGGATCAGCCGCAAGTGGTCTTGGCGGAAATCGATCTCGAACGGCTGTCGCAGGAACGGATGCGTCAAAACACGTTCGGCGACACGGCTCAGCGCGAGCTCGAGCGAGTGCGGCGCTTTCGGCGGATTTCATTTTCGACGGAATTGCCGCGGCGCGCGAAGATGCTTCCACAGCGGCACTACGAGCGGTTCCCTTACGTGCCCTCGGATCCGGTGACTCGTGACGAGCGATGCGCCGAAGTCTTCGACATCCAGGTTCAAGGCCTGGCGACGCGCCTGCGCTCGACCGGCCTGGAACGCGTCGTGATTGGAATCTCGGGCGGAATCGATTCAACCCACGCGCTGCTGGTATGCGCGCGTGCGATGGACCGGCTCGGCTCGCCGCGCAAAAATATTCTTGCGGTCACGATGCCCGGCTTTGCCACCAGCGCGCGAACTCTCGAGCAGGCGCGCCGGCTGATGAAGTCGCTCGGCTGCTCGACCGATGAAATAGACATTCGGCCGAGTTGCATGCAGATGCTCAAAGACATCGGGCATCCCTACGCGGAAGGCAAAGAAGTTTATGATGTCACGTTCGAGAACGTGCAGGCGGGCGAGCGCACCAGCCACCTTTTTCGATTGGCGAACCTGCGCGGCGGGCTGGTGGTCGGGACCGGCGACTTGAGCGAGCTCGCGCTTGGATGGTGCACCTACGGCGTCGGCGATCACATGTCTCATTACAGCGTCAATGCGAGCGTGCCGAAAACATTGATCCAGCACGTAATTCGATGGCTCGCGCAAACTGAAAGCCTCGGCCGCGAAACCAGTGCGACGTTGCTCGAGATTCTCGCCACTCCGATCAGCCCCGAGCTGATCCCGGGCCCGTCGGCGGACGGAGATCCGAGCCACGACACCGAAGCGGCGATTGGCCCCTACGAGCTGCACGATTTCTTCCTCTACTACACGCTGCGATTCGGATATCCGCCGCCGAAGGTCGCGTTCCTCGCTTACAATGCGTGGCGCGACAAGGAAGTGGGCCAGTGGCCGGAGATTGCGCGCGATCGCCGCAACCAATACGACATCGCGACGATCAAGGGACATCTGCATACGTTTCTGTATCGGTTCTTCCAGTTGAGCCAGTTCAAGCGCAGCTGTATCCCGAACGCGCCCAAGGTTGGTTCGGGCGGATCGCTCTCGCCGCGCGGCGACTATCGGGCGCCTTCGGACAGCGAAGCGACCGCATGGCTCGAGCAATTGAAGTCGATCCCCGACAAAGATTAGTCTCGCCATCGCTTTCGCGACCGGCTTGCAGGGTTTTCGCGATTCAGTGAAAAGTGAAATTGAAGGACGATTTGACTGCGCAGTGGCACCCCGCGTGACTCTGCGATGAGGGAGTGAGAGATGCTGAAGCCTTTGCCAACGAAATTTTTCGCGCTGCTTGCGCTGGCCGCCGCCGCGCTCACCGCGCCTGCCTCTGCGCAGCAGTCAGCCGCACCGCAGGAATCGCCGTGGGCGATGCGTGCGCCGGCAGCGCCGGTAGCGGGAGCGACTCCGGGCCGCGTGTCTGTCCAACCGACGGAGGCTGAGACCGCTACGCCGCAGCAGCGGAAATTCGCGCGCAAGCTGGTCGACGCCGTCTACGCCAAAGATCTCGCCGCGATGAAGCAGCTGATCGCGCCGTCCGCGCTGAAATGCCTCGGCAAGGACAAGGAGCAATTTCTCGACGAGCGGATAAAGAGGCAATTCGATCTGCCGATTAGCAAGAACTATCACCTGACGGTTACCAAGCTGCCGCCAAATGTGATGAAGGCGACGAAGTACGCCACCTACCCAATGCCGGCCACTCATCTGATGGGAATTGAATTTCCAACCCAGGGCGGCCTCACTGCCACGGTGAACCAAACGATCGGCCAGGAAAATGGCCAGTGGTACGAGGCACAGCCATGCCCAACGGAACTTGGGATGGAGCGGTTTGCCAAGATCCAGCAGATGCAGGCTGCCGGTCGCGCACGGGCCAAGGCGGCTATGGCGCGCGTGCAGGAGCCGCTCAAGTCGCAGCTGCTCGCGCTAATCGCCAAGCGCGATAATGCCGATGCGTGGAAGCTCTGCATGAAATCCCTGCACGTTGACTTTCAGACCGCTCGGGGAATAGTTGCGATGCTCGCGGGTAACGAAGCAGACTGAAGCCGCGGCAGAGCGGCCGCGAAAATTGGACTTCATTTTGCCCCTGACAAGCCGGTAAGCGAAACCGCCACCTGCTTGCCCACGGCGTAAACGCTCTGTAGACTTGTGTCGCTTTCACTAGCGATGTAAAGGGTTCTTGCGTTTAGAGCAATCGTCGCATCGCCTGTGCCGCTCGGACAATTCGTGGAAAAGACAATCTCGACGGGATCCATCGTAGCCGCATCCAAGGACCAGATTTCCTGCGATCTCGAGGGTGAAGCCGCCATTCTGAATCTCAAGAGCGGGACCTACTTCGGGCTCGACCCGGTTGGCGCCACGGTTTGGAGCCTGATTGTGCAACCGCGCCGAGTGGTCGAGATTCGCGACGCATTGCTCGAGCAATACGACGTCGAAGCCGAGCGATGCAGCCGCGATCTGCTGCAACTGCTCGGCGAACTCCACGCGCATGGCCTGATACAGGTCATGGACGAGCCGGCGTCGGATGACCGGGGCTCGGATGAAAAAAATAGCTAAGTTCTTCGCGTTGCCCGCGTCGGATCGGGCGCTTCTGTTACAGGCGCTGACGGCGATTGTGGCGATGCGTGCCGGCGTGTGGACGCTGCCGTTTGCCCGTGCGCGCCGGCTGGCTGACGCGATTAGCCATCCGATGCGCGCAAACTCCACTTGCGCGCGCCCGTCACCTGAAAAAATCGCGTGGGCCGTCGCCACCGCCAGCCGGGCCGTCCCCAGTGGCGGCAACTGCCTGGTTCGCGCGCTCGCGACCGGCATCGTGCTCAAGCGCTACCGCTATCCGAGCGAACTCAAAATTGGGGTCATGAACCCGGTTGACGGGCATTTCGGCGCTCACGCATGGCTTGAGAGCGGCGGCATCGTGGTGATCGGAGATTTCGAACTCGATCGATACGTGCCACTTGGCGGGCCGGACTCCGTTGGCCGATAGTCGCGCGAAACCGCCGATGAAGAGCACGCTTGCGGCGTATCTCGCGATGCTGCTGCGGGTTTCGCGCTGGCATTTGATCGGTGTGCTCATCGTGACGGTCCTGTTTTCGCTGAGCGAGGGGGTTGGCTTCGCGCTGCTGCTTCCTACCCTGCAGGTGGCGGGCTTCAATCTCGCCGGACAGGGCGAGGCGGGACGCTACGCGACGATCGTTTCGAATGCATTCGTTGCGGTGGGGCTGCGGCCGACGCTGATTCTTCTGCTGGGCGTATTCGTGATGCTGGTTGGCGCGCGAACGGTGCTGGGACAGATGCAGAACGTGTGGACTTATGCGGTTCAGCAGGAAGTCGAGCATCATCTGCGCCGTCGCCTTTACCGTGCGATTGCGGATGCGAACTGGTTGTTCGTATGCCGCAGTCGCACTTCGGATTTCACTCACGCGCTGACCTCTGAAATCGGCCGAATCGGCATCGCCACGAATCTCGCCCTCGTCTTCACCGGCGAAGTCGTGATCGGAATGCTCTACATGGCGATCGCGTTTGCGCTGTCGGCCGGGATGACTACATTGGTGCTGATCTCGGGCGCGCTTCTGGCGTTCGCTTTTCGCGGCCGCACGCGGGCGATCGAAAACCAGGGCGAGGAAGTCTCCGCCACCAACAAGTCGCTCTACGCCGCCACCATCGAGCATTTACAAAGCCTCAAAGCGGCCAAGACTTATGGCGCGGAAGCGCGTAATTTTTCGATTTTCTCCGATCTCAGCGCCGATGTTGCCCGCGCCAACGTGGAGGGCACGCGTCAGCAGGCGATCGCCGCGACCTGGTTCGAACTCGGTTCGGTCGTAATCCTCGCGGTGGTGCTGTTCGTGTCGATTCAAATCCTGGCGGTGCCGCCGGCGTCAATTCTGATCCTGTTGCTGCTGTTCGCGCGCGTGATGCCGCGAATCATGAGCGGCCAGTACCACTACCGCGCCTTCGTCAACGGGCTGCCATCGTTCGCCAACCTGCTCGATATCGAAACCCGATGCGCCGCTGCCGCTGAGCCTGCTATGCATCCGCAGGATCGGCTCTCGCTCACGCACGAACTTGCCGCTGACGGCGTGTCGTTCAGCTACAGCGATGGACGCGTGCCCGCCGTGAGAGATTTGAGCCTGGTGATTCCGGCCGGGAAAATCGTCGCGCTGGTGGGGCCGTCGGGAGCCGGCAAGAGTACCGTCGCCGACATTCTGATGGGCCTGATCGCGCCGGACTCAGGAACGCTCAGACTCGACGGCCGGACGCTCGGACCCGAAAGCGTGCGTGGATGGCGCGATCAGATCGGCTACGTGGCGCCCGACACGTTTCTTTTTCACGACACGATTCGTGCAAACCTCAAATGGGCGCGCCCCGACGCCAGCGAGGACGAAATGCTCGCGGCGCTTCGACAGGCGTCCGCTTTCGATTTTGTCGCGGGACTAAGCGACGGACTCGATACTATCGTCGGCGATCGTGGAATTTTGCTGTCGCAGGGAGAGCGCCAACGGCTCGCGCTGGCGCGCGCATTCCTGCGCCGCCCTTCGATGTTGATTCTGGACGAGGCGACCAACAGCCTCGATTCCGAAAACGAAGGCCGTGTGCTCGATGCGATCGAAAGCCGCCGCGGCGAACTCACCGTGATACTGATCGCGCACCGCCTGTCGACCATCCGATGGGCCGATCTGATATACGTCGTCGAAGGCGGGAAGGTGGTCGAGTCGGGCGATTGGTCATCGCTCAGCGCGCTGCGCGACGGCCATTTCCGCGCGCTATGGGAAGCGCAGAGCCTGACCGCCTGATCGAGATCCAGCCCGCATTCACGTCACATTCTATTAATCCGCGATTAATTGTTCCGGCACATCCCTGAACTAGGGTGACGCCGTTCGTGGAGCGCAGGTGCTTGCTCGCGCGGACGCCGCTCAGCAACGGCATAGATCGCCTGTGGGAGGGGACATGAACAATCGATCGCGTATATCGTCGTTTCTGTTGCCAACGGTGGCCGGCTTGGCGCTGCTTTTGAGCGGATGCGCGCAGCAACGCGAGTTGGGTTGGTGCACCGTTTACGGCGCCGCCGCGGGCGCGCTGATTGGCACTGGCGCTGGCTTCGGTATCGGCGAGGCCGCAGAAGGCAACAGTACCTTCAATTCGAGAGTCACCGCGGGTGCGGCTGCCGGCGCAGGAATCGGCGCTGTAATAGGCGGAGTCGCGGGCCATTACTATTGCGATCCGATCGTTCAGCCGCCACCTCCACCACCACCGCCGCCGCCCCCTCCGCCTCCGCCGCCACCACCGCCGCCTCCGCCGATGAAGGAGAAGCTGGTACTGCGCGGCGTGCATTTTGATTTCAACAAATCGAACATCCGTCCCGGCGATGCCGCCGTGCTGGACGAGGCCGCCTCAACTCTCAAGGCCAATCCCGGCGTTGACA
>Ga0074044_10003775_pt1 | contig 12757 bp, 12 predicted proteins | sample BogForMeECP23OM1_FD_94443 | JGI IMG/M metagenome (GOLD analysis project Ga0074044, IMG submission 94443) | Bog forest soil microbial communities from Calvert Island, British Columbia, Canada - Bog Forest MetaG ECP23OM1 | ecosystem: Environmental > Terrestrial > Soil > Wetlands ...
CACTCGCTTTCGGGATTCAATCAGCGTTGAGGCGAAGTATAGCGCAGTTGGCTGTGGATTTTACGCTACTTTCGTGGCAACTTCTCCAGCCGTCGCCCGGCCTCGTCCAGTGTTTCAGGTTTCTTGCAGAAAGCGAAACGTACCTGTTGGGATCCGTCTTTCGGATGCTTGTAGAAACTCGACCCAGGCACACACGCGATGCCGATTTCCTTGACCAGGTGCGCTGCGAACTCCACGTCGCTCGCAAAGCCGAAACCGCTGATGTTGGTCATCACGTAATAGGCGCCCCGCGGACGATAACAGACGAAGCCGGCTTTCTCCAGCGCCGGAATCAGATGATCGCGCCGCGTGCGGTACCGCTCGGCCAGTTCGCGATAGTAGCTGGCGGGCAGACTCAACGCCACCGCTCCCGCTTCTTGTAGAGGCGCGGGCGCGCCCACGGTCAAAAAGTCATGCACCTTGCGAATCGCATTCGTGATGGCGGGCGGCGCAACCGCCCAGCCGACGCGCCATCCGGTGACGCTGTAGCTCTTGGACAGGCCGTTAATAGTGATGGTGCGTTCGCGCATGCCGTCCAGCCGCGCGATGGAAATGTGCTCCGAGCCATCGTAAAGAATGTGTTCGTAGATCTCGTCGGTGATGGCGAGCACGTTGTATTCGACGCAGAGGTCGCGAATCAGTTCCAGCTCTCTAAGGCTGAACACCTTGCCAGTCGGGTTGTTGGGCGTGTTCAGGATGATCGCCTTGGTTTGATGGGTCGCGCTGTGATGGGTCGCAGTCTGATGCTGAAATGCTGCGCGCAATTCTTGTTCGTCGAATGTCCACTCGCCATTTGCCGTCTCAGGTGGACGCAAACTGACGAAGCGCGGCGTGGCTCCGCTCAGAATCGAGTCCGGACCGTAGTTCTCGTAGAAGGGTTCGAAGACCACGACCTCGTCGCCCTTGTTGCACACGGCGAGCAAAGTGGCGATCATCGCTTCGGTCGAGCCGCAACACACCACAATTTCTTTTTCCGGATCGACTTCGATCCCCTGCCACTCCCGCATCTGTCGCGCGATGGCGGCGCGCAGGCTCTTCGCGCCCCAGGTGATGGCGTACTGATTCACATCGGAGGCAATCGCCTCCTGCGCAGCGCGCTTGATCTCGGCGGGCGCTGAGAAATCAGGAAAGCCTTGCGCCAAATTCACCGCGCCATATTGCATCGCCTGCCGAGTCATATCGCGAATCACAGACTCGGTAAAATGCTCCACCTTGTCAGAAAGAAAGTGCTTGGCATGCGCCGAAACCTGGGTCATGGAAAGCAGCCTAGCACAAGCTATGCTCACGTAGGGACGCAGGCATTTGTCGTCCCCGCGAGAGATGGCTGGACCGGACCGGGTTCATGACCTGAAAACGGCTACGATGCGAGCCTGGGTTGGAACAGCACTTCTTCAGCTAGAGCGAAATGGCGCTTTTCCCCGAGTGTGCGGTGCGGTACGCCTCAAATTTGCTTGACACCGCCGACATTGTCAAAGACGCGATGTTACGCCAACTACTAAAACCCCGTTAAGGAGAGAGCGATCATCGCCAACGATCGCTCTTTCCCGGTGCTATGCAGGAAGGCTTTCTCGCATCACGCGATTCCAAAGACCAAGAGGGCGAAATTACCGTTTCCGGGAACGCCTGCCACCTGTAGGTTTACTGTTCCCGCCGGGCAGGCGAAAATTACCGGGCCGCTGCCAGGGGGAAATGCCGGAGAGGCCATAGCGCCATCACACAGAAATGTGACGGCACAAGCCGAGTTTGGGAAGTTGATAGCCTCAACTTTCGAAGGTACCCCGTTAAGCCAGGCGAGATTAAAGGCGGCACCGTTGCACGGCGCCGGCGGTGTCGAGATCGAGGAACTCGCCGCACCTCCACCCCCGGACTGAGTGTTAGAGCGAAAGGTTATTGGTAAAGTGTTTTCCGGCGAATGTGCTGCGGTTGTAGAGACACCGCCGTTCAGCAGCGCGAGTGACAATGCGACTGCGACCACCGTGAGTATGCGCAGATACAGCTTAGTTTTCATGGTTTGATCCTTTCTTGACAGGATCGGTGTGGAATTGACGAGCTTTTGCGGAGGGATTTCTACTTTGCCATCCTGTCGGCGAAGCAGTATATACCCGTTTCCATCACTATGAAAATGGGGGCTGACAGCTGGGTAGTGTCTGAAATGTGCAACCGACAGCTGCGATCTTCTTTACATTTACGCCGCGTATCCGCGCCAGTCGGCAATCTCTTTCAGACCTTCTCCCCGGGCATGCTCGAAGAGTCTGACTTTGTGGCGGGTATGTTCGAATTCGTGGATGTCGGCCCAGACCTCCGCCTGCCACGCTTGCTCATGGGCGGCAGCCTCGCCGCAACTGGCACAGCGGGTGTGAAAGGTGACGCCGGGCTTGGCTACATACTGCTTCGACGCAGGCGACGCGTCCTGTAATTCGTGGTTCTGCAATTCAACGTTCGGCAGTTCAATGAAGATGCAGCGCACTTCTTCAATTTCGTCGTCCGGACTCAGAATGTGCTCGTAGCGCAGCAGGTATCCAAAATGAAGTTTACGGGCCTCGACTTCCGCTTCCTCGCGGGTGTGGAACGGCCCATATTCGGCTCGCAGTTGCTCGGTCGAGTCACACGCCATCCAAAAAACGTCTTTGTGAGCCATACCCACCCCAGTCTAGGTCTCAGGTTTTCAAGTCTCAGATCTTCAGTCTGCAACACGAAGTTTTCTAGACCGAATAACTTCTTGGTTCTGAAGTCATGAAGCCGCGAACCGGCCAAGCCGAAACGAGCCGGTCCGCAGCTACCCGAGCAATTCGATCACCGGAGATGCGGGCTTGCGGGACAGTTTTCGAGTGAAAGTGCCGAAATAATATTTGCAGGCTAGTTATCTGAAAACAAGCTTCTTAGTCGACATGGCCCGCGCCTCCATGGCTTACGGTTAATAACCGGGGCATTGTCCCGGTGTGAAATCTGTTTCCGTCGACGAAGAGCAAGAGTGGGTCTCAGGTGACAGGTCTCAGGAAAAGTAAGACCAAACCAGAGGCGCGTTTTCCTGAGATCGGCCACCTGATACCCGAGACCTGAAACCCTGAAACTTGAAACCCGAGACCAGCGGCTTCTAGCGCGTCCCTCCGACGGCTGCGGCCGCCGCCTTTCTTTCCCTCTCCGCGAAGGCAACGCTTTCTTCGCTCACCGCCGCATTCCACCCTGCCGGAGGCGGCCCCAGTCCATTGCCAACCTCCGCAGCGGCATTCCCCAGTTGCAGGTGCCAGTTCGCGCCGCCGTGGCTGGCCACGTACAGTGCCAGTTCGAGCCGGGTCCACACTCCCAGCTTGTCGAAAGCCGTGCGCAGATAGTTCTTCACTACCTGCTCGCTGGTCGTCAGCACCCGGGCTATGTCTTTATTGGTGAGACCCTGCCAGACCAGGGTCGCGACTTGAATCTCCTTGGCGGTTAACCGATCGCGGGGTTGCATGGTTGCACCTGCTCCTTGATGAACATGGCGGTGGCGAGTTTCACTCGCTTCCGGCCTTCTTTAATGCCTGCGCGCAAAAATAATGTGCGCAGATGTTGCTTGACGGTGCGCGGGCTGATGTTCAAATGGCTCGCGATTTCCTTGTTGCTGCATCCCTGCACGAGCAGACGCAACACCTGCTGGTCCCGCGGCGTTATCTTGATCTCATTAAGGTTAATCATGGGTTTTTCGTCTGCTCCTTCAGTTCAGTCTTGGGGTCGCGACCCACCTCACCCCTCAGCACGCCATTCGCCAAATCTTCGCTCATCGCGATAGCCTTGTAAAACCTTGCAGTTAGGTAACTCTCTTCGACTTTTCAGGGGCTGCGTCTTAGACCGCTCTCATAACGCCCTTCCACATTGGCACTGCTAAACGGGAATTCGTTCCAAATTGCAGCCCTTTTCTTCGTTTCGCATCGCTTCGATTTGCACTACAATGGGGTCACCTCCCTCCACTCGCCATGTCCTTGACGCGGCCCAACTTGAAACGTCCTCATCCGACCCTCGATGAACCGTCCTTCCAGGGTTTGCTGTCCGCCGCCTTCACCATTCAGGAACATAACGACCAATTGAGAAAAAAGGCTCAACCCACGCTGGAGTCGCACTCTCCAGCTCCCGAGGAACCGCATGCCAATCGCGTTTGTCTGCAATGTGGCGCCGTAAAAGCCGCGTCCGAGTCGCCCTGCCCGAATTGCGGCCCGGGCCAGCTTCGTCCCGGAGAACGCTTGCAGCGCAATTGGGCCTCGATGTGGTTAATGAGCCAGGAGCGCGGCCTGTGGCCCGAGCGTCTGGACGAGGTTGACGAAGCCGCAGAAAAGACTCGCCAGCAAACACCTCAAGCCTTCCCGTCCGGTGCGAATGGGCGACGGACTCCTGCTCCTTTGGCCACCCAGTCCGCCAGTAACGGCCTTCTCGGCCTGCCCTCGGCAAAGCCTGCAACGACATTGAAAAAGGCGGACAGCATCCGTCATCGAGCGCTCGATCCATCCCATGTTCAATCGCCAGACGTGTCCGGCTTCGATGATTCCGCGCTCGACAATCCCGAAGCGCAAAATGATTGGAGCACGGAGCTTTCCCCAAGCCTAACCCGGGAACATCTGCCGCCCGAGCATTTGCCCCGAGAAGGAGAAGGAGAAGATTTGCTCGTTCGAGAACTGGAAGTGGCGGACGCGGACACCGTGACCGAGCCACTCGAAGTCCAGCCACTCGAAGTCCAGCCACTGGAGTTATCGGAAAGCATCGATTCTTCGCTGAGTGAAGCCAGCGTCAATGCCAAAAGCGCTGCGCAACGCTGGGCAGACTGGCGTGTGACCCTGCACTTTCATCGCGCCGACGTATACCTGGGAGTGGCCATACTCGTGGCTGCGGTAGCCCTGCTGTGGCCGGCGGCCAGTTCACCGCACCAGCCCTCACTCGGGTTGGTCGACAGAGCACTGATCGCGCTCGGAATCGCCGAGGCTCCGGCGCCGGTGGTTCATCTGCAGGGCGACCCTGGCATCGAAGTGTGGGTCGATCCCCACCACGCCCTTTATTACTGTCCAGGGGAAGAGCAGTACGGCAAGACCCCCGAGGGCCGCTTCACCAGCCAGCGCGCTGCGGAAATGGACAGCTTCGAACCCGCCGGCCGCACCGCCTGCGAATAAGCTCGAGGCATTAGTCATTCAAGGGCTCGTTGATGTAATCCATGCCCGAAACGGGGTACAATCGTCCTCCGACGATGTTTATTTCAACTTTCTGCATTTCAACGATCTTCGTTGCAACGACCTTCGTTTCGACGATCTTCGTTGCGCCAATCAACGCTCAGGGGATCCATGCTTAGACAATTCATGTTTCGCCAATTCAGCCCGCGACGAGCACCCTGCTCGCTGGTGTTTTTCTTTGCGCTCTCCGGAGCCATCGCTCTCGCTCTGCTCTCGAATGGAGTCACCCGCGCTCTTGCGCAAGCCAGTCACCCGCAGCGCGAAAGCGAAAAGACCGGTGCCCCGGCCGACGTCGCTCGGGGAAAGTATCTGGTCGAAAGCGTGGCCGTGTGCGGCGAGTGCCACACACCGCGCGACAGCAATGGAAATCCTGACCGTAGTCGATGGCTGCAAGGCGCATCCGTCCCGTACCTGCCAGCCAGGCCCGACTCGGATTGGCCGATCAACGCGCCCCGCATTGGCGGCACTCCACCGGCCAGCGACGCCGATATGGTCAAACTTCTGACCACCGGCATCTGGACCAACGGCAATCGTCTTCGCTCTCCCATGCCGCAGTTTCGCATGGACCGCAGCGATGCCGAAGCAGTGGTTGCCTATTTGAAGTCAGTAACTCCGAGACAATAGCCCGACTTGATTGTGTGGAAGCGGGGCTTTGCCCCGCTTGGACGGGGCAGAGCCCCGTCTCCACACGGGGCTCCACTTTTCACTCTTCGTGTGGCAGCATGCGCCCAGTCCGCACATAGCGGTCGTGCCAGCCCAGGCTCTCCTTGAGCAGGTGCGGAGTGTGCTTACCGAACGACAGCCGTTCCGCGCGCTCCTCGTAATCGAGCAGCAGGGAACGATAGTCCGGATGCGAGCAATTCTGAATGATGAGCTTCGAGCGTTGCCGCGGCGACAACCCCCGCAAGTCGGCCAGCCCCTGTTCAGTCACGATCACGGCGACGTCGTGTTCCGTGTGATCGACGTGCGAAACCATGGGCACGATCGTTGAGATCGCTCCCTTCTGTGCGGTCGACGGAGCCATGAAGATCGACAGGTATCCGTTGCGCGCGAAGTCGCCCGACCCGCCAATCCCGTTCTGAATCCGCGATCCCATGACATGCGTGGAATTTACGTTGCCGTAGATGTCGGCCTCGATCATGCCATTCATTCCGATCACGCCCAGCCGGCGAATGATTTCCGAGTGGTTGGAAATCTCCTGCGGCCGAAGCACAATCTGTTTGCGGAAGGTTGCCATCTCGGCGTTGACCTTCGCCAGCATGTTCGGACTGAGAGAAAACGCGGTAGCCGAGGCGCAAGTGAGCTTGCCGCTGCGTAACAGTTCGATCATGCCGTCCTGAATGACCTCGGTGTACGAAGTCAAATTTTCAAATTTTCCTTCCAACAGGCCGAGCAGCACGGCGTTGGCGATGTTGCCCACGCCCGATTGCAGCGGCAGCAGGGAAGCGGGAACGCGTCCACTTTTTACCTCCCACGCCAGGAATTCCAGAATGTGTCCGGCAATGCGCCGGGAAGCCTCGTCGGGCGGCTTAAATGCGCTATTGCGGTCGGGAGAATCGGTCAGCACAATGGCCGCGACCTTCTCCGGCGCAACCTTAAGATATGGAGTGCCAATTCTCTGGCCCGGATGCACCAGCGGAATCGGCTGGCGATTCGGCGGAGGCTGCATTCCGTAATAGATGTCGTGCATTCCTTCCAGTTCCGCCGGCTGCCAGGCATTCACTTCGAGAATCACTTTCTCCGCCTGGTCAATCCAGGTGCGGTTGTTGCCCAGCGACGAACTGGGAACCAGCCGTCCGTCTTCGAGAATCGCCGTGACTTCGACCAGCGCCCAGTCCATCTTGCCCAGGAACCCATATTCCACGTACTGCGCGACGTGGCCAAGATGGATATCCATGTACTCCATCTCTCCGGCGTTGATCCTCTTGCGTGTCTCGGGATCGGACTGGTACGGCAACCGCAGCTGAATGCCACCGGCCATAGCCAGTGCGCCATCCAGTTCGGGCCCGGTAGAAGCGCCCGTAAAAATGCTGACCTGACATTTTTCACCGCGAAGGTTGGCGTCCGAAATGCGACGAGCCAAAGCCATGGGTACGGCCTTCGGATAACCGGAGCCGGTAAATCCACTCATGCCGATGCGGGTACCGAAGTTGATCAACCTCGCCGCTTCATCGGCGCTCATGATGCGGTCTGCCAGGCTGGAATTCAAAACGCGAGTATTCGACGCAATCGAAGTAACCATGGATGGGATTCCTTATTAGAGTTAGCGAACGGTGAATTGTACGTCCGCCCTATAAGCCATGCTGTGACGCAGAGCACAATTCGGCCAGAGGGATGCGTGTGCTTTTGTCTTTGTCTTTGTCTTTTGATTCTGCGTTCGGGTGGCGCAGCGCCGGGGTCCCCAGCACGCCTGGTCTTGGCGTGATGGGGTGGAGCGGTTTACCGCTGCGATAACCGTCGCATTTTGATTGCGGCTTTACAGTCTGCTGAAAAACTCGGTTACACGCCGCGTCGTTCCCTCAGCGGCTGAAGCCGGCACTGAGGATAGGGCGTTTATCGCAGCGGTAAACCACTGCGTCACCCAAAAGCAAGACCAACATCGAGTTTTTCAGCAATCTGTTTAGCCGCTGGGGATGGCATCTTCTCAAACTGCGCCGCTAGCTATTTGGAGGCAGCCTTCACTTCCACACCCGCCCACTTCTCCAGCAAAGTAAGTGTCGCGGCATAGTCCAGATCCTGCTGTCCTTCTTCGGCGGCCACGTCATAGACTTCTTCCACGGCTTCAAGTCCGGGCAGACGCACGCGCGATTCCTTGGCCGCGGCCAGCGCCAGGCGAATATCTTTCAGCATCAACCGCAGCGGAAAATTCGGCGAAAAATCGCGCTTCAGAATAAACAGAGCTTTATAATCCACCACTCCCGAGCGCACCATGGAAGCCTGCACCAGCGGCAAAAGTTTTTCCACGTCCACGCCGAGTTTGGCGGCGAGCGTTAGCGCTTCGGCGAAGCCTTCGAAAATGAGCGCAATCTGCAGGTTCATGACCAGCTTCGTAGCCTGACCCTTGCTGGTTTCGCCCATATGGAAAACTTGTTTGCCCATCGCGTGAAAAAGCGACTGCAGCCGAGCCAGCGCCGCGTCGTCGCCACCCACCATAAAAATCAGGCTCCCCGCTTCGGCGGCGATCTTCGAGCCAGTCATCGGCGCGTCCACGTAATCCACCCCGCGTGCCTTTACCCGCTCGGCAAATTGCCGCGTGGCGGAGGGCGAAATCGTGCTCGAATCGGCAATAATGGTGCCCGCGGCCAGCGCCTGCTCCGCGCCGTTCGCGCCAAAAAGCACGTTCTCGACCGCCTTCGTGTCAGAAAGGCACATCCACACCACTTCCGCGCCCGTTGCCGCGTCCGCCGGAGTAGCCGCGCTGCGTGCGCCTTCCACGTCTTTGCCGGCCGAGCGATTCCACACCGCGACCTCGTGTCCGGCCTTGACCAGGTTCGCGGCCATCGACCGTCCCATGATTCCCAAACCAAGAAAAGCGACTCGCATCGCGCAGTTCCTCCAGGAACTATTTCTTCCTGTCCAAGTTTTGAATGAAAATCCTCGAACCTGAATTAAATATGACGAGCGAAGCGGCGGTCAAGGCAAGAAGTACAGCCGCCGCTAACAGTTGCCGGGCGATTGAAAGGATCAAATTATTGATGAGGGTCAAATTGAAGAGAAATTCGAGAGCATTTTTTCCCCAATAGCGCTTACCGAAGTGACCGCAGCACTTTCACCCCCGAAGGATCTAGCCCTGCTCCTGAGTCGCCCACCGCTCCCGAGCATCGATATACACTAGAGAGTGATACCAGAAAAGCCGATAATCACCCCACAGGGTAGTCGCCCTCGGGTCCGCCTGGCCGCGGACCTGTAGAAAGTTGCGGGTCGAATTAATGTTGAAGTCTTCGTTGAAAAATGAGGCGCTGCGCAAACGCGCCGGCCAGTTCACCCGCCTGGTGCGGCATTCCGCCGTCACCCCGCGCACCGGTGAAACCCATAAACCAAAACTGGTTTCGAATGGCGAACTCGGCGTCACCTTCATCGGCCACTCCAGTTTTTTTCTGCAGATCGGTGGACAGAACGTCATCATCGATCCCAACTTCGCGCGCTGGCTCTTCGTGCTCAAGCGCCTGCGGCAGCCCGGATTGAATCTGCGCGAACTGCCTCCGATGGATCTTGTCCTGGTGACGCACGCGCACTTCGATCACCTGCATCGCCAGTCGCTGCGCACCATCGCGCGCCAAACCCGCCGCCAGACCGGTACCGCGCCTACGCTCGTCGTTCCGCATCACGTATTCGATCTGGTCTCCGATCTCGGCTTCGAACACATTGTCGAACTCGAGTGGTGGAACACTTACCGCCACCAGGGACTCGACATTACCCACGTGCCCTCGCGGCACTGGGGAGCGCGCATTATTAAGGATTCGCATCGCGGCTATGGCGGCTACGTGCTGCGCAGCGGCAAGCACTCCGTCTATCACGCCGGAGACACCGCCTATTTCAATGGCTTTCGAGAAATCGGACGCCGTCTGTCACCCGAGCTAGCCCTGCTCCCGATCGGCGCCTACAATCCGCCGCAATTCCGCAACGTGCACACCAGCCCAGCCGATGCGACCCGCGCTTTTTTGGATCTCAACGCCCGCTGGATGGTCCCCATGCATTACGGAACCTTCCGCCTGTCGCACGAGCCCATCGAAGAACCTCTGCAATTACTGGAGCAGGAAGCCCTGGCCGCCGGCGTGAAAGACAAAGTGGTCGTCCTTGAAGAGGGCGTCACCCGCTTCTTTTAGGTCTGTCCAACATAGGTCTGTCCATCATAGGTCTGTCCCTCAACGGCGTCAGAGCGTATGCTTGATTGATGGTCGAACTTCCAGACAGCAGGAAAATGGACAAGAAGGAAATCAACTCCCCAAAGTTGACCGAGCACTTTCTCTTCTGGGTTTGCGGCATTGCAGTCGTGCTGCTAGCGCTTGGGTTCGCTCATTTCGTCTACCACATGTTTTGAAGATGATGGAATGTAGCACTCGTAACCAAACGGTTACAAGTGTAATCGCCTGTTTACAGGAGTTCCCCCAGATTCTACCTCGAACCTTGACCTGAACTCGGCCACTTAACCCCCAGCTGATCAAACATAAACTCGTAAAGATAACTATCGATTGCGGCCTGCTGATCTTCCGACGCGCCGATGCCTCCGTGCCCGGCGTTGGTAAAGTTCACGAGCAGCACCGGACGCCCTGAAGCATTTGCCGCCTGCAAGCGGGCGGTCATCTTCCGCGAGTTCGCCGGGTCCACGGCCGGATCGTTCTCCCCGGTGAGAAACAAAATGGGGGGATACTTCGTCCCGTCCTGCACATGGTGATATGGCGAATAGGCGTACAACACGCGGAACTCAAGAGGATCTTTCACAGACCCGAATTCGGTTGTAAAAAACTGCCCGCTCTCGGTCGTTTCGGAGCGCAGCATGTCGTAAAGTCCGGCGACGGAAACCACTGCGCCGAATAGCTCAGGACGCTCGGTTGCGACGGCAGCCATCAGCAAACCTCCGTTACTGCCACCTTCAATCCCGAGCTTCGCAGGCTTCGTATAGCCGGCCTGGATCAGGTATTCCGCGCAGGCGATGAAATCGTCGAACACATTCTGCTTATGGATTCCGCTGCCGTTCTTGTGCCACTCCTCGCCGAATTCTCCTCCGCCGCGCAGGTTAGCGACAACATACACGCCGCCGGCGTCGAGCCAGGCGCGGATTTCGGGATCAAACATCGGCGTCAGGCTGAGTCCAAAACCTCCGTACCCAGTGAGAATTACTGGATTTTGTCCATCGAGCTTGATCCCCTTTCGCTGGATGATGGTAAGCGGGACCTTCGTGCCGTCTTTCGACGAACAAAGAGCTCGTACCGTTTCCGCGTCGGCAAAACCGACGCGACGACTTTCGCGCAGCGCCGTAGCGGTACTTTTTTGGGATCCCGGGTCGTAATAGAACCACGCCGGCGAATCCAGATAGCTCTCATTGCGAAAAAGGATGCGGTCGTTTTCGACTGGCACAATTTGTGTGATGGCCGAGACTGGCTCAGACGGAACCGTTCCCAGGTCCTTTCCATTATGGTCGTAGACTCGGATTCTGCTGGGGCCTCCGGCCAATTCCGTTACGTACAGCAGCTTCGCGGTGGCGACAAAAGTGGGCCGTGGGCCGCCAAACGTGTATTGAAAGTCCTGAATCACAGCCTCACCTTCTGGGACGATGGTCTTGGCGTTCTCGAACGCGGGACTGGCAAGCGGCAAACGCAAGAGCTTCCCGTGGGGTGCGTTCTGATGAGATACCATGTACAGCGCATCGTCGCCAAAAATCGCGGCATGCACCTCGTCCGAAAACTTTGCGATTTGCGTCCACGCCCCCGATGGGCCGCGCAGAAACAACTGAAGCCGGCCTATGTCGCCGTTTCCGACTTCCGCCAGCACATACTTGCCGTCCTTGCTTTCGCTCAGCCAGATGTCGACGATCCGCGGAAAATCCTTGCCCAGTTCGTAAGTGTCCGCGCTTTGCGGTGTCCCAAGCTTGTGAAAGTAAACTTGCTCGTAAAAATTCAGATCCTCGGCCGGACGCTCGCCTTCGTGCGGGTAGTTTGTGTAGTAGAGGCCGGTGCCGTCGGCGCTCCATGCGACGCTGGAGCCCGTTAACCCGCTCACGTGCGTGAGCACATCGGGCAAGGCGCGCCCGGTAGCAACGTCGTAGATATAGATATTGCTGACCATCGCGCCCCCCGAAGGCAGCGACAATGCAACTTTGCTGCCATCGAGCGATGGAACAAATGCCTGAATCGTCGTCGAGTTGGTGGGATCAAGTGCGGTCGGATCCAAAACCAAGTGCCTGGAACCGAGGTCATCGGCAGATGAGATCGTCACCAGCATGTCCTGCTGTTTGCCCGGCTGCGAGTTCATGGCGAACAACACGCCGCCGCGCGATTGCAGGTCGTAGTAGCTCGGGGAACGTTCGCTGTCGAGCCTCTTCATGAATTCGTAGATGGACATGTGCATAGGAAGGGGGTCGAGAAGCGAGCGCGCATACTTGTCTTGCGCCGCCGTCCAGGCAACCACATCGGGGCTCTTGCCGTCCTCGAGCCAGCGGTAGTCGTCGCTGACCTTGACGCCGTGATACTCATCCACTACGGGATGTTTGGGAGTTGCGGGAGGCGAAGGTGCCTCAGTGTTTTGCCACCCAACCGAGGCAAAAATAAGGACGCTAACGAACGTTGTGCAGAGTTGCATGTCCACACTCCCCAGCAATGCTCATGAGCGAAGGATTATAGTCCTGCTCATTTAAATCCTGGGAAACTCAGCATCTAACATTAGCATTGGGGCTTCATAGCGGATATGACCTTTTGCGCCAATCTAATCGAAGCGGGTCAGTTGGCACGCAGGTAAGGCGAAAAATCTCCATTACACTCATTGACCGTGGTTTCAGGCGAAGAGACGGCGCAAGTTTGTGCTAACGCCTG
>Ga0074044_10003776_pt1 | contig 12753 bp, 12 predicted proteins | sample BogForMeECP23OM1_FD_94443 | JGI IMG/M metagenome (GOLD analysis project Ga0074044, IMG submission 94443) | Bog forest soil microbial communities from Calvert Island, British Columbia, Canada - Bog Forest MetaG ECP23OM1 | ecosystem: Environmental > Terrestrial > Soil > Wetlands ...
CCGGGTGAATCGTCACGGCGGCGCCCTCCGAAATGGGCCGGCGACCGGCGGGACGCAGGATCAAGGCGAATTCTGGTCGGCTTCTTCGAGCACGTCGATGACGTCCTGCCGGGTCCGGGCCTGACGCAGGAAACTGACGAAGCGCTCGTCCTTCAAATGTCGCGAGATATTCTCCAGAGCTCTGAGATGATCTCCAGGCTGGTTCTGAGGAGAAACCAGCAGGAAGAAGATGTTAACCGGTTCGCCGTCGAGGGCCGCGAAACTGACCCCTCGTCGGGACAGGGCGACCGTGCCGATCAAGCGCGACAGCGTGGGGTGGCGGGTATGGGGGACGGCGACTCCCATCCCGATCCCCGTCGAGCCCAGTTCCTCACGTCCGAGGATGGCTCGAATCACACTCTCCACGTCTCCAGCGGCGAGATGGCCGGCCTTGTGCAGGCTCCCGACCATCTCCCGAATCGCCTCTTCCTTACCGGTTGCTTGTAAGTCAACGATAATTGAATCTCGAATCACGAAATCCGCAAGCTTCATCCGCCCCTCCATCGACCGGCCGCCAGGCGAACGGTCCTGGACCTGGCACCGAAATCGCGACGCTCAAACGGGGGATCAGCGCCGGGAGGACGGCGGACAACCAACCCGTGGCGTTACGTGTCGTGGCGACTGCAGGGAAATGCCTGGTTCAAGGGCCTACGCCGGACTGGACCTCTCTGGGATCGGTTCAGGTCGCCTCGGGAGGAGCGGACTGGTCGGAAGACCGGGATGAGCCCCCTGCCTGAGAGACGTCGCCTTTGTGCTTCTGGACCTTCTCCTTGTAACGCCGCAATTGATTCTCAATCTTGTGGACGCACTGATCCATCGCCGACTCGGGGGTGGGACCGACCTCGCGGGCGACAAAGTCGTGCTTGTGTTCGGCCGAAACCAGGATCTCGACATCCCAGGCTTGCTTTCCCTGATCGACCGCCACCTCGATGGCCATCAGTCGACCGAAATACTTGAGCAGCTTCTCAGCTTTGTCATGTAAGTGATGTTGCTGCTCGGGATCCAAAGCGCCGTGCCGCGTCGAGATCTGGATTTGCACTCATCCGCTCCTTCCCTGACCTTTCTGCCAACCTCGCCGTCAGCGAGCGATGGCGACTCCAAAATTTAACCCCTTTCCATGTACTTGGTCAAGACTACACCGAAGCAAAGATCATCCAGGCTCTATTTTTCAGAGCTTGCTGGTTCCCGCGGAGATCTCCAACCCGCGGTGGACACTATCGTCGGAACGGGCTCTTGCGTAACGTGGAGAACCCAGGTTGCCAGGCAGAGCGGATCATCACACAGCCTGTCCAGTTGCGCCTTTTTTGGCGGCAAGGAGAGACCCGACGTGTGGGTTCAATGTTACGATCCCCTGGGGAACTGGCCAGCCTCCACATTGGCGGCCGCGTTGCCAGTCTTCGTCCTTCTGGGTCTGCTGGCCTGGGGCCGCCTGAACGCTGGCGGGGCGGCTCTGGCCGGGCTGTCGGCGGCGTGTATCATGGCTTTTTTCGTTTTCGGCATGCCGGCGGAAATGATCCTGGCCAGCGCGGTGGTGGGTTTGGTCTTCGCAGCCTTTCGGGTCGTCTGGCTGATCGTGGCGGCCGTATTCCTGTACGACATCGCGGTCACCACAGGCCAGTTCGAGATCATGAAGGCCTCGGTGGCCAGCCTCTCGGGCGATCGCCGGCTCCAGGCAGTCCTCGTGGCCTTCTCGTTCGGGGCGTTCATCGAGGGGGCAGCCGGATTCGGAGCGCCTGTCGCCATCTCGGCGGCCTTTCTGGTGGGTCTAGGGTTCCAGCCCTTTCAGGCAGCCTTGCTCTGCTTGATCGCCAACACGGCCCCGGTGGCCTGGGGGGGAATCGGGACTCCGCTGCGGACCTTGAGCGCGGTCACCGGGCTGGATGTCGAGGCGCTCAGCGGGACTTGCGGACGGATTCTCCCTCTGCTCTCGGTCTTGATCCCGTTCTGGCTGGTCCGCACCATGACCGGCTGGCGGAACACGCTCGAAGTCTGGCTGCCGCTCGTCGTCATCGGGGGAACCTTCGCCGCCGTCCAGTTTCTCTGGTCGAATCTGGTGGGTTTCGAGCTGGTGGACATCGTCGCGGCAGTCTGCAGCATGATGGCCGGGGTGATCGTGGTGCGACTCTGGAAGCCGGGGCGGATCTGGCGTTTCGACCGCGAAGCGGAAGTCACACCCGTTGCTGCCCACGTTCCGCCTTCAACTCCACAATCCAGCAGCTCCCAGGTCCAGGTTACGCTGGCGCCAGGGCGGGTCGCGCGCGCCTGGATGCCGTTCGCGTTGTTGACGCTCACGGTGCTCGCGTGGGGAATTCCGGCCATCAAGTCGTGGGGAACTCCCGCGGCCAAAGACTGGCTGGATGCACGGTGCTCCTGGAAGCCGGAAGTTCCCTGGCTGCATTTGAAGGTTGCCAAGGGAGCGGCGGTCACCGGCCATGAGGAACTTTTGCCCGGTGACCTCGAGAAGGCCCAGGTCGACGTCGTCCCGCTGTCGTCGACGGGCACCGCGGTGTTCCTGGCGGCGGTCCTGAGCGGGTCGTTGCTGGGTCTTTCGCCTCTGGCTCAGGCTCGACTGCTTGCCAGCACGATTCGGCGGATGGTTCCCGCGATCCTGGCCATCGTCTGCATGCTCGCTCTTGGCTTCGTGACCAAGTATTCGGGCATGGACGCGGTTCTTGGGCTGGCCTTCACGCGGACGGGGCGAGGCCTTTACCCGATCTTTGGGACCTTGCTGGGCTGGTTGGGAGTTGCACTTACCGGCTCGGATACCTCGAGCAACGTCCTGTTCGGCAATCTTCAAAGGATCACCGCCATCAAGCTTCAGCTCGACCCGGTCCTGATGGCTTCGGCGAACTCGACCGGTGGCGTAATGGGAAAGATGATCGACGCCCAGTCCATTGTGGTGGCAGCCGCGGCGACCGGAGAGGGGGGGCGAGAAGGTGAGTTGCTACGCGCAGTCCTCTGGCATAGCCTCGCTCTGGCCCTGATCGTCGGGCTGATCGTCTGGGTTTACGCGCATATCCTGCCTGTCATGGTCGTCTCTGCTCCTTCGTCCCTCCCGTGACCAGGCGAAATCGACAAGATCCCCGCGATTGATGCCCTCGCACCGCAAGGGGTCCCTCGACATCCACGACCGAGTGCGTATGAACAGTAGGGTGGGGCCTTCCAGTCAAGAGGAAAACCTGGCCTGACCGCTCAGCTCATACTCCGGCCGCGGGTGAAGGTATCGTATTCCGAGCATTCCTTTCCGCGTCCGGCATCCGGCGCTTCGGTCCGGCGTGTGTGCCAGGCCTCTGGCGCCTCTTGCCGGCGTACCGCATTCTCCAAAGGTTCTTGCTCACGAGAGACTTGAGTCAGAGGGGGAGAGGTTTGCGACGATTCTGGCTCCCGAACGTGATCTGAAGAGAGCGGGACACGGACTTGAGTCTTCCTGGTCTTTTTTGATCGAGTCTTGGTGGCGGTGGCCATGCAACACCTCCCCGCGCGACGCGGGAAAAGCCAGGGAAGTACCGGAACCATCAGGGAGCTCGATGGCTCGTGATGTTCCGTGCCTTCCCGCGACCGGTTCATTCTCCAACCGATCGCGCACCTGAGCGACTTGACCAGGTGCGAACCTTCAGCATGAGCACAAAGATATGCTGCGCTCTGGACGATCGCGGCAGACCCTCGGCATCCGGGCTTTCGGCTCTAAACTATATTCTAGCTGGTGCTGCTGGTCCTGGCCAGTGCCTCGGGTGACAATTCCTTTCGGGATCCTCGAACTGGTACATTATTGCGTTGCATTCGAACACGCGGCGAATCGGCGTCTTTCTCCATGAGAATATGGAGGCAATCGGGCGCTCGATTGGGGACTCATCCATCATGCGTATCGGAATCCTCTCGGACACGCACGACCAAGTGCAGCGCACCAGGTCCGCGGTGGCCGTGCTCGTTGAAGGCGGAGCCGAGACCCTGATCCACTGCGGCGACTTGACCATTGCCGACGTCGTCAACGAATGTTCGGTACTTCCCTGTTATTTCGTCTTTGGGAATTGTGATTATAACCGCGAGAGTTTGCGCCAGGCGATCAACCGGGTCGGCGGCACATGCCTGGAACGGGGCGGCCTGATATCCCTGGGGGGGCGTCGCCTGGCCGTCACGCATGGCGACTCGGACCAAGAACTTCGTCGGCTTGCGGCACTCGAGCCCGACTATTTACTCTCCGGCCACACTCATGTTGCCAGCGATGTCCAGAAAGGCCCCACGCGGTGGATCAATCCCGGTGCACTGCATCGCGCTTCGGTCTGGTCCGTGGCACTTCTCGACATTGCAAGCAAGCATGTCAGTTTGTTGCCAATAATCAACGCAAAGATGCAACAATGATGAAGCCGGCTAAATCGACTGGTGGTCCCCGATCAAGGGCGGTAGAATCCACCTGACATCTCCGTGAGGACTCATGAGCAAACGTGCCACCTCGATTTAACCGATGGGTTCGGATCTTTGCGAACCTGCACCAGGGCCTCTCGGTCAGAGGAGTGGGAAATGCGTCTTTGCCTGGTTGAAGATCTTGCCGTAGCCGGACTTGAGCCGCTCACGCTGACGCGGCCGATGTATGAACTCTGGCTGGGATGCTCGACCCTGGGTTGCAAGATCGCCAGTGCGTTTGGGATCGGCCCGGGGCCGCAGCGGCGCGGCAGCGTGGTGCGATCGCACCTGGTTGCGGTCCAGCGTCAGCGCGATCCTCACATGGTTGTCAACGATCGCGACTGGCTTGCCAGGGGGCCGGTGATCGTGGCGAACGCTCGGTGGGTAGCTCCCGCGGGGTTTGAACCGCCGGATTCTCACGGCCCCTGGGTGGGGCTCTGTGATGGGCAACCAGCCTGCGCATTGGTCGGTCCCGAAGATGCCGTATCCCTCGATCCGCACGGGATCGATTCCTGGTTCGACAAGATCGCCGCCAGGTACTCAAGTATCGACGTGGGCGGCGAATGGATCTTCCGCCCCTGGGATCTGGTGGCCCGCAACGGAGCCTATATCGAGCGCGATTTTCAGGAGGCCCGGCGCAGCAGCGTGACCAACCGGCAACTGGCAACCCTGGCCCTTGTGGGGCCGTCCAACCTGCTGCGTGTGCATGAGACCGCGCGCATCGACCCGTACACCGTCTTCGACACGACGACCGGACCCATCATTGTCGCTCCCAACGTCTGGGTCCAGCCATTCACTCGCGTGGAGGGCCCCTGTTACATCGGGCCGGAGACCCAGCTTTTCCGGGCCAACATCCGGGGCTCGGTCTCGATCGGCCCCAACTGCCGGATCGGCGGCGAGGTCGAGGGCACGATCGTGCACGGCTTTTCCAACAAGTATCACGAGGGCTTTCTGGGGCACGCCTACATCGGCGAGTGGGTCAACCTGGGCGCAATCACTTCCAACAGCGATCTGCGGAACGATTACGGCGAGGTGTTTGTGCCGCTTCAGGGAGATCCGGTGCCGACCGGGCAGGCCAAGGTTGGCTGCTTCATCGGTGATCATACGCGAACCGGGATGGGGTCGATGCTCAACACCGGCACGGCCATCGGTGTCATGTGCAACGTCCTTCCCGCCGGTCTGCTCCTGCCCAAGCACGTTCCCTCGTTCACCGCCGTTCTGTATGGCCGGGTCGGGTCGGGTTTCTCGCTCGATCAGATGTTCGCCACCGCCCGGATCGTGATGGGGCGGCGGGGCAAGACCTTCACCGACGCCGAGGAGCAGCTTTACCGCGGCCTCTTCGAGCAGACCCGGTTGGAACGGGAACGGGCCTTCCAGCGGTCCCACGACCACCGCGCCGATACCTGGCCGGTGGCTCAGGCGCGGTTCTGACCGGTCGCCGCGCGAGTTTGTCCCGGTCTTGTTGCGCGGCTCGATGATGGGTTATGCTCGCCTCCCTTGGAAGCGGCCCGGTTCTATAGAAGAGACGCCGGAGCTCGCGGGGATAACGTACGGGTGCGAGGATGTTGAAATCGTGAGGAACCCCGACCCTGACGCACGCTCACGGGGCGCGAAGCTCGCCTTTTACGTCACCAGCCATGGCTTTGGCCATCTCAACCGCGCCGTCGCGGTGATCAACCACGTTCCAGCCAACTTGCCGGTCGTCATTCGCTCGCACCCCAACCTGTTCCCCCACTGGCGGGAGCGGTTGACGCGTCCGGCGGAGCTGACCGGACACGTCTCGGACGCCGGCGCGGTCAATCCACCGGGAGACAGCACGGCGACCGATGGCCCGGCGACCCTGGAGCTGGCCGCCCGGGTGCATGCCGAGGCCATGGCCCGGGTCGATGAAGAGGCGCGCTGGTTGCGCGACGAACGCGTCGCGGCCCTGCTGTGCGATGCCCCGGCCGTCCCCCTGGTCGCGGCCCGCCGCGCCGGTATTCCGGGGCTCTTGCTGGCGAACTTCACATGGGCCGACATCTATGCACCCTATGCCCGCGTCGCGGGGGGGCACGCCAACGGCCTGGTCGCCGATCTGCGCCGCGCCTATCGCCAGGCCACGACCGTCTTCCGGGCCGAGCCTGCCTTGCGGATGGCCTGGCTGCCGGGACAGGTCAACGTCGGCATGGTCGCCAACCCCGGCCGCGACCGACGCAAGGAGCTTCGCGGGCTCCTGGGTCTGGGCTCGCAAGAAAAGCTGATCTATTTCTACGTGGGCAGGTACGGCCAGAATGACCTCGATTGGGGGCGTTTGGAGGCCTACGCGGCCACGGGGGTCCACTTTGTTGGTTATCACGCCGCGCCGGCCGGTCCCTTGAAGAACCTCCACTTGCTGAGCCCCTCCGAATGGCACGGCAGCGACCTGATCGCCTCGACCGACGCCTTGGTAGCCAAGGCCGGCTACGGGACCGTCTGCGAGGCGATGGCCGGCAACACGCCGATCATCTACCCGCCGCGCCGGGGTTTCTCGGAATTCCGGGCGCTCGACCGCTCGCTCCGGTCATGGGGCGGAGGCATCCCGGTTTCCGCGCGCGACTTCCGAGAATTGCGGCTGGACCGGGCCCTGGATCGAGCCTTCCACCTTGGCCCTCTCACGCCTCCCTTCCCGACCGACGGCGCCGCCCGGGTCGCCCGTCACCTGGCCGGGCTTTGCCGAGCCCAATCGGCCAGATGGGTAAGTCAACCGGCTGGATGAACGAGGCCCTCGAGCGTGGGACAATATTCTAGGCTTGTCACGCGCTTATTTTAAGATGCTTCTTGAGCAGCATTGGTTCGCCGTATCCGTGGGCAGTGATAAATCCTCCGCATTTCGATGGTCGTCTCACTGCGTGAACGCTGGTATAATCATTACGGTGTGCAGGCGAGGGGTCTCCGGCGAATCTGTAGCGCCGGCTCGCTTGTCTATACGGATCGAGGGCCCCTCATGAGCAGCGCTCCAAAACACGCCTCGCGGTCCGTTCCCGGGCCTGGCCCCACTCAGAGCGATCCCCGGTCTGGCCCAAAGTTGAGCCCAAAGAAAAGGGCCGGGATTGAACGCGCTTCTTTCAAGTACGGATACCGTGAGATCCAGGTGAAGGGGTCTGACGGAGATATCGAGTACGAGAGAGCCCCGCTGACCCTCGAGGATGTGCTTCATCCTCAATTCGGAGACGTCCATGTGCTCAGCGAGGCCCACGGCGACGATTGCCTTTACCTGAGGGATGTGTTCAAGGCCCGATATCAGGACGATCACTCGGTGGTTGTGTTCAATGACGTCGGGATCTTCTGGGACATTCCAGGGCTCAAGCATCACAGCCCGGACGTGTCGCTGATCTTCGGCGTCAAGAAGCGCAAGGAGTGGAAGTCCTTCCACGTCAAGACGGAGAAAGTCCGGCCGGCTTTGATCATCGAAGTGACCTCGCCGGACACGCGGGTCAACGATGTGAAGACGAAGGTGGAGCAGTATGCTCAGGCGAAAGTGCCACACTATGTGATCGTCGATGCCCAGGAGAAGGCGGAGCGTCGTCGAGTCACGCTCACGCGCTACCGTCTGGCGGACGGACATTACGAGCGGCAAGGGCCGGAGGAGCACGGGCGGGTGTGGCTGGAGCCGGTAGGTTTATGGCTGGGAGTGAGGACGGATCCGCAAACTGGCGGTGATCGAGTCGCGCTCTTCGATCCCTCGACAGGACAGGAGATCGGGGACTACGCGGTACTCCACCGCAAGCGGGCAGAGGCCGAGGCTCGCGCCGATCAGGCCGAGGCTCGCGCCGATCAGGCCGAGGCTCGCGCCGATCAGGCCGACGAGAGGGTTCGTCAACTCGAGGCCGAGCTGAGGCGACTGCGCCCATGACCAGAGTTGCCGTTTATCACGAGTCGGCCGATCCGGAATCGATGCCTTACCGCGCCGTGTCCGGGCGGAACCAGGCCATGGGACGCACGGCCGGCGAGGCCCTCGACGCGCTGGCTGCGCAGCTCCCCCAGGAAGACGCCGATACCCTCGTGATCGTCCGGAACATGAGCCCGGACCGCTTCTTCAGCGCCGAGCAACGACGGCGGCTGGAAGAGCTGATGGCATTGAGGCGTGAGGCGATCGTCGGGAACTCCCTCTTGACAGCGCAGGAAGAGACGGAGCTGGAACAACTGGTTGACGCCCAGGTGCGGGCCGCGACCGAGCGTGCCACGGCTTTGTTCCACGACCTGGCGCAATGAACAGACATTATACCGGCGTGGCCGAGCGTGCCGGGCATCGTTGCGAATACTGTCACGCGCCGGAGGCCGTCTTCAAGCTGCCCTTTGAGGTCGAGCACATCGTGCCCACGTCACGGGATGGACCCGACGACGAGTCCAATCAGGCGCTCGCCTGCCGGGTTCTGACCCCTTGGAACTGCTCGTTCTCGGTCCAATGGTGCTGCGCAACGGACGGCGCATCATCGCGGACGCGACGCACCCGACGAGCTACACGCTTGACGCAGCCTCCACGCTGGGCCTATCGTCGGCTCATTCGGGTTGACCCAGATGGAAGTACCCCTCGTCCCATAAACCCTGCACGGCCAGTTGAATCGCTTCGGTGGAGACTTCTGGAACCACGACAAGCCCCTTTTCGGCGTAGTACGGATGGCCCGCACCTGCATTGCCCGCCAGGCCCTGTTCCAGACGGACCAGGTCGATGAACGAGAGCCGGTGGCGCGCGCCATCTTCCAGCTCAACAATCACGCCTGGGAGATAACCTCGGAACGGAGCCTCGAACTCGGCCTGTTGATCATAGCCCTGAGGAAACGAGAGGGTGTAAGGCTGGAGACGCGTTGACATCGCATTACCTCGAACCGGAGCCTTCAAACAGGAACCAGGACGATCTTGCTCAAGGCCGTTTCGTACTCTGCCAGTGCCATCGGATACGCGGGAACGATCTCAAGTAGAAGTTGCCCTCGGCCATGAGTCCTTCGAGCCGCTCGAGTCTCTGCGTGGTTCTCGCATACGAGCCCTTGGATTCATTCTACACACCCAGCCGTGCAAGAAAAGCCGCGGCCCAAGGTCCAGAGAGAGCTCGCGGGTAGGGTGCGTCGCGCTGGTGCAACATCGGCCGTCGCAAACGACCGTGACAGCGATGTTCCCGGAGATGGTGCCTCATCGGAGGCTTGACGCCCCTACCGGGCTGATTGCCTATCACTCGCAGTTTGCGCCCAGAATTAGCAGTGACCCCTTGACCCACGTGGCCGTCGTCGGGGTGGTGGAGAACGGGCTGGTGCGCCTGCTCGACCCGCGAGTGAGGCTGCCCGAGCAGTCGCGAGTGATCGTCGTGGCAGCCGAGCCCTCCTGAGCCAACTTCAATGGCCAGGGGCATTCTGCCCTAGCCACTCGACGCCGCACTTGATGAGAATCGAGTAACGATGGTAGCTTCATCCCGATGGTCGAGAGATCGATTCTCGCGAGTGGGAAGGGCAAGCGAATGGACGTCATCATCCATATCCCGAAGGGGATCGAAGAGCAGCTCGAGGCGGCCTTTGGTCGCGACCTCGCGCAGGCTGCCCGCGAAGCACTCGCCATCGAAGGGTATCGGACCGAGAGGCTAAGCCTCGGCCAGGTCGCTGAGCTGCTGGGTGTGTCCACCGTTGAAGCGGACCAGTTCCTCAAGGAGCGACAGGTGCCGCTCCTTTACACGATCGATGATTTTGAGCGGGACCGAAAAGCACTCAAGAGCGCACTCGCGGAATGATCGTCGTCTCGGACACTTCACCCTTGAATTACCTCGTGTTGATCGAGGAGGTGGAAGTCCTTCCCGCCATCTTCGGCCGGGTGGTGGTCCCGCCAGCGGTCATCGACGAGCTTCAGGGCCCGAGAGCGCCGGATGCACTCGAGCCTTGGATTGCGGCCCCTCCGAGCTGGCTCGAAATCCGAAGTCCCGAATCGAGCGGCACGAGCCTCGCACTTGGTCGGGGCGAGCGAGAGGCGATCTGCCTTGCTTCCGAGCTCTCTGCCTTGTGTCTCATCGACGACCGGAAAGCGAGACGCGAGGCCGAACGCATGGGAGTGCGCGTCACGGGACTTCTCGGAGTTCTCGCAGAAGCCAGGGATCGGGGCCTCATCGACGCTGAAGTCGTCGTCGAGCGACTCACCATGACAAGTTTTCGAGCGAGCCGGGCTCTCATTGCGGCGATCCTGAGGCCCGAGCGCTTACTGACCCTGCGCCGGGCATTCCACAGCCAGGAGCAGATCGTGTCAGCCGACCCATCCCGACCTAACAAGCTGGTCCATGGCGTTCCGCTCGACCTGGAAGCAATCTGCTGGAAGGCCCTTCGCAAAGAGCCTGGCCAGCGCTATCCGTCGGCCCGCGCGCTGGCGGACGACCTCCGGCACTGGATCAAGAGCGAGCCGGTGAGAGCCCGGCCGGCCCACACCCTGCGACGGGTTGGCCTCTGGGCCAGGCGGAACAAGGGCTGGGCGGCGGCGATCATGGTCGCCACGCTTGCCTTCGCAACGCTCAGTCTGGGCGCGGTTTACGTTGCGCAGCGGGAGACTCAAACGCTGAAGCGCGAGGCATCGATCCAGCAGATGCAGCGCATTCGCCTGACGTATCAACGCGCTGGATGGAGTGACGATGCCTGGGGGATGGCTCGCACACTTGCCTTGGCCGGTCGCGACATCCGGATCCAGTCCGAGGCTGCCGCTTGCCTGGCCGGACTCGACGCCCGCAAGGTCAAGTCGTTCCCGCTTCCCGGAACGGGGTTGGCCTTCGACCCCTCGGGAAGGAGATTGATGATCAGTGGATCGAGTATGGTCATGCGCGGGCCTGAGCAACCAATTCGGATCTGGGACAGCACGACCGATCAGGCCCAAGCCGCCAAGATCAAGGGCGAAGGAGCGTTCGGTTTCCGGCCCGACGGATCACCCCTGTTCCTGACCGTCCCTGGCTCACAGCCTTCTCTTGCAAATCTCTGGGACGTATCCAACACGCGACTGTTGAGATCGTTCAGGTCTCCGATCGAGGGAAACTCAGGAATCCGGGCCTTGTCCATGACTCCCGATGGATCGGTGGTCGCTGCTTCTTCAATTGGCCTGGACGCCAAGGGAGAGCCGGCGGAAACGGGCACGATCGCCGTCTGGGAAGCGGCGACAGGCCGCGAGATCTTCCGAACCACGGCCAAACGTGTAACCGACATTGCACTGGCCCCGGACGCCAGCCAGCTCGCCGCCGGACATGAGGATGGGGAGATCACGATCCGGTCCCTGCCCAAGGGAGAATTGATCGCGACGCTGAAGGCCGACAGGAACACAATCCGCTACGTAACATTCGGCCGCGACCCGGTCCGACGGCCGGGTCGAACATCCCCAGGTGGCGGCTGGCTGCTGGCCGCGGGTGATCGCGGTGGAGGGGTCATCGTGTGGGACGTCGCGTCGCACACTCCAAGAAGCATCTGCCATGGCCCGACGGGATCTCCCGAGGTCCTCACCCTGGCGTTCAGCCCCGATGGTTTGGCGCTGGCCTCCGCGGGACGAGGACAGGTCCAGCTCTGGGACCTCGCCTCGGGACAGTTCCTGCTCAGCGTCGACGCCGGCAATTACGTGAGCGCCCTGGCGTTTTCTCCCGATGGAAGGCGACTGGCCGTCGGGAGTATCGCCGCGTTTGGTCAACCTGACAGTGTAAATAACTGGGAGCTGGAACCAGGACGGGGAATCGACGGCCTGCGAGGGCTTTCACAATCGGTGTTCACGGCGACGTTTTCACCCGACGGCCGCCTGGTCGGCGCCCTTTCAAATGACTGGCACGTCGGGATCTGGGACCGAGCCGCCCACCGGCTACTTCACGTCCTGGAAGTGACGCCCGGCTCCTTCCCGGATAACGCCGCGCTGGCGTTCAGCCCGGATGGACGACGGTTCTGCTTCTCCGGTGGGCACGAAGCATCTGTGTGGGATGTGGCGACGGGCGAGATGGTCAAGACCTGGCGGCTGTCCGAAGGTCTAAGTGATCGCCTGGCTTTCCCCGGTCCGAATCGTCTTCTGCTCTTCCGCGTGGAGACGGAGATAGGGGAATTCGGGCCGTTCGGACCTATTGACCCGATCAAGTATCCGCGTGTCTGCCGGGTTCGCGACCTGCTCGGCCCCGACCCGATCAAGCCGGTCGCGGAGATACGGGATTGCAACCTTGGTGTCTTTGGATCGGAATGCTCGCCGGATGGAAAATGCTATGTGATCGAGGGTCTGGGGGACTCCCGGGGCAATGTGACCCGCGTCGCCAACCTGTACGAAGGTCCCACCGGCAAGAAGCTCGGGACGCTGCCTACGCAAAAGCCTGTC
>Ga0074044_10003777_pt1 | contig 12752 bp, 10 predicted proteins | sample BogForMeECP23OM1_FD_94443 | JGI IMG/M metagenome (GOLD analysis project Ga0074044, IMG submission 94443) | Bog forest soil microbial communities from Calvert Island, British Columbia, Canada - Bog Forest MetaG ECP23OM1 | ecosystem: Environmental > Terrestrial > Soil > Wetlands ...
CGCACATCGCCTACAATGGCAGTGCGCCGGCGCTGACCGACGTGGTCTCCGGTCGCGTGCCGCTGATGTTCGACCTATGGAATTCGGTGAAACCCTATGTTGCCGCCGGCAAGTTGAAGGTGCTCGCCGTCGCCAGCGCGGACCGTCTGCGCGATGCGCCGCAATATCCAACCGTGGCGGAAACCTATCCCGGATTCGACGTGAGTGCTTTTCAAGCCATCATCGTGCCCAGCGGCGTGCCGACATCCGTCATCGACAAAATCTCGGCTGACATCCGCAGCGTGGTGTCTTCGCCGGAATTCGCCGATAAGGTCGAGCCCCTCGGGGTCTTTGCGAAGTCGACCACGCCGCAAGAACTCGACGAGATGATACGAAAGGAGATCGACCGCTGGGGTGCGATCGCCAAGGCTGCGAACATCACTCTCGATTAGCGCGTCAGCCAGACGGTCGCTGCTTTTTTAGGAACTGACGCTATCGGCCAACGACGCCCGCGGCGGAGGATCGTATTCAATCAGTTGCCTATCACCGTTACTTGCTTTGTCGAATTTCTCATCTCGCCACGAACCGTCCGCCAGATAGCGGTCTATAGCGACAGCGGCGCTCGCGCCATCGCCCGCCGCACTCACCGCTCGATAGGGCGATTGGCATCGGACATTTCCGGCCGCGCAAACGCCGATCAACTGGGTTCGCATCCGACCATCGGTCGGTATCCGCCCTGCCGGGTCTAGGTTTATCCGATCTTCCAAGAAGGCGGTGTTCGGCTGCAAGCCGACATAGGCGAAGACCGCAGCCACCTCCAAATCGGAGGTGACGCCCTTGCCCGAGTCGTGCGTGCGCAGGCCCGTCACTGTGGCCTCACCGAGAATCTCGTTCACGGCAGTACTGAAGCGAATGTCGATCTTGCGATGCGCGGTCACGCGGTCGCGGTAACAGGCTTGGCCCGTCAACGCTTTTCCGCGATGTAGAATTAAGACCTTTGAAGCGAACTCGGCCAGCGTCAAGGCTTCTTGCATTGCCGAATCGCCACCGCCGACAACGGCGACAACCCGGTCACGAAGAAGCGGAGCATCGCAACTTGCGCAGTGACTCACGCCCTTGCCGGTCAGGCGCTCCTCTCCTGGAACATTGAGCTTTTTCAGCCTCGATCCTGTTGCGAGAATGACGGCGCGCGCCAGGATATCGCCCTCATCGGTGGTCACACGCCACGTCGCGTCTTGTGAATCGATGCGCTCCAGGCTGTTCATCATGAACTCGGCTCCGGATGCAACGGCCTGTTCCTGCACCATCGGACAAAGATCGTAACCTGGAACACCGTCGGGGAAGCCGGGGAAACCCTCGATCTTTTCGATGCTCACGAGTTGGCCGCCGAGGACGTCTCCGGTAAGGACGAGCGTCCTTCTCCCCAGGCGTGCAGACGTCACGCCGGCACTCATGCCGGCGATCCCGCCCCCTGCTATCACCACATCGAATACTTTTTCCAAATTCTTTACTCCGAATGCACGCCACCAAGCCGATGCGGGGCGAAGGATTACGCTTCGACCTTGATCGCTGGACGGCCTGCTTCCGTATGGCCGATGATGCAGGCCGATGGATAGCCCGCGTCACGGATTGTGCAGAGCAGCGACTCACCACGCTCAGGCGCGACGGCTATCAGAAGTCCGCCCGAAGTTTGCGGATCGGTGAAGAGGTGACGTCGCCACTCGGGCAATTCCGGAGGCATTTCGACGTCGCTCCCGTAGCTCGACCAGTTGCGGTGGGAGGCGCCGGTTACGAAACCGTGCTTCGCCAGGACGGCGGCTTGCGAGAGCAGCGGCACATCGTCGGCGCGAACCACAAGTCGCAAACGGGAACCGCGCGCCATTTCGAGGCCATGACCGAGCAAGCCGAATCCCGTCACGTCGGTGATCGCGTGAACGCTCGCGTCGCGTGCGATTTCCGCACCGATTTTATTGAGCAGCGTCGTTGTGGCTATCATTTCCGCGTAGCCGCCCTGCCCAAGTGAATTGTTCTTGATGGCCGCGGAGTAGATGCCGACGCCGACCGGTTTCGTGAGGATGAGAATATCGCCCGGCTTGGCACCTGAATTGCGCCGGACATTCTGCGGGGCGCAAGTGCCAATGACGGCAAGCCCATAAATGGGCTCCGGGCAATCGATCGAATGCCCGCCCGCGACCGGGATGCCTGCCGCCGCGCAGGCTGCGGCGCCCCCCTTTAGGATCTCGCGAACGATCTCGGCTGAAAGCTTGCCGAGCGGCATGCCGAGGATGGCAAGCGCCATGATCGGGCTGCCGCCCATGGCGTAAACATCGGACATGGCATTGGTCGCGGCAATACGCCCAAAGTCGAACGGATCATCAACGATTGGCATGAAGAAATCGGTGGTAGCGACGACGCAAGTGTTCGAGTCGAGCTGCCAGACCGCGGCGTCATCGCCGGTCTCGGTACCAACGAGGAGCTGCGCGAAGGGCGTCGTGGCGGCCTGGTCGGCGAGCAGCTGTTGGAGAACCGAAGGCGCGAGCTTGCAGCCGCACCCGCCGCCATGGGCGAGACTGGTTAGCCTGATCTGCGGAGTATTCATGAATTAGGTTCTCAGCATGGTCACAGCCGCCTCGGCACGGTCGGCGTGAGGTTTACCTGTCCGCTCTAACACAAGTCGCGTTGCGAGCACTCCTCACGGCAGAGAAGGTACAACGTAACGGGGCCGACATACGAGGGTCGGTTACGTTCAAGGGCTCCATCATGGCGGGCAATCCATTCAGCGGATTAATACAAGGGCTCTACCTTGGAAATATCGGGCTCTCTAAAAGGTCTCGGCTGAGCGCTTTCGATATACCGGCGACTCGAGATCCACGGCCTCCTCCACAAGTTCGATCAAGTCCGTCACCTGTAAGCGAGCTGCGGTCTCAGTGCTTTTCACAGCCTCGCTATACATCGTGAAGTCTTTTGGACACGCCGTGACGAAGTATTTCAGGCCTGGTATCTGCAGTGCTTCTTTGATCCGCTGCTCGCTTGGACGCTCGGCGGTGCCGGAATTCGTCATCCAGATTCGGCCGCCTCCAGCGCCACAGCAAAAGCTGTTGGCGCGGTTACGCTGCATTTCGACCAGTCTCACACCGAGAGCTTTAAGAATCGCTCGTGGCGCGTCGGTCACTTGCGTATAGCGGGAAAGATGACACGGATCATGGTACGTCACAATCGTATCCAGAGGCTTCGTCACTCTGAGTCGCCCGGTGTTCATGAGATCATGAATGACCTCGGTGTAGTGCCGGATCCGGTAGTTCGCACCTAACTCCGCATACTCGAATTTAATGGTGTTGTAGGAGTGCGGATCAGTGGTGACGATCTCCTTGAAGCGGGCTTTTCCAAGAACCGCCAGGTTATTCTCGGCCAAAAGGCGAAAAAGCCCTTCCTCGCCGACCCGGCGAACATCGTTACCTGCGTTTCCTTCGCTTTCGTACAGGATGCCGAAGTCAAGGCCTGCCTGGTGAAAGATCGTCGCCACGCTGCGGGTGATTGCTGTGAGCCTCGGGTCGTAGGACGCAAAATCGCCAACGAACCAGAGAAACTCGACGGGCTCTTTCCTCGCATCCTTGATTTTGAATGGCAGCCCCTGCGCCCACTTTGCACGGCCGTCTGCAGACTCGCCGAAAGAGTTGCCGAACTGTCCCAGCCTCTCCAGCACCTTCTGTAGATTGGGATCAAAGCGACCCTCCTCGACAAGTTTTCTTCGTAACTGAACAACCAGAGGAACATGTTCGATGCCAACAGGGCACACCTCCACACAGGCCAGACAAGTCGTGCAGGCCCAAAGCGTTTCAGGTTGAACTACGGTTCCGATAACCCAATGGTTCTCGTCGCCGGTTCCGCAGTGTCGCAATTGCCGCCAACTCCCCAGAGTCGCGTTGGCGTGCTCTCTGAAGTCCAGGATGAGGTCCCTCGGGGAAAGTGGCCAGCCGCCGGCGCGGGCGGGGCAGGCGACGTGGCAGCGCCCGCACTTAGTGCAGGCATCCAGGTCCAACAGCTCTTTCCACGTGAAATCAGCCAACGTTTCATAGGCCATTCCGTCGCCGTCTCCAGCGACCGCGGGCAGGCGTTTACCCGCGAGCGGGTCTCGGAGAAATAAATTTGCCATGCCGGTCAGCATGTGGATCGCCTTCGAGTACGGTATGTAAGCGATGAACCCGAGGGCCATAAGGACGTGCGGCCACCAGAGATAGGGATGCAGCGTACTTGCGGCAGCCCGAGAAAGTCCTAGCGCCGCATAGCCCCTCGCGATCTGCCATCCCACTACTGACCACACTTCGAACGGCGGTTTGTCGGCGCAAATACGGAGTCCCTTCAGCAAGAAGCCGGTCGCGCCTATGCAAAACAAACCCCAAAGGAAGATCTTATCGTCCCGTTCGTATCCGAGCTTTTGCGGTCTGGGACGGCCATCGGCGCGGGAATAATCGAGTTGAGGCAGGCCGAAGCGCCATCGCCGCACCGCCATCAGGCAAAGACCTATCAGGAACGCTAGTCCCATGAGGTCGAGAATTAGCGAAAACCACAGATAGAATGCGCCTCGCCAGAACTGCAGCGCTGGGTTGAGATGCCGGAGGACATCCTGGTCGACCGCGATGATGAGGGATCCAACGAAGAGCGAGACGAATCCCCAGAAGATAGCCGCATGCGCCCAGCCGGCAAGGAGATCCCGCCTACGCAGCCTGACGTGCGCCCCGATCGCCCAAGCCGTCCGGCCGAGGCTCTCAAACAAGAATTTCAGGCGTCGGGCGGGTCTTCCGGTGCAGTACTTTCTCACCCGCATCCAGCAGCCGAAGGCGAAGATTCCCAGCGCAACGAGAGCAATAAGGTAGAAGACCACCACCAGGAAAGCGGGGAAGTTCCGAAAGATTTCTCTTGCCGGCAGCATGTCATGCATGGGGGAACCAATCTCGCTCCAAATCAGGAGGAGCCCGATGCCAGGCAGCAGCGCGTCACCCCGACGGCGCTGCTGCCAACAACAGCCCGTTCAAAACGACAGAACCTTCCGCGGCTCGTACGGCGGCCACCACTTGACGACGCCGAGATCCTCCGCGATCGCGTTGGCCGCGTTGTATCCCGGCGCGCCGGTGGCATGGCCTCCATGGGCAGTAGACGCACCGCAGAGGTACAGTTTGTCGATGAAGGTGCGGTAATTCGACATGCCCGGCCAGGGTCGGTTGTATCCGATCTGCTCCGGACAGAGTTTGCCCTGGCAGATGTCTCCGTTCACCATATCCGGCAAGTACTCTTCGATGTCCTTCGGCGTATAAGGGAATTGGCCGAGGACATTGTCCTTGGTCATGTTCGGCGCGTATTCCCTGAACTTCTCCATCACTTTGTCAGCCGTTTCACGGGCGACGTCCGTCCACCGTCCCGGCCCGCCGTCGGCCAGGCTAAATGGTGCCGGTATTCCGACATACGCGCAGTGATAGCCCGCAGGTGCCAGAGTGGGATCGCAATTCGTCAAAACGCCCGCGGTCATTCCGACAATATCGCCTATCGTCCCCGTCGTGTCCTGCTCGCCTCTTTTGAGAAGATCTTTGGAGGACTCGAAACCAACGCAGAAACGCCACGCGTCATCAATCGCTGGCTCCCGTTTTGAAATTTCAAATCGAGGCCGTTCTTTCAATGCCAGGTGCAGGCGGAAGATTGACTTTTCTGTAAATCGGTATCCGACAACCTTCTCCTGAATCTCGGGCGGGAGCTTGTCCTCACCAATCATAAACAAGAAGGTGTGCACTGGATCTATCGAGCTTGCTATGAATCGATCTGCATGGAATTCCCTGCCATCCTTCAGCGCGATGCCGTTTGCGACGCCGCGCTCGACGATGATGCGTTCCACCGCCTGACCGGCGAACACTTTCCCGCCATTCTCCTGGAAAACACGGGCAAGCGCCTCTGGGAGCCGCCTGGTGCCCCCACGAATGATCGCGGTCTCGCCGGCAAACCAGTTCACCATGGTCGAAAACACGATCGCCGGGATTCCCTTGTACCTTACGTCCCACTCGGCCGAGGCCGCGCCCCGCCAAACCGTGTACTGCGCGTATTCCGACTCATACAGCTCGGCAGCATAGTCGCGAGGGCTGTAATTCAGCACCACGTCGGCGTAGTCATTGCCCCCCGGTTTCTTTCTGATCTCTTCTTCCCATTGGTCCGGGGGCTTCGGTGCCGAATACAATTCCGGCAAAATAAAATCGACGTACCACTGCTGCCATTTTCTGGCGACTTTTCTGAAGGTTTCCGCGTCTTTCGAAGAAATCCGCTTGAGCGAAGCGTAAGTTGCCTCCACGTCACTGTATACAAGGAAATAACTGTCGTGCCTGATGAAGGCCTCTTTGATCTTCGGAAATATGTAGGATACGCCATATTTGCCGAGATCAAGATCGCCGTGAATCGGGCTCTCATGCAGTTTGCAATAGATAGCGTGGATATTATGTTTGAAGCCGGGAACAGTCAGTTCCTCGGTTGCAAATCCTCCTCCGACGTAGGGCCTAGACTCGAAGACCGCTATCTTTAACCCGGCTTTGGCCAAATACGCAGCGGTGGTGAGGCCGTTATGGCCGGCACCGATAATGATGCCGTCGAAATGGGAATTGTTCATTTTGTTCCCGTCAATTTTCCTTGTGAGCGACGCTGTTGAATCTGCTTGGTAAGATAGATTACATCCTCGTCCAAGCCGCCCATCAGACCGTGATGGGCGAATTTGGATATCGACGCATCAGGATCCCTGTTGACCGCCTCGATGGGCCCGGACGCCGTCAGGACACTCGTGCGCACAGCTGCATCCGTACCGAGCGGGTAAAAATCACTCGAGCTTGATGTGCGCCTCTTGAACCAGCTTGCCCGTTTCGGCGATCTCCGTCGCAACGAACTTGGCAAAGGCTTGGGGCGTGAGCACCTCAAGCTCCATGCCGAGATCCGTTAAGCGTTGCGCTGTGGCCGGCTCCTGCATGTCCTTTGTTAGGGCCGCATTGAGTTTATTAACGATGGCAGCAGGCGTGTGCGCGGGCGCGAACAGGCCGGTCCACGACTCGGAGTGGAAGCAACTGAGGCCGAGCTCGGCTGCGGTCGGCAGGTCTGGGGCGAGGTTCGAGCGCTGTGGCGAGCCTACGGCGAGCGCTCTTATCTTGGTGCGATTGGCCAGGTAAGTTTGCACGTCAGCGAACATCACGTCGATTCGCCCGGCCAAGAGATCCAACATGGCCGGCGCCATGCCGCGATAAGGCACGTGCCTGATGTCGACGCCGGCACACTTGTTGAAGAGCTCACCATTCAAGTGGTAGTAGGATCCTACGCCGGCCGAGCCGAACATCAGGACGCCGGGTTTGGCCTTCGCCTGAGCGATCATTTGCTGCACGTCAGTAATAGGAGAGTCACTCGCGACTAACACCGCGGCCGGCGTGATGCCGATCAATGCGATTGCCTCGAAATCACTAGCCGGGTTGTAAGACACGTCGTGTATTTGCGGATTGATAGCGATGGAGCCGGGCGTTCCGACAAGAAGCCTGTAGCCGTCGGGTTGAGCCTTCGCCACCTGAGCGGCGCCAATGACGCCGCCGGCACCGCTGACGTTTTCTACGATGAAGCTCTGTCCAAGCTCACCGCTGAGCGCTTGAGCGGCCAGTCGCGCCAAGGTGTCTGTGCTTCCACCTGCGTCGAACGGGACAACCAAGGTCACATGTCGCACAGGGTAGCCGATATCCGAGTCACTCGACTTTTCTTGCGAATGCGCGGTGCCTAGCGCACTTATTAATACAAGACCCGCTGCTACTGCGATCAATTTACGCGATTCCCCAAATAAATTCGCCGGAAACAAGCAGTTGTCAGATTTCGTGTTCGCAAAAGCAACTCGTTTCATAGCAGCCTCCCTCCTCCTTGTTGTGTCACCGGTGCCGTCCACAAATTGACGCAACGGGAATCGTTCATTTTCCATCCGTCGATTATTTTTGTGAGCGACACTCGCGAACTTTCCTAGTCAGTTGAGGCATGATCTCGTTCAGGTCTCCTACCACCCCGTAGTGGGCGACTTTGAAGATCGGCGCGTCAGGATCCTTGTTGATCGCCACGATGATCCTGGACTCCTTCATCCCATGCAGATGCTCGACGGCTCCCGATATGCCGCAGGCGATGTACAGCTTGGGTTTGACCGTGTTTCCGGACAGCCCGACCTGAAGACTAGTGCTGAACCAGCCCATGTCCACCAGAGGCCGCGAGCATGCGGGAACACCACCCAGCGCCTCGGCTAGATCGTTGACGAGCGCGAAATTTTCCTTCTCCCCGACTCCCCTTCCGCCTGAAACGACGATATCGGCCTTGGTAATGTCGATTCCGGTGCGCACCGGCTCAATAGTCCTAAGAGGTCTGATCCTCCGACTCTCTGCGGGCTTGAGATCGATTTTTTTCACCTCTCCTGCACGATTCGACAACGGCGGCTCGGGGCCACCGAGTTGCAAAGTCGCCACCATCGGCGTTGAATCCATGGTTACCTTTGCATGCACGCGCCCGCGATACATCGGTCGCATAAAGTAAACTGCATCGTCCTCAATTCTTATTGCAAAGCAATTACTCGCGACCCCGACCCGCAATTTGGCCGCAAGTCTTGGCGCCAAGTCCATCCCCATGAACGTATGCCCCAGAAGAACAGCACGCGGTTGTAGTTCATCAACCAATTGCTCGGCCATCCTGAGAAGGGCCTCCGGATCGTAGTGCGCATGCTGCACTGAGTCCGAAATCCGGATCTCATCAACGTAGTGGCTTAATTCTGCTGCCTTCGCGCCGATATCCTGCCCGGCGAGAAGGCACACGAGCTTGCCGCCTCCGTGTTCGGCAAGCTGATCGCCAATCGCAATCAGTCGAGCGTTCGCAGACTCCGTCTGACCCTTGCCCGCCTCACCAATGACAATGACGTTGCCGCCAGCCATCTTAAACAACCCCTCCATCCACTAATTTGCGCACGAGTTTGCCGGCCGCTTCTTCTGCTGATCCGGTAACTAACTCGCAATTGCCCCTATTCGACGGGTAAGAGAGCTCGACCACACGCAAGTGCGAGCTTGCTGGACGCTCCTGCAGCGCAAACGGCTGGGCGTCGCCCCTTAAGGACTCGATCTTGCGCGAGCGCGCCTTAACAATCGACATGACCGACGTGTAACGAAGTAGTCTTATCCCGAATTGAACGGTAAGCAGGCATGGTAGGTCTGCTTCAAGTTCCTCCTTGAAGCCCGCACCGAGTTCACGGATCACTGTCACGATCCGCTTTGCCGGGTCTATTCGGACCTCCGAGACCGCAGTGATCACAGGCAGTGAGACGGCATCCGCCAACGCGACGCCAAACTGACCTTGAAGGTCATCATCGGCCTGAATGCCGGCAAAGACGATGTCGGGCCGCAGTTGCTTCAAGACCTCTGCGCCGGCGCGGACGTTGAATGACGGGTTTGTTCCTCGGAGTGCTTCGTCTATCACGTGGATCGCGTGATCGACACCTTTCGCATAGGCGACGTAAAGGGCGTCTTTCGCCCGGACGGGCCCCACAGTGACGGCGGTCACGCTCCCCTTGTGGAGGGACCTCTGGTACAGGGCCTCCTCAAGCGCATAAAGATCGGTCTCATTTACCTCGTACGATAGTCCGTCTTCCTCAATCCGGGTCCCTGAAGCCGAAATCTTGGGCGTGACCGCGGATGCCGGCACATGCTTGACGAACGTCACTATATTCACAGCACTCCCCTGTTACGGCCGCATCGTCGCAGTGGTTTTGATGATAGCCACGCGGGGTCCGGCGCCGCCAATACCGATTAGCTCCTACCCTGAAGCAATTCGTTATAGAAGCTCATCGGGCTGGGCCGAACGCTTCCTGGACTATGGTTTCGAGAATGTCTTCCATTACCCGTTCCCCCTTCGTCGGGGGACTAGATTCTAGCCGCACCAGGAAAAGTGGGTAGCGAAGCTTCGGTCTGATAATCGGGCGCGCGGCCAGGCGGCGAGAGGACGCGGACTGGGCGATGATTTTCGAGGTGATCGTGACACCGAATCCATGCTCCACAAGCGCGAGAGTCGTGGCGGGCCACTGCACCTCAAATACCACGTTGAGATCGATGCGCAGCTTCTTTGCTTGCTGTTCAATCAGCACGCGCATGCGATGAGGACGGCTTGGCAGGATTAGCTTTCGCGTGAGCGCATCAGCGAATTCCACTGGAGCTCGTGAAGTTGTTGGAGTGCGAAGTTCGATGAGAACAGCTTCGTCTTGAAGCAGCTTGCGGGACCACAGTCCCTTCGTAGGTCGAACGTCAAAGGCAAGCGCCATGTCGAGGCGTTCGCCGAGCAGCAAATCGATCAGATCGCTGGAGACTTTCTCTACGATGCTGAGCTGTACATCGGGCAGGAGGGCATGGGAGCGTTTGATGAGCGGTATTGCTAGCGCGGCGGACACACTCGGTGTAAGCCCGAGCCTCAAGGGACCGCGAGCCGGCCCCGCCTTGTCGCGTATAGTTTTCTTTGTCCTCTCGACATCGGCCAGCATGCGCCGCGCGAAATCAAGCAGCACGTGTCCGGCATCCGTCAGCTCTACTCCGCGAGCAGACCGAGTGAACAACGGTGTCCCGAGCTCCTCTTCCAGCTTGCGCACCTGCACGCCGAGAGCGGGTTGTGCGATGGCCAGTTTAGAGGACGCGTGCGTGAAGCTGCCAAATCGGGCTACCGCTTCGAAATAACGCATCTGACGCATGTCCACGCGGATTCCCCCTTTTTCGGAACAGTCGGCGGATTGCGGATAGTTTCTCCGGCAGCAGTGCGGCGGGCAAACCAGTACGCCCGAATGTTGCGCACGGCAGGCGCGATCAGGTCAATAAAGGCCTGATGTCTGGCAATCGGGGCATCATGCAGCGGCGAGAGTCCCGCCTCATATCATCGAACGCCACTCCCTGCTGTTCTGGGCAAGCGTACCAATAGAATATCGCAGTCACCCGGCGGAAGTATGGAGTCTACCCCGCACGCCAGCCTCCGACGACTCGGAATTTAAAACTGAATCATCATCCTCGCCTTACGGAGCGGGTATCGCAGCGGACTGGGCATACTCAGCAAGTTTTGCGCAGGACAGCGCTTAATCGAGCAGCCAACTAAACTTCCGGTGCGCGCGGCGGGCCATGTCCGCGGAGGGCTTTACCGCCGCCGGGAATTGGTCGCGCCAGTGATAGGGACGGCATGCATTGATAATCATTCGCGAGCTGGTGATGTTGCCCTTGGCGCGTTCAGCCGGTTCGATCCGAGGATCGGCTGGAGAATTCCACGCGCCGCGCAAGAAGTCGATGTCCTTGACGGGATCGGCGCGAGTCAGTGCCGCCCATATCAATTCCTGAAGGTTGGATACGTCGATGTCGTCATCGACCACGATGACCCAACGGCCGCCGTATGCGCCGACGTGGCATTGGCAGGCAATATGCCCCGTCTGCACCGCATGGCCGTCATAGCGCTGGCTGATCGATACACCGTAAAGCAGCCGTGATCCGCCGCATTCGTGTGCCCAAACAGCCTTCACGTCCGGAATCCCGGCCGCTTGAATATTTTGCTTAAGCAGCGCAGATCGCGTGATTGCACGATAGCGGGAGTATTCGTCAGGCAGGCTTTGCGGCACGAAGCCAAGCAGGATGGGATCGTTGCGATAATAGATCGCCGTGATCTCGCACAATGGGCGCTTGCGGCCGGCTTCGGTGTAGGTGCCCGTCCAATCCCCAAACGGCCCCTCCGGCACCACTGTCTCGGGATGGACGTAGCCTTCGAGAACGATCTCGGCGTTCGCCGGAAACGGCAAACCTGTCACCTTGCCCCGCACCAGCTCCAGCGGCCTGCCGCGTAACCCGCCGGCGACGTCAAACTCGCTGACACCATCCGGAACTTCCGTACCACCGAGCAGAAACGTAAGCGGGTCACCGCCAAGGACTAACACCACCGGCATCTTCTCGCCGCGTTCGATATATTTCTCGTGATGCAGGCGTCCGTGCTTGCCGGGTGCCGCATTGTAGGTCACGTGCTGAGGATCATGCAGCATGATTCGGTAAGTGCCGACGTTCAGAAAGCCGGTCTCGGGATCCTGCGAGACATTGTACGACCCGGTGCCGATGTAGCGGCCGCCGTCGCCCTCGTGCCATAGCGGCGTCGGAAAGATTTCAACATCGACATCCTTGCCGATCACGACGTTCTCGAAGATCGGACCATTCTCGACAAATACCGGCGGGATCACACGATTAGTATCCCACGCCCGCGAGAACGCATCGCTCAGCGCGACCTTGTCGAGCTCCGGAGGAAAACCAAGGGTCATGTTCTTGCGCTTGCCGCCAAAAATGTTGGCGAGCACGCGGAAGCCTTTGCCGACGCCCGGAATGTCTTCGAACAGGACGGCGGGTGCGGCGTCGGAATGGCTGACCAACTCGGTGGCCATGCCGATTTCTTCCTGCCACGTGGCGCCGCGAACGGCTTTGAGCTCGCCCAGCCGCTCGGCCTCCGCGAGCCAACTCCGCAGATCGTCATAGACCAATCGCATCCCTGCATTGGCTGACGTGTCTGCTTCGTTCCCAGGCTTGGCCATCGATTTGTTCCGTCCGGCTGAAGATTCCTGACCGTCTAGTAAGTATCCCCCGGCAGAGCCGGGGGCTTTATGAATTGGGCCGCTCGAAGCGGCTGTCGGAGTCGCTGACGCGGCCCCAATTGTGTTGGGCCACCTAAAGGTGGCCGATCAGCGCCAC
>Ga0074044_10003778_pt1 | contig 12752 bp, 13 predicted proteins | sample BogForMeECP23OM1_FD_94443 | JGI IMG/M metagenome (GOLD analysis project Ga0074044, IMG submission 94443) | Bog forest soil microbial communities from Calvert Island, British Columbia, Canada - Bog Forest MetaG ECP23OM1 | ecosystem: Environmental > Terrestrial > Soil > Wetlands ...
GATGTATCCCACCAGCATCTCGTTGTAGGCCAGCAGCATCGGCACCAGTTGCGAGTTGCGCAGGATAGCCGCGTCGGGCGGCAACACGGCTGCCATCAGCATCACGGCCAGACCCGCAAAGACACCCGCGATTCCCGCGCCGAGCAGGCCGCCTGCCAGTCGATCGAGCGGACTCAAGCGAGCGATCTGCATCAGTCGGATCGCCGACGAGCCGATTATTTCCACGGCCGTGAAGATCAAAGCGAAAATCGCGACGTAACCAACTACCGCGCCGACTGTGTGCGAGGATCCGAGCTGCGTCTCGGCGAACGACCCGGCCTTGATGTAATAGAGCGACGCGAAATAGACGGCTGCCGCCAGCGCCACCACCGACGTCACCATCCTGAGTGCGCCCCTTTGCAGTCCGTAGATTGCGCCGAGCGCGAACAGCGCGATCCCAACGTAATCGAGTCCGTTCAGCCCGTTCATCCGCCTCCTCTCCCACGATCGAGCCTAGCTGATGAACGTAAGGCGCGCGACGCGTCCGCGCTCCTGTACTTGCGCGGCGATATGCTTAAATGGGCGCATGGCGCGAGTTTATATCGAAGAACTGTCGCATCATGCGGGAAACGAGGTCACGCTCAAGGGCTGGCTTGCGGGCAAGCGCTCGAGCGGCAAGATACATTTTCTCCAGGTGCGAGATGGCACCGGGGTATGCCAGTGCGTGGCGTCGATCGCCGATCTCGGCGCGGACCGTTTCGCGGCGGCGGATCACATGGGCCAGGAAACGTCGCTCGAAGTGACCGGGATCGTTCGCGAAGACCAGCGCGCGCCGGGCGGATTTGAGCTGACGCTCAAGTCAATCGAGATCGTATCGGCGGCGAGCGACTATCCGATCACACCCAAGGATCACGGCGTCGCGTTTTTGCTCGACAACCGCCATCTGTGGATCCGCTCCTCGCGCCAGCACGCCATTCTGCGCGTACGCAGCGAAGTGGAATCGGCGTGCCGCGATTTCTTCCACGAGCGCGGGTTTGTCTTGTTCGACGCGCCGATTCTGACTCCGACTTCATGCGAGGGGACCACCAACCTGTTCGAGCTCGACTACTTCGGCGAGCGCAAGGCGTACCTGACGCAGAGCGGACAGCTCTACGCGGAAGCGGGCGCGCTCGCGTTCGGCAAGGTGTATTGCTTCGGCCCGACGTTTCGCGCCGAAAAATCCAAAACGCGGCGTCATCTGACGGAATTCTGGATGGTCGAGCCCGAAGTCGCGTACTGCGACCTCGACGGCGACATGGAACTGGCCGAGCAGTTCGTCTCCTACATCGTCGGCCGCGTGCTCGAGCGCCGTGGCGCCGAGCTCAAGACGCTCGAGCGCGATACGGCCAAACTGGAACGCGCGGCGGTCGCGCCCTATCCACGCATCAGCTACGACGAAGCGATTGAGCGGCTGAAGAAAAAGGGCGTCGCGGTCAACTGGGGCGACGACTTCGGCGGCGACGAGGAAACCGCGCTGTCCGAGGAATTCGATCGCCCCGTGATGGTGCATCGATACCCGACTGCGTGCAAGGCGTTCTACATGAAGCAGGATCCCGCGCGTCCCGAGGTCGCGCTATGCGTCGATATGCTCGCGCCGGAGGGTCACGGCGAGATAATAGGCGGCGGGCAGCGCGAGGATGACTACGAAACGCTGCGCAGCAAGATCACGTCGCACGGGATGGCGCTTGCGCCCTTCGAATGGTACCTCGATCTGCGCCGCTACGGCTCGGTGCCGCACGCGGGCTTCGGGATGGGCATCGAGCGCATGACGGGATGGCTCTGCGGGATTCATCACATCCGCGAGACGGTGCCGTTTCCGAGATTGATGGAGCGGCTGGAGCCGTAGCGGATCGATGAAAAAGCAAATCACCTGCGCGGTGGGCGCAAGGGGTGACCCCTTGACCCACTATCAATCGCAAAATCCCGCGGACGGTCTTTTGCTCTTGGTCCTTCAGGAGAAATAATGCGTCCCCGGCGGTTTGGTCGCGGGATTCTTCCCGAGCTTTTGAAACTGCCCGCTCACGAACGCGCGCGGCTGGCGACGGAACTGGTTCAAAGCCTCGATGAATCCGAAGACGCCGATGCGGCCGCGGCATGGCTGGAAGAGCTTGATCGGCGCGCGCGCGAGGTGGTCAGCGGAACCGCAAAGCTGGAAGACTGGACGGAAGTACGCCGAAGAATCGAGCTTCGATTGCGGGCGCGTTAGCGGCCGAGGTCCACTTCCAGGCTCTCGACGCGGACGCCGGCCTGCTCGAAGCGAATCACTATCTGGCATCCACTGGTCTTGAGCGTGAGCGCGTAGGCTCCGGGACTCCGCTGCGTTGACGTGATCTGCTCGACCGTCTGGCCTTTGAGCGTCGCGAGCGCCTTGTTCAGTTCGGCGAGCGAACTCGCCACTTCGCGGCCGCGCGGCGTCTGCATGAACAGTGCGTTGAGCGATAGCTCCGCGCCGGGACCGAAAAGGCGGCGGACACGGCCGCTGGTCAGCGCCACCTCGACAATTGCGCCGAGACGAAGCTGGAGGTCCACCGGCACTTCGAGCGACTCGATCGCTGACTTGAGCGCGAGATAGACTTCGCGCGCCTGCGGATCGGTAGTCGCGTCGAGGAACGCCTGAATTTGCGCAATGAGGATGTCGCGCTGGAGACTATCGAGCGTGATCGATTCGCCCGCTTTGGGCTGGTCGTCGCCCGCCATCACGGTCTACGATTTATGTCCGCCGTCGTCGTTTTGACCGAGCAGCGCCGCGAGTTCGTGCTCGAAGCCGCCGGTCTCGATCGCGCAGTGCATCCCGCATTCCTTCGGCGCGCCTGTTTCCCACCACCATCTGCCCGCGCGTGCGTCCTGGCCCTCGCCGACGGCGCGCGTGCATGGCGCGCAGCCGATAGACTTGTAGCCCTTGTCGTAGAGCGCGTTGTACGGCACGTCGTTGGCGCGGATGTAATCCCAGACCTCGTTTTCCTGCCAGTCGGCTAAAGGCGAAAGCTTTACGATGCCGCCGTGGTCGTGATCGATTTCAATTTTGCGGATGTTCGAGCGCGTCGCCCACTGATCGCGGCGCAGTCCCGTGACCCACGCGCTGTAATTCATCAGGGCCCGGCGCAGCGGCAGCACCTTGCGCACCTGGCAGCATAACAGGCGCAGGTTGACGTCGTTGTAGAAAAGATTGTTGCCGTGCCTGGTGACCATCTGCTGCACGGCAGCGGTATCGGGCAGGAAGATTTCAACCTTGATTCCGTAGCGCTCGCGATACTTGTCGATTACGTCGTAGGTCTCCTGCGGCATCCGGCCCGTATCGATCGTAAACACGCGGATGCCGGGATCGATCTTGTGCGCCATGTCGATCAGCGCGCAGCCTTCGGCCTGGAAGCTGCAGCAAATCGCCAGCTCTTTGCCGAACCGATCGATAGCCCATGCCAGGACTTTCTGAGGCTCCTTGTCGTCGAGCTCGACGGCGGCTTCGCCGGCCTCGAGTTCGTCCATGATGAGACTCAGTTCGGGTTTTTCGATTTGCACTTGCGCTGCTGCGGCCATGACGGAGTCCTTGGGGTGATGCCCGGTTCAGGCGGCGGCGACATTGGCGCCGGTTGTGTCTCCACTTGCGATCGAAATCAGGTCAGCGTCGGGGGTGCGCACGCAAAAGTGCGTGAAGCTCTCGCTCGGGTTGCGCCGTTCGAGGTAGGTCCCGAACAGCCGCGCCACGTAATCTTCGACCATCGCGGACGGCACCCGGCGTATGATGGGCTTGCCAATTGCCGCGTCCTTGCCCAGCCCGCCGCGCAGAATAATGTCGAAAGCCTCGTGCGGCTCGCCCGCGGGGCCGCGGATGGTCGTGCCCTGCAACCCGATATCGCCGGTCCAGTGCTGCGCGCACGCATGGGGGCATCCGTCGAGATTCAGCTTGAGACCGCCGACTTGCTCACCGAACTGATTGACCATCCGCTCGATGATTGTCGCGAGCTTGGTCTTGGTCGGAGTGACGGCGTAGTTGCAATGCGGATCGCCGATGCATCCGATCGACGACGCGTAGAGACCGTTTGCGCCCAGCGGGAAACCGATGGCGCCGACTTGTGCGATCACCTCGTCGAGTTGCGCGGTCGGAATCCCGGTGACGATGAAATTCTGCCGGCGCGTGAGACGGATGTCGCCGCCGAACGAGGCCGTGAGCGCCGCAATCTCGCGCATCTGCCGCCCGCTCATCAGGCCCAGGTAAACCGGAAAGCCAACGTAGTTGAGCCCGGGCTGTTTCTGCTCGCGGATGCCCATGTGATCGCTCTCGGTCTCAGGCAGCGGCATCGCGGCGAGATTCTCGAGCGCGAAGCCGAGCCGCGCTTCGACCAGCCGGCGAAATTCCTCCGGCCCGTAATCGTCGATCATGAACTTGAGCCGTGCCTTGACGCGCGAGATTCGGTACTCGGTCGTCCCCTGCCACACGTCGATGATCGCGCGCATCACCGGCATCGCCTGCTCGCGCGTGATGAACACGCCCAGGTGCCGCGACAGACGCGGCGTGGACGACTGTCCGCCGCCGACGCGCACCGCAAAGCCCTCGCGCCCGTCCTTCACCATCCCGACCAGCGCGACGCAGTTGATCTCGGGAGCGTTGCACTGATGCGGGCATGCGGCGATCGATATTTTGTGCTTGCGCGGCAGGTCCGAGTACTCGCGATTGCCATAGAAGAATCCCGCGGCCTCGGCGACCAGCGGCGTCACGTCGAAAACTTCGTCCCGGTCCACGCCTGCGACCGGGCATCCCGTGATGTTGCGCACCACGTCGCCGCATCCGCCCATCGTCGTGAGGCCGACACCCTTGAGCTTCTGCAGGATTTCGGGGAATTTGTCCAGCGTGATGTAATGAAGCTGGAAATTCTGGCGCGTGGTCAGCTCGCCCTGGTCGTGGCCGTAGGTCTCGGAGATTTCACCGATCGCGCGCAGCCCCTCGGCGCTGAGGATGCCGCTGGGGATTTTCACCCGCATCATGAACGTGCCGATCTTCGGCTTGTCATGGTACATGCCGAACCACTGGAGCCGCACGATATCTTCTTCGGGAAGTTTTTCATACGAGGTCTCGGCCAGCCGGTCCCATTGACCCGCCAGCTCAGTGGGAAACGACTCGTGCTTGAGGCGCTCGACTGAATTGCGCTTCAAGACCATTTCCCAAGCCGGCGGCTCTCTCTTCAGCACTGCCCGAATCTCCTGCGAGGTAAAAGGTAACTTAGGTGACTTACTTAGTCAATTAAGTAGATGACTAATCCGGTCGCCTATTTCACATATTGACACATTATGCTAACAATACGGCGGAAGCTGAGAAAAAAATGAAGTTCGGTGTCGGCGTTGACTACTCCCTGAAGGCGCTTCTGCTACTGGCGGAGCGTTATCCTACCACTTTGCCCGTTCGAGTCGAGGAAATAGCAGCGACCCAGGATATCCCGGAAAACTACCTGCGCCGGCTCCTGATCGAACTCAAGCGCGGCGGTCTGGTCGCCAGCCAGAAAGGCCCCAGCGGCGGATACATGCTGGCCAAGGCGCCGGCGCGAATCACGATGGCGGACGTGGTGGAAATAATCGAGGGCGACTACACCCCGGTTGAATGCCTGGAGGAAAGCTCGTCGTTATGCCCGCGCGATCAGCCGTGCGCGATGCGCGACGTTTGGCGCGAGGTCCGCGATTCGGTCAACGGCATCCTGCGCGGAGTGACGCTGCAGGCGCTCTCGGAAAAGCGCAGGCACGCAATCAGCTTCAGCATCTAGGACGGGTCTCGCGATAAGCTGTCGCGGTCGAAGTCGTCAACGTTGATGCAGATTTGAAGATCCAAAGCGCGTGCGCAGGAGATATTCCATGTTCTGCCTGGCGGGCGTGAAGTTTGGATCGTCCCGCAGTACCCCCTCATAGAGCGACATCGCTTCGTTCGTGCGTCCCGCCTCCTGGTCCAGGACGCCGAGGTCATAGCGGGCAAATTCATTCGACGGATAGAGCGAGAACACTATCGGATAATCTTCCTCCGCGGCCACCGCGTGTCCCGCCTGCTGCTCCGCGAGCCCGGCATTGAGCAATTCGTACGCGTGGAAGCTGGGTGCTTCGATGACCGGGCGGGCCATCGCGAACCCGAGCAAAATCGGCAGCACTGCGGCCGACACTATTGCGATTGGAAGTGCGCGCGAGCTGCGGTTGGGAAGTTCCGCTTCTGGCGCCCGCAAGTACTGGAGTATTCGCCGGCCGCCCAACCACACAATCACAACCAGGACAATCAACAGCAGCAGGGCCGCGCCCGGATGCGCCAACGCCCGGATTGCCCACGGACTGAGATTCCGACCGGCCACGAGTTCTTCCAGATCGTAAACAATCGGGGAGGCGCTCGGAACAAATGCCCATGCGCCGTTGTCCACGATGCCGGCCGCGGTACGCTTCCACTCGTTCACGGTGACGTACACGGCGACTCCGATTAGTTGCACCACGAATCCCAGGAACACCACTGCGGCTACCGCGATGGCCGCTCGCCGCGGCGCGAGATCGGCGGCCATCTCGAAGGCAGGCAGCGTCAGCGGCATCAGTAACACGATCGCCTCCAGCATGTACCTGGGCCCATACGACAAATCGCCGCCCCAGTTATGCAAGAGCGAAATAAACAATAGGTGCGCCGTCGCCGCTAAAATCAGGGCTGCGGTCTCCAGCGGCCATCGGCGGTAGGCGCGGCGGCCCACCGCCAGAGCGAGAATCAGCGGTGGAGCGAACACGAAGACACTTAGCGTAGGGCTCAGAAGATAACCGGCGGTCGCTTTGGCAATCTGGGCCGCGTCGACCACGAAACGCTCTCTATCCTTCCAATATCCGAACTGAGTAAACCTCCCAAACCTCAGGTAGTTGAAATACATAGAGCCGGCCGCTGCGCCGAGCGGGCCGGCCGTCGCGAGCGCCACTTGGCGTATCATTCGCCGCCATCGATCAGGTAAATCCCGAACCAGCTTCCACGCCACCGCCGCGCCGTACAGCCATATAACGACCGCGGCGGGAGTGGCGTCCGGACGCGCCAGCATCGCCACCCCAAGACTCAACCCTGCGAACAAAGCCCGGCTCTCGAGCTTCCCGGTTTTCTGTCCGCAGAAAAACCAAAACGCCAGGATTACCATCAGCGCGTCCAACGCGTGCTGATAGAAGTGGGTCGCCTCCGACATGACCAGGGTCGCAAGCCCCGCCGCTATCGCCATCAGCAGTGCGGCCCGCGGATTGGGCGAGAGTTGCGTCCCGACCATGAACAGGACGGCGACGATCGCGCCGCCCACCAGCGCATTGACAATCAGTGAAGCCGAGATTGCCAGCCGTCCGCCCCAGCGCAGCGGATGCCCCTCCACCCCGAGCGGAGGCCCCGCAAGCTCACCACCGTTCATCGAGCCAAACGCGTCGTCCAGTTTCAGCCCGGCGTATATAAACGGCAGCGCGGCGAACGCCAGCCCGGCGCTCTTGAGGGTGTAGAAGCTTTGCTCGCGCCCGAACCGCGCATCGGGCATAGCCGGGATGTCCAGCGTGCGCCTGAGGATCAGCGCCTGCGCCGTCTCCCCCTCCATTGCCTCATCGACGGCGAAGTAGTTGCCGGGTCCGATCGCAAAATAGAAGCTCGCGAATGTCACCAGCAGCACCGCCTGCGGCGGCCACCGGCGGAACATGCGGTATAGTCGCGTCTTTGCTTCGATCGCGTTCATGCGGCTTCCCCTTCAGCCGGCGCAAGGCTATCGATACATGCGCGCTCGCTCAGACGTGCGCGAGGACCTCCTCGTGCAGCCTGCGCATCAGCTTTTCGTCCTGCGCGACGGCGCCGGTAAAGATAATCTGCGACATGCTCCAATCCTTCGCGCGCCGCTTCAGCTCGACGATACATTCCTCCGGCGTTCCGATCAGCGTCATCGGCGAAGCCAGTAGCGCGTCGGGGGTCTGACGGAACATCGGCGCCATCATCTCGGCAGTCTTGCGGGTGGCTTCGTGCGAGTCCGAAATAATCGCCGCGAAAATGAAGTTGCTGATGCGGACGGCGTCAGGCTTGCGGCCCAGCCGCCCGGCTTCGTCGCGGATGAAGCGCACCTTCTCGCGGAACGAATCGTCGGTCATGCGCTTTAAAACCTCCATCGAGATGTGTCCGCGCTTGCCCGAATCCGGAATGATGTTGATGTAGTCCGCGTATTTGGCCGCCAGGCGCAGCAGACCTTTGCCCCCGCCACCCAAGATTATCGGCGGATGCGGCTGCTGTATCGGCTTGGGCCACTGGATCGCATCTTTGAACTTGTAGAACTCACCGTCGAAAGTCGTACGCTCGTTGGTCCACAGCGACAGGATGCAGGTCATCGCTTCGTCGAGCATCCGCAGCCGCTCGGTGATTGGCGGGAACGCAATCCCGCTCATCTTGAATTCCGTCTCGGTCCATCCGGTGCCGAGACCGGCGATGAGCCGGCCTCCGCTCAGCCGGTCCAGCGTCATCAGGCTCTGCGCCGTGATTGCAGGATGACGAAACAAATTGCACAGCACCAGATGGCCGACGCGGATCTTCTTCGTGGCTTCGATGACGGCGGCCGCCATCACGATATGGTCATACGCCAGCGACTTCGGATCGTATTGCCGCTCCGGACCTTCGTTCACGAGATGATCGGGAAAGACAATCAGGTCGTAGCCGAGCGCCTCCGCCGCTTGCGCGTTGGCCCGATAACGGGCCGGCTCCATGTTGCCAAGCTGAATTCCAAACTCCATTTTGTACCTCGCAAAAGACCGGGATTGAGCCGGTTAGGTTAGCAAACCGGCCAACGCTCAAGAACATGCAATTGCGCCCGAACCGTTGAGCTCTCTCCAAGGCACGACGCGCCGTGTCGTTGGTGAAAATCGCGGCACATTCTCTCGTGCACGACGAGGCTGCGCGTCAGCGCTGCCAGAAATTAGAACAGCGCCTTCGCAAGATTCGACAGTTCTTTTCACTCTTACGCGGACGATTGCCGCATCAGCGTGCAAGCCGTTGGGTGCCGTAAAGCACCGGTGCCCACAAAATCATCAAAACTTGCATTAGCAATCCTTGAACGGCGGGTTAAAAAATGTTATCTGACATCTTAGGATGAACGAGGATGAACGAGGTTGCGGTTTCGCCCTGCATGCGCCTGCCGTCCGAGACGTTGCCTGTGCGAACTGCCAGACAAAGGAGACCAATGAGTCCAGGTAGAGCGCAAACTTCTCCGCGAACAGCATTCCAACCCAGACGCCCCTCGCTGATCGACGCTCTGGGCGAGTTCCGAGTTCCGCTCGAGGCCACCATTTATTGGCTCGGCGCACTCGCCCATTCGTGGCCACGCGTAGGGCCGCTCAACAGCAAGGTAGTCATGCTTATTCCGGGTTTCATGGCTGGCGACATGACGCTTGCGCCGTTGGCGAATTTTTGCCGATGGCTCGGCCATCGCGCAATCTATGCGGGAATCTTGTCGAACTCCGAGTGCCCGCGCGAAACGATGCGGAAATTGAACGCGCGGCTGGCCCTCGCCCATGAGAAATTCGATCAGCCGATCGTTGTGATCGGGCAGAGCCTCGGCGGCGTTTACGCGCGCGAGATTGCCCGCGAGCAGCCCGAAATGGTCGAGCGGGTGATCTCGCTTGGATCGCCGCTTAGGCAGCCGCGCCGCGCGGCCAACCTTGCCGTGCAGGCTGTTGCGCGATCGGTCGCCGCACTTCGCGGCAGGGCTGACGGATGCCTCAGCGAATCGTGCCAGTGCGGACTGATGTTGAGCGACGAATCGCCCGCGCACGTTCCGGCCACGCACGTGTACTCGCGCACCGACGGTGTCGTGCACTGGCAGAGCTGCGTCGACTTGAGCGGCGCACCGGGGGTGGAAAACGTCGAGGTGACGGGCAGTCACGTCGGGATGGGATTGAACGTCGATGTGTACCGCGTGATCGCGGAGCGGCTCGCGATGCCGCATAGATCGCGGCTCCGTTTGGCGGATTCACAGGGCGCGGCCACGCCGAGTTGAATCCGGCGCGCGCGCTCACGCTGCGCTGAGGATGTGGTCGCCTCGACTGTTGACTACTTGAAATTCGCGTTTGCGAAGTCCCAGTTGACCAGCCTCCACCATGCCTCGACGTACTTGGGGCGCGCGTTGCGATAGTCAATATAGTATGCGTGCTCCCACACGTCGCAGGTGATTAGCGGGGTCTGACCCTGGCGTATCGGGCATCCCGCGTCATGGGTCGCGATCACTTGCATCGAGCCGTCCTTCGCGCGCACCAGCCAGGCCCATCCGCTTCCGAAGTGGCCGTCGGCGATCTCGCTGAACTTTTTCTTGAACGATTCGAAATTGCCGAAGCTTTTTTTGATCGCATCGGCGATCGGCCCTCTGGGTTCGCCGCCGCCCTTCGGACTCATGCATTTCCAGTAAAACGAATGGTTGTAATGCTGCTCCGCGTTGTTGAAGAGCGGTCCCGGTTCCGCCGTCTTGAGAATCTCTTCGAGCGAAGCGCTCGCGAATTTGGTGCCCACGACCAGTTCGTTGAGCTTGTCGACGTAGGCCTTGTGATGCTTGCCGTGATGATATTCAAGCGTCTCGGCGGAGATATGTGGTTTCAGCGCGTCGATCGCGTATGGGAGGTTGGGAAGTTCGAATGCCATGGCGAGATACTGTCCTTTCGGGCGCGGACGCGAAATGCGATGCGCCGCCGCCCGGCTGCGGGGTAATGATTCGGTCACGAAATTGAGGTGTGATCCCAATTTTACGCCTGGCTCCGAATCGAGGGTAGTTGCAAAAGCGGTGACGCTGTGAAAAAGAGACTCCCAAGCAGGTTTTGGGCGGAGGAAAACTCGAAGGAGGATCACCTATGTTCGCTGCTGTGCTGATGCTTCTCAGGTGGCTGCACTTCCTATTCGGCATCACGTGGATAGGCCTGCTCTACTATTTCAATCTCGTGCAGACGCCGTTCTTCGGAGAAACCGAGCCCGCCGTCAGAAGCGGCGCAATTCAGAAGCTGGTTCCGCGCGCACTATGGTGGTTTCGATGGGCCGCAATGGGGACGGTGATTTTCGGGCTGCTCTATCTGTTGATGTGGTGGGGAATGGAGCTCGGTTTCCTGATGACGCCGTGGACTGTCGCAATCTTTACCGGCGGCCTGCTCGGAATCATCATGTGGGCCAACGTGTGGTTCGTCATCTGGCCGAAGCAAAAGATCGTCATCGGCAACGCGGCTGCCATGGCTGGAGGAGCGCCTGCCAATCCCACCGCCGCGCCGGCCGGACGGCGGGCCGCATTGGCGTCGCGCACCAACACGCTCTTTTCAATCCCGATGCTGTTCTTCATGGGCGCCGCGAGTCACTACGCCCTGTTCAACAAGGCGACCTCGGGCGGCATTGCGGGCTGGCTGGTGATTTCGCTGATCGTGATTTTTGCGGTCGAGGCCAACGCGCTCATCGGCTCCCAGGGTGCGACCAAGAAGCCGCTCGACACTATTGGCGGAACGATTACCGCCGGCGTTATCCTGTGGGCCGTTCTCGTTGTCGTCATCTTTTTGACGCTGGGCTGACGGGGATCGGCCAGCCGACGGGTCTAAAGACGACGGAGCTGCCGCTACGCTTATGCGCATAGGCGGTTCTGCGTTTTTTCTTCACTCCGCCAGCCGCGGCCGCTTCACTTCTTCTTGGCTGCCTCGTCCTTCGCCGGCTCGTTCTTCGCTGCGTCGTTCTTCGCTGCCTCGGCCAGAAAAGCCGTCAGGTCGTCAATCCGATTCGCAAGCTGAGGCTGCGCACGCATGTTATGCGTGGTGCGCTTGGGTTTGTATCCGGGCGGATACTTGAGATACAGGATGCGGTCGGCAACCAACTCGCGCGACGAACCCGCGATCGGCGGTCCCTTGCTGCCGGCCAGGTTGGGATCGCGGTTATGGCAAACCATGCAGGTGGTCACGTACGCGATTCGCCCCCTCTCTGCCGGCGTCAACGGCTTCGACGGACCGCACGCCGACAGTGCTATCGCGAATATCGCCGCGCACGCGCCGAGCAACGATTGCCGTCGCACCCGCGCCGCGGTTCCTGCCCTGATAGAATGGCCGAAGGTCGTTTGCACGGAATAAGCGTAGGCTACACTTCGCGGCGGCCGCTAAGCGCACTGGTCAGCGTGGCGGAGTCACTGTATTCGAGGTCGCCGCCGGCTGGCAGTCCGCGCGCCAGCCGCGTCGTCCTCACGCCGAGCGGTTTCAGTACGTGCGCGATGTAAAGCGCGGTCGCCTCGCCCTCGACGGTCGCATTGGTCGCGATTATCACCTCGCGAACGACCGCGGGCGGACTTACGCGGGCAATCAGTTCCTTCATCTTGATGTCATCGGGGCCGATGCCGTCCAACGGCGCGAGCGCGCCGTTGAGCACGTGATACACGCCGCCAAAACTGCGCGCGCGCTCGATAGCCATCAAGTCCGCCGGCCCTTCCACGACGCAAATCACTTCCCGTTCTCGTTCCTCGTCGTCGCAAATCTGACAGCGTGGATGGTCCGACAGCCCGAAGCATCTCGAGCACAGACCGACACGCTCTTTCATTTCGAGCAGCGCTTCGGCCAGCGCGATCACCTGGTCGCGCGGCCGATTGAGCAGATTGAACGCCAGCCGTGACGCTGTCTTCTCGCCGATCCCGGGCAGCCGCGACAGTTCCTTGACGAGCCGCGTCATCGCAGGCGGCAGTCCGTCCTGACGCTTCAGGTTTTCCGGCATCCCGCGCTCCGTCATTCGGTGC
>Ga0074044_10003779_pt1 | contig 12751 bp, 11 predicted proteins | sample BogForMeECP23OM1_FD_94443 | JGI IMG/M metagenome (GOLD analysis project Ga0074044, IMG submission 94443) | Bog forest soil microbial communities from Calvert Island, British Columbia, Canada - Bog Forest MetaG ECP23OM1 | ecosystem: Environmental > Terrestrial > Soil > Wetlands ...
TCGTCCCGACCCGCTCGATCACCCGAAATACAAGCCTGAGGTCAGCATCCTGATCCCCGCGTACAACGAAGAATCGGCGATCGTTGATACGGTTCGCGCCGCGCTTGCCTCGAATTACGCGAAGCTCGAAGTTCTCGTCGTGGACGACGGCTCCATGGATCGCACGGCCGAATTGGTGCGCGCGAATTTTGGGCGCGACCGCCGCGTTCGCCTGCTCTTGCAGGCCAATCACGGAAAACCCTCGGCTCTGAATCATGCGCTGAGCGAAGCGATCGGCGAGATCGCCGTTTCGATCGACGCCGACACCATGGTCGATCCTGAGGCGGTCCCGCGGCTCGTTCGGCACTTCGCCGATCCGAAGGTCGGAGCCGTCGCCGGCAACGTGAAAGTGATGAACCGCAATCGCTGGATCACGCGCTGGCAGGCGCTCGAGTACATCACGAGCCAGAATCTTGAGAAGCGTGCGTTCGATCTGCTGAACTGCATTCCGGTCGTCCCAGGAGCGGTGGGCGCGTGGCGCACGGAGCTTCTTCGAAATAGCGGCGGCTTCTCCGGCGAGACGGTGGCCGAGGATACGGACCTGACGCTGACGATCCGGCGCAACGGTTGGAAGATTCTGTATGACGAAACGGCGATCGGCCGCACGGAAGTGCCCGAAACGGTCGATGCGCTGGTCCGCCAGCGATTCCGCTGGACGTTCGGCACGTTGCAGGCCGTCTGGAAGCATCGCGACGTGGCCGGAAATCCGCGCTACGGCACGCTCGGCTGGATCGCCATTCCTAATATTTTTCTGTTTCAGATTATCCTGCCGCTCGTTTCGCCGTTGATCGACCTGCTGTTCCTGCTCACGCTGGCGCTGTGGGGCCTCGCGCAGATTCAGGTGGCGCGCCTGCCGCAATTGTGGAGGACGGACGACGTCGAGCGCTCGCTGATTTTCTTCGCGCTCTTCATGCTGATCGACCTGTTCGCATGTGTTGTCGCCTTCGCGCTTGAGAAAGATGAAGACTGGACGCTGCTCGCGCCGCTGATCTTGCAGCGCTTCTACTATCGCCAGATGATGTACATCGTGCTTTTCAGCGCGCTCAGGGAAGCGGTGCGGGGACGACCCGTGGGCTGGCGCGGCGTCGAGACGCAAATGCCGCCAGCGGCCCCGCCGCCCGCAACCGTCGCGCGGGTTTAGCATCCCGTTTGGCGCTGCCAGCCCTTGTTTCACTCGAGGTGCCTGAGGCCCGAGAAGCGTCCCAATTTAGGTCGCGCGCGCGGATTTCCGCATTTCGGCGATTTCCGCCGGGAAGATACGGGGCCTACCGTTCCGCTCGAACGTCTCGCTGCGCCTGCGCAGCCGTCGGTGTCCTACCCGGCCTGTAGCTCTTTCCCATGGCTCACTACGTCACCATCGCCTTTTTTCAATTGGCGGAAAACGATTGTGGAGAGCAGGGTCATCCCACCAAGCGCAAAGAACGCCCGGTGGATGCCGTGAATGAATTGTGGGGCGTCGGAACTATGGCGATCGGGAAGGAAGAACGCGGTCACCAGAGACGCCGAAGCCACGCCAAAACTGACGGCCATCTGCTGCATCGTACTCGCGATGGAACTCGCACTGCTCGTTTGTTCCTCGGTGACATCGGCATACACAAGCGTGTTCATGCTGGTGTATTGCAGCGACGTAAAGAATCCGTAGCAGAACACTTCCGCCACGATCTACCACACCGGAGTGCTCATTCCGATGGTCGCAAAAAGCATAATCTGGAGGCCGATGATCAGCGTGTTCGAGATCAGTACGGCGCGGTAGCCAAAGCGCGCCAAAATTCGCGGCATCGTGAGCTTCAGGCTCATGGCGGCGATCGCCTGCGGCATCATCAGCAGTCCGGATTGAATCGGCGTGAACCCCAGGCCAACCTGATACAGGAGCGGAAAGAGAAATGGGATGCCGCCAACGCCAAGGCGGGTCACGAAACTGCCGCTCACTGCCGTGCGAAACGTGCGAATCCGAAATAGCGTGAGACGCAGCATTGGATGCGCGGTCCTCGTCGCATGAAATCCGTAGCCCGCCAGCAGAACGATGGAAACGGCCAAAAGCCCCAGGATTTCGCCCGCGTTCAGCGCATGTTCGCCAAACACCTCCAACACATAAGAAAGCAGCGCCACACCTGATCCAAAAAGAATCAGCCCCGCCACATCGAGAGGATGGGTGTGCTCTTCGCGGTAGTTTGGCAGGTGTAGGTAGACCAGGCACAAGCCGGCTAGGCCAATCGGAATATTCACGAAGAAAATAAGCCTCCAGTGAAGGTATCCGACGATCAGTCCGCCGACGATCGGTCCCAGCATGGGGCCAATCAAACCGGGGATGACGACGAAGCTCATGGCGCGGATGAGTTCGTATTTCGCGAACGTCCGCACGATCGTCAGCCGGCCGACGGGCATCATCATGGCTCCGCCGGAGCCCTGCAGGATGCGGCACGCCACCAGCACATGGATGTCGCTCGATATGCCGCAGAGAAATGACCCCAGCGTGAAGATGCCGATCGCGGAGGCGAACACCCGGCGCGTTCCGAACCGGTCCGCCATCCAGCCGCTGATCGGAATGAAAACCGCAAGGCTCAAGGTATAGCTTGCCAGCACCGACTTCATGCTGAGCGGAGCAACGTGGAGTGCCGCCGCGATTGTCGGCACCCCGGTATTCAGAATCGTGGTGTCCAGCGTCTCCATAAAAAACGCCACTGCGATCAGCCACGGCAGCAGCCGCTTGCTGGAAGCGGCAAGCGAGGGTGGCCCCGGGGAAACTTCGATCGGGCCAGGCGGGCTCACATTCGTCGGGGTCGGCTGCATCGGCCTCCGTGATCGCTTTCATCCATCGTCATTTCGCGAAAAACCAATTATCGCTGATCCGAGCCTCGATTCCGTCGACGCAAGTGTAGTTCACCGGTTCCGCGATTTCCGCGTCCCGGGCATTTCCGCCTGTTTATCATGAGTGCTCAAATTAGGGCACTGGCGATGCGCGGAATCGTTTGCGGAATCCCAGGCAGTCCTGCTAGCATTACCTCGTTAGCGGGCTGCACCCCGAATCCTGGGGGCGGCACCGGAGGCCAACATGAGCGTTGCACCCCACGCGGGCAACGGGAAAATCACCGTGCCCGACATTCTCTCGCGTAAGTCGCATCCCGTTTCGAACTTTTCCGAAACCAAGCAGAAGATTACATGCATTACGGCGTACGACTATCCCACGGCGCGCCTGCTCGATGAAGCCGGCGTGGATATTTTGCTGGTCGGCGATTCGCTCGGAATGGTCGTGCTGGGCTACGACAGCACTCTGCCCGTGACGCTCGACGAAATGGTGCACCACACGCGCGCCGTGCGCCGCGGGACGAAGCGCGCTCTGCTCGTCACCGACATGCCGTACGGCAGCTTCCACGTCTCGATCGAGGAATCGGTGCGCAACGCAGTGCGCCTGGTGAAAGAGGGCGGAGCGGAAGCGGTGAAAATCGAGGGCGGCGAGCGCCGCATCGAGCTGATCGCGCGCCTTGTCGAGGCGGAGATTCCCGTGATGGGGCATGTCGGCCTGACGCCGCAATCGGTGAACGCGCTGGGCGGCTTTCACGTGCAGGGCAAGTCGGCGGACGCCGCGCGGCAGGTGGAGCGAGATGCACGCGCGGTGGAGGCCGCGGGCGCATTCGCCGTCGTGCTCGAATCGATGCCGCGCGACCTCGCGGCGCGCGTCACGGACAATCTCCGCATTCCTACGATCGGCATCGGCGCGGGACCCGATTGCGACGGCCAAGTGCTTGTGTTCCACGATCTCATGGGCCTCACTCTCGATCACGCGCCGAAGTTCGCAAGACGATACGCGAATCTCTCGGCCGAAATCTCCCGCGCGGCCGCGGAATACTGCGACGACGTGCGCAACGGGCGCTATCCGTCCGATGCGGAGTCGTACCACTCGGCCCCAGAGTTGCGCGAGCATCTGCCGATTCGCGAGCGGAACTGATCGCCGGACAATCCCACAGCAGGTATACTCTCACGTTCCCAAAAAGGAGGACGATCGCGCATGAACGTCGGGGATTTCCGCACGCTGTACGATTACAACTCTTGGGCCAACCATCGCACGCTTGATGCCTGCGCGCCGCTCACGTCCGAACAGTTCACGCGCGATCTCGGTTCAAGCTTCCGCTCGGTGCGCGACACGCTGGTTCACATCTGCGGAGCCGAATGGAGCTGGCTCGAACGCTGGCACGGCCGCACACCGACGGCAATTCCGGGGCCGGCCGATTACCCGGACTTTGAATCGGTGCGCCGCCGCTGGGCCGAGGTGGAGCGCAATCTGCTGGACTACGTCGCTTCGCTCAGTCAGGAAGATGTGCAGCGTGTGATTGCATTCAAAACGCTTGCCGGACAGCCGAACACGCTGCCGCTCGGGCAGTGCTTGCAGCATCTTGCGAATCACAGCACCTATCATCGCGGACAGATCACTGTCTTCCTGCGGCAGCTCGGCGCCAAGCCCATCGGCACGGACCTCATCACTTTTTACCGCGAGCGCGCCGCGCAAGCCCGCGCATGATGGAAATCGTTCGCACGGTTGCATGGATGAAACAGCTGGGCGATGACGCGCGCAGGAGCGACCGCGTCCTCGGCCTGGTTCCCACGATGGGCGCGCTGCACGAAGGGCATCTCTCGCTCGTGCGCGAGGCAAGAAAGCAGTGCTCGCCCGTGGCCGTCTCGATTTTTGTGAATCCGACACAATTCGGCCCGACGGAGGATTTTCAGAAGTATCCACGCACATTCGAAGCAGACCGCGCGGCGCTCGAAGCGCTCGGCGTCGACTACGTATTCGTTCCGCCGCCCGAGGAAATCTATCCGCCCGGATTTCGCACCTCAGTCGTCGTGGAAGGGTTGAGCGAGCGGCTCGAAGGGCGCTCGCGGCCCGGCCATTTTCGCGGCGTCACCACCATCGTGCTGAAACTTTTCGAAATCGTGCAGCCGCGCTTAGCTTTTTTCGGGCGAAAGGACGCACAACAGGCCCGCATCATCCGGCAGATGACCGCCGACCTCGACCTGAGAACGGAGATCGTGGTCTGCCCGATCGTGCGCGAGCCGGACGGTCTGGCGATGTCTTCGCGGAACAGATACCTAAAGGACGCCGACCGCCGAGCGGCCCTCGCGCTCTATCGCTCGCTCGACACCGTACGCCGGGAGATCGCGGCCGGCGAGCGCGACGCCACGCGCTTGCTGGTTGCGCTGCGGCGCGTGCTCGACGCCGAGCCGGGCGTCTCGCTCGACTACGCCGAAATCGCGGATGCGGACACGCTCGATCCCGTAATGAGCCTGCGGAAGACGTGCTACGTGCTGCTGGCGGCGCGCATCGGCGGCACGCGCCTGATCGACAACGCACTCATCGAGCAAGCGGGCGAATCGTTCACGGTCACCTTGTAGCGGAGCAACGCGGCGTTCGTTGGCTACCTGCGGCCCGATGCCATACGCTGGGCGCACCAGGAAATGGTGATCGATTCATCGGTGATGGGAGGCAAAATGGCGCGACGCGGCGGAATGGCATTTCCGGCCATACTCATCATCGTCGGGATCGTCGGAATCTTCGAACTGATCGGTAGGCCGGGACACCCGACGTATCGTGCGGTGGATGTGGTGCAACTCGTGGCATCTGGGATGTGCCTCGGAGTTGCGCTGGCGTGGATCGTCGGCGCGTTGCGCAGCGGGCCCACGGCATAGAAGCCCGCCGGCACGCCGCGCTCGCGGAATAGCGCTCAGGCTTCGCGGATCGCCGCGAGCACTTCGGCGGCGTGGCCCTTCGGCGTAACTTTCTCCCACACCTTGCAAAGCTTGCCGTCCGGGCCAATCCAGAATGTCGAGCGCACGATTCCCAGAAACGACTTTCCGAAGAATGTTTTCATGCGCCTCGCGCCGTAAGGCTCGATCACTTCGAACTCGGTGTCCGCGAGGAGCGGGAAATTCAGCTTGTATCGGGCCTTGAATTTCGCCTGCGCCTCGACGGAATCCGCGCTGCAGCCGACCACATCCGTGCCTGCGGCCTTGAATTGCTCCATGGCGTTGCGAAACTCGACGGCTTCGTGCGTGCATCCGGTCGTATTGGCCTTGGGATAGAAATAGAGGATCAGGTTGCGGCCGCGGTAATCGGCGAGCGAAACCTTCTTGCCGTCGTCGGCGATGACACTGAAGGTGGGCGCCTTGTCGCCTTCTTTGAGCACTTTTCCCTCCGTGTGCCGGCTTGGATTATTCGCTGAGAACGCGTTTGACGATTTCGTTGACGAGTTGAGGATTCGCCTGGCCGCGCGTTTCGCGCATCACCTGCCCGACGAAAAACTTGAATACGCCTTCGTTACCGGCGCGGTACTTCGCCACGTTGTCGGAATTCTTGGCCACCACGGCGCGCGCGATTTTCTCGATTGCGCTCGTATCCGTGATTTGCGCGAGCCCTTCGGCTGCGATGATCTCGGCCGCGCGTTTTCCGGTGTCGAACATCGTCGCGAACACTTTCTTGCCGCTTGCGGCGGTGATTTCACCCTTCTCGATCTTGGCGAGCAGCTCCGCGAGTGCCGCGGGCTCGACCGGACAATCCGCGATGTCCTTGCCGGCGTCGTTGAGCCTGCGAAGCAGCTCGACCGCAATCCAGTTGGCCGCCGCTTTCGCCGGTGACCCAGCCCGTACCGCGGCCTCGAAATAATCCGCGAGAGCCCGCGTCGCCGTCAGAACGCCTGAATCGTACAGCGTGATCCCGTAGTCGCGTTGGAAACGCGCAATTTTCGCATCTGGCAATTCGGGCATCGCGCGGCGCGTCTCACCGATCTCCGTCTCGGAAATCAAGACGGGCAGCAAATCGGGGTCGGGAAAGTAGCGGTAATCGTGCGCGAATTCCTTCGAACGCATCGGCTCGGTGCGGCCGGCGGCGACGTTCCAGAGACGCGTCTCCTGCGCGATCGTGCCGCCGGATTCGAGCACGCCGATTTGCCGCTCGATTTCGTATTCGAGCGCGTGCGTAAGATAGCGGAACGAATTCAGATTTTTCACTTCCGCCTTGGTGCCGAATTTCGGAGCGCCGCGCAGCCGCACGCTGACGTTCGCATCGCACCGCAGCGAGCCTTCTTCCATATTGCAGTCGCTCACTTCCGTGTACTCGAGGATCTGCTTCAGCGTGTTCAGATACGCGTACGCTTCCGCCGGAGCGCGCAGGTCCGGCTCCGAAACGATTTCGATCAGCGGCACGCCACAGCGGTTGAAATCGATGTAGCTCCAGCGATCGGAATCGGGAAATCCCTCATGCAGGCTCTTCCCCGCGTCATCTTCCATGTGCAGGCGGGTAATGCCGATGCGCTTTTTCTCGCCCTCGACTTCGATCTCGATCGAGCCTCCGGTCGCGAGCGGCAACTCGTACATCGAAATTTGATAGCCCTTGGGCAGGTCGGGATAGAAGTAATTCTTGCGCGCGAAGCGCGAGCGCGGCTGAATCTCGCAATGGATTGCAAGCGAAGCGCGCATGGCGAGCTCGAGCGCCCTTTTATTGAGCACCGGCAGCGCGCCCGGCAAACCGAGGCAGACGGGACACGTGTTCGAGTTGGGCGCAGCGCCGAACTTCGTCGAGCAACCGCAGAACGCCTTTGTGAGCGTCTGGAGCTGCGCGTGCACCTCCAGCCCGATGACGGCTTCGTAGCGCGCCATCACTTCGGGTGCAATCAGCGGCGTCTCCTGCGTGGTTCGAGCCATAAAGAACGCAAATTATAGCATCCGTGGAACCGAAGTTCCTCGCCAGGTCCGTCACTCTGCCCGCTCTACTCCATTCCCCTCGTTTCCCGGGGTGATTCACGAAGGATTCAATTAATTGCGCCCGGCCGGAAGGTTTATCTTAACGCCAGCGATGAAATTCAAGCGCAGGGACGGGAAGCCAAATGACTCTTCGTATTTCTCGTTGAGGAAATTATTCAGCCGCCCATAGATTTTCATCCCGCGCGGAAGCTGGTATGCGAATCCGGCATTCGCGTCCACGTAGCCGGGATTCCGGAAAAGGCATGGGAACCCAAGCGTGCAGGCAAACGTCCCCAGATTCGGCTCGAGATCGAGCGCCGCCCCGCGAATACTGGCATTCGAGTTGAGCATCAACCGCCCGTGCGTCCACGTGGCGTCGTACCCGGCGGAACTTCGCGGCCGCCTGATCAGCGGCTGGCCGACCTCGAAAGGCAACTGGACCCCGGTCGAGCCGTCGAGCGCCAGGATCGCCGTATTCAGCCATGTATATTCGGCCGCCAATTCAAGCGAGCGAGCCGGCCGCACCCGCACGCTCGTTTCCAGCCCGTACGCGCGCGACTTCGCCAGATTGGCCGACATAAAGCTGCTCAGGTCCGTAAAATTCCCTCCCAGGGTGACGATCTGATCCTTGAAGCGATTGTAAAAATAGGTCACGTCGACCACAGCCTTGTCGTTCAACAAGCGCTGCTCCACGCCCCCGTCGAAGCTGACACTTCTTTCCGGCTTCAGTTGTGGATTATCCGTAAATCCCAGCTCGAACCCATCCGGTGGCCGGATTCCAGTTCCAAAGCTGCTGTGGATGCGCGTGATTCCGAGCAATCCCTCGCTGGATTGTCGCGCCAGATAAGCGACCGAGATTCGCGGATCCACTTGCGCGATCGACGTCGCCGGAATAAACGGCCGGCTCGCACCTACTTCATCCGCCGGCAGATCACCTGTTTGAATGTCGTCCACGCGAACGCCGGTCGTCAAAAACCATCGGTTGCCGGGATGCCAGCGATTCTCGGCAAAAAATGCGTAGCTGTCTCGCGGCAGATCAAATGGAACGTTATTTGCGTCCGCCACGTAAGTGTTCCTGAATTGCTCGCGGTCATATTCGAACCCGGCGACGAAAACATCTTTGGACGACACGGTGACTTCACTTCGCGTGTTCGCCACCAGCCGCTCATTCTTCGTGAAGGAAGAACTGTAAAACGACCCGGGAGTCGCAGGAAACGAAAATTGATCCGTTGAAACGCTTACCGTCGAGACCTGTTGAAAGCGGCTGGAAAACTGCTCCGTGTAGCTCGCTTGATAGCCGTACAAATCCTGCACCTGGGCTGTGTACCCGAATGGAATGCCGGTCTTTCCTCCGACAAAATCGTCCGGGTCCGAGCCCCAGGGGCCGGGAAATAGCGCGCGCCCGGCATCGCCAAAAAAATGAACGATGAACTTGCGCCGCGGGCTGCGCGAGTAACCAAGACTCACAAACGAAGTTTGATTCCGGTACGTGTCGTCAATAACCGGGCCTTGCGTGCTCACCCGCGACAAATTGTAAGCCCAGCTAATGCCGCCCGTAAGGCCCGTTCCCCCCGTGGTGATGCGCCACGTGTCGTAGCTGCCGCCTTCGCCTGCGAAGCTGAAATGCGGCGAGCCTTCTCCGCTTTCGCTCACGATGTTGATCACACCGGCCACGGCATTCGAGCCGTAAAGGGCGCTCATCGGTCCCCGCGTCACCTCCACTTGTTCCACGCCGTCGGTTGGCAGCGGAGCGAGATCGAACGCGCCGCCGAAATCGTTCATCGGAATTCCATCGATCATCACCAGGTTGTAATTCGAATTTCCACCGCGAATGAACGCGCTGGTCACCGCGCCCATTTGCCCCGTCCGATTGATCGCCACGCCAGGGACGTTGCGAAGCGAGTCGGCCACCGTCTCCGCGCCTTCATCTTCAATCCCGTTCTTGTTTATGACTGTCACCGACGACCCGATCTGCGGCGCCAGCGCTCCGCCGAGCGACGCCGAAACCACCACTTGCTCCTGCACCGCGCTCAGTTTCACGTGCAAATCCGCCGTCAGCGTCTCGCCGTCTTGCAGCTTGATTTCTGCGGAGCTTGTTGCAAATCCGGGCGAATTTGCCAGGACCACGAACGCTCCACTCCTAAGCCCGTCAAACCGGTATTCGCCCGCCGAGTCTGTTTCTGTGGTTGCGATGGCTGAGAGGGGATTCAGCAAGCTGACTTCAGCCCGGGGCACGGCGCGGCCGTCGGGATCGTAAACCGTCCCTTTGATCGTCGCTCCATGCGGCGCAGCGGGCGTCTGGGCGCACGTTGAGCAGGGCAAGAACGGCACAATCGCGGAAAACAGCAGAAAGAAAAACACCGCAGTGGAAATTCGCAGTCTCATTTCGTCCTCCTCTCCCTCTCGCGCGGGAGTTGAAGGTTGTCCTGAAACGCGCGCCAGTGGCGCGCGCATCCGGATTGAGACTCCGCCGGTCTCCTGGCTTGGCGGATTCCCCGATCGGATCGGGGCTGCAGCACGGCCTTCCCATCCCTGCACCGAATCACAAGGCGATTCGCTGCCCGAGAAAGTGGCGCGCGCCGAAAAATCTCCGCCTTACAGTCGCGCGGCGGCGACGGCTTTTCACCGTCTTCCCGTGCGCGGAGTCTCTGGTGAATGTGGACGGCGCTCCCGCAACTGCCAGGATCACCGCTTGCGGAGGCTGGCCACTGCATCCGCGACATTGTGCTTCAACAATTCCGCGTGTCTATTGATTGCCTCGCAAAATAACCCGAGGGCGCCCGCCGGGCCGCATTTCGACTTCCAGTGGCGCCTGAAAAACTTCTTCCAGCAATTCGCGGTCGTAGACCTCCGCGGGAGTCCCCACGCGCAGACATTTCCCCTTATGCAGCAGCACGATCCGGTCGCAAAACTCCGAGGCCAAGTCCAGCTCGTGCGTGACGACCAAAACCGTGTAGCGGTTGGTGTCCGCCAGCCGCCGCAGCCGCCGGAGCAATTCCACCTTGCCGCCGATATCGAGGTGCTGCGTCGGCTCGTCGAGCAGCAGCAGAGAAGGCCGCTGCGCCAGCGCGCGCGCCAGGATCACGCGCTGCTTCTCGCCTCCCGAGAGCTGATCCATCCACCGGTCGCGGAGAGCTTCCGCGCCCACTTGGGCCAGCGCATTCCCCGCAAACAGGCAATCCTCTTCGGACTCGAACCGCAGCCGCCGCCCGTAGGGATAGCGCCCTTGCAAAACGTACTCCCACACGCGCAGCGGAAACAGGAGTTCGCTTTCCTGCTGCACCAACGCGATTCGTTGCGCGCGAGTGCGTAAATCGAGCTGGCTGACCTCGATTCCATCCAATTCAATCCGCCCCGAAAGCGGCTTGTTCAACCCCGCCAGCAAAGTCAGCAAAGTCGATTTTCCGCTGGCGTTCGGCCCGAGAATGGCGACCATCTCGTGTTGCTGCGCTTCGAAGCTCGCGGGACCCAGCGTGAACTTCGGCGCCGAACGGTCGGCGGCCGCATACGCGTAGCTTGCCTGCTCGACCTTCAAACGCAAAGCCTGAGTCGCCGCGATTGCGACGGCCGGTGACGCAATCGAGGCTCTCTCTTCCGGCGCGCTCATCGCACTCTCCGCCGCATGAGATAGATGAAGACAGGAGCGCCCACGAGCGCCGTCATCGCGCCAACGGGCAATTCCGTGGGCGCCACCACGGTGCGCGCCACAGTGTCCGCCACCACGATCAAAATCGCGCCGCCCAGCGCGGACGCCGGAATCAGCAGCCGGTAATCGCTCCCGAACATCATGCGCATCAAGTGCGGCACGAGCAGCCCCACGTATCCAATTGCTCCGCTCAGGGACACCGCAAGTCCCGTCAACATCGAAGCCGCGACGTACACCACGAGCTTCACGCGATTCACATTCACGCCCAGGTGGCGCGCCTCCTGCTCGCCCGTGAGAATCAAGTTCAAGTCGGATGAAGTGGTGTAGATCGAGCCGACGCCGATGACGAGGAGCAGATACAGCCACCCCGAATTGATCGACGGCTGCGACGTGAGATCCCCCATCAGCCAGAACGCCATGCCGCGCAGGTCGCGTCCGCTCAGCGTCGTCATCAGAAACATGATCACAGCCGAAAGAAATGAGGCCGCGACGATCCCCGCCAGCAGAAGCGTGGCGCTGTCGAGCTGCCCTCCGCGGCGCCCGAGAAAATAGACGGCGGCGATGGTCGCTGCCGCTCCGGCGAAGGCAGCCGCCTGAATCGCGCCCGGCGTGTGCGGCGCGGCGATCAAGCTGATGATGGCGCCCAGCGCCGCGCCACTCGAAACTCCCAGCACGTAGGGATCGGCCAGCGGATTTCGCAGCAGCGCCTGAAAACCCGCGCCCGCCGTGGATAGCGATGCACCCACCAGGATTCCCAGCGCGATGCGCGGCAGCCGAATTTCGTACACGACATTCCAAAAGTCTGCAGGAATCTCGTTTTGGTGGCCGATCGCGCGATTGAAAAGCGTCATCACGATTTCGGAAACGGAAATCGGATACGCGCCCATGCGCAGCGAGATCACGACCGCCGCGAACAGCACTCCTCCGAGCGCGGCGCAGATCCAGGCGACGCGTCGCGGTGTCAGCGGGCGCATGTAACGCATTCCTCTCCGGCTTCCAGCGCGATCCGAATTTCGCTCTTCGAATTTCGGTTTTCGTTTCTTATCGCAGACGCTTCCGGATGCAACTCGCGCGCGAGCTGCTCGATTGCGTCCACGAGCCCCGGCGACGGCCGCACCGCTTCCTCGCTGACGTCAACCACATGGCCGGTCACGACGGCGTCAAGGCTTCGCCATGCCGGACGAGAGCGCAGGTCGGCAAGCTGCGTCGCGCCGGTTCCGCCGTGGTCGCTCGTGAAGATAATATAATCCGGCTGGAGGCGGACGACCTCCTCGATGCTCAGGTGTGGCCAATTCTGCTTTGAAAGCACGACGGACTCGGCTCCCGCCCAGCGCA
>Ga0074044_10003780_pt1 | contig 12749 bp, 11 predicted proteins | sample BogForMeECP23OM1_FD_94443 | JGI IMG/M metagenome (GOLD analysis project Ga0074044, IMG submission 94443) | Bog forest soil microbial communities from Calvert Island, British Columbia, Canada - Bog Forest MetaG ECP23OM1 | ecosystem: Environmental > Terrestrial > Soil > Wetlands ...
ACTTAGGATCCGGTGCCGCAAGGCGTGGGGGTTCAAGTCCCCCCTCTCGCACCACCTATTCCATTTTGCGGGGCGCTCGCCAGTTTGCGAGCGCCCCGTCCTATGTATGCGTCTTATTGCTCGGGCGCCAGTTCGACGCGACGGTTCTGCGCGCGTCCTTCAGCCGTATCGTTGGTCGCAACGAAATCGGTCTTGCCGTAGCCGTGCGGATGTAGCCGGCTCCCGGAGATCCCGTTCTTGACCAGGTAGTCCACGACGGCGTTCGCGCGCCGGTCGGATAGCCTCAGGTTGTAATCCGCGCTTCCGATCGCATCGCAATATCCGTTCACGTCGATGTCAACGTCGGGATTGGCCTTGAGAGTTGAAGCGGCCTCGTCCAGCACGGCGGCATCGCCGGGGCGGATATTCGATTTGTTGAAATCAAAGTGCACGCCGCGCAACACCAGCTTCTCCTTCACCGGCGGAGGCGGTGGCGGCGGTGGCGGTGGCGGAGGGGGCGGCGGAGGTGGTGGTGGCGGCGGCGGCTGAACGATCGGATCGCAATAGTAGTGACCCGCGACTCCGCCGATTACTGCGCCGATTCCCGCACCGGCCACGCTACCCGCAATCACTCTCGAGGGAGCGCTGCCGCCCTTCACGCTTTCGCCGATACCGAACCCTGCGCCCGTGCCAATCAGCGCGCCCGCAGTGGCGCCGTAAACGGTGCACCAGCCCAACTCGCGTTGCTGCGCGCATCCGCTCAAAAGCAGCGCGATGCCTGCCACCGCCGGCAACAGAAACGACCCTAGACGCGATCGAATGTTCATGTCCCCTCCCACCAGGCGATCTATGGCGTCGCTAGGCGGCATCCGCGCAAGCGGACACTGCGCCAACGAACGGCGTCACCCTAGTTCAGAGAGATGTCGGAATAGTTAGTTACCGGTTAATAGAATGTGACTTGAACAAGTGGCAAACGAGCAGCTGCGACAGGCGTCAACAGCGCCCGTCTCATTGATTAGACGCTCAGACTCTGCGCTTCGCACAGCGCGCGGAAACGGCCGTCGCGCAGTGCGCTGAGCGACTGCCAATCGCCGGACTCGACCACCTTGCCGCCTTCGACGACGTAAATCAGATCGGCACATCTGATGGTCGAAAGTCGATGCGCGATCAGTACGACAGTGAGCTCGCCCCGGCGGCTTGCTATCGCGTCGAGCACGCGCGCCTCGTTTTCGGAGTCGAGGCTGTTGGTCGCCTCGTCGAGAATCAACATCGAAGGGCGGCGCAGGAAGGCGCGCGCGAGCGCCAGGCGTTGGCGCTCTCCATTCGACAGCATCATTCCGCGGTCGCCGACGATGGTATCGAGGCCGTGGGCCAGTCCCGCGACGAACTCGAACGCGGACGCGTGTCGCAGCGCCGCGAGCATTTCGTCCTCGCTGGCGTCGGGACGCGCCCATGTGAGGTTTGCACGAATCGTGTCGTGAAAAAGGAACGTGTCTGGCCCCACGTAGCCGATTCGATCGCGCCATCCGCGCATGCTTTCCGGTCCGAGCGGCCGGCCGTCGAGTCTGAGCGTCCCTGAATCGGGTGCGATGAGACCCATCAGAATGTCGGCGATGGTACTTTTGCCGGCGCCGGATGGTCCCACCAGCGCGAGGATTTTCCCCGCCGGAATCGCCAGGTTCAAATCTCTTACGGCGGGCGCGCGTCCCTCACTGTACGTAAACGATACGCCGTCGGCGGCAAGTTCGCGCGTGAGCGAGAGCCGGTCGTGCGGGTGCGCGGCCGGCTCGGCCGCGGCGGCGCATCGGGCTTCGATATCGAGCAGGTTGGCAAACGAAGGGATTGAGTTGACGAAAGCGCGGTAGTGCTGCTGGCCAGTCATGATTCGCGGCATCACGCGCGCGAACAGCAACAACAAAATGAGAATTGCGGCGGCCGGCACCGCCAGCACTCGAATCGACACGAACAGCACCGCCGCGAGGATTACGACCGAGCCGAGTTCGAACCAGGTTGCGGCCATCGCCTGTTGACGAGCACCGTCCACGTTGGCGCGGACGACATCGGCGCTCAGCGCGGAGAAGATCGAAAAATTGCGCTCCTCGGCGCCATAGGTCTTGGCTGCTTTGAGGCTCTGTAAGTGCTCGATGCTGGCGGCGTAAAGCGACTGGTTGGTGGCAGAGATTTCCTCGCCCTGCGTTTCGATTGCGTGGGTGCGTCCGCGAAAGACGAATGCCAGAAGCGCGCCGGAGACCAGCACTAATGCAGTCATACCGGCCGACAGTGCAAACGCGATCGCCATGTAGAGGACTCCGATCACAACTTCGCCGCCGAATGCGAGGGCCAGACTCGTGCCCATTCCCACTCGGTCAGTTTCAGCCGTCAGCGCATGGATAAAATCCGAAGCTCGGCTGCGGCATATGAACAACCAGTTTGCGTCCGCAATCGCATGGTAAAGGCGGCGGCGCAGATGATGTTCGACTTGCTGCTGAACGGCATAAATCCACACGCTCTGGACCTGTCCCAGCACCGTTCGCGCGCCAACCAGCGTCACGAATACGCCAAGCAGCAGAATCAGCGACGGATGCAGCCCGATCGCAACGAATGCGCTCGAAACCATCGCCGCATAGCGTCCGGCTTGGCCCTGTCCTGCCAGATTGAAGCCGGCCACCTGCAAGGTGGGCAGCAGCAGCGCGAAGCCGATCCCCTCGCTCAGCGAAAACAGGACCGTCACGATGATCACGCCGATCAAATGCCAGCGCGAAACGCGCACCAGCATCGCCAGATAGGCCCGCAGCGGGCTCTTCTTAGGCGCGTTTGCGTGACTATCGGTCAATGGGTTGGTGCCCGCCAAGCGGCACGTATCGATCGAGTTCGAAATTTGCGATCACGACGCCGCCGCTGGGCTCGCGAACAATTTAGTCTTTTTTTTCATCGTTTGCATCGAAGTTGACAACGGACTGCCGCAAGCGTGCGCCGCTACCATCCAGCTAGGCAGCGGCCAGGGCCAATACACTTGCCCCAGCGGAACCTAGCGTCGTGCCTGCTCAGCCTTAGTAACGCGTTCGCCGGCCCCAACCCGACCGAAGCGAGCGGCGCGACCGCAGCTTTGTCATCCTGACGACGCGAGCAACGCGAGCCGAGGAGGGACCTCGGACAGCTTCGCGCCAGCGAAGCCGGTACCGGTTCTGAGTCGCCGCGTCCAATTGACGGGAGGCTGCGCTCGCCTTGCTCGCGTCGTCGGGGCGACGAAAGTGGACGCGGCGACTTACCCGACGAGCGCATCGATGGTTGTGCGGCGATGATCGCTGACCCGGATTGATTCGTAGCCGGCCTGGTTCGGCGCGTGGCCCGTCTCCCGCGGCTTCAGTCTGCTTAGTCACCCGCGAGTATCGCGACTATTCCTTGAGCGGTCTGAAAGTCAACGTGCAGGGAGCTCATGCATAACTTCCACGCATCGGCATCATCGCGCTTGGCGACCAGCGCGAGCAATTGCGACTTGAGCGGCTCCTTGACCTGCGCCGTAGCCGCCTTGGCCCGTTCGCGACCGGCAGCCCGACTCTGCTGCAGCTTGGCAAACCGTTGCATCCCAAGCTCCGTGGGACATGGCTGCACCTCGTACCATTTGCCATTTTCCTGGCCTATCATTTGGTTCACGGTAACGGTGCCGCCGTCCTGGGTGGCAAATTCCATTCCCATCAGATGAGTGGGGCACATCGGGTAGGTGGCGTACTTCGACGGATTCAACCCAATATCCAGCTTGGTAACCGTCAAGCGATAGTTCTTGTCGATTGGGAGACCGAACTGCTTCTTTATCCGGTCGTCGAGAAATTCCTCCTTATCCTTACCGATGCATTTCAGCACGGACGGCGGGATCAGCCGCTTCATCGCGGCGAGATCTCTGGAGTGAACGGCCTCGACCAGCTTGCGCGCGAGTTCCTGCTGCTCTGGCGTGCCTTTCTCAGCCTCTTTCTGGGCCGCGATTTGCTCGGCAGAGAGGGTCGCAGCGCCTTGCGGCGTGGCAACCGGCGCGCGCACCGCCCCGGGCGATTCATTCGGTCTGGCGGACTGCTGCGCCCAGGCAGGCGCGGCGAGCGCGGCGGCGGCAGCGAGCACAAGCAAGGTCGATGTCGTTCGCAGAAAGTTCAGCATCTCACTCCTTCAGCGCAGGCACGCGGGCTGCCTCTCGAGTGTCAATATTTTTCACGATGGCGAGATTAATCTTTGTCGGGGATCGACTTCAATTGCTCGAGCCATGCGGCCGCTTCGCTGTCCGAGGGCGCGCGCCAGTCGCCGCGCGGCGAGAGCGATCCGCCCGAACCAACCTTGGGCGCGTTGGGGATACAACTGCGCTTGAACTGGCTCAACTGGAAGAAGCGGTACAGAAACGTATGCAGATGCCCCTTGATCGCCGCGATGTCGTACTGGTTGCGGCGGTCGCGCGGAATGTCCGGCCACTCGCCGGCCTCCTTGTCGCGCCACGCATGGTAAGCCAGGAACGCGACCTTCGGCGGCGGGTATCCGAAGCGCAGCGTGTAGTACAAGAAAAAATCGTGCAGCTCATAAGGGCCAATCGTCGCCTCGGTGTCGTGGCTGGGATGCCCATCCTCCGACGTGCCCGGAATCAGCTCGGGGCTAATAGGAGTAGCTAAAATCTCGAGCAGCGTGGCGCTGGTTTCGCGGCCGAGGCTTTCAGTTTGCGCCAGCCATCGAATGACGTGCTGGATCAATGTCTTCGGCACGCTGGCGTTGACGCTGTAATGAGACATGTGGTCGCCGACGCCGTAAGTGCACCACCCCAGCGCGAGTTCGCTCAAGTCGCCGGTGCCCACTACCAGCCCGCCGCGCAGGTTCGCCAAGCGAAACAGATGGCTGGTGCGCTCGCCCGCCTGCACGTTCTCGAAGGTGACGTCGTAAACTTCCTTGCCTTCGGCGTAGGGATGGCCGATGTCCTTGAGCATCTGCATGCAACTGGGCCTGATGTCTATTTCGTCGGTCGAGCTGCCGAGCGACTTCATCTGGCGGCGCGCCTGCTCGAGAGTGCGCGCGCTGGTGGCGAAGCCGGGCATCGTGACGGCAAGAATATTCTTTCGCGGCAAGCCGAGACGATCCAGCGCGCGCGCGCACACCAGCAACGCGTGGGTCGAATCGATTCCGCCTGAGACTCCAATCACGACGCGCTCGAGGCCGGTCGAGCGCAGCCGGGTCGCGAGGCCTTGAACCTGGATGTCGAAGACTTCGGCGCATCGCTCGTCGCGCGTTGCCGGATCCGAAGGTACGTAAGGGAAGCGCTCGTAGCGCCGCAGCAGAGGCATCTTCCCGCGCCGCGGCAATTCCGTCGAAAATGAGATCCGCCGAAAGCGCCGCACGCGCTCGAGCTCGCGCTGAGCCGTGTCGCCGAACGTGTTTTGACGCATCCGCTCCTGCGACAGCCGCTCGAGATCGATTTCCGCGCAGACCACTTGCGGCTGATCCTTAAAGCGCTCGGACTCGGCGACGATGTTGCCGTTCTCCGCGATCAACGCGTGCCCGTCCCAGGCGAGATCGGTGGTCGATTCGCCCGCTCCGGCCGCGGAATATGCGTACGCCGCAATACATCGAGCGGATTGGCTGGCGACCAGCGAGCGGCGGTAGTCGGCCTTGCCGATCGTGATGTTCGACGCCGACAGGTTCAGCAGCACCGTCGCGCCGGCCAGCGCCGCGTATGAAGACGGCGAAATCGGAACCCACAAGTCCTCGCAAATCTCGGCGTGAATCGTGAGCAGCGGCTGCTCCTCGTGTTGGAAGATGAGGTTGTTGCCGAACGGGACGGCGCGATTCCCGGCGAGATCGATCTCGTCGCGCGTCGCCGCGTCAGCCGAGGTAAATTGCCGCGGTTCGTAGAATTCGCGGTAGTTCGGGAGATTCGTCTTCGGCACGACGCCGAGTATCCGTCCGCGATGAATCACGATCGCGCAGTTATATAGATGATGATCGATCTGCAGCGGCGCACCCACCACGCTGACGATGGAGAGCTTGGCGCTCGCCTCGACCACCCCGGCGATTGCGTCGAGGCACGCGTCGAGCAGCGCCCGCTGCTGAAACAGGTCATCGCACGAATACGCCGTCAACCCCAGCTCGGGGAACAGCGCGAGCACCGCCTTACGCTCGGCGGCCTCACGGATGAGCGCGATGGTATGTTCGGCGTTGTAGGCGGGATCGGCGACGCGAACGGCCGGCACTCCAACCGCGATTCGGACGAAATCGTGGTTGTAGAGGTTGAAGAAGTTTCCGTTCCTGGTCACGCCGCCTCCTCCTATAAGAAGACTGTGCCGATTGTTGCCGCCCGGTACAAGATTGCCCGGGACAGCCTATGGCGTCGGTCCTCCTCCCGCCGGTGCGTTCCCAAAGAAGGGCATGCGCTGGGAGGAGTGTCCCATTGCGTGCGCCGAAAGGGCGCTCGCCAGCCATTGTCCGACGGGCCAATCACTGCAATAAGGGGGGTAGCGACTCCGGCGGCCGTGCCGGGTCGAAACGCTGTCGAAGGAGGAATCGCGATGCCAGCAAAGTCAGCAGGTGAGAGCAACGGAACCAGGCGCGTCGTGCCCGCGAAATTCGCACATGCCGTGCTCGCCACCAAGCAATTCAAGCCGATGGTCGATTGGTACACTACCGTGCTCGAAGCCGAGGTCGTTCTCAGCAACGGCATGCTCGCGTTCCTCACCTACGATGACGAGCATCACCGCATCGCAATCGCCGCGGTGCCGGGACTCGAGGACAAACCGCGGCACTCGGTGGGGCTCGACCATCTCGCGTACACCTACGCAAATCTCGGCGACCTGGTTTTCACTTACGAGCGGCTCAAGCAGGCCGGCATCCTGCCGGTCGTGACGATCAATCACGGGCCGACCACGTCGATGTACTATCGCGACCCCGACGGCAACCGCGTCGAGCTGCAAATCGACAATTTCGATTCGGTCGAAGAGCTCAAGGGATTCTTCCACAGCGAAGCGATGCAGAAAAATCCCATCGGCGTGACCTTCAACCCCGACGAACTCGCGCGGGACTTTCACGCCGGTGTGCCCGAGTCGGAGCTCAAGAAATACGACGCCGCAAAGGGACTCGACCCCGCAATGATGCGGCGGCTGATGGGCGTCAACCAATAGTTTGAAAGTAGTCTGACCGAACAATCGGAGCGGCTAAAGTCGAATGAAACTCGCGACCTTTACCCATGACGGCGCGACGCGGATTGGCGTCGTCGTCGAGGACTCTATCGTTGACCTGGCGGCGGCGGAGCCGGAGCTGCCGCGCGACATGACCCTGTTCCTGCTTGAGGGTCAGTTCGCAATCGATCGCGCGGCGGGCGCGGCCCGGAAGTCTGCGCACCGAATTGCGCTGGCGAGCGTCAAGCTCGAGGCGCCGATCGCACGCCCCCCGGAATTTCTCGCGATCGGGCTCAACTACGCGGACCACGTCGAAGAAGCGAAGATGAAGCGTCCCGAGTTTCCGATGTTCTTCAACAAGCAATCGAGCTGCGTAACCGGGCCGGGCGATCTGATTCATTTGCCGCGCGTGTCATCGGCGCTCGATTACGAGGGCGAACTCGGCTTCGTGATTGGCCGGCGATGCCGTCACGTGCCGCGCGATCGCGCCCACGAGGTGATCGCGGGTTACGTGATCGTAAACGACGTGAGCGTCCGTGACTGGCAGCGCCGCGCGCCGACCATGACACTGGGCAAGTCGTTCGATACGCACGGCCCCGTCGGCCCATGGATTGTAACGCCGGACGAGATTGGCGATCCGCACCAGCTCGACCTGCGCACCTTCGTCAACGGCGAACAGCGCCAGCATTCGAACACCCGCAACCTGATCTTCGATTGCTTCGTCCAGATCGAGACGCTGTCGACCGTCTTCACCTTGCTGCCGGGGACGATCGTTTCCACCGGCACGCCCGGCGGCGTGGCTGCCGCGATGAATCCTCCCAAATGGCTCAAGGCGGGCGACGTGGTCCGAATCGAGATCGAAAAGATCGGCAAGCTCGAAAACACGGTGATCGACGAACCTGCCAGCACGACGACGATTTAACCGCGCGCTGGATCGAGCGCTGCCCCACTGGCGCATCGATTGCGCGGTCGAGTCTCGCGACCTCACCGGGCACGCGCACCATGCAAACTGACCGTGACTTGCCCTTGGCGAGTCCCGCCCGGCGTGACGTTTGCGCGCGACACGGGTTAAGTATCACGACGCGCGTGAATAACGCAGGCCGAACATCCGAAAGACTTAAAGCGGGAGCCATCGCGTGAAAATTTACGATTACGAACTGGCAGCTGATTCTCAGCCGGCTCGTCCGTGTATTCCGCAACTCGGCGCGATACCCATCCGCTCGTAATAGCGCTGGTGATACTCCTCGGCGCGGTAAAACTCCCCGGCCGGCACGATCTGTGTGACAACCCGGCGTGCGAGCCTGCCGGATTCATCGAGCCGCCGTTTCGATTCCTCGGCCGCCTTCCGCTCATGCTCATCGTAATAAAAAATTATCGAGCGGTATTGCGTGCCGACGTCAGGTCCCTGCCGGTTGAGCGTCGTCGGGTCGTGAATCTGCCAAAAGACCTCCAGCAGCCGTTCGAACGAAACTCGCGCCGGGTCATATTCGACTTGCACGACTTCGGCGTGTCCCGTCTTGCCGCTGCAAACCGCGCGATAGCTGGGCTTTGGCGCCGTGCCACCCGCATAGCCGACGGCCACATCGACGACGCCCTCGACCGCACGAAAAGCCGATTCGACGCCCCAGAAGCACCCGGCGCCAAATACCGCGATTTTGTTCGTGTTCGCCATTCGCCTACTTAACGATGAGTCTCGCCGCGAATCAATCCTCGCCCGGCCTCTGTGAATCCACTGCCGCTGCTGTGCGATCCTCCGAACCTGTGCCATTATTCAAGCGTTATGACAAGTATTATGGCGGAAATTCTGCGAAGTTCGAGGCGATATTTTGAGTCCGATCATCGATAAGAAGCGCGCCAAAGATGCTTTGCGGGCGCTCTTCGCTATCGCAGCTTTTTTCTGGTGGTTCCCGGCTCAGGCCGACGCCGCTGAAATCAGGATCGCTGCGGCATCAGACCTGACGTTCGCGTTCCAGGACGTTGCCGCCCGATTTCAAACTCAAACCGGCAACACCGTCAAGCTGACCTATGGTTCATCGGGGAATTTTTTCGCGCAGATTCAAAACGGCGCCCCGTTCGATCTGTTCTTTTCCGCCGACGTGGGCTATGCGGAAAAGCTCGAGGCGGCCGGCCTGACTGCGCCCGGCAGTATCTACGAATATGCGCGCGGAAAACTCGTGATGTGGGTTCCCAAAGAGTCGAAGCTCGACTTGAGCCGCGGCCTGGCGGCGCTGCTCGATCCCAGGATCAGAAAGATCGCGATCGCCAATCCGCAACATGCGCCGTACGGCAGCGCGGCGGTTGCGGCGATGCGACACGCGGCAGTGTACGATAAGGTCAAAGGCAAGCTCGTGCTCGGCGAGAATATCGCGCAGACCGCCCAGTTCGTTCAATCCGGCAACGCGGACGTCGGCATCCTCGCGCTTTCGCTCGTGCTCGCACCCGCGATGAAGGACCGCGGACGCTACGTCGAAATTCCGCCGGGGGATTATCCGCCGCTCATCCAGGCGGGTGTGATTTTGAATTCGTCGCGCAACAAGAATCTCGCGAACCAGTTTCTGAAATTTCTCAAGGAGCCTGAAACGGTCGCACTGATGGAGCGATATGGTTTCTCGATTCCCAGCGACGTCGCCGCAGCGCACCGCGGCGGCAAAATGTCCGCGCCGCACTGACCGCCGATGGATTGGAGCGCGATTTTCCTGACGCTGCGGCTCGCGCTGGTCGTTTGCGCGACCTTGCTGGTGGTCGGGACGCCGATCGCGCTTTGGCTCAGCTTTACCCGCTGGCGATGGAAATTTTTCGTCGAATCCATCGTCGCGCTGCCGCTGGTGCTTCCGCCGACCGTGCTTGGCTTCTACGTGCTGGTCGCGATGGGTTCGAACAGCCCGATCGGCCGCTGGTATCAGTCCTTTACCGGCCACGGGCTGCCGTTCACATTCGAAGGTCTGGCGATCGCGTCGGTCATCTACAGCCTGCCGTTCGCGGTCCAGCCGATGGCGGCGGCGTTCTCGCAGGTGGATCGCAACTTGATCAACGCGTCGTCGATTCTCGGCGCCTCGCGGCTTCGCACGTTCCTGCGCGTCGTGCTGCCGCTTTCGGTCGGCGGCGTGATCACCGGTTTCGTGCTGAGCTTCGCGCACACACTCGGCGAGTTCGGCGTCGTGCTGATGGTGGGCGGCAACATCCCGGGCGTGACGCGAACAGTCTCGATCGCGATTTACGACCATGTGCAGGCGCTCGACTATGCCGGCGCAAATCGGATGGCGCTGCTGCTGATGGCGTTCTCCTTCGTCACGCTGTCGATTACCTATTCGCTCAACCGCCGCATCTGGGCGGTCTGGCCGATGCATCGTTAGCATCGCCGGCGGCGGGCCCAAAAACGATGGCATTCGGCACGGGTGGCGCAAGCGACGGGCGTCTATCGGTGCGCATCGCGCATCGGCTCTCGAACAGCTTCGCGCTCGAGGCGGGCTTCGAGGCGCCGGCCGGCTTTACGATGCTGCTGGGGCCGTCCGGCGGTGGAAAGACGACTCTTCTGAATTGCATTGCGGGTTTCGTGCGGCCCGATGCCGGCCGGATATCGCTCGGCACGCGGGTGCTGTTCGACTCGGATGCGCGCATCGACATGCCGGTGGCGGAGCGTCAATTGGGATACGTGTTTCAAAATCTCGCGCTATTTCCCCATCTGACGGTCGCGCAAAACGTTCAATACGGGATCGTAAAGTTGCCGGCCGACGAGCGGCGCGCGCGAATGATGACGATGCTCGAGTCGTTTCGGATCGCGCACCTGATCGCGCGCAAGCCCGGCGAGGTTTCCGGCGGCGAGCGCCAGCGCGCGGCGCTGGCGCGGTCGCTGGTGACGAATCCGGCGGCGTTGCTGCTCGACGAACCGCTCGTCGCGCTCGACAACGCAACCAAATCCAAAATTCTCGACGACCTGCGCGCGTGGAATACGGCCAACGAAATTCCAATCCTTTACGTCACGCATTCGCCCGAGGAGGCCTTTGCACTCGGCGAGCGGGTAGTCGTGCTCGATGGGGGACGCATCCTCGCCCAGGGAATGCCGCAATACGTTCTTTCAACGCCGCGCCACGAAACGATCGCGCAAGTAGTCGGCTTCGAAAATGTCTTCGACGCAACAGTAAGATCGATAGCCGAGACTCAGGGCACAATGCTATGCCAGTTGGACGGCAGCCCAACCCAACTGGAAGTGCCGCTAGGCCACACAGAAGCTGGAGACCGCGTGCGAATTGCGATTCGCGCCGGCGACATCATCATAGCCGCTGAGCGACCGCACGGCCTAAGCGCCCGTAACTCCTTTCCGGGCCGGGTCCTATCGATACGCCGCGAAGGCGTGAGGGCAGTAGTGATGATAGAAGCGGGCGCGACGTTCGAGATTCACCTGACGCCGGCCGCAATCGATGAGCTGCGAATTGAAGCTGAGATGGAGGTTTGGCTGGTGATTAAGACCTATTCGTGCAACCTGGTCGAGCCGTCAGTACGCTAAGTAGCGCTTTCAGTAAAGAGTCTGGAGAGCTTCTCATCCAGCGTGGGCATGTGAGCCGGGACCTTGGAATTTACTTCGACTGAGCGCCGCGGAGTAGCGGCGTTCATTCTACTTTTCCTTGAAGCGCGGATCGTCGGTCGCGATGCAAATGGCGGCATCGACGCGCGCGCGCGCGCGTTCGGGATCGGGGTCAGAACTTTGGTTCCTCAGGAACCGCCGGATGAAGAACTGTAAGCGATCAAGCCTCACCGCCGCGAGCTTGTCGCCATTCTTGAGTGCCGTGACCGCCTGCTTGCAACTATCGGCACTGTCGAATCTGGTAACGATGCTCCAACGGACAACTGGAGCCGACGACTCGACGGAATGGGGGACCTTGGAATCGGGGGGCACCATGAGACACCAGTCAAGTGGGATTGCTCTGTACCCTTCTGGGACTGCAGTACCCGTAGCACCCGGTTTTCTGGAATCGACAACGGGGCTGCCTTGGGCTTCGGGGACTGGAGCCGTAGTGGCGGTCGGTTCCTTTTTACATCCCCCGCCCACAGTGGCTAGCAAAAACGCCAACCCCATCAAGACCGCGGGCCTACGCATTTTCTTCTTCATCTTTCCTTCATCATTTCATTCTCAGGTGTAATGTAGCTGAGGTCAAATGAGCACTGGTACCTGCCTGATGTTTCAGCAGCAGCGTGGTGTTCATTTCGAGAACGATTTAGCAGACAAGGCGCGCAATGTACAATCGGATACCTCACATAGAGAGCGCGCCGGGCCCCTCTGGCACGCGGTTCGACGGGCGTGCCTGTCTGAGAATTTGGTCGGGAAACGTGGCAGTTTCAGGCATTTTATGTCTATGCGAAGGAGAACTGATCCATTGACGTGGACAGCCCTTTTGGCCTCAAAACCGGGCTCGAACCTCGCGTTTGCAAACGCTTGGTATCCGTGCGACCTTGAAATCAGCCTCAAAATCGAAAGGTTTAGCTGGCGACAGTTGAGTTTTCGGAGAGCCAGGTACGCGTGCAAGAGCAACTTCATACCCGCCCGCGATGGGCACGAATTGCGCTGGCAGCGCTGAGCGGCGTCGGGCTGATCGGCCTGGTCGCGGCGAGCGGATGCATTAACGGCGAGACCAT
>Ga0074044_10003781_pt1 | contig 12748 bp, 9 predicted proteins | sample BogForMeECP23OM1_FD_94443 | JGI IMG/M metagenome (GOLD analysis project Ga0074044, IMG submission 94443) | Bog forest soil microbial communities from Calvert Island, British Columbia, Canada - Bog Forest MetaG ECP23OM1 | ecosystem: Environmental > Terrestrial > Soil > Wetlands ...
ACGACGCTCGATTCTCCGGCACGCGTCGTCGTCGACTTTCCCAACACCGTGATGGCGACGCCGCAGCGCCGCATCAGCGTTGGCCGGGGCGGCGTGAAAGACGTCCGCGTCGGAATGGACGGACAAGTTCCGCCCAACACGCGCGTGGTGGTCGATCTCACGGAAAACCATCTCGCCGGCAGCCGCCAGCAGGAACTGATAGCGGGCCCGGACGGCGGATTCGTTCTCACCATCCACGCTGGCGTGCTGGCTCATGGCCAACCGGCGGCGGCAAAATCGCTGGCTGCGGACGCGGCGCCGAAACTTGTTTCGGCTCCGGTGGCTGCGGTTCCAGCGACGGCGATTGCGTCGACTCCGGCTGCGGCAGAGAACCGGGAGAAGCCGGCGGAATTTGCCTTTGTCGAACCCAAGTATTCGGTGAAGGGCGACCAAGCGGCCCAGCCGGCGGCGAAGGCCGAGGAAGCGGCCGGTCGCTTTGCCGACAAGACGGCGGCGGAACTGGTTGCGAGCAATGCCAATGCTGCCATGGGGCAAGCAGCGGACAGCGCTCCGGCCATCCAGCCCGCGGTCAACTTGGCGGCGGAGCAGAAGGCCCAGTTGCAACAGAAGCCGGCGGAAAAAGGCGCGAAGTACACGGGCGAGCCAATCTCGGTGAATCTTAAGGATGTGGATCTGAAAGATTTCTTCCGCCTGATTCACGAGATCAGCGGTCTGAACGTCGTGCTCGATCCCCAAGTCCACGGCACCCTGACCATCGTGCTCGATGACGTGCCGTGGGATCAGGCGCTGGACATCGTGCTCAAGAACAACGATCTCTCGCGCCAACTGGACGGCAATGTTCTACGCGTCGCGACGGTGGAAACGTTGAAGAAGGAAGCCGAGAACCGCCTCGCCCAGGTGCAAGCCGAAGCGATGGCGGTCGACAAAGTCACCATCACCCGCTTCCTCAGCTACGCGCATGCCAAGGATGTATTACTGCCGCTCAAGAAGTTCATCAGTCAGCGTGGCGATATCGTTGCGGACGACCGCACGAACGCGATCATCGTCTCCGACATTCCGGCGGTTCTGCCGCAGATTGACCGCCTCATCCAGCAAATGGACCGCAAGACACAGGAAGTTGAGATTGAAGCGCGCGTCGTGGCGGCCACCCGCAGCTTCGCGCGCGACATCGGCACCCAGCTCGGTTTTGGCTGGGGCAACGGCACAACCGGCATTGGCGGCGTGCCAGGCACTACCGGCACTGGGGGTTCGCCGATCTCTACCTTTGGGTTGCAACCGTTGTACCCGGTCATGGCAGGAGCGTCGACAACCACCGGAGCTTCGATTCCGCTGTTCTCGAACCTGGGCGTAACCTCGCCGACCAGCGGCCTGTCAATTGTGAACGCCACCAACAACATGCGGATCGACTTTCTGCTGACCATGGCCGAGTCGCGGGGCTTGCTGAAAGTTCTTTCGCGACCGCGGGTGGTCACCCAGAACAACATCCAAGCCGTAGTGAAACAAGGAGTCAAAATACCGATCATGACCGCAGCCTCGATCGGCGCTCCGCCGACCACTACCTACGTGGATGCTTTCCTGCGGTTGACGGTGACTCCCCAGATCACGTCGGAAGGAACCATCTTCCTGAACGTGGATGTGGAAAACACCTTGCCTGACTTTGGCCAGCAAAACCTACAAGGCAACCCAACCCTGATCACCCAGCAAGCGACCACGCAAGTGCTGGTGACCGACGGCGGTACGGTGGTGATTGGCGGCGTGATCCAAACCCAGAACACGCTGAGCGTGTATCAGGTGCCCTTGCTCGGGGATATCCCGTACCTCGGCAACCTGTTCAAGCATCGCACGGTGAACTCTTCTAACCAGGAGCTGATTTTCTTCATCACTCCGCGCATCGTTCAGACATAGGCGCGAAGTTCAAACAGCCCAAGCCGCCGGCTTTCTCGGAGAACCTGCCGAGAGCCGGCGGCTTCGCTTTTAGGTGTCAGGTCTCAGGTGTCGGGTCTCAGGAAAATCGCCAGCATCTCTGCAGAAAGATGTTGACATCGCATCCTTTGGAATCGGGTCTTGCTGACACCTGACACCTGACACCTGAGACCTGAGACCTGACGCCTGCTTCTTGCTACACTCCTGCTATGGATCACGCTGGCCGCTTGCGTCATCTTCGAGCGGGGATCGAAGAGAACGGTCTGGACTCGCTGCTGGTGACGCACCTTCCGAATATCCACTATCTGTGCGGCTTTACTGGGAGTGCGGCTGCTCTGATGGTCGGTGATCGCAATTCCATCCTCTTTACGGACGGCCGTTACCGTACCCAGGCAAAAGCAGAACTAAAGGGTGCAAACGTCAAGCAGGTGAAGATCGTGATCGCACGGAAGTCTCCGCTGCTGGCGGCCGCGGAGTGGCTGGCCGGACAGCGGAGAAGTTCGACGCCAGCGTCTTTGGCGCGAGTAGGCATCGAAGCCGAGTGGATTACCGCCGCCATGCGCGACCGGCTGGCGTCGGTGCTGAAAGGGAAGGCGCGCCTGCGCTCCGCGCCACCTCTGGTCGAGCGTGCCCGCATGGTGAAGGACGCGGCCGAGATCCTGCGCATCCGGCAGGCGGTGGAACTCGGCGCTAGTCTCTTTCAAATTGCACGCCAGAAAATCCGACCGGGCGTGCGTGAGGTGGAAGTCGCCGCCGCCATGGAATACGAGGCCCGTTGTGCCGGCGCCGAGGGCATGTCGTTCCCGACGATACTGGCTTCCGGACCGCGCTCGGCGATCGTGCACGGCCGGGCCTCGGGCGCGCGCATTCCCCGCCGGGGGTTCGTGGTCTGCGATTTTGGTGTTATACTCGCCGGTTATTGTTCGGATCGCACCCGCACGGTGCACGTCGGACGGCCTTCGGCGGAAGCTCGAGGGTTGTACGAGGCGGTGCTGGAAGCGCAGCAGGCCGCGATAGCGGCGGTGCGTCCGGGCGTGACCGCGGCCGAAGTCGATGGCGCCGCGCGCCGCGTGCTCCGGAAGCGGAAACTGGCACGCTACTTCACCCATTCGACCGGGCATGGTTTAGGATTAGAGATCCACGAGGCGCCCAGGTTGGCGGCGGGGCAAACCCAGAAACTGGAGCCGGGAATGGTGATTACGATTGAGCCCGGAGCCTACGTTGCTGGGAAGTGGGGCGTGCGGATCGAAGATGTGGTGGTGGTTACCTCTTCGGGTTGCGAAGTGCTGACGCCCACCGACAAGGAATTGGTTATTATTGAGCAAATCTGATTTCCCGTAGAGACGCGGGTTGCCGCGTCTCCCGCCGCAGAGTGAAACGTACAGACAAAAGAATCGAACGAAACCGGAGCGGAACCCGCCCTTATCCATGAATCAAAAAGAGCTGAAAGAACTCATCGAGTTCTTAATCGAAAAAGACATTGCCGAATTTGAATTGGAGCGCGGCGATGTCAAGGTAAAGATCAAGCGCGCCGCCGAACCAGCGCCGGTGGCGTTGCCGGATTCGCGCTATATCAGCGTTCATCCGGCGCCGGTTGAGGCGGGCGCCCACATCCCCGTTTCCGCTCCTGCCAGGATCGACCTGGCCGCGGCAGCGGCGCCCGTGCCCGCGCCGGAAGAGGATCTGCACATCGTGCGGTCGCCGATCGTGGGCACTTTTTACGAAGCGCCTTCGCCCGGCGCGCCGCCCTTTGTCAAGGTCGGCGATACGCTGGAAGTGGGCCAGGTTCTGTGCATTGTCGAAGCGATGAAGCTGATGAACGAAATCGAATGCGACGTGGCGGGAGAGTTGGTTAAGAAGCTCGTCGCCAACGGCCAGCCCATCGAGTACGGCCAGGAAATGTTCGCGATCCGGCCGGCAAAATGAGCGGATCGGGACATCGGGTGATCGGGCCATCGGACGCCAAACCGGATAAGACAGACCCGAGCAACTGACTATTCCACGAAACAATCATGTTCAAGAAAATTCTGGTAGCGAATCGCGGTGAGATTGCGCTGCGCGTCATTTGCGCATGCAAGGAGCTGGGCATCCGCTCGGTGGCGATCTACAGTGAGGCGGACCGGAATTCGCTGCACGTGCGTTTTGCCGACGAGGCGATCTGCATTGGCCCGCCGCAACTGGCGCAGAGCTATCTCAACATTCCCGCGGTGATCAGCGCGGCCGAGATCGCGAACGTGGACGCGATCCACCCCGGTTATGGCCTGTTGTCGGAAAACGCGAACTTCGCCGAAGTCTGCGACGCCTGCCACATCAAGTTCATCGGACCCACTCCGGCTGTCATCCGGCTGATGGGCGAAAAAGAAAAGGCGCGCGCCGCCATGAAGCAGCACGGCGTGCCCATCCTGCCCGGCTCGGACGGCGTGGTCCCGTCCGATGGAGAAGCGCGCGAGTGGGCGCGGCAGATCGGGTTTCCGGTCATCCTGAAAGCCACGGCCGGCGGCGGCGGGCGCGGCATGCGCATTGTACGCAATGAAAACGAATTGCCCGGTCTCTACCGTCAGGCGCAGTCCGAGGCTTCGGCCGCCTTCGGCAACGGCGACCTTTACCTGGAGCGCTATGTCGAGAACCCGCGCCACATCGAGTTCCAGGTGCTGGGCGACGAGCACGGCAACGTCGTCAGCCTGGGGGAGCGCGAGTGCTCGATCCAACGGCGTCATCAGAAGCTGCTCGAAGAGTCGCCGTCGGTGCGGGTCACCCCCGAGCTGCGCCAGGAAATCGGAGAGGTCATCGGCAAAACCCTCAGCCACGTTGGCTACCACAATGCCGGCACGATAGAGTTTCTTATGGACAAAGACCGGCGCCTTTACTTCATCGAGATGAACACGCGCATTCAGGTGGAGCATCCGGTCACCGAAATGGTCACGGACGTGGACCTGGTGAAGAGTCAGATCATGATCGCCGCGGGCGAAAAGCTGGCCGACGTGTTGCAAGGCCCCATCGTGCATCGTGGACACGCCATCGAGTGCCGCATCAATGCCGAGCATCCGGAGAAGTTCACCCCCTCGGCGGGCAAGATCACGACGTTTAACCCTCCGGGAGGCACGGGCGTGCGCATCGATACTGCCGCCTATGCCGAAGGCACGATTCCTCCATACTATGACTCGTTGATTGCCAAGCTGATCGTTCGGGGCAAAGATCGCGGCGAAGCCATCTCGCGCATGAGCCGCGCCCTGGGAATGTTTATCGTGGAAGGAATCCTCACCACGATTCCGCTGCACCGCCGTATTCTTGCCGACCCGGATTTCTGCGCGGGCAATTTCGATACGGGATTCATCGAGAAATTCCTGGCGAAAAAAGAAACTTGAGTCCTGTGGTGGAGCGACGGGCGTCTCGCCCGTCCTGCCGGGCGGGGCCGCCCGGCTCTCCACCAGCAATCGGAGCCGCGGCGAGCCGCGTCTTTACAGTTGAGACCATGTTGCAACTTCCGCGACTCTATCCGATTCTCGACGCTGCGTGTTTCCCCGACGCTGCCAGAATGTTTGCCGCCGCCGAGGAACTCGCCGCCGCTGGCTGCACCCTGCAGCAGTACCGCAACAAGTCTGGCAACGCCCGGCAAATGCTCGAAGAAGCGCGCGAGCTCAGGGCACGGCTCGGAGCTGGCGTCAAACTCATCATGAACGATCGCGCCGATCTTTGCCTGGCGGCTGGCTTCGACGGGCTGCATGTTGGGCAGGATGATCTGTCGCCCGACGCGGCGCGGCGCATCCTTGGGCCCGACCGCTGGCTGGGAGTCTCGACGCACAATCCGGAGCAAATTTCCGACGCCGATCAAACGTCCGCCGATTACCTTGCCATCGGCCCCGTCTTCGCGACCGTCAGCAAGGCCAATCCCGATCCTGTCGTCGGACTCGCAGGCGTCCGCCGGGCAAGGGAACTGACGCGCAAGCCCCTGGTTGCGATTGGCGGCATCACCCGCGCCAACGCCCGTTCCGTCATCGAAGCCGGAGCCGACGCCGTGGCGGTGATATCCGACTTGTTACGGGAGCCGCGCAAATCAGCAGAGGAATTTTTGCGGATTCTGGGGTAAAGTTGAAAAGCTCTTGCAACTCCGGTAGAGACGCGGCTTGCCGCGTCTCCCGCAGCGGACCAGACGGTGCGAGCTGAGACGGGGCAAGCCCCGTCTCTACAGAAGAAAGCTTTCAGCAGCCTTTAGGAGGTTCGTGAGCACGAACGTTCAGCCCCCCGCATCCGCTTCCCGCTCCGACGATTGGTCACTGCATACCCATCAGGACAAAGAACTGGTCAAAGGTCTCGGCCTGACCAGCGCCACCATGCTGGTGATGGGCTCCATGATCGGCTCGGGCATCTTTATTGTGTCCGCCGAAATTTCTCGCGAGGTGGCCTCGCCCGCGCTGCTGATTAGCGCCTGGCTCATCACCGGTTTTCTCACCATTGCGGCCGCGCTCGCCTATGGCGAACTGGCTGCCATGATGCCGCGGGCTGGCGGGCAGTACGTCTATCTGCGCGAGTCGCTGGGACCACTCTGGGGCTTTCTCTACGGCTGGACTCTGTTTCTCGTGATTCAGACGGGCACGATCGCCGCCGTGGGCGTGGCGTTCGGAAAGTTTCTCGGAATTTTCTGGCCCGCCATCTCTTCGAGTCATTGGATCGTCCACATCGTGAAGGTGCCGAAGTTTGCAGTTGGCCCGATGGTGCTCGGTGGCATGGATGTAGGACTGAATACTCAAAACCTGGTCGCCATCCTGGTCGTAATCGCGCTCTCGGTCATCAATATTTTCGGCGTGAAGACGGGCGCTTTCATCCAGAACATTTTCACCACGGCGAAAGTCTCGGCGCTGCTCGGCCTGGTTCTGTTCGGAATTTTTCTGGGACGGAACGCGCAGGCGGTGGCCGCGAATTTCGGCGCGAATTTCTGGCACAATTCGGGCCTGGGCAGCTTACATGACGTTGGCGGAGGCATACTGGTTTCAACCCTCACGGCGCTGGCCATCGCTCAGGTAGGTTCGCTTTTTTCGGCAGACGCGTGGAACAACGTTACCTTCACCGCTGGCGAGGTGAAAAATCCCAGCCGGAATCTTCCCTTGTCACTGGCGCTGGGCACGGGCGTGGTGATCGCGCTCTATATCGGGTGCAACTTTATTTATCTGGGGGCATTGCCGCTGTCGGGCAACGCTACGGGTTCAACGCTGGTGGAGCGCGGAATTCAGTATGCCAGCGAAGACCGCGTCGCTACCGCGGTCATTACGCAGATGTTCGGTTCCATTGGCGGCAAGTTGATGGCGGTGGCCATCATGATTTCGGGCTTCGGCTGCTGCAATGGCCTGATTCTCTCCGGAGCCCGCGTCTACTACGCCATGGCGAAGGATGGTCTGTTCTTTCGCAGCGTAGCCCGGCTGCATCCCGGCTACAAGACGCCCGCGGTTTCGCTGATGGTGCAGATGGTGTGGACGTGCGTCCTCTGCATCTCCGGCAGCTACGGCCAGCTGCTGGACTACATCATTTTTGCGGTACTGGTGTTCTACATTCTGACGATCTTCGGACTTTTCGTCTTACGCCGCACTCATGCCGAGGCCGAGCGTCCGTATAAAGCCGTCGGATACCCCATTCTGCCCGCCGTCTACATCGTGATGGCTTTGTTGATTGATGTTGTGCTGTTACGCTACAAGCCGCAATATACCTGGCCGGGACTGATCATCGTTCTGCTGGGCATTCCGGTGTACTACATCTGGCGGCCGCGAGCCCAGGCGATATCGGACTAACTGACTGGTTCTAACTCATAGGAGAGACGCAACTCATGACTGACCTCTTTGCGAAAAAGCCGCTTGAGCTTCTGATGGAGGAGGCGCGAGAGACCGGCACGCACAGCTTGAAACGCACGCTGGGTGTATTCCAGTTAACGGCGCTGGGCGTGGGCGCGGTGATCGGAGCCGGAATCTTCGTGCTTTCGGGATTGGGCGCTCACTATGCCGGGCCGGGGCTGATGCTCTCTTTCGTGCTCTCCGGGCTGGGTTGCGCTTTCGCGGCTCTTTGTTACGCGGAGTTTGCGGCGATGATCCCGTTGGCGGGCAGCGCTTACACCTACGCTTACGCTACGCTGGGCGAGATCTTTGCCTGGATCATCGGCTGGGACCTCACGCTCGAATACGCCATGGGCGCGAGCACAGTGTCGTCTGGGTGGTCGAATCACTTTATCGAATTGCTCAATATTTTTCATATCAAAATGCCGTTGTGGCTGGCGTACGACCACTGGACTGGACTCCATACCGCGGAAGACATCGTGGCTCGCGGGATGGCACAGGCCTCCGATCCCACGCTGGTGGCTGGCACTCAGGCTTTTCTCGCAAAAAAGTCGGCGATCATGGCCGCGCAATCGCCTGAGTTGTTGCAGAAAGCTCACGATCTGTTAAGCGCGCCGCATCTGTTCGGATATGAAATCGGTCTCAATCTGCCGGCCTTCATCATCGCTCTGGTGATCACGGCGATTCTGGTGATTGGCATCAAGGAGAGCGCCCGCTTCAACGCTACCATCGTTACCATTAAGGTCGCGGTTGTTCTTTTTGTCATCGGCCTCGGTATCCGTTATGTCAGCGCCAGTAACTGGGGATCGGACTGGCACAGTTTCGCGCCTTACGGATTCTCTGGAATCGGGGCCGGGGCGGCCTACATCTTCTTCGCCTACATCGGATTCGATGCCGTCTCCACGACCGCGCAGGAGGCGAAGAATCCGCAGCGCGATCTTCCCATCGGCATCATTGCTTCGCTTCTGATCTGCACCGCGTTGTACATTGCAGTGGCTGCGGTGTTGACCGGGATGGTGCCGTGGAGAGACGTCAACATCGAAGCTCCGATTGCGCGCGCTTTCATGGATCGCGGACTTACCGGCGCATCCCACATCATTACTCTGGGAGCGCTGGCTGGGCTGACCAGCGTGATGCTCGTCATGCTGCTGGGGCAGACGCGGGTCTTGTATTCGATGGCCAACGACGGACTTTTACCCAAGAAATTCTTCGCCGATGTTCACGAGCGCTTCCGGACGCCATGGAAGAACACCATGCTCGTGGGCCTGCTCGCGGCGATCGTGGGCAGCCTGACGCCGATCGACGATATCGGAAAAATGGTGAACATCGGAACGCTGCTCGCGTTCGTGATCGTTTGCATCGCGATCCTGGCGCTGCGGCATACGAACCCCGCCCAGCCGCGTCCCTTCCGGACGCCCTGGGTGCCGTTTGTGCCAGTGATGGGCATCCTTTTCAACGGCTATATGATGTATAAGCTCGGCTGGATCAACTGGGCGCGTTTGATTATCTGGTTGATTATCGGCATGGTGGTCTATTTCACCTACAGCCGAAAACACAGCCGCGTGCAGGCAGCGCTGGAAGGCCGCAAGACAACGTAAGAAACTTCCTGTAGAGACGCGGCTCGCCGCGTCTCAAGGCGTGCAGCATCGAAGACGGGCGAGGACGCCCGTCGCTCCATCGCTTACTTCTGCTCCTGCGTTTTTCTCGCAATTGCCGTCACCAGTCCACGTGGAGAGAAGCGCACCGACTGCGCCAGCAGCCAATTCTTGAATCCTGAAATTACTACGGGCTTCCCAGCCATCAAGGCGCGATAGCCGTCTTCGGCCACGGTGCGCGCATCCATCGAACCGAACTGCAGCAGACGCATTCCGGTGGCGTTCGCACGTTTATGGAATTCGGTGGCCGTCGCTCCGGGGCACAGGCAGGTTACGGTGACGCCCGTTCCGTTGAGTTCATTGGCCAGCGCTTCTGATAAGTACAGGACGTACGCCTTGGTCGCGAAATATACAGCCATCAGCGGTCCCGGCTGAAACGCCGCCGTGGACGCCACATTCAGAATGCGTCCACTTGTGCGCTCGATCATCGCCGGAAGATACAGCCGCGTGAGGTGAGTGAGCGTCGTCACGTTGAGCTGGATCTGGCGCAGGCATTCTTCCAGATCGTTCTCAGCAAACAAACCGTACTGCCCGAATCCCGCGTTGTTGACCAGCACATCCACCTGTATGTCGGCGCGCGTGGTCTGATCCAGCACATACGCGGCCGCTCCCGGTTCGGTCAGGTCGGTCGCCAGAATCAGCGAGCGAGTGCCATGGGCTTTCTCAAGTTCGGACGCGAGTTGCCGGAGTTTGTCGGCGCTGCGGGCAACGAGCACCAGGTTGTAGCCTTCGCGCGCGAAGATGCGAGCGAATTCCATTCCGATGCCGAACGAGGCGCCGGTGATCAGAGCGGTTTTGCGATCGGGCATGACGCTTCCAGTTTATGACAAAAAAGAAAGGCGAGTCCGAAGACTCGCCTCAGAGTTAAATGCGGAAGGCTAAACCAGCGCCGGCTCCACTTCGTAAATCGTGTGCCACGAGGTAGCGGCCTTCAGTTTGTCGTTGACGTTGTGGATGTTCTTGACGCCCTCGGTCTCCAGCCACTTGCGGAACGCGCCGGCGCCGTGCTTGGCATAGACCGGGATACCATCCTTCCAGGTGGCGCGTCCGCAGAGAACGCCGTTGAACTTCACTCCCGACTCTCCAGCCAGTTCGAGTGTCTCGCTGAATTCCGCGTTGCTAACCCCGGCCGAGAGATAGATGAACGGCTTGGTCGCGGCGGCGGCGGCCTTGTGGAAAAGGTCGATGGCTTCTTTCTTCGAGTAGGCCTTTTCTCCGCCGAAAGATTTCGCGCCCTCGACGAACTTCATATTCACGGGCACTTCAACCTTGAGCACGTCGACGCCGTAGCGCGGCTTGCTGAATTCCCGCATGCTCTCGGTCACGATCTGCGGTTTCTTTTTCGCGTACGCGAGTCCCTTCTCGTCCGCGCCTTCTTCGTAGCCGACAAATTCGAGGAAAAAGGGGATATCGTTGGCGCGGCACTCGTCGCCGATTCGCTCGACCCAGGCGTGCTTGGTTTCGTTGATGTCCTTGTGATCGTAGGGAGTGTAATAGAGCAGAATCTTTACGCAGTCGGCGCCCGCTTCTTTCAGTCGCCGCGCGGACCAGTGATCGAGCAGGTCGGGCAGGCGGCCCGGGCCCGTCTTGTCATAACCCGTCTTTTCATAGGCCAGCAGCAGGCCGGCGTTCCTGGCGCGCCGCTTCGAAGCCGGCAGCCCCCACTCGGGATCGAGCAGGATGGCGCTGGCATGGGGCGTCAGCACCTCGCTCACCAGAATCTTGAACTCTTCCATCATGGCGTCGGAAACCGCCGAGCCCTTCTCCTTGGCGAGAGACTTCTGCAGCGATCCGCGCTGGTCCATGGCGGCGGCGGCGATTACGCCGCGTTCATTCGATACAGCCTTCATTCCGGCGAGCTTGCCGGGGGTAAGTTTCATAAATCCTCCTATCAGTGCAATACGATAAGACATTCTAAACCACTGTTCGTGCCCTGAGCATAAGCAGTTGCTTGCGAGCGGGAAGCGTTCCAGCGGCAAGAGACAAAATTTACCGCGCGGAAGCGGAAACGAACGACAAGATCCCGCAATCAGCGTTTTGGAAACTGATAGCGCAGGCCGACGCGGGCGAGGATGGGAGCGCCCAGATACGGTACGGGATTCAGGTTCGCGTAGTAGCGCTGATTGAACGAAGGTTACTGCCGGAGAGCCAGCGCTCCGAGCAGCGTTCGCTGCCTGGCAATCAGCGAATGGATGCCTTGTCGCGCCAGCGCCATCATCTTCGCCAGTTGCGCGTCGTCGAACACCTGGTGCTCCGCGGTCGCTTGCAGTTCGACAATTTTGTTGCCCGCGGTCATGACGAAGTTCATGTCCACGTCGGCGCGCGAGTCTTCTTCGTAGTTCAGATCGAGAAGGACTTCGCCGTCCACGATGCCGACGCTGATGGCGGCCACAAAATCCTTGATCGGCGCCGAGGTCAGGGTTCCCGCATCGATCAGGCGCTGCAAAGCCAGGCCCAGCGCGACGAACGCGCCGGTGATCGAAGCCGTTCGCGTGCCTCCGTCCGCCTGGATCACGTCGCAGTCGATCCAGATGGTGCGCTCGCCCAGGCGCTTCAAATCGGCCACGGCGCGCAGCGAGCGTCCGATGAGGCGCTGGATTTCCTGGGTGCGCCCGCTTGGCCGTCCCTTGGCCGATTCCCGCGCGGTGCGGGTCAGGGTCGAGCGCGGCAGCATTCCATACTCGCCGGAAATCCATCCCTTGCCCGAATTGCGCAAGAACAGAGGCACCGATTCTTCAACCGATGCGGTGCAGATGACGCGAGTGTTCCCCATCTCAATCAGCACCGAGCCCTCCGCCGTCGAGATGAAGTCGGGAATGATGTTGACAGGGCGAATCTGGTCGGGAGTGCGGTTATCGCTGCGAAAGATCATCAGGGGGAAATTCTAACAGTCCGCGGGGAAGCCGGGATACCCAGCCATCCTACCCCAGTTTGTCATCCTGATTGAAGCGAAGGACCCATGCATTTGAATCTGCCATGAGGCTGCGGGACCGGTTTGCCGACCATCCGACCAGAACCCAGCGCGAGAGTAATAAGATCCGCCGCATTGGTAAAATGTTAGCCAAGATTACCAACCCATTTGGTCCATCCGCTTGAGAATAATCGCGCTGTAGTTATTCATGCGCTCGGGTCGTCGCTTCAGGGGAGCCGGCAGAATTGCAGCGAGCCGTGCCGCCTGTTTCCGGCCGACATTCCGGGCTGCGGTTTCGTCGTAGTAACGACACGCCGACTCTGCCCCATAAATACCAGGGCCCCATTCGACCACGTTGAGGTATATCTCCAGAATGCGCCGTTTGCCGAGGACGAATTCGGCCACCGGTACCAGTGTGACCTCTGCGCCCTTGCGGAGGA
>Ga0074044_10003783_pt1 | contig 12745 bp, 11 predicted proteins | sample BogForMeECP23OM1_FD_94443 | JGI IMG/M metagenome (GOLD analysis project Ga0074044, IMG submission 94443) | Bog forest soil microbial communities from Calvert Island, British Columbia, Canada - Bog Forest MetaG ECP23OM1 | ecosystem: Environmental > Terrestrial > Soil > Wetlands ...
CCTTCCAGTTCCCACTTCTTGCGGCCCCCGTTCATCAGGTGTACATCTTTGTGGCCATAAATCTTGAATTGCCAAAACGCGAAGGCGGCGAACCAGTTGTTGTTGTCGCCGTAGAGAATCACGGTATGGTCGTTGGCGATTCCCGACGCGCTGCAAAGCTCCTCAAACTCCTTCTCGTTGGGGATGTCGCGCCGGACGTGGTCGTTGAGCTGGGTAGTCCAATTCCATCCCCGAGCGTTCTTGATGTGCGCTTTTTCATAGGCGCTGGTATCGACGTCCACTTCCACCAGCCGGACCTTAGGGTCATCGGCGTGTGCGGCGACCCATTCCGTGCTCACGAGAACCTCGGGGTGTTTGTATTCGGTCACTTCGGAAGACCTCCTGTTGAATTTCGATGTCGCACTTCCCCGCTCTAAAGGGGAGGGGCTGTATAAATCAATTGAAGCGGCTACAACGCCCAGGTGCAGCAGCACCCGGGGAGGGTTTTTTGCTCACATGAATGCGAAAGAATTTTCATAGCATATCCTTTTTTATCATGGCATCGACAAATTGGCAACACTCATCGCAAAGGGGAAGGGGTGCAGATTGCACCGCAGTAAGAGTCGACATGCCGGGGTCAGGCCATAGGGGAACAAACTCAACACCGTGAGTTGAACAGTAGAGTGAGGAAAGGTTTGCAAGTCGTTGATCGCATACAACTCGGAGTCGATCTAGCATCCTCTGGGAATCCCGTGGAATAAAACAGGGAATTTCCGCCGCTACCGCCGCGCAACTGAAAATTTGACTCCAACTACCGAAATTTGTTATACATAGAAATAGCAATCATCGCGGCAGGTTTCCTGTTGACCCCGGCTGATTGCCTAAGACATTGAAATGAAAACACTTAAATCCGCAAAACGACACGCCATGGCAAGGCCACGGAAGTCTACGTCGCGGGTGAGCCACGCGGTGGGTCGAGCCCGCAGCACCTCGCGGTCAAATGTCCGAGCCCGTCACAGCGGGACAGGTAGACCCGTTTCCCGCGCAAGGGCCAAGACGGGACATAAGGGCATGCCGTCCACAAATCCCCAAAGGCCGCAAGTCAACCCCCAATACCAAACGGCCATCAAGAATTTCGAAACGGGGGTGCGAGCTTTTCAAAAGCAGAATTACCATAAAGCTGCCGAGATCTTCGCCAAGCTCGTCGATAACGAGGCTCGCGACGTGGCTGAACGCGCGCACCTGCATTTGCGTCTTTGCCGGCAAAGGACGGGCCGTGCTGCCCCTCCCCCCAAATCGGCCGACGATTATTACACGCTGGGGGTTGCCTGTTTGAACGGGCGCGAGTACAGCTTGGCGGTCGAGCACCTGAGCAAGGCCGACAAGATGAAGCCCCATCAGGATCACATCCACTACGCGCTGGCGGTGTCGCACGCCCTGGGAGGGAACGCCGACGACGCCCTCGCTCATCTCGAGGCATCTTTCGCTTTGCGTCCCGAAAACCGCATCCACGCGCGCCGCGACGAAGACTTCCAGGGGCTCGCCGCTGACCCCCGCTTCCGGCGCCTGATTTATCCGGCGGGATCATAAGCCTTCCGCTCGACCCTGCTATGCCGGCTCGTCGCAAGGATTCGTACCTGTTGATGAAAGTTGTAGCCATCGGTGGGGGCACGGGTTTGTCGACGGTTCTGCGTGGCCTCAAGCACCACGTTACCGAGCCCGGGCGCCCCGCCCAGTTCCGGCCGGAGATCACTCGGCTCACCGCCGTGGTCACGGTTACGGACGAGGGCGGAAGCTCCGGCCGCCTGCGCCGCGATTTCCGCATGCTTCCTCCCGGCGACATTCGCAACTGCCTGGTCGCGCTCGCCGAGGACGAACAACTCCTCGCCCAACTCTTCAATTTCCGTTTCTCGAGCGGCCGCGGACTGCGCGGTCACAATCTCGGCAATCTCTTTCTCACCGCCCTCACGCATCTCACCCATGACTTCGCCAAGGCCGTGCGCCTTATGAGCGAAGTGCTGGCCATTCGTGGCGAAATCTACCCCGCCACGCTCTCTGATGTCCACCTGAAAGCCACGCGGACGGATGGCGTGGTGATACGGGGGGAGCGCAGCATCACCAAAACCCGCGTGCCCATCCAGCGCCTGCACATCGTCCCCAGCCGCTGCCGGCCGCTGCCGGAAACCCTGGCCGCGATTCACCAAGCCCACCTCATCACCATGGGGCCCGGCTCACTTTACACTTCCCTAGTGCCCAACCTGCTCGTGCGGGGTATCGCCGAAGAAATTGCCCGTTCGCGCGCCGTGAAAGTGCTGGTCTGCAACCTCATGACCCAGCCCGGCGAATCGCGGGGCTACTCCGCCGCCGGCCATATCTTAGCCCTCCACGAACACGCGGGGCGCAAACTGTTTGACTACATCGTGCTCAACACGCGGCCCTTTTCGGAGGCACTCCTGAATCGCTATGCGGCCGAGCACGCCGCGCCCGTGGCGCTCGACCTCGGCGCCGTACGCAAACTGGGCGTCAAACCTCTGTGTGCCGACTTGTTGCTTGAGGATAACGTTGCCCGCCACGACTCCCGCCGCCTGGCACAACTGCTGCTTTCCGTTGCCGCAAACCGACGCCGCTAGTGCGCCGCCCCACTCAGGATTCTCCTATTGACAGGGGCGGGCGCAAATCACCAATCGCCAATCACTCGATTCCCCAATGACCCGATCTCCCGATCACGCCTTCGCTCAACTTTTTGAGAGAAACTGCGGCTTATGGTCTTCACGGGATTGTAACCCTGCGACCACCCGGCACTGGTAAGATAGGGGCGGCAGGTTGGGAGTTCCTGCCTGCACGGTCTAACCTGGAGGCTGCTATGGAAAAGTCGTCAAAACATTCTACGTCTTCAACGCTTCCTGAAAACCCTCTCGCTGCGGAAGAACTCCGCCGGATGCACGCTTATTGGCGGGCGGCAAATTACCTTTCGGTTGGGCAGATTTATTTGATGGACAACCCGCTGCTCAAGGAGCCGCTCAAAATCGAGCACGTCAAGCCGCGATTGCTGGGCCATTGGGGAACAACCCCGGGGCTCAACTTCATTTACGTGCACCTGAACCGCCTGATCAAAAAGCATGACCTGAACATGATCTACATTATCGGCCCCGGGCACGGCGGACCCGGCATAGTGGCGAACACGTATCTGGAAGGCACGTACAGTGAGGTCTACCCGAACATCCCGCAGAGCACGGCGGGCATCCAGCGGCTGTTCAAACAATTTTCGTTTCCAGGGGGCATTCCCAGTCACGTGGCGCCCGAAACTCCTGGCTCGATTCACGAGGGCGGAGAACTTGGCTACTCCATTGCGCACGCCTACGGTGCGGCCTTCGACAACCCGGACCTTATTGTGGCGTGTGTGGTGGGTTGCGGGGAAGCGGAAACGGGCCCGCTGGCGACAAGTTGGCATTCCAACAAATTCCTGAACCCGGCGCGCGACGGCGCCGTGCTGCCCATTCTGCACCTGAACGGTTACAAGATTGCGAATCCCACGATACTCGCCCGGATCGGCAAGGAAGAACTGGCCAGCCTTTTCACTGGCTACGGCTACAAACCCTATTTTGTCGAAGGCCATGATCCCGAACCTGTGCACCAGATGATGACGGCGACCCTCGAAGCGGCGCTCGCGGAAATCCAGTCGATCCAGCAAGACGCGCGCGCCAACGGTTTCCGCACGCGGCCACGCTGGCCGATGATCATTCTGTGTACGCCCAAGGGCTGGACGGGGCCGAAGACCGTGGACGGCAAGCCCGTGGAAGGCTCCTTCCGCTCGCACCAGGTGCCGCTGGCGGACCTGGCCACGCACCCCAAGCGGTTGAAGATGCTCGAAGAATGGATGAAGAGCTACAAAGCTGAAGAGCTCTTCGATGCGAAGGGCAAGCTGCTGCCGGAGCTCGCGGAGCTGGCGCCGCAAGGGTTCCGGCGCATGGGCGCCAATCCGCACGCCAATGGCGGCGTGCTGCTGCGCGATTTGGTGATGCCCGACTTCCGCGATTATGGCGTGAAAGTTCCCAAGCCCGGCAAGGTCGAGGCCGAGGGCACGCGGATCATGGGGCAGTTTCTGCGCGACGTGATGAAGCTGAACGCCGAAAGCCGCAATTTCCGCGTGGTCGGTCCGGATGAGACCGCCTCCAATCGCCTGGGAGACCTCTTCGAGGTGACGAATCGCGTTTTCACGGCGGAAATTCTCCCCACCGACGACCACCTCAGTCCCGACGGACGGGTGATGGAGGTGCTGAGCGAGCATATGTGCCAAGGTTGGCTGGAAGGTTATCTGCTCACCGGACGGCACGGCCTCTTCTCCTGCTACGAGGCGTTCATTCACATCATCGATTCCATGTTCAACCAGCACGCCAAGTGGCTGAAGGTGACGCGGCATATTCCCTGGCGGCGCCCCATTGCCTCCCTCAATTACCTGCTCACTTCGCTGGTCTGGCGGCAGGACCACAACGGCTTCAGCCACCAGGACCCCGGCTTCATTGATCACGTGGTGAACAAGAAGGCGGACATCGTGCGCGTTTATCTGCCGCCGGACGCCAACACCCTGCTCTCCGTCACCGACCACTGCCTGCGCAGCCGCCATTACGTGAACGTGATCGTGGCGGGCAAGCAGCCGGAATTGCAGTGGCTCTCCATGGACGCGGCGATTGCCCATTGCACGGCGGGCATCGGCATCTGGGACTGGGCCTCGAACGACGAAGGCTCGGAACCCGATGTGGTGATGGCCTGCGCGGGCGACGTCCCTACCCTTGAAACGCTTGCCGCCGTGGCCCTGTTGCGCCACGACATCCCGGACCTCAAGATTCGCGTTATCAACGTGGTGGACCTGATGACTTTGCAGCCGGCGAGCGAGCATCCCCACGGGCTCTCCGACCGCGACTTCGATTCGCTCTTTACCTCCGACAAGCCGATCGTCTTCGCCTTTCACGGCTACCCCTGGCTCATCCACCGCCTGACCTACCGGCGCACCAATCACGCCAACCTGCATGTGCGCGGATACAAGGAGGAAGGCACCACCACCACGCCGTTCGATATGACCGTCATGAACGAGCTCGATCGCTTCCACCTGGCCTGCGACGTCATCGACCGCGTGCCGCGGCTGAAGAACCTGGCGGCCCTCGCCAAGCAGCGCCTGCACGCCAAGCTGATCGAACACAAACAGTACATCACGCGCGTGGGAGAGGACATGCCGGAAATTCGCAATTGGAAGTGGCCGCTATAGGACATCTGTAGATCGGGCCATCGGTTCATCGAGCCATCGGGTGATTTGTGATTTGCGATTGAAAAGCAGCATCACGGCCATCTTGCCATCCATCCTCGGTATGCCTCGAGGGCGGCGCTAAATCACAGCTGGCACGGGCTGGAATCTATTGGCCGAACAATGCTTCGATGTCACGGCGAGCATGTACCAAATGCATTATGCACACACCCGGTTCCGTGATGCGATAAAGGTACTCTCCCACTGGAAAGCTGCGATAACCGCGCCGCAGGTCGTCCCGGCGGCGTCCAGCCCGGGGATTATCTCCCAATACAGTGAAGGAGTGAATCAGCAGGTCGATGAACCGGTCGGCAGCTTGCTCGTTATCCTCTGCAATACGCTGCCAGATATTGAGAACTTCCCGTCGAGCGCGCAGGGTCAGCCGGTAAGTTACCATCAGGGCTGTTTGAGGAGTTCTCGCGCCTCTCTCTTAAGCTCACTGGCCAACTGGGGCAGCGTTACGTCAGTGGAATCGGTATAGCGGGCAGCCTCCAGATCAGCTTCCGCTTCATCGAGAGCCGCCAATACCTCCAGTCGTGCACGCTCGCCTTCCTCCCAGCGCGCCATCGCCTCACGCACGGCGGCCTCGGGGCTCGGGTAACGACCGCTCGCGACGGCCTTACGGATAAACGCTTCCTGATCCGGTGTGAGTTGAACTTCCATGGCTTTAGGGTAAGGCTTGGAGGGAGCCCTGTCAACATGAAGGAACGTGTAGGAACAGGCTGTAAAGCCGTTGGCTGCCAGTTTGCCTGAGTGCGAGTATACTTATCCCCTCATGGACCCCGCACCCGCCATTCCCGACCACCACGTGGTGGCAACTCCGTCGTTGCCGGAAGTGCACCGGAGTGTCATTGTCCCTCCCGGCGCCGGATTTTGGCGGAAGGTCCTGGCCTTCTCCGGGCCGGGATTTCTCGTGGCGGTCGGATACATGGACCCCGGCAATTGGGCCACCGACATTGCCGGTGGATCGCGTTTCGCCTATCAGCTCGTTTCTGTGCTGATGGTTTCCAACCTCATGGCGATCCTGGTTCAGGCGCTGGCGGCACGCCTGGGGATTGCCACGCAGATGGACCTCGCACAGGCCTGCAAGGCCCATTATTCACGGCGAACCAGCCTCATCCTCTGGGTGCTCTGCGAAATCGCCATCGCCGCCTGCGACCTGGCGGAAGTGATCGGTTCCGCCATCGCCCTCAACCTGCTATTTCACATTCCCCTGTTGGTAGGAGTCTGCCTGACGGCGCTCGACGTGCTCGCCATTCTCTATCTCCAAAACAAAGGCTTCCGCTATCTGGAAGCCGTGGTCGTTTCGCTGATCGGGATCATCGGAGGGTGCTACCTTGTGGAACTTCTCCTGGTGCGCCCCAGTGTCGTGGAAATTGCCAAGGGGTTTGTCCCCACGCCGCAAATCCTCACCAACCCGGAAATGCTCTACATCTCCATCGGCATGCTGGGCGCCACCGTGATGCCGCACAATCTTTACCTGCATTCCTCCTTGGTGCAGACCCGCGCCATTGACCGCACACGCGAAGGCATCAAGACAGCCATGCGCTATAATTTTCTGGACTCCTTCCTCGCCCTGAACTTCGCTTTTCTGATTAATGCCGCTATTCTGATTATGGCCGCAGGAACGTTTTACCGCGCTGGATACACCCATGTGGCGGAAATCCAAGATGCGTATCACACCCTGACGCCCCTGCTGGGAACGCGCCTGGCCGCCATTCTGTTTGCCGTAGCCCTGCTCTGTTCCGGGCAGAACTCCACCTTGACGGGAACCCTGGCGGGCCAGATCGTGATGGAGGGATTTCTCAACCTGCGGCTGGTTCCCTGGCTGCGCCGGTTGATCACGCGCCTGATGGCCATCATTCCGGCGGTGATTACGGTCATCTTCTTCGGCCAGGGGGGGACGGCCAAGCTCCTGATTTTCAGCCAGGTCATCCTGAGCCTGCAACTCTCTTTTGCAGTCGTGCCCCTCGTAATTTTTACGAGCGACCGGCGCAAGATGGGCGAATTCGCCAACCCGCGATGGCTGAAAATTCTGGCGTGGTCCACGGCCGCCATCATCGCGCTGCTGAATGCGTATCTTTTGGTAGTGACGATTCGAGACTGGATGCGGTGATCAGGTCATCGGTTCATCTGGCCATCGGGTCATTGAAAGATCACAGGGTCCTGGCAAGAGATTTGTTCCTAGCCACTTGCCGTTAACTCGTCACTCACCTGCTGGTTTCAATGGCTCGATGACCCGATGGCCCAATGATCCGATGGCCCGATGAACCGATGGCTCGATCACCCGATTATGCGAGGCTGGCCATGTTCAAAAGAATCCTTGTCGCGCTCGATCACAGCAAGGCGGACGCCTTCCTCCTGCCACAGGTCAAGGAATTGGCGCGCCTGACCGGCGCCGAACTTCTCCTGCTGCACGTTTCCACCGGATGGGCGGCGCAGTGGCAGGAAAACCTGAATCTATCCGATTCGCGGGAAATAAAAGAGGACAGGGAATATTTGGAGAAGGTCAGCGCGGAACTCAGGGGGGAAAACTTACGGGTTCTGGCGCGCCATGAAAGCGGCGAGCCCGCTCGCGCCATCCTGAAAACTGCGGAGGGCGAGCAGTGCGACCTGATCGCCATGACCACCCATGGGCATCGATTGATCGCTGATCTCATCCACGGCGCCACCATCACCAAGGTCCGGCACGAAAGTAATATTCCGCTCTTCTTGGTCAAGGCGCATATGGACTAAAGTGGCCGAACTTCGAGAATCGCGGCGAGTTTCGAATTTCGAGTTTCGTGTTTCGTGTTAAAGTGAATCTGGGTTTCGGGGGATTCCAACACATGCTGATGCCGGGCCACGCCACGTCCGAGGGGACGGACCGCTTTCGCCGCCGCTTCGAGGCCAAGCTCCCCGGCCATTTCCGCGAGTTCCAGGGCCTCTGGCTGTCCTCCATCGGGATCGGGACCTATCTGGGCGAGCCCACCGCCGCCTGCGACGCGCTTTATCGTGAGGCGGTGGCGGACGCTCTGGAAGGCGGAATCAACGTCATCGATACGGCGGTGAATTACCGCCACCAGCGCAGCGAGCGCGCGATCGCCCAGGCGCTGGCGGCGGTGATCTCCTCCGGCAAGGTCCAGCGCGACGAGGTGATGATCGCCACCAAAGGCAGCTTCCTGACCTTTGACGGCAGCGAGCCTGACGATCCTTCCGAATACTTCCAGCGGACGCTGATCGATCCCGGCCTCTTGCGTCCGGAGGAAGTAGTGGCCGGCTGCCACGTGATGTCGCCGAAGTACCTCGAGAACCAGATCGAGGTGAGCCGGCGGAACCTCGGCGCGCAGACACTGGATATTTATTATTTACATAACCCCGAAACGCAAGTCGCACACGTGGCCCGCGAGGAATTCGACCGGCGGATGCGCGCGGCCTTTGCGGCACTTGAGAAAGCCGTGGGCGAAGGCAAGATCCGCATGTACGGCACCGCCACCTGGAATGGCTACCGCGTGGGGCTCGACTCGCGCGAGGCGCTTTCGCTCCCGGACCTTTTGCGCCTGGCGGAGGAGGTGGGTGGCAAAGACCATCATTTCCGCGCCATCCAACTGCCCTATAACCTCGCCATGCCGGAAGCCCTGTCGGCCCGAACGCAACGCGTTGACGGCAAGGCCATCCCGATTTTGCAGGTGGCGCGCGCCCACGGCATGCTGGTATTCGCCAGCGCCAGCCTGCTTCAGCAGAAATTGACCGAGAGCCTGCCCGAGGAAACCCACGCGTGGTTTCCCGGCCTCGAAAAGGACGCGCAAAGGGCCATTCAGTTTGTGCGCTCCACGCCCGGCATCGCTTCCGCGCTGGTGGGAATGAGTCGGCGCGAGCACGTCACCGAGAATCTTCTTACGGCGCAAACGCCGCCGCTTAACCTGGAGCAGTTCCGCGCCATTTTCAACAAATGACCGGGGCGCGCCAGGCGGCAGATTATCGCGAGGGGATGGAAACGGCTGTGACGAATTTAGAATCCGCAGATCGGCTCGCGCGCGCCCTCGAGGCGCTCGGACAGGCGGATTTTCCCGCCGCCATCAGCCTGCTGGAGGAGGTGGTGGTGGAAGACTCTGCGAATGCCCAGGCCTGGAGCCAGCTCGGCGTTTGCTACCTGGAAACCCAGCGGCCTTCCGACGCCGCGGAAGCCCTCTCCCGCGCCGTGCAGGCCGCGCCGATGGATGCCCAAGCGCATTATCTCCTTGGCAACGCTTTCGGAAATCTGGGCCAGTTGGACCGGGCGGCCGCTTGCTACCGCCGGGCCCTGGAGCTTGACCCCCACCACACCAAGGCGGAAGAATTTCTGATGAAGGTGGAATCGCTCATCGAGAGCCGGGAACATTACCGCACGGGCCTGAGCCTGCTCTATTCTCAGGATCCGTCGCCGCAGGATTTGAACCGCTCCCTTCGCGAACTGATTCTGTCCGTTGCTGTTTTCGAGAACTCCCCGGCGCGCGACAACTTGCCGGAGGGTGCGCGCCGCTTGCGGGATTTGCAGCGGGAACAACCGCTCCCCCTGGTGGTCACGCCCGAGCTCCAGCCCTGGGCCGCCGCCTGCGAGCGCGGTTTTCATTGCATGCGCTTCAAGAACTGGGCCGGCGCCCAGGCGGCTTATGAAGAAGCTCTGACCTACCGCGTCGGGGATGCCTTCGTCCACCAGGCCCTGGGCTTCTGCTTTATTGAACTCAGGGAGACCGATAACGCCGTCCGCGCCTGGCTGCGCGCCCTGGAATTGGACTCCCAATGCGACTTCACGCATCTCGCCCGCATCCAGCGCGTGATGTGAAGGGCACAACGCCGGAAGAGATTCGCAAGCGCCCTTGACAACCCTCGCGGGTTTCCGTAACTTTGCCTTGAACTCGCTCTGCCTGGCGCAAAGAATAGGAGAAGACCTTGGCTCGCAAGCCCATCATTACCTTGATCACGGATTTTGATACCGCCGACCACTTTGTCGGCGCGATGAAAGGCGTCATCTACAACATTAACCCCGACGTCGAAATCGTGGACATCACCCATAAAGTGGCCGCCTACGACATTTTCGACGCGGCCTTCATGTTGGCCCAAAGCTATCGCTTTTTCCCCACCGATACGATTCACCTGGTGGTCGTTGACCCGGGAGTGGGAACAGCACGCCGCCCCCTGCTGGCCCGCAGCATGAACTACAAATTCGTTGCTCCCGATAACGGCGTACTTTCGTTGGTCTATGAGCGGGAAGAGAATCTGGAGGTTCGCCACATCACCTCCGACCATTACTTCCTCAACCCCGTCAGCGCCACGTTCCAGGGACGCGACATATTTGCTCCCGTGGTCGGCTGGCTGAGCAAATGGGTGGAATCGGATAAGTTCGGCGAGCTCATCACCGATTACACCAAGTTCACCTCGCCCAAACCCAAGCGGGTAGGTGACAACCTCATTAAAGGTGTTGTCCTGAAGATCGACAAGTTTGGGAACATCCTCACCAATCTCCTCCCGGAAGACCTTCCCCAACTATTCGCGGAGAACCCGCCCCCCTTCAAGATCCTCATCAATCAGCAGGAGATTACCCGCCTGAACCTGGCGTACTCGATGGGCAAGCCCTCGGAGCTGTTCGCGATCGTGGGCAGTACCGGCTATATTGAAATTTGCACCAACCGGGGTTCGGCCGCGAAAATCCTGAATGTGAACCGGGGCGTGGAAGTGGGCGTGATGCTGGGGACACCTTCTGCGGCGGTTCCCGAATCCGCCTGACGGCCCTTCCTCCTGGCGAGAAATCCTGCCTAATCCCCGGCGGTCCCAGCGGCCGATTTCACCGCGACTGGGGCCGGAGGCAGCGTCTCAATGCGAATCTTCGACACCCGGCGGCCTTCCACTTCCAGGACGGTGTAGCGGCGGGATTCGAAGACAAAACTTTCCCCGCCTCGCGGAATGAATCCCAGCCGCGCCAGCACAAACCCCGCCAGCGTTTCGTACCCCTCGCCGCGCGGTAGGACGATATCGCGCTCGCTGGCCAGATCGCGCAGGCTCATCGAGGCGTCCACCACCAGGAGGTTTTCCCCCACCTTGCGGATGGCGGCTTCTTCGCGGTCGTACTCATCCTGAATCTCGCCCACGATCTGTTCCAGCACGTCTTCGATGGTCACCAGGCCCACAAAGGTTCCGAACTCGTCCACCACCAGCGCCATCTGCGAATGCCGCCGGCGGGCCTCCTTCAGCACCTGGGTTAACGACATCGCCTCGGGAACAATCATCGGCTGGTGGAGGATCGTGCGCAGGTCAAAGCCCGAGTCCGCCGGAGTTGCGGCGCGCGCCCTTTCCGCCATCACCGCCAGCAGGTCCTTGGTGTACAGGACGCCCACGATCTGGTCCGGCAGGCCGTCATAAACGGGAATGCGGGAGTGTTGGTCCTTTACCACGCGGTCAAGCAGCGTCCGCAGATCGGCCGCGACCGGCAGACAGGTGATGCGATTCCAGGGCACCATGATTTCGCGCACGCGCACGCGGTCCAGATCGAAAACGCTGTGAATCATCTCCTCTTGTTCTTCGTCCAGCAGACCGCGCTTGCGGATTCCCGAGACAATCAATTTCACTTCTTCGGCCGTGGGCAGCGGGCCGTGACTTCGACCCGAAGGGCGGTGCAGCGAACGAAGCACGCCCTTGGCCAGCATATCCAGCAGGCGCACGGGGTAGCGGCTCAGCTTGAGAAAGAGAAGCATGGGCCGCGCCACGCCCAACGCAAATCTTTCCGCGTTATCGTAGGCCATGGCTTTGGGGACGAGCTCCCCCAACACCATCAGCAACATGGTGATGAGCAGAAAAGCGATGCCGACGGATATGGAGTGCGCCACGGCAGCGCGCGCCACGTGCCCCAGATATCCTTCCAGCGAATGCTCGATGGCCTCGGCCATGATGGCTTCGCCCATCCAGCCCATCAGCAGGCTGATGACGGTAATGCCCAGTTGTGTCCCGGAGAACAGCGCCACCATATCGGAAAGCAAGGTGAGCACCAGCTTCGCCCGGGAACTGCCTTCGTTGGAAAGTTGCTCCAGGCGGGTGCGCCGCACACTCAGCAGGGCGTATTCCGTGGCGACGAAAAAGGCGTTAAGCGCTACCAGACCGATAATCAATGAGGCTTTTAGTAAGGCGAACATGGAACACCCGGAACCACCCCATTGTAGGCGACACTCGCCAAAACTCCAAATGGCGGATGCCCTCCCAGTGACAAACCGAAGGTCATCGCGGTAGGAGTATCGCCCCAAGGCACTGGGGTGGCCCTTCCCCGATGGGCAAGGAAAACCCGCGGGCCGGCAAAACAGGTCCGCACGAAACTTGCCTGCTGATGGGGGAAGGCGGAAAGTGCGTCAGCGCAGGCCTCAAAGGCGAGGTTGACAATTACGGCCGGCGGGAAAGCTCGGGAGCAGGGGCGTCGTGTCCGGGCACGCGCACACCCACCAGGCGAGAATAGGTTTCGTC
>Ga0074044_10003784_pt1 | contig 12744 bp, 14 predicted proteins | sample BogForMeECP23OM1_FD_94443 | JGI IMG/M metagenome (GOLD analysis project Ga0074044, IMG submission 94443) | Bog forest soil microbial communities from Calvert Island, British Columbia, Canada - Bog Forest MetaG ECP23OM1 | ecosystem: Environmental > Terrestrial > Soil > Wetlands ...
AGTGAACTTTACGGCGTTGGAGAGCAGGTTCAGAAGCACCTGGCGAAAACGGATTTCGTCGCCGCGCACGAGCGGGAGCTGCTGCTCCATCGTTTCATCAACGAGCCGCAGATTCCGGGAAGCCGCCTGAACAGCAACAAGGGGCAGGGTGGAATCGAGGACGGCTCGGGGATCGAGTTCCTCGACTTGCAGCGCCAGTTTTCCCGCTTCAATGGAGGAGATGTCCAGAAGATCGTTGACGAGGCGAAGAAGCAACTGGCCGCTGTCGAAGACATCGCGGAGAACTTCCTTTTCCTCTTCGGGGCTTGCGCAGAAACCATCGAGGACGAGTTTGGTAAAGCTGAGAATGGAATTAAGGGGTGTGCGCAGGTCGTGGGAAACCTGGGCGAGGAATTCGTCCTTAATGGCGTTGGCCTCAGCGAGTTGCACACCGGCCTGTTCGAGTTCCTGATTGAGGGTTTGCAGGTGCGCCATGGTAGCGCGGAAATAGGAATCGCACATCAGATTGAGGTCCAGGTCGAGGATCTTGCTGAGAGCCTGCGAATAGGCAAGGCGCTCCTCGCGGTTGGGAAATTCGTCGAACATCTTTTCCAGAAGAAACGAGCGCACCACGCCCATGGCGCTGATTACATATTTCTGGTCGAGAGCGATGCGTACGTGGCGGAAACCGATCTGGAAACGATCGTCAGCGTAGTGTTCATCATAGACGCCGTTGAACAGCCCGCGGCCCCAAGCCTGAAGCGTGGACTTAAGCCGCAGAACCTGGGCTTCGCCACCAGTGAAAACGTGGCTGGCCCCGGGATGGTGGGGAATTTGGGCGTAGAAGCGCTCCGCCATCTCCGGGAGATACTTTTCCATGCGCGGGAGGAGGCGTTTGAGAAGGATGGCGTCGTTTTCGCCGAGGTGGAGGTAACGCTTCATCTCCTCGATGAAGGTCTCTTCGCGGGGCTGGGTTGGAACCGGAGCCGACATCTTGGGGATGATACCACTGGTCGAAGGGTGGGAATACCGGGGCAGAGGGCCGACGTTGGGGTGGGGGGAAACTCCACAGGATTGGGTGAACTGCCGCAGAGCTGCGCACCCGGCCGAAAATGGTTGTCTAACACACGTGTTTACAATTTGTTACGGGAGGTACGTTGGCCTGTGACGTGCATCACGTAGTTGAATCGGCTTGTCACACGTGTTTTCGGAGAACGCACAGATCATGTCCACAGGGAGAGTGACCGTCAGGGACGACCCAGGCAAGGCCGTTGTGGAGTTCCGTCGGATCCTGGTGGCCACGGATTTTTCGGAAGGAGCTCGGGGGGCACTGCAATACGCGTTGACGATTGCCCGACGGTTCAAGAGCAAGGTGTTCGTGGCGCACGTGATTCCCTCGCAGGTTTTCCACTTTGTCTCCCCGGAGTCGTCGGCGGAGGCAATTCAGAAGGCCAAAGCATTTGCGATCGGTGCATTGCGCCGGTGGATCGATTCCGCAGCGATGGGAGACGTGGAACACGAAGAGCTACTGGTTGAAGGGCAGGTGTGGCCGGTGCTCCAGGAACTGATTAAGTCACACGAAATTGACCTGCTGGCGATGGGCACGCACGGGCGCACCTCGCAAAAGAAACTCCTGCTGGGGGCCGTGGCCGAGGAAGTTTTCCGCCTGGCGGAATGTCCGCTCCTGAGCGTGGGCCCTGAGGTGTGCGTGGAGGCGGGGAAGAAGGCGGAGTTGCTGCGATTGTTGTATGCGACGAACCTAAAGCCGCACGCCGAACGCGCGGCAAGTTTGGCGTTCGCAATGGAGCGTGCCTACCAGGCGAAGCTCACAGTGCTGAACGTGGTGGAGGAGAGCGGCGATCCCTCACAACAGGGCCGCGAGATTATCCGGGAATTCCTGGTCAAACGGCTGAAGAAAGGAATGCCGGCAGCCTGCAAAAATACCTGCGAGCCGGAGTTTCTGGTGCGGTTTGGCGAAGCGGCACAGGAAATATTGCGAACGGCGGCGGAGCAGGACGCCGACCTGCTGGTATTAGGCTTGCGGGGCAGCCCAAAACTTGCGGGGCAACTTCCTTCGGCGACCGCCTACGAACTGGTGCGGCAAGCGCCGTGCCCCGTGCTCACGCTGAGAACGTAAACAGGCGCAGGCGTGGAATGCAACGGGGGAGAGCTATAGCAAGGTAAGGTAACCGTCCAGGTGGTTCTCCATCAGAGGGTCAGGCGTCTAAAAATCTTCGTTTGGCTTGCGCCCCCAGAGTTTTTGTGGAGTTTTTGGCGAGCGAGCGGCCCGATAGGAATCTAATTCCGCGGCAGTGATGACGAATTGCGTTTCCGCGGGGTTGTTGGAATGAGCGGCGAGCTCCGCTTGCAGCCTCTCGGAGCAAATGGCCGGAGCATCTTGATAGCGGGCGCGATGGGAAATGAAGGCCTCGTTGGCGATGTTCAAGGTAAAATCGCGTTCTTCGGCGGCCCCACGGACATGAAAGGTGTACTCGCGGGAGAGCGGCTTCGCCTGGAAGCCGATGTACTGGACAATAATGCCGGTGCTCATTTGGCGCCTGGCACGAACACCCTGGCTGCCAGCGTCGGAAGCGGCTTCACCGCCTTAACACGCTTGGCGCGACGGCGTTTCGGTGGTGTTCCTTCGGCAGCTTCGACGACCATCAGGCTGGTGACGAAAAGCTTGAGGCCATGAGTGTCGAAATCAATGGTGGTGCGGTCCTGGCCGGATTCAGTGATGACCCCACAACCATACTGAAAGTGCTTGATGTATTGGCCAACGGAAACAGTCATATGAGAATCCTCCAAGTTTCAAACAGCATCATGCGCCGGACCTCGCGGGCGGTGAACGAGGCGCAGCGGCAAAGTTTCAAAGAATCGCTGTGGAACTCCCGGGCCAGCTAGTAGCGTTGCCGACCGCCCCCGCCGCCAGAGCGCCCGCCGGAATAGCCGCCACGGCCGCCGGAACGATCCCCGCCGCCACGCGATTCCTGGGGACGCGCCTCATTCACCTGCAAGGCGCGGCCTTCGATATCCATGCCGTTGAATTCGCCGATGGCCTTGGTGGCGTCGTCAGCTGCTCCCAACTCCACAAAACCAAAACCGCGCGAGCGCCCGGTTTCGCGGTCAGTAATGACGCGAGCCGAGGACACCTGATATCCTTTCCCAACGAAAAGCTGCTGCAGGCCCTCGTCCGTCATGCCAAACGACAGATTCCCAACATAGAGTTTTGTCATACGCGTTTCCTTTTCCTATCCCTTTCCTTACCTGCAAAAGAGAAAATCCGATTCATTTCTTGCTTTGCACCAACAAAAACGTCTCTTCCCGGGACTCGTGGAGCCAAGCCATTCCTCAGGCCGAAACCTTGGCGCTGCCCTGAATATGCCGCCGGTTTGCCGAAATACTGAGAAAGGCCAGGCCGACGAAACGCTTCAAGACGACCACATTAATTTCCAGGGAATTGAACTTGCGGCCACGGAGTCCGGCCAGTATCCGCGTAACGGCCTTTCGGAGGGTACCGGGATAGGCACGGCCCACAACCCTTGCTTTGTACTCGCCCGCGAAACGCACGAAATTCCAATTGGCCTGTTTAATCCTGTGATTGAAGGCGTAGCCATCGAAGTGCTTGACCACGCGCCAGCCAGGCAAAAAGGCGTCACTTTCCACGGCGAAGCTCGGCGGCAAAACGGCGCCATCTCTTATGAGAATCATCCCGGTTTCACTATCGCGTGGCATCGAACGAGTCTCCGTGGAATTCATCATGTTGCGCCGGGAGCAGTTAAAAGGCCCTTATGCGAACGGTCCTGCCGTTGAGCAAGGCAGCCAGAATCGTGGCCAGCGCGGCGCAAACGATCGCTACGAATGTCGTCACGAATGTTCCGGAATGACCGGAGAAGCCCACCGAGCGAGCCAGAACCCCGCCAAGGACTGCCCCGGCGACACCCATGGCAAGATCCATCGGGGGACCGTAGCCCTTGCCTTCGAGGCTCTTACCGGCCATCCACCCTGCAGCCAATCCGACAATAATCCAAATTAGAAACTGCATATTGGCTCCTTTGCCGGGAACAGCGGAAGAACGGGGCGGGGAGGACTTGGCGCCCACCCTCGCGGAAGAAGCGAGGGGCCGTAGCCAAGGGCGATTGTAACCGGAGCGAGGCTGCGGTACTCAGGAGGCAATGGCAGCTGCCATTTTGTGGAAGGTGGAGTTAGCTACCATGTAGGTATGGATGCGCAGGGTCCCGTCAATGATCCCGGCGAGCAGATTGGTCACTTGGGCGAAGACGTTCTTATCGTATCTTTCGGCGTCAGCGCTGTTTTCCCAAAAACTGTAGGCGTAAACTTCCTTACCGCTTTGCGAGATGAGTGTGATTTCGTCGAGGAAACCTTGTTGCAAGCGGAGCAGGGGAATGACCTCGTTTTCCATTTTCTTGATGAAATCTCCGGCACGATCCGCCTTCAAGTGCATGGATACTTTGCGCGCAAACATGGAACACTCCTGAGCTACAAGACCAAGGGAGAGCTTCAGGGGAAAGCACCGCTCGGGAAGACCTGAAAGCAGCCTTAATCGCACCTCCAGAATGCGCCACTTTACCAATCTTGTCAAGTGCTTTACGTTTGTATAGGATGTACTTTACTGTGCCTGTTAATACGGAGGGGGAATCACCGTGGACGTTTGCTTCGTGATTCAACAGCGGCTAAAGGAGCTGGGCCTGGAACAGCGGGATCTGGCGGCGGCCGCCCAGGTCACCGAATCCTATATCTCCCAACTGCTCACGCATAAGAAGGCTCCTCCGGCAGCCGATCGTACGGACCTGTACGAGAAGATGAGCGCCTTTTTGAAGCTGCCGAAGGGGCAACTTTCGGCGATGGTGGAAGCGCAACGCCGGGAGGAATTGAAGAAAAAACTGGCCGATCCGCCCGCGCCCCTGTTTAGAGAAGTGCGCGAGCTGATCATCCGGAAATGCAAAGCGGAAAAGCGCACACCCGTGCGTGAGATTTTTGAGAACCAGGCCTTTGGGGAACTGGAGAGACTGGTGACCCAGACGCTTCTGGACGTGACGAAAGGGATCGCCCGGGAGGAGTTGCAAACCGAAAATTGGCCGCGGAACGCCGCGAAACTTCGCGCTCAATCCCCCGAGGAGATGCGGGCCATCACTTTGGATTTTCTGGATACGGATGTGTTCAACGTCTCCATTGATCACTGCGCGGCATTTCTGGATCCGCTGATTGATTCCTGGGACATCGATTTAAGGACGTTTGGGATGGAAATCGCGTTGAACAATGGACTGGCCTCGACGCGGTTCCTGAAATTTCAGTTCGTGGAAAAGGGGAGCGCGCCTTCCTCCGCAGAAGAGCCGGGCTTTCAGGAGTTCCTCCACAACGCGGCTCTGAGCGGGGATGCCCGCGGAGAAGAACTGGAATTTCTGAAAAGCCTGAGGTTCCGGCAGAAAAGGCCGAGCGCTCTCTACTACTATCGCGAATTGCAAAGTCTTCGGGATCCCTTGCATTTTTCCGAAAGCCGTGACGGGACAATGCACAAGCACCGGGATGGTGAGGACGTGGAGAAACTGTTGCGGGTGGAGTCGAGGAAAAATGCCATCCGGCGGTGGCCCAAGAACAGAAAGAGCCCCCGGAAGAACAGCAGAACAAAGCTGTCCTAGGCTCACCGACAGAGCAGCGGTGGATCGGAGTCGAGGCTTAGCCAAGGTGCAATCGGCTTGGCTTGTGCTGCAGAGACGGAGCCGAGTTCTCATGCATTTACGAAAGAACACGATTCCGTGTGACGGGTCAGCATCCGACCGCGCGACTACCAAGGACTTACGACTCTTTATCTCACGATTCTAGCGGGGACCCTTCTCGCGGTCCGGCAAACCATGCACCAAATGGTCGAATTTGATTGTTGTAGTCTAAAGGTTTACTTTGTAATGAGCGATGAGCTCACGATAGGCACTCTGAGTTCTGTCAAACGCCTCCTTCGAGTGTGAGCTCAAGGTGAAAACCAAGTAAAACTCACCTTCCTCTCCATAGGCGACTTGTTCCCAGTTGCCCTTTTGTTTCGGGAAGAAAGTAAACGAGCGGAGTTTCTCGCCGTCACCCGATATCAAGGCGTCGACCTCTTTAATGGTGATGCCTGGAACTGAATCGGCGAACTCTTTCCGGTCGTCGGCTATGAACATCTCCAAGGTTTTCGTTTCAGGAATGCGAGGCTTGTAGCTAGCCTTTGCGTAAATGACTGTCTCCGCCTTGGCAAACGACGAACCATCGGGCGCCAAGGCATTTACTCCGTAATGGTAGCTTTGATCTTTGTCCTGGTGCCAACCTTTCAGCGGCGGAAGCTTCGGCCACCAATAGAGGCAGAGGCCTGTCTCGCACGGTACGGCAGTTTTCTCGATTTCAGCTTGGGCAGTGAGGCTTATCAGCAGTACGAAAGCGCAGATCTTGGCAATAGTTTTCACGTTGCTCTCTCTTTGGCGGACGAGGGATCATCGGCTTGGTAATTCTGACCACCGGGTTTCTTATTGGCCGTGTTGAGTGAACTCGGCGGCCCATTCCCTGCCCCAGTTCATGTTAGCTTTCCCGCGGAGCGCGTGAACATGACTCAGGTCTTGGTTGTTCCAAGAGAGCAATCTGTCCGTGATTTAGCTTTCGACCTGCCGACAGTCCAGTAGTAACTCGGCCCATGAGGGCCAAACGGGGCGCTGAGCACCCGCACCATCTCCCTGGATTCACGCATTTGCCCAGCACGCTTCCCCGGGATGTGGTACTCTTCTTGTGCGCTTAATACCGCGGCAGTGTTGTGCGGTCCCTCTGGTTCGTACTCTGATCTGAGAATCCCCGCCCCACGTTTCCTCCGTTCGTTTTCAGCGTAATTCAAAACAAGTCTGGCGATCTGCGTCGCCGTGCCTGCCCTAACACAAGGACAGGTCGTGCAACCGTAGCCGCCAGTAAGAAAGTAAAATGCAAAATTTTTCAGAACTACCGATTTCTCCTTACCTGAAGGAGCGAATTTCATCCAACGGCTTTTCGGTGCCTACACCGGTGCAAGCCGCGGCGATTCCTCCTGCACTGGAAGGCAAAGATGTGCTGGCAACGGCACAAACCGGGACGGGCAAGACCCTGGCGTTTCTCATCCCCGTGATAGAAAGGCTGTTGCAACCCACGAAACCGGGAATTGCCGCTCTCGTGCTTGTTCCCACGCGCGAACTGGCCATGCAGGTCCTGGACCAGTACAACGTGTTGCGCGGCAAGCAACTCGCAGCGGCTGCCCTGGTTGTGGGCGGCCTCGCCGAAGCTCAACAATTGCGGGCTATTCGCAACGGAGCCAGCGTGATCGTGGCGACTCCCGGGCGGCTGGAAGACTATCTGGACCGCAATCTGGTGCAATTCCGCAATCTGCAGGTGCTCATACTGGACGAGGCGGACCGCATGCTGGATATGGGTTTTCTTCCCGCAATCCGCAGGATTGTGTCGACTCTCCCGAAAGATCGCCAGACCATGTGTTTCTCGGCAACCATGGAAGGAGACATGGCCCGCCTCGTGAAGGACTACACGAGAAGCGCGGTGCGTGTCGCGTTAGGTTCAACGTTGAAGCCGGCCGAAAATGTGCGGCTCCAGGCATTTGAAGTGGCCGTTAGCGGGAAGCCGGAACTGTTGCGCCGCCTGCTGAACCAGGAGAGCGGCCGCTGCCTGGTATTCTCTCGCACCAAGCGCGGCACCGAGCGCATCGCCAAAGGCTTGATGCGCGATGGTATCGCGGCGGCGACGATTCACGGAGATCGCTCCCAATCGCAGCGCACCGCGGCGCTGACCGGATTCCAACAGGGACGCTATCGCGTGCTTGTGGCGACGGACCTTGCCGCCCGCGGAATCCACGTGGAGCAAATCGCCCACGTCATCAACTATGACTTGCCCGAAGTGGCGGAGAATTTCATCCACCGGGTGGGGCGCACCGGGCGTGCTGGCAGCCATGGTGTTGCTTCCACTCTCTTCGCGAACGAGCAGCGCTCGGAGCTATTTCAATTGGAGCGCACGCTGGGTATTCGGATGGAGAGAATTCCAGTGGATGGCCATGTCTCTCAAAACAGGGAACGCACTCAAGATCCTGCTCCGCGGAAGCAAACAGGGTATCGGCCCACGATGGTTGCGCTTCCCGGGGAAGTCCTGCAAGCCCAACTATAGAGCGATTACAGTGAGCGGAAGAACCTCGGAAGCTGGCCATTCGTGTATACTGACAGTGCGCACATCCGACAACTAGAAACCGCGCCATATACGGGGGCATCGGGACAACCTGGGTCCTGTTAGCGTTGAGCAGCTTGAGGCAGCAAAAGCTGCAATCCGCCCATCATGTTCGTCGTCCATCGTGCAGGGCGTAAGTGTCTCCGCTGAGGGACGTTGAGGGCGCAAGGAAAGTTGGGTCAATTCTGGCAGTGGGTTAATGGGAGAAACCATTGTCGCGAGATTTGCAGGAACAACAGGAGCAGGTTCAGAACCTGACCAAATTAGGCAAGGAGCAAGGATACCTGCTCTACGACCAGGTAAACGACTTCCTTGCGTCCGAGGAACAATCGGCCGAACAGATTGATAGCGTATTCTCCGTTTTCGAAGCCGAAGGCATAAATATCTATGAAGACGTCTTAGACGCCAAGGCAGCGCGGGCTGTCACTGAAGCGGCGGAGCATGCCGTTGCCCCAGGACAGGACGAGGAAACACGCCGCGAAGAGGGTGAAGTCGAACTGGCGGCTTCGCCCGGCGAGAAGACGAGCGATCCTGTGCGCGTGTACCTGCGCGAGATGGGCGTCGTGCCGCTGTTGACGCGCGAAAGCGAGGTGGTCATCGCCAAGCGGCTGGAGCGCGGAAACATGCGCGTGCTAAAGACCGTTTCCCGCTCGGCAATCGTCGTTAAAGAGTTGATCGCCACGGGAGCTGAGCTCCGCAGCGGCTGCAGGCCGATCAAGGAAGTGGTGCAGATCGACGAAGAAGAACTGACAGTCGAGAAGGTCGAGGAGAAAACCCGGCAGACGCTGCGCATCATCGACAAGCTCGAGAAACTCCATGAGCTGGGGCTCAAGCAGGCCGCCAAGCTGCGCGATACCGCGATGTCCAACAAGCGCGCGTATGTTCGCGCCAAACGGCGATTGTCGCGCACGCGGGTGGGGATGTCGCGCCTCGTCCGCTCGGTGGAATTCAAGGAGCGCGAGAAAAAGCGCCTGATTGACATGTTGCGGCACACGGTCGAGCGCCTGCACGCCCTGGAGCGCGAAGCTGCGCGGCTGGAACGCCGCGTCAGAGCTGCTCACGCTGATGCCACGATCGAAGCGCGCAGGGAACTGCGCGCCTGCCGCTCGCGCTTGAGAGAGATCGAAGAGTCGAGCGAGGCCGCGCCGAACAACCTGAAGCGCGCGCTCACGCAGATCCAGCGTGGAGAAATGGAAGCGCAACAGGCCAAGAGCGAACTCACGGAAGCAAATCTGCGCCTGGTGGTGTCCATCGCCAAGAAATATACCAATCGCGGGTTGCAGTTTCTGGACTTGATCCAGGAGGGTAATATCGGCCTGATGAGAGGCACCGACAAGTTTGAGTGGCGCCGCGGCTACAAGTTCTCCACCTATGCCACGTGGTGGATTCGCCAGGCCATCACGCGCGCGATTGCAGACCAGGCGCGCACCATTCGCGTCCCGGTGCACATGATCGAAACGATCAACAAACAGGCCCGCACGAGCCAGCAACTCGTGCAGGAGCTCGGGCGCGAGCCGAGTTCCGAGGAAATCGCGAAACGCATGGATATCCCTGTCGACACCGTCCGCAAAACAAAAAAAATTGCGCAGTTGCCGATGTCCTTTGAGACACCCGTTGGAGACGAGGGAGATTCCCACCTGGGCGACTTCATCGAGGATAAGGCTGTATTGTCACCTTCCGACGCCGCCATCCACCTCAACCTGAGGGATCAAATTGCGAACATACTGCGGACGCTGACGCCGCGCGAAGAACGCATCATCCGCCTGCGCTTTGGCCTGGACGATGGAAGCCAGCACACGCTTGAAGAAGTTGGGCAGGTTTTCGCCGTTACGCGGGAACGCATCCGCCAGATCGAGGCGAAGGCGCTTAGGAAACTGCGACATCCGTCGCGTTCGGGTAGATTTCAGATCTTTGTGCAAGGTGCGTACTGAGAAATGTCTCCATTGCGCGATGAACGAGGGTGGAAAACAAGGGCCTCCGGCGGCATGATGAATTAAGGAGAAGAGGAATGAAGAGTCTATTTGTGGGCAACCTGAGCTTTCAGACGACAGAGAGCGAGCTGAGTGAACTGTTCAAGCCGTTTGGACAGGTTACTCGCGTCAACCTGGTGAAGGACCGCGAAACGGGGCGCGCCCGCGGGTTCGCTTTCGTGGAAATGCCCAACGATGAAGAGGCTGCGAAAGCAATTGCAGCCCTCGATGGTAAACCGGTCGGCGGACGCAACTTGAAGGTGAATGAAGCCCGCCCCAAGGACGCCTCACGGCCGCCAAGAAGCAGTGGTGGTGGCGGAAAGCGGGGTGGATTTTCGAACGAGGATTATAGCGAAGCGGCAAGGCAGCCGCGTGAACCTCGCTGGTAGCCTCCACAACCGCATTTCTTGGATTGCCAGCGCACCACGCCACTTCAAGGAGACTATATGGCCATCACATTCCAAAAGCGTCAGAAGGAAATGAAGAGACAGGAAAAACAACGCGAGAAGGCGGAGCGGCGTGCGCAAAAGAAGCTCGCCAAGCGTGCCGAAAAGGAAGCCGCAAGCGAGAACGCAAACGTGCCCGTCGAGTCAGAACCGCAAGGCTGAAGCCTTTCACCGCACACCGGTCCGCTTGGCGATCACACGATGCGCGCAGTCCCCTGCACCGCTTCAGCCGGAAGCAATCCAAATTTCAGCGCGCTGGCAACGAGGGTTCGCCGGACCGCTTCACCACACTATTCGAGCCGCAGCAATTCAGCCTCGAGTTGGCGCGTTCAGCCTCCGCGATCAGGCCTTGGCGTCCGGCTCTGCCGCGGCCTTTGCCTTAGCCTTTGAGGATCCGCGCCAGGCAAGCAGCAGCATCACGATGCCAAAGGCAAGCAATCCCACGCCTGCATCGAAATTGATATTGATCCCTAGCGAGCGAGCGTAAATTTGCTTATCGCCAAGCAGACCGAACAGCACCAGGATCACACCAAACAGGCTGAACATCCATCCTATCGGAAAGCGAATATCCAAACTCATCGCGTCTCTCCCATCTACCGGAAAATAATGTTCAGTACCAGCGCAAGCACAATGACGAGCCCGGCGAGATACATTGGCCGCTGGTACCACAACAGGTGCTCTTCACTCGGCTTCTCCGTCAGGGAGTAAACCAACCCGACGAGTTCCTTATCCTCGCGAGGCTTCGTAATGAGCGTGACCCCGATTGTGACCACGAAACAAATGGAAAAAGCCCAAATGGCTGTCCAGAAGTTCTGCGCCATCTCGCTTGGATAATGGTGCACCACGGCGATCCAGCCGCCTTTGATTCCCACCAGGTCGCCATGCGGCAACGACAATCCGAGATGCAGGAGAGCGGCGGTGGTGCCGGTAGCCAGCCCGGCAAACGCCCCGTGGCCTGTTGTCCGCTTCCAGAACATGCCCAGCAGGAATGTGGCGAACAAGGGGGCATTTACACAGGCGAACACCAATTGCAGAAAATCCATCAAGTTGTTGTAACGCGACGCCGCGTAGGCTGCGGCAATCGAAAGCAGAACGCCAAAAATGGTGGCGAACTGCCCCATGTGTAAATAGTGCTTATCCGAAGCGCCTTTGTGGATGTACGCCTGATAAATGTCGTAGGTCCAGACGGTGTTGAAAGCCGTCACGTTCCCTGCCATCCCCGACATGAAGCTTGCCAGCAGCGCGGTGAGGCCGAGCCCCAGAATCCCAGTGGGAAAGTAGTGCAACAGCATGTTTGGGATGGCCAGATCATAGTCGAGTACAGGCTTCCCCTCACTATCGAACGCTTGCTTGCCAGTCGCCAGGTCGATCTTGACGGGAATCAGTCCCTTCCCGGCGTTGCTCACCGTTTGCATCTGGACCACGCCGTTCACGGTGACCGCTTGCTGCGGAGTGGGCAATGCCAGCGCGATCATCCCGGGCAAAATCACCAGCGCTGGAAAGAACATCTTCGGCAAAGCCGCGATCAGCGGCGTGCGGCGCGCGTCAATCATCGAGCCCGCGGCCATGGCACGCTGAACCACCAGGAAATTCGTGCACCAATAGCCGAACGACAGAGTGAAGCCGAGCCCCATGGCTAGTCCAAACACTTCGACGCCGAGCGGGTTGCTGTGCACATTTGTCATGCCTTGCCAGGAATGCGTGAACGCGGAAGGTAGCTGCGTCTTCAAACCACTCCACCCGCCCACGTTTTTCAATCCGAGGAACACCAGCGGCAAGAATCCAGCCACGATCAGGAAAAACTGCAGGACTTCGTTGTAAATCGCGCTCGTCAGCCCCCCGAGAAAAACATATCCCAGCACGATCAGGGCGGAGATGATAACACTCACATGGAACGACCAGGACATGGGCAGGCCCATCTTGGCCAGGGGGACATCCAGGATATGGAGTACCTGGATGAGCTTCGCCATGGCGTACATCGAGATGCCCGAGGAGAGAACCGTCATCACGGCGAATGAGAAAGCGTTGAATCCCCGCGTCTTTTCGTCAAAGCGCAGCCGCAGAAACTCCGGCACGGACCGGGCGCGCGAGCCGTAGTAAAAAGGCATCATGAA